>OJFV01000063.1_pt1 | contig 81244 bp, 64 predicted proteins | sample 1594391 | NCBI WGS metagenome assembly OJFV01 (sample SAMN05416856, study PRJEB24817) | seawater metagenome | isolation source: Sea water | place: Canada:Atlantic | collected 2013-11 | reverse complement strand
TCACGTACGGTTCTGTGAGAGCCTGAAGGTGAAATTCCTTCGGGCTACTCGACCACCTATGAGATAGAAGACCCTGGTGTAGATAGCCTGCTAGGTTTTGATGTAGAAGTAGTCGTTGAAGCTTTTGATAGGGTTGGTCTACGTGCGCGAATTGATTTTCGACCATGGAAACGGATTGTTGCAATGGCGCGTGCTGGTACGACAGTTGCCATGTTATCATGCGAAAAATCACCAGGCCGAGAAGACTATATCAATTATTCCGATCCTATAAGTAAAGCGACCAGAACCTATGTTGCCTCAGTTGATTTCGCTGGTGATGTCCCCCAGTCAATGGAGGAAGCGCGAGGGTTAAAAATTTTAGTCATAAGCGGTTATGCTGCAGAAAAAGAGTTGAAGAACGCGGATATAGATTATGAACCCGTTATTCATGATGCTTCAGCTTTACGGATTTTATTAAATCGTGACTTTGACCTTTTTTATTCAGCACGTGAATTTGTTGAATACACCGCAGGTGGGCTTGGTATCGCAGATAAAGTTCAATATTTCGACACTGGAAAGCAGGTGTTTTTTCATCTCTGTTTTAGTAAAAAATGGCCTAATTCAAAAGCCCTCCGCGATAAATTTAACAAGGGTCTCGCTATGATTCGAGAGGATGGGACTTATGATGCCATCCATGCAAAATATAAATAATAAGTTGAAAAAAATGATGTGAAGAGAACAACACTATCCCCTAACTTTACAAATTTCGACTTTTATATACCGGGGTTGTCTGTCTTCTTCTTAGTCGTTTTACCGAATGAATACTCTTATAACAAAACTGTGTCCTGAATATTTAGTCAAATCGTGTTATACTCAACAGTTATATATTGGATAAGACAGCAATAAGGCGACATCGGTTATGAAAAAACTTATGAAATCACCATTGTCTATCTTTCTCCTATTAATCTGCATGACGACAATAGCCCGAGCCCAAGAAACCGTGTTAACGATACATGCGGTAAATTTTCCTCCTTATGAGATTGAAAATCCGGATATCGACAGCTTACTAGGGTTTGATGTTGAAGTCGTCGTTGCAGCCTTCAAAAAGGTAGGGCGGCGGGCTCAGGTAGAATTTCGACCTTGGAAGCGTATCGTGGCAATGGCCAAAGCTGGTACCACAGTTGCCATGTTATCCTGTGGTAAAACAGCTGGTCGTGAAGAGTATATTTATTATTCTGATCCAATTAGTACGGCAACGAGGACTTACGTTAGTTCAATTGGTTACTCAGGAAATGCTCCAAAATCAATAGAAGATGTAGAAGGTTTAAAAGTTCTTGTTGTTAGTGGATATGCTGCAGAAAAAGAACTTAAAGCTATTGGTGTTAACTATGAACCAATTATTGATGATGCTTCTGCATTGCGAGTGTTAATAAACCGCGATTTTGATGTTTTTTATACGACAAAGGAGTTCGTTCAATATATCGCTGGTGGGCTTGGTCTTTCCGATAAACTTAAATATTTTGATACTGGTAAACAACTTTTCTACCACCTTTGTTTTAGTAAAGAATGGCCTGGTTCAAAAACTTTACGCGATATATTTAATAAAGGGCTTGCTGAAATCCGGGCGGATGGCACTTACGACGCAATCCACGCAAGATATCAATAGCTTGTTATGAGAAATGAATAAGAAGAGAGCTCAACAAGAACTCCCTTCTTTATCTTTGCGACGTGGTCTGAGCTACTTCATCAGGTGAAATTACCTATTAGCTCCAAGGAAACGGACTGTTACTTACCGGGTGTAGTTTGCCTTCTGCATAACGATTTAAGCGGAAAGGTTCTAGAAGAGCTGATTTTTCGCCAAGAACTTCCTGAGCAATAAGAGCACCGACACCAATCATTTTATAACCATGGTTAGAGTCAGCAATGATGGTAACGTTCTCACGAAAATGGTCAAAGACAGGGAAGCTGTCTGGGGTGAAACACCCAAGGCCACCTGAAGGTTCATTGCGATATTTTACGGACTGGCCTTCGAAACGTTTTTGACAGAATGCAAGCGCAGAGGTCCACATATGAGCAAAGTGGTCATTTACGATAAATTCAGGTGATTTGGGTCCATAGGGATCGATATTTACATCATTAGCGTCTTTATCGATCTTATATGGCATTGCTCCACCTTGAACACCATTGAAATGGAAATCAGGTTTGTAGTAGATCCCCCACATTTCGTCGGTAATCAGTGAGCCATCTACGTCTGAATAAAGAGGCTCATCAGTATCAACATGAATTACGGGGGGCATATTTCCCTGGTTGTCCATCAAAAATCCAGGCTCAACCCCAAGAACGCCTTCTTCGAGCGCCCAATAACGCCACATCGGAATATCTTTGTGGGTTTGACCATCACGGCCTTTAATATCCACTGATTTGGGAAGATCAAGCATATCCCAAATGGTTTTCACCCAAGGACCGACCCCAACGATGACGTGATCACACTCAATTTTGCCTTTGTTGGTTTCAACACCTGTAACAGCCGATGACCAGTTACAAAAAGTAAAACCTTTGACTTCAACGCCAGACATAATACGAACACCAAGGTCTTCCGCTTTTTTCGCCAGACCATAGATCGCTTTGGTGTTATTCGCATAACCACCGCGTTTTTCATGTAGGATATTAGTGATACCTTTAGCTTGCCAATCACTAAAGATATTTTTCATATAAGACATGCACTTATCGCTGCCTTCTATAAAATCAGATGAATAACCAATTTCAGCTTGTTGGCGGTGAATTTCAGCACAATCTTCATGCATCGATTCAGGACTGATTTGCAGATAACCAACCGGGTTATAACTAAAAGCTTCTTTATCACTTTCCCATACGTCAACAGAATGGGCCATAAGTTCGCGCATTGCTGGTTGGAAGTAATTATTCCGAACCACACCGCAAGCGATACCACTTGCTCCTGAAGCAATACCATCTTTGTCGATGACGAGAATATCCTTACCACCGCCTTGGCCTTTAGCTTCTAATTTTTCTGCTAAATTCCAGGCCGTTGATAGGCCGTGAATACCGGCCCCAATGATGATGTATTTTGCTTTCGTTGGAAAAGCCATTTGTCCTAAACCTTTAGCTACAGAGACATGTTTTAATTAAAATTCTCAAGTAGTTTAGGAGTATGTGTGCTTTAAAAAACACAACAATTAGGACTCAATTGAGCACAATATGACCAAAGTGATATTATTATTATTTTTTCGGCTGTTTCACTATAATATCCGATACTGCCGGGGAGACATCCTCCATACCCGTTGGAAGTGTTTAGACAGGTGTGATGTAGATGCAAATCCGCAAGCCACAGCAATCTCACTGATTGATAGACTGGTTTGGCGTAAAAGATAAGCAGCTCTTCGAACTCTAAGACCGACATAAAACCGACTTGGACTTTCCCCTACATACTGTTGGAAAATGCGATCCATCTGCCGCGGGGTAATGCCGACATGTTCAGCAAGTCTTGGCAAGGGCAGAGGGTTTTCCAGATTTTGTTCCATGTATTCGATAACACCGCTCAAACGTGGACTTGAGGCTGCGAATTTGAAAGAGGGGTTGAGACGTTGAGGACTGACCTGAGGGCGAATTTCACTGTGGACAAAATTTTCAGCAATTTCCAAGCTCAAATGTCTTCCGTAATCGCGTTCAACCAGTTGTAAGAACAGATCAAATGCCGCCGCCCCACCAGCACAAGAAAACCGATCTCTATCAATTTCATAAATTTGCCGTGTGATATCTAGATCAGGGTTTTGTTCAACATAGCCATCGTGGCATTGCCAATGAATGGTAGATCGGTAACCATCAAATATACCTGCGCGGGCAGCTAAATATGATCCGTCAGAAATAGCCCCCGATAGCTGAGCTCGACGCGCTTGTTCTCTAACAAAAGAGAGGGTTCTTGGGTCAGTAAGGTTATCAGATCCATCCCCACCACAAATAACAAGGTGTGTTATGTCTTTAATTGTTGCTTCCAATGTTTCCGTCGGTAGCGCTAGTCCGCCGGAGGATGCAAAAAGTCCGCTATCTGCCGATACCAGTTGCCATGAATAGATTTCAGATCTGGACAAACGGTTTGCCGCACGAAGAACCTCTACTGCAGAGCTAAGTGCAAGTAGGGAGTAGTTGGGCAGTAACAGGAATACAAATCGTCCTGTAACAGGTAACTCCGGGGAGGCAGGTATCTTCTGCATGGGCTGGTTCTACTTAATGTAACTAACGATCTAAGAAGAAGTGTTGATATTTTTTAGCTATAAAGTCTAGAGAGATTTTGCCTGAAGCTTTTTAAAGTTGCCTGCCATCGTCAATTCAATCTCCGAAATTCTATCACTCAGTATTTTTATCAGAGCTAAGGCAGCTGGTGATAATGTATTATTTTTGAGTTTAACAAGACCAACTTGCCGCATTTGCGGTGTTTCCAGAGGGATAAAGTTTAGGAGTGGATCTGTACTGGGGACAGATAGGCGAGGCAATATTGTGATGCCAGTTCCCGCCTTAACCAGGGCTAGGACTGAAGTCACGTTATGTACTGTAATGCTGCTGGTTCCGATTTGGCCAAGAAGATCTTGCGCACTTAGGGATTGCGTAATGCTATTGGCGAGCAGTTTCTTTTTCTTTAGCAACCGGGTCGTGATGTTTTTTCCCTTTTGCGAAGAGAAGTCCTCATTTGAACAAACCAACCCCAGGCTATCTTCAAATAACGGTATAAACTCCAGGCCGGGCAGGGATTTGGCAAAACTTGCGATGCCAAACTGAACTCTTCCACTGTGAACAGCATTGATAACACTTCTTGAATCCGCATCCCTTATTTCGATTTCCACCTTTGGCGATTGTTTGTGAAATACCTTGATAACAGATGGAAGTATTTGTTCTGCAACAGAGGGTACACAGGCGAGAGAAAGATATCCGATTTCGTTTTTGGCAAAAGATGTAATAGAGCTAAAAATTTCATCACAATGGTCAATAAGATTTCGGGTTTGTTCCAATGTAAACAATCCCGTAGGTGTTAAATTTCCTTTACGCTCACCTTGGAATAACGGTGTACCGATTTCGATTTCCAGCTGCTTTAATGCCATGGACACCGCAGAGGGTGTTCGACCCAATTGTTCTGCGGCCAACATAATAGAACCATTCTCTGCAACAGAGACAAATGTTCTGATCATTGCGAGGGTTACAGCCATTATTTATTCCAAATTACAAATTAATTGAAGTAAGCGTAAATAATTTGAATTTGACGATAATTGAATTATCTGCGGAAATAAACATCAAATTTCCTGCGTCTATTTAACAGGCGCAATCTACTTTGATCATAAGAAGGTTGGTATGCAGAATTTTTCAAACTACATCGCTGGTGAATGGGTCTCTTCGGATAAGTTTACCGAGAACCGAAATCCTTCCGATCTTTCAGACATCATTGGTAACTATGCCCAGGCCGATAAGGCACAACTTGATCGGGCGATTGATTCTGCTCGCCAAGCTCAAAAAATATGGGCTGCAACCGGGCTGGAAAAACGCTACAGCGTATTGATGTCTATCGGCGAAGAAATGAAAACACGTTCTGCTGAACTCGGCGAACTGCTTTCGAGAGAAGAAGGCAAACCTCTGGCAGAGGGCAAAGGCGAAATTTTCCGCGCCGGACAGTTCTTTACATATTATGCTGCCGAAGTTCTCCGCCAGATGGGCGACACCGCTGATTCTGTACGTGATGGCATCGAAATTGATGTCCGTCGTGAGGCTGTAGGTGTTGTTGCTATTATATCTCCTTGGAACTTCCCAACGGCTACAGCCACTTGGAAAATCGCACCAGCTTTGGCCTATGGTAATGCTGTGGTCTGGAAGCCTGCTAATTTGACACCGGCGAGTGCCTGGGCGCTTGCAGAAATTTTCTCTCGGCATGACCTTCCTAAAGGTCTTTTCAACCTTGTCATGGGTGGCGGGTCCTCTATTGGCCAACAGTTGGTCGAAAGCGCAGGTATCGATGCGATATCTTTCACGGGCTCTGTCGATGTCGGTCGCGGCATTGCAGCTTCGGCTATTACAAACATGACCAAAATTCAGATGGAAATGGGCTCTAAAAATCCCTTGGTTGTTATGGATGATGCGGATCTGGACCTTGCTGTCGCATGTGCTGTTGGTGGCGCTTATGGCAGTACTGGTCAAAAATGTACGGCGTCATCTCGTTTGATCGTTCACGAAAAAATCCACGATGCATTCGTTGAAAAGGCTGCTGCCGCTGTTAAGGCCATGAAAGTTGGTCATGCCCTGACTGAAGGGACACAGCTTGGTCCTGTCGTCAGTGAAACTCAGCTTAACTCCAATCTTGAATATATGAAATTGGCGCATGAAGAGGGTTGTGAGTTAATCTGTGGTGGCGACCGTTTAGATATGCCGACTGAAGGCTATTATATGGCGCCCGCTTTGTTCATTAATGGTAATAATTCCATGCGGGTTAACCGCGAAGAAATGTTTGCTCCAATTGCTTGCGTGATCAAAGTTGGCTCTTACGACGAAGCTTTGGCTACCTCAAATGACACTGGATTTGGTTTAACATCTGGTATCATAACTGGCTCTCTGGCTCGCGCTAATCACTATCGCCGCAATAGCCGCACTGGCTGTGTGATGATCAACCTCCCAACCGCTGGTACCGATTACCATGTCCCATTTGGCGGTCGTGGCAATTCAAGTTATGGCGCACGCGAACAGGGTAGTTACGCTGCTGAGTTCTATACCCAGGTGAAAACCTCTTATATCAGTTCCGGAACTCCAGAGTAGGAACCAAAAATGACTGCTCATAAAAACTACGTTATTGATTGTCTCCAGTATTGTAACTGGTCAGAAAAAGTATTTCGTCAGATGCGTAAAGGTGGGGTGGACGCTGTCCATGTCACCATCTGTTACCACGAGATGTTTCGTGAGACAGTGAGCAATGTAGAGCACTGGAACAGCTTGTTTGAAAAGCATAGTGATCTGATCCTGCATGGACGCACTGCTGATGATATTCGTAGAGCGCATGAAAGTGGTCGCACAGCGATATTCTTTGGTTTTCAAAATTGTGCACCAATTGAAGATGATATCGGCTTGGTCGAAATTTGCCACACACTTGGCGCCCGCTTTATGCAGTTGTCTTATAACAACCAGTCTCTTCTTGCGACGGGTTGCTATGAAAAGGAAGACACTGGTATTACCCGTATGGGACGGCAGGTCATCAAGGAAATGAACCGGGTTGGTTTGGTCGTTGATATGTCTCATTCGGCCGAGCGATCAACGCTTGAAGCAATTGAGATATCGGAACGCCCAATTGCTATTACCCATGCAAATCCAAGTTTTTGGCATCCTGCACTTCGCAATAAATCAGATGATGTTCTCAAGGCGCTTGCTCAATCAGGTGGCATGGTCGGGTTCTCGCTCTATCCACACCATTTGAAAGGTAAGAGCGATTGTACGCTGTCTGAATTCTGCGACATGATCGCGAAGACAGCAGACATGATTGGGGTTGACCACATAGGCATCGGCAGTGACCTCTGCCAGGATCAGCCAGACACTGTTGTTGACTGGATGCGTGTTGGTCGTTGGACCAAGTCAGTCGATTATGGCGAGGGTTCAGCCGCTAATCCAGGCTTCCCTGAAATGCCGACTTGGTTTCAAGATAATAGAGACTTTCCAAATCTAGCCACTGGACTACGTGATGTCGGTTTCTCAAATGAAGAAACCGCAAAAATTATGGGCATGAACTGGCTATCTTTCTACGAAAGCTCTTTCTGCCCGCAATAATCAGCAATAACAGAACTTAACCTCTGTTGAAATAAAACGCCGGGCAACCTCAATCGATGGATACAACATCGAGGGTTGCAAGGTGACTGTACAAGTAAGCTATGTGCTTAGGGAGTAATGAAATTATGACGAATGTATCAATGACCGGTAACGGTCTGCTGAGAGGGGTTAATGTCCCGCTCTTTGCGTTGACGGGTGGCTTTATCGTCGCATTTTGTGGACTGGCCTTGCTTGATATTGACCTGCTAAAACAATTGGTAAATGCCGGTTTCGGGTGGTCAGTTAAGGTTTTTGGAGCCTATTGGCAGGTATTGTTGCTACTCACCTTCTTTATCGGTCTGTTCATGGCCTTTTCTTCGAGAGGGTCAGTGGTTCTCGGTAATCTAGAAAAACCAGAGTTTTCCCTGTTTCAATGGGGTTCCATGATCATGTGTACCTTATTGGCAGGCGGTGGCGTCTTTTGGGCTGCTGGTGAGCCAATGGCACACTTCCTTTCACCACCCCCAATATTCAATGTGGAAGCAAAAACAGCCGAGGCTGCTTATCCTGCTCTAGCTCAAGCTTTTATGCATTGGGGTTTTCTTGCCTGGGCAATACTTGGGTCTCTAACGACCGTCGTATTGATGCATTATCATTATAACAAAGGCTTGCCACTGGCTCCTCGGACCTTGCTGTATCCTGTGTTTAAGGAACGCGCTTTGTTCGGGCCTATTGGCCTGATCGCCGATGCTTCTTGTATCATTGCAGTTGTTGCAGGCACTGTTGGACCTATTGGTTTTCTTGGCCTTCAGGTGAGCTATGGTTTGCAAGATCTTTTCGGTATTCCCGATACCTTTGCTACTCAAGCTGTCGTTATCGCGGTCCTTGTCGGTATCTATACTATTTCTGCTGTATCCGGGGTTAATAAAGGGATCAAGCTTGTCAGCACCTTTAACGTAATCCTCGCGTGTGCTTTGTTGGTTTTCATGTTCGTTTTCGGACCGACTGCATTTATCGTCGATAGTTTTATTCATAGCTTTGGTCTGTATATCGACAAATTTATCCCAATGGCGATGTTCCGTGCAGAAAGCGGATGGCTCGGTTGGTGGACAGTATTCTTCTGGGGATGGTTCCTGGGATATGGTCCGCTTATGGCAATGTTTATTGCCAGGGTATCCCGTGGTCGTTCTATCCGGGAAATCGTGATCATGTTGTCCATTGTGGCTCCGATTGTAACCTGCTTTTGGTTTACCATTGTCGGCGGATCAGGGATTGCGTTTGAACTGGAAACACCAGGATCAGTTTCTGCGGCCTTCGAAGGTTTTAATCTTCCCGCTGCCTTACTAGCTATCACGAAACAATTGCCAGCTGGGTTTATTGTTTCCGTTCTTTTCCTTATTTTGACAACAGTGTTTGTGGCAACAACGGGTGATTCCATGACTTATTGTATCTCTCGTGCAATGTCTGAAAGTGATGAAACAAGCACACCAATTCGTGTATTCTGGGGTGTAGCCATGGGTGTTATCGCCATAATTTTGGTTTCATTGGGTTCTGGCGGCGTAAGTGCTTTGCAATCATTTATCGTGGTTACCGCTGTGCCTGTATCGTTGATCCTTTTACCATCCTTGTGGGCGGCACCGCAGATCGCTGGAGAGTTGGCAAAACGTAAGAAGCTAGAAGATACACCTATACCTGTAGAAGTTCAGGCTTAGGTGTCAGAAATTTCAGGGGAGGGTGGTTCTTCCTTCCCTGAACACTACCCGTATTATTGGAGGTTTGTGTGAAACAGCACGTTGATAGCTTAAAGCCCTTTCCACTTCGTCCCGCACATCAAGTAATGAAACTTGATCGTCTGGGGGCATTTCATCAAACGCGTCTAAGCTTTATGCGTGCTGTGATGCGTCGCCTGAAGAGAGATAGCTGGACTTTTGAATGCCCAATTTGGCGTATCAATGAAAAAGGCGAAGGCGTTGCAGTCTATCTCGCCAAAGGCCCCAAGCGCACCTATAGTATGGTCTGTTTTGCGCACGATCTTGACCCCGCGCAACGTTCTGACCGCGTCATTGCAGAGGCATGGGATACCACCTTTGCCTTACATGATGGTGTCATTAGTGAAGAAGATATCGAGCGTCTATCCCATAACGTTCCCAAACAAGAAGCAGGGCGCTGTCTTGATAGTGAACTTGTCCTCTCAAGAGCCAATAAAAGTGTCCGCCTTTTTGAGTACGTCGTAGATCGTCTTGCTTCTGGAGAACAACCAGATCAGGAAACCCTTGATAAAGTTGGCTACCTTATGCGAACAACGGCCGTTTATGGTAACGGCAAACTAGGTATGGCAGATCGGGATCGTATTTCTGATCGAGAAGAAATGCTTGGCCCCTTTAGGGCTGAAATGCTGGCGGTTTGGCTCATCAGGACGTTTGTTTCTGATTATGTAGAACAGATGGCCAAGTATCGTTCTCCAGAGACGGCCGTTAAACTAGATCCAGAAATTCGCCGTAGTCTTGGTGTAGGTAATTCAACCGGATTAGGAATGGCTCCCTTTTTGGTGAACCATCCGATCTTGCTACACAGTTGGATACATGCAAGGGAAACAGCGCTTGCCAGAGTCCGGGCACTTCCTGACATGAACATGGTCGATCTTGCACACTACGAAAAACACCTTGAGTGTGCTTTTCAATCGTTAGACCGCTGGCATACAGATGATGAACGCCAAACAGGTAAGGTAGAAAAGCTAAAAGCTGATCTCGAAAAACTACGCGCTAAGCCTCTTGATGACTTTCTCGGTTTTGACCAACCTTGGGATGCGATTTATCGTTGGGGAGAGGCGGAACTTTCTCTCGAAGGTCAAGAAATTCTCGTTAGCCTTCTGCTCGAACCTCATGGCACCGAGATTGATGATCTGGCTTCTGTGATGTATGCAGAAGAGAACGATAATTTTCGTATTGATGGTTCCCTCTGTGTTTCCGACATGCTTTCTACCCTGGAAGAACATTATGCATGGGCGCTTGATGTTGACTACAACGCACATCCTAATTCCGTATACTTTTGGTATGTATCAGAAGAAAAATTAGAACCGCGTTTGGGCTCTCGCGCTGATGAACCAGGATCAGACCTTGAACAACCCTTGTCTATCGGGAGAGATGCGGCGCGGTTGTATCAGGATTTGACCATTTCAAAACCTGAAGAGACTGTGGGCTCTTTTCTTCTGCGTCATCCTGAACATCGTTTGCTTGCACGTAGAGTACAGCTAACCCAACGCTATCCTTACGCTGAAATTCATGACAATCTTATCGGTGAAGATCTGTTACCTGTTGATCTCTTGCGCTGTAAACTTTCGTTTTTCGGGGCGACACGCTTTGATCCCCGGTCTGATCGTTGGGTGCGCATAACCATGTTCCAGAACGCCCCTTATCCACACGAACTATCAAGCATGAACGAAGATGATTGGGCCTATCCATTGGTGGAGCCCCCTGAATTTAAGTCAGAGTTTAAGCCCGAGACTAAGTCCGCGTGTCAGGGAGAAAGCTAATGGATCATTATTCTTTAAATGAAATTGAGGCTTCCGCGCGTAAAGCTGCACGTGGTGCAGGGATGACTTGGGGACTTGCAGAAGAAGCAGGTAAAGCCACACGCTGGTTAGCTGCGCGTGGGTTACCCAATGTATCAACATTACTAACCTTGTTATCCGAAAACGATGGCAAGGATTACGATAGCTTGTGTCCTCAAAACCTATCTCAGAACTGGTCAGCTTCGGGCGGTGTTTTATGCCCCGTGATTGCTGGTAGTACCTTGAACGATTTAGCCCATAACATTGTATTGGGCCAAGAGATCAAACTGGAAGCTGTAAACTGTCCAGCCCTGATACTCCCCATACTTGGTCGGGCCTCAAAAGCGCTTGGACATGGCTTTCGGATTAGCTGGGAAGGTGTCGTCATTAATATCTTACCAGATACCCTCTATCTCGAAACCGGTACGATAGAAGATCTTGGAACGACTTTTACCTCAGAAGTTGTTGTCGATGGACTATCTTCTGACAGTGGTAACGTTTCAGGTCTAAATATAGAACGCGTTGTAAAAGGTGTACCGCTGAATAATCAAGATTGGTGTCATCTCCAAACATTCGCGGCACGTACTTATGTACCTGCCAGTGAAGAGTCCCGATTGTTGGGGGCGGGTGCTGGTCTGACAGATAATGATTAATTTTCCAAATAAAACAACTAGTAAGTCAAGAGGAACAGCACGTGGTTGAAACTGTAACAATGAGTGTTTCCGAAATTGAGACCCTTGCTTTAAGGGCCCTGATAGCAGCGGGAACCAACGAAGAAAATGCGGCATCTCTGGCGCGTTCCGTGGCTGTCACCGAAAGTGATGGTATCGCATCGCACGGTCTGGCTTATGTACCGACTTATTGCTTGCATGTAGAATGCGGAAAAGTGGATGGCAATGCCGTACCATCACTTGATATTGTTCGCCCTGGTCTTGCCATTGCCGACGCTAAAACCGGTTTTGCCCACCCAGCGATTGATCTTGGTTTCGAATGGTTGGCAAAAACTGCCCGTGAGCAAGGCATCGCTGCATTGGGCTTACGAAACTCTTATAACTGCGGCATTCTTGGTTATCATACTGATCGTTTAGCCTCAAAGGGATTGCTCGGCATCGGATTTACCAATGCGCCAGCATCTGTTGCACCTGTAGGCGGGAAAAAAGCAGTTCTTGGAACGAACCCATTTTCTATCGCTGTTCCTGGTGCGCACGGAGAAACGCGTATTCTCATTGATCAGAGTGCTTCAGTAATTGCCAAAAGCGAAGTTATGAAACATGCTCGCGAAGGTCGGGCCATTCCAGAAGGCTGGGCGCTTGGTCCTGATGGACAACCGACGACAGATCCTGATGTTGCCTTAAAAGGCACAATGATTCCAAGTGGGAGTTACAAAGGTTTTGGGGCAGCATTGATGGTTGAATTGATGGCGGCAGCTTTAACCGGAGCCACCCTTGGTATTCATTCCAGCCCGTTTTCAGGACCTGTTGGTGGTCCTCCTAAAACAGGTCAATTCTTTATGGCTATCGACCCTGAAATCTCATCCGGAGGGACTTTTTCCGAGCGGGTAGATCATCTGATTGAAGCAATCGTCGGTCAGGAAGGAACCCATCTTCATGGTTCGGAGCGATATGCTGCTCGTGATAAAGCTGCCATAGATGGTGTGGCTGTCAATGCAGCTATTTATGAAAAAGTGAGTGAATGGGCATCAAAATAATTGTGGATTCATTACATTAATTGTTGGTCGCAATAGCTTGATATAATACAAAGTATTTACTTTAAATGTTCCTTGGTGATTTGTTTTCTTTAGACTTGTACTAATCACCAAGGAACCAATCTGATTTTATATGATAAGCTATCACCCTCTAATGGTAGAAGGGGGAGAGCCATATTTATCGTGAAATGCTTTTGAAAAATGTGCAGAACTTGAAAACCCGGTTGAAAAGGCAACTTCGGTGATTGAAAGGGTCGTTTGCATTAAAAGAATATGCGCTTTTTCCAATCTTAAATTACGATAAACCGACATTGTACTTTCACCCAATTTATCGATAAAAAGTCTATTAAGTTGTCGAGGACTAACACTGGCGAGAAGAGCTAATTGGCCAAGATCTAATGGATCTGCAATGTGATTTTCCATTGCTTCAACCGCCTGAATTATTGAAGGGTTGTGAGTGCCATAACGTTCAACCATTCCCGAACGCTGAGGATCTCCAGAAGGTCGAACATCCGTATGGATGAACCAATCACTTACCTTACGGGCAAACTCTGGGCCGTGAATTTCGCTTTGAACGGCGTACATCATGTCCAATGGCGCTATACCGCCAGCGCATGTTATTCTATCTCGGTCCATGACATAGAGGCTACGCTCAATCAAAAGCGTAGGTGATATTTCCGATAATGCCTCGGCGTGTTCCCAGTGTACTGTCATTCTACGACCTTCCATCAATCCAGCCGCTGCCAGTATAACCGGGCCGCCGGATACACCACCAAGACGGACACCATACCGTGCGATTTGGCGTAACCACTGAAAGATTTTTTCATCGATAAAAGTCGTGGGGTCTCCGCCCGCAACGACCAGAACAAGATCATAATCGTTTTCATCGGTTATTTTGGCCGTAGCTTTTATAATGGCACCGCTTGAACTGGTTGCCTGATCGCCAATAGCGGTGATGTGGTCAACTTTATTGAGTTCTTTACCAGCCAAAAGATTTGCCGCCCTTAGCGGTTCCATGACTGAAGAATAAGACATGAGCGAAAAACCATCTATTAACAAAATGCCAATTCGGAATAGACGCGCGTGAAACAAAGGTGTGGCCATAATTTATAAATTTCGGTCTTTTTTATGAAATCACATTCTTTATAACACTGGTGTTGTATGGACTGGCAACAAAATTGAGAACTAATAATGAAATACTCTGGCTTTAAGGTAATAAAAGAAGCTCTTACGGGACATAAAGGCTGGAAACCAGTCTGGCGAACACCAAAACCAAAAAATGAATACGATGTCATTATCGTTGGTGGCGGAGGGCATGGTTTAGCAACAGCCTATTACCTAGCAAAAGAATTTGGCATTACCAATATCGCTGTGCTTGAAAAAGGCTGGATTGGGTCTGGTAATGTTGGCCGAAATACAACCATTGTACGCTCTAACTACTTGTTGCCGGGCAACGAACCATTTTACGAATTCTCGATGAAATTGTGGGAAAACCTGGAACAGGATTTCAATTACAATGCCATGGTTTCTCAACGTGGTATTTTGAACCTTTTCCACAACGATGCAGGGCGTGATGCCTATGCCCGTCGCGGTAACTCGATGATGCTGGCCGGTGCGGATGCTGTTTTACTGGATCAAGAGGGCGTCCGAAAAATGTATCCTTGCCTTGATTTTGAGAACGCACGTTTTCCGATCAAAGGTGGCTTGTTACAGCCTCGCGGTGGAACTGTCAGACATGATGCTGTCGCCTGGGGTTATGCCCGTGGTGCAGATAGTCGTGGTGTTGATATTATCCAGAATTGTGAAGTTACAGGGATGAATATCGAAAACGGTATTTGTACAGGTGTTGAAACCAGCCAAGGTACCATCAAAGCCAAAAAGGTCGCTGTCTGTGTTGCCGGATCATCCAGTCGTGTTATGTCCATGGCTGGCATGCGCTTACCCATAGAAAGCCATGTACTTCAGGCTTTTGTCTCTGAAGGTTTAAAGCCGATACTACCGGGTGTTGTGACTTTTGGCGCGGGACATTTTTATGTGTCGCAATCGGATAAGGGCGGCCTCGTCTTCGGTGGCGATATCGATGGCTACAACACCTATGCCCAACGTGGTAATTTGCCAGTCGTCGAGGATGTTTGTGAAGGCGGTATGGCATTGATGCCAATGATTGGTCGCGCACGACTATTACGCATGTGGGGTGGTGTGATGGATATGTCCATGGATGGTTCCCCCTTTATTGATAAAACCCATATCAATGGCCTCTATTTCAATGGTGGTTGGTGTTACGGGGGCTTTAAGGCAACGCCTGCTAGTGGCTGGTGTTATGCCCACCTATTGGCAAAGGACGAACCACATCCTGTTGCTACTGAATATCGTCTCGATCGCTTCCGTCGTGGAGCTATGCTCGATGAAAAGGGCGTTGGTGCCCAACCGAACCTGCATTAAGGAAAACAGAATATGATCATCAATCATCCTCTTCTGGGACCAAGAGATGCAGCCGAGTTCATTTACAAAGGTGATGCATCCCTTATTAACCGTCCTAATTGGCAAGCCGATGACGCGGCTGAGCTTTTTCACGAATATTTATATCTTCGAGATAATCCAGCAGGTGAACATCGTGAACTTTGGTATCACGAGCAGGGCGATCGTTCCTGGCTTATCGTCACCAGAAATACGCTGACACACGATATCAGCAAAGTTGAATTCGCCCGAGATGTAGCACTTGCAGAGCGACGTGAAAAATGAGCCAGATAAACCGAATTAATGGCGGACTGATCAACCGTAATAAAAAGCTGAACTTCACTTTTAATGGTCAATCTCTTGAAGGCTACGAGGGCGATACTCTCGCTTCGGCACTTCTTGCCAATGGTCATAGAATGGTTGGTCGTTCTTTTAAATATCACCGTCCTCGCGGTATTTTCTCAGCAGGATCAGAAGAACCAAATGCTTTGGTTCAACTGCGGACCGGAGCCTATCAAGAACCCAATACCCGGGCGACTGTGACTGAACTGTTCCATGGATTGGAAGCAACCAGCCAAAACCACCGCGGATCTTTGAAATACGATCTCATGGCGGTGAATGATCTCTTTTCTTCATTCTTGTCAGCGGGTTTTTATTACAAAACATTCATGTGGCCGAAGGCGTTCTGGGAAAAATTCTATGAGCCGGTAATCCGTGCTGCTGCAGGCCTTGGACGCTTATCAGGCCAAGATGACCCAGATATCTATGACAAGGGTTTCTTACACTGTGATGTTCTTGTAGTTGGCGCAGGAGCTGCCGGTTTATCTGCGGCCTTATCAGCTGGCCGAGCAGGCGCACGTGTAATCCTTATGGATGAAGACTTCTGCATGGGTGGACGCCTAAATGTGGAAACACTATCTGTAAACGATCAAAGCGGTAGCGAATGGGCGACGCAGGCACTCGCTGAACTTTCTGCTATGGATAACGTTCGCTTGATGACACGAACCACAGCTTACGGTGCTTATGATCATGGTATTGTCGGCGCGCTAGAGCGTGTAACCGATCATTTAATCTCTAGTGAGAATAAACCACGGCAAATTCTTTGGCGGGTTTACACGAAACGTACAATCCTTTGCGCAGGGGCGACTGAGCGCCCAATCGCCTTTGGTAACAATGACAGGCCGGGGGTGATGCTTGCAGGTGCCGTGCGCGCTTATGTTAACCGCTGGGGGGCACTTCCTGGTAAAAGAGTTGCAGTCTTTACTAATAATGATGATGGATGGCGTACCGCGACTGATCTTGCCGCTAAGGGTGTTGAAATTACAGCAGTCATTGACAGTCGAGATGGCCAGCCTCCCGTTGATGTGCCTAAAGGCGCAGCCATAGTCATGGGCGGGCGGATTGTTGATACCAAAGGACGACATGGTATCCGATCCATCACGTTATCAAATGGACAACAAATACCGGTTGATTGCCTTGCTGTTTCTGGCGGTTGGAGTCCTAACGTTCAACTTACCTGTCATCAACGCGGACGCCCAACTTGGCGGGATGATATCGCTGCTTTTGTTCCTGGCGGGGAATTACCACAAGGGATGAGCGTTGCTGGTGCAGCCAGTGGCAATCTCTCTTTGTCTTCTGTGCTTTTGAACGGACACGATATAGGTAACTCTGTCGTTAGTGATCTTGGCTTTACACCCTCAAAGGTCAAAGCCTCAAGTTCAGAAGAAGAAACGACAGGTATCTCAGCTTTCTGGCATGTTAGAGAAAGTAAGGCTCGCGCTTGGTTGGACCTACAAAATGACGTCACGGTAAAAGACGTTAAATTATCTCATCAAGAAGGTTTCCGCTCCGTCGAACACCTGAAACGTTATACCACGCTTGGTATGGCAACGGATCAGGGCAAGACGGCGAATATTCCAGCCCTTGCGGTTATGGCTGAATGTACAGGTAAGTCTCTTCCTGAGACGGGAACAACAATTTTCCGTCCTCCTTATACTCCTGTTGCAATCGGTGCTTTGGCCGGGAGAGCTCGAGGCAAAGATTTTAGACCATCTCGCTTGAGCCCAAGTCATAGCTGGGCAAAAGAGCAGGGCGCGATCTTTGTCGAAGCTGGCATGTGGTACCGTGCGCAATGGTTCCCAAGATCAGGTGAAACTCATTGGCGTCAGTCCGTTGACCGTGAAGTTACGCAAACCAGAGCATCCGTTGGTGTCTGTGATGTGACCACGCTTGGTAAAATTGATGTTCAAGGTCGTGATGCTGCACAATTCTTGAATAAGGTATATGCCAACGCTTTTGCCAAATTACCGGTTGGTAAAGTCCGTTATGGCATTATGTTACGCGAAGACGGCATCATGATGGATGATGGAACCTCTGCCCGGTTTGCAGAAAATCATTTTGTCATGACAACAACAACGGCAAATGCTGTTAGTGTTTTCCGGCATATGGAATTCTGTCGTCAGTGTCTCTGGCCTGAAATGGATGTGCATCTGATATCAAGTACAGAACAGTATGCACAGTTCGCCGTTGCGGGGCCAAATGCCCGTAAGCTTCTGCAAAAAGTGGTCGATAGCGATCACGACATTTCCAATGAGGCTTTTCCCTTTATGGGTTGTGGAGAAATCACCGTTTGTGGTGGGGTTCCTACGCGGCTGTTCAGAATCTCTTTCTCAGGGGAACTGGCTTATGAAATCGCCGTACCAACACGTTATGGGGATTCACTTGTACGAACATTGATAGCTGCCGGTGAAGAGTTTGATGTCACACCTTATGGCACCGAAGCTCTCGGTGTTATGCGGATTGAAAAAGGTCATGCCGCAGGGAATGAATTAAACGGGCAAACCACAGCACGTGATCTTGGTATGGGGCGCATGGTTTCCAAGAAAAAAGATAGTATCGGCAATACTTTATCCGAACGCGAAGGCCTTAATTTGGAAAACGGATTAAGTTTGGTTGGGTTCCGTCCAGTTAATAGAAGTGAAGAACTCAAAGCAGGATCTCATTTCATTAGCAAAGGAAACACAGCTAATATGGCAAATGACGAAGGTTGGATGTCGTCTGTCGCCTTTTCTCCAAACCTTGGCCATTCCATCGGTCTTGGTTTTATTAAACGAGGAAGCGAACGGTTGGGAGAGATTGTCATTGCAACTGATCCACTTCGTGGTGGCGAAATGGATGTTGAAATTGTCTCTGCCCACTTTATCGATCCAGAGGGAGAACGTCTCCGTGCCTAATTATACCCTTACAGCAAGAACACCACTGGATGGTTTTAGCCATGATTTTAATGGCGTATCGGTTACGGAAGTAAACGGACGATCTATTGTATCTATTGCCACATCTTTGGGAGGCGGGGAAGCTCTTTCAAAGGCGTTGGCTAAAACTTACAAGTTGAAAATTCCAGAGCCTGGAAAATCAACGGTATCATCGCTTGATAATGCCGTTTTATTGGGAATGGCACAGGATCAGACGTTTCTTGTGTTTGACGACCATACAGAAGACAAGCCTGTCGATGTTGTATCAAAGCACCTCAAAGACACGGCTTATTTTACCGACCAATCCGATAGTTATGTAATGCTTCGGGTCTCAGGGGAAAATAGCCGTTCAGTGTTAGAACGTATTTGTCCGATAGACCTCCATCCTTCAGTTTTTCCTGAGGGGAGCGTTTCTCGAACAATTATGGAGCATCTAGGAACAGTTATTGTTCATGAAAAAGCCAATACTTTTCTTTTGATGTCAGCACGATCATCTGCAAAATCGTTCCTCGAAGCAGTTGAAGTGTCGGCTTTAAATATCGGTTAAAAACAAGATTGTATGTGGATTAGAAACGACGTTTTTTAGTCACACGTAAATACAACAAAATCACCTAACTTCGGTACTGCGAATAAGCAGTTATATATTTTCGAATACGTCTTTCAATTTGAGGGATGTATTCGCACGTCCTAAAATTGGAAGACATAATGAGCAAATCCCAGCAGGAAATGAACGATTTTGTCACCTCACAAAGGAATACTGAATGTTTTAAAGGCCAACCCTTAGCGGGTAAAAGAGTTATCGATATCTCCACTGTTGTCGCAGGTCCCTATGCTGCAGCATTATTGGGAGATGCCGGAGCAGAAGTCATAAAAATAGAAAACCCTGCAGTACCTGATGCCCTTCGGAGTTGGGGGACTATTTCTGAAACAGGAATAGAGCCTTATTACGCAGTAGTGGGGAGGAACAAATTACCAATATCCATTAATTTGAAATCAGAAAAAGGGGTTCAGCTATTCCTGGAACTGATCAAACAGGCCGATGTCTTGATTGAGAATGTTAGGGTTGGCGTCATGACAAAACTAGGTATTTCTCATGCTACATTGCTCGAAATAAATCCAGGTCTGGTTATCGGTAAAATTTCTGGATATGGCATGAATGGTCCTCATGCAAAGCAACCTGGTTTTGGTACTCTTGCAGAGGCATATAGTGGCTATACCTATCTCAATGGGCATCCAAATGGTAGTCCGACAAGCCCTCCAATTGCACTTGCTGATATGACAGCCGGTGTTCATCTGGCATATGCTGTTGGGTTAGCACTTCCCCAGGCAGAGCGAGGTATCAAAGGGGGAACAGTTGTTGATGTTTCTCTTTATGAGCCTCTCTTTGGCTATCATGGGGGTGAGTTTGTCAGCTATCACCAAACGGGGGAAGTTCCGCAACCCATTGGAAATGAACTTCGGGCCGCAGCCCCCCGTAATAACTTCAAAACCAAGGATGGCAAATGGATTGCTCTTTCCTGTTCCTCTCAAAAGCCTTGGGAGGCTTTAGCCATACAGATGGGGCAAGAAGAGTTAATTTATGAGCCAAGGTTTCTCACCAATAACGACCGTATAAAACCTGAAAACAGAATGATCCTTAATGAAGTTATTCAGGGATGGTTACTGGGTATAACTGAAGAGGAAGCACTTGAACTCTTTCGTCGTGAAGGGATTACTGCGGGCCCCATCATGTCTATGCAAGATATTGATGAAGATGAACATTATAAAGAGCGAGGTAGTTTTGTTAGTGTCGAGGATCCCGCAACAGGTATCGATCTAAAAATGCCAAATGTATCCTTTCGGATTGGAGAGGATACTACCAAAATTCGCTTTCCTGGGCTTCCGCATAGCTCTGCCAATGAGGTGATCTTCAAAGATATGCTTGGTCTGGGCTGCGATGAGATAAAGAAACTTCACGATTTGAAAGTGGTTTAAGCACACCCCAAATTGTTGCCGTTAGTCGGCACACAAAAAGCGAGTATCTTAAAAAAAAAGAGAGCTTATTCAAATCAATCTGAATAAGCTCTCTTTTTGTTTCTAACAGCCATACTACTTAAGCTTGGTCTCCTTAAGCAGAAGCCACTTCTTGCAGAAAGTGATCGACAGTCTCACGGAGCTTTTTCGCTCGTTCTGATGCATCACTTGAAGTGCTTTGAACCTTGTTTGCCGAATTGCTGGTTTCGGTAACAGATTCAGACACGGTTGCCATATTGGAAGCCGCGTCTTGGGTAGCATTTGCAGCAAGACTGACGTTTTGAGATATTTCAGCCGTTGCAGCCCCTTGTTCTTCAACTGCAGAAGCAATGGCTGTGGTATAGCTGTTTACGCCGTCCATGGTTTCAACAATCTCTTGGATCGCGATAACGGCTTCTTCAGTTGATCCTTGGATTTCTGAAATTTGACCTGCTATTTCCTCTGTCGCTTTAGCAGTTTGGGTCGCGAGGGATTTCACTTCAGAAGCGACAACGGCAAAACCTTTCCCCATATCTCCTGCACGTGCGGCCTCAATGGTGGCGTTCAAGGCTAGTAGGTTTGTCTGTTCAGCAATATCCTGGATTAAAGTAACAACGTCGCCAATTTTTTGCGCGGCCTCAGCTAAACTTGAGATTTTTTCATTGGTATCACGGGTATTGGCTGTAGCATTACCAACAACTTCAGTTGTTTTACTTACCTGTCGGGAAATTTCTGTTATTGATGCAGAGAGTTCTTCTGCCGCAGCGGCCACGGTTTGAACGGACATTGAAGCATTATCCGTCGCCCGCACAGCAGAACTGGCCTGTTCAGAGGTATCCGTGGCCATTGTATTCATGTGTTGAGCCGTTAATTGCATCTGGTCCATGTCGTTGGTCACAGCACTTAGAATAGTTTGTGCTGTGGTCCTGAAGTCAGCAATAAGATCTTCAATTTGACCAGCACGTGCTATACGAGAAGCCTGTTCTGCTTCAGATTTTGCGGCCAATTCCTGACGTTCGTTTTCTTTATCCTGAAATGCCTGAATAGCACGGGCCATTTCACCGATTTCATCATTACGTTCGGTTTGCCCACTTTCAGCACTCGTTTCCAGGTCTCCTTGTGCTAGCCGACGAATACCTCTTGTGAGAGTGTGCAGTAATCTACCTGCATAGAGAAAAAGCAGAACAGAAAAAGCCGTTACAACAATGGTTACGATAAGGATGATATTGGCAGCGGTTGTTCCCGAACTAATTACGCTATCAACTCGTTCTCGCCCAATTGCACTAACAAGCTCCGTTAGGCTCTTGGCCGACGTTTTCATTTCAACACGGGCAGCCTGGGCTTTGTTTTGGGTCTCAACGAAAGCCGCGTGGCTATCACTAAAACCTGAAACAATTGTATTAACTTTACTGCCTGCTTCATCAGAAACGCGCTCTGCATATTTTTGTGCGTTTAACGCAAGAGAATTTAGCTGTTTTGAAATGTTTTCGCTATTTTCAGAGGTTGGCGTGTTCACATACACAGAAAAATCATTAAGAAGAGAGAAGGCATTGGCCTGTAAGCCCAGAGCCGTATCAAAAACGCCTTGGAATCTTGTCTTTTCCTTACGATTTGAAACCACAGTATTTCGGGCCTCTTCCATCTTTTTATTTTGAATTTCCATGACACCAGTTGCAATTTTCACGGCCTTACGTGCGGTAATCTTTGCTTTTATGAGCCCAAGTTTATCTTTTTTGGTTAATTCTCCAGCCTCTGCCAGTTTCTTCGTGATTTCGTCTGTTGCTGATTGAATTTTTTCAATGAAAGGTGTGAACGCGGAGACTACGGAGCGGGTATTGGTATCAAGATCTCTTTTGAGAATAATGTCGACAATGCCCTTTGCGGTCTCAACTGAAGCCAATAATTTCTTTTGATTAGATTTACTCTGGCGTCCATCAAAAAGAACCATGGCGAGCTCTACATTGTTCATCGCTATTATTAATCGGTGAGCTTCATCAATAATACCCTGTGCAGTATCTAATTCTGTTCTCGCTTTAAAGACGGCTTGATCGGCGGCTGAAAGGGATTTGTTTGATTGATTAGCCGTTGAAACAGTTTCTGCGATAAGTTCAGATATTTTAGATTGAACATCATCATTTTGGCTGTTTCTTAGTAAAAAAGCAGTCGAATAAGATTCTGCGGCAAGTCTAAATTGCTCGACCAACTGAGCAGCTTGTTGGCTTTGAGCTTTGTCGGATACCAAAGAAGCGGTATCCGAACCAACTCTATCCAACAACGTGATCGTTGCGTCTAGGTTATTCTGGCTTCCCTCACTGAGGAGATCGCTGGTTGAAACGGAAAGAGTTTGTAATTCAGATATGAGCACAGTTGCGTGATCAGCATCTTCAACATCTGACACAATTGATGTCGTCGTACTAACACTAAACCCGCCTTCAATCATTACTAATAGTAGCGTCAAACCAAACCCCGCAAAAATGCGGGCTTTGATTGACAACTCACTGAACTTGAAAGCCATTGTCAGTTTTCCTTTATCCTTAACCGACCAACCAGATAAATCCTAAGTTTATATCACCTATAGATTAGGCCGTTATGGGTAGATTAGGCAGCTGTGGGATCTTTTTCTTTTTTCTCAAAGCTAATAACAGGCTCCATTTTAGCCAAAATATCATCAGCTAAGTGACATTTTACTTGGTGACCACCTTCTAAATCCCTAAAGGGGGGAACTTCTTTTGAACAAAGTCCTCCTGGAACTTCCGATACATGTGGACAGCGGGTATGGAACGGGCAGCCAGAGGGTGGGTTCATTGCCGATGGAATGTCGCCATCCAGGACAATATGTTTTTTTTCAACAGAAGTATCAGCAATCGGAATAGCCGAGAGCAGGGCTTCTGTATATGGGTGGTATGGCGGGGCGAAGATCTGGTCTGTTGTGCCTTGCTCGACGATGTGACCAAGATACATAACGATCACGCGATCCGCGATGTAACGCACAACGGATAAATCGTGAGAAATAAACAACATGGTTGTTTTATATTCACGTTGTATATCCATCAGAAGTTCGGTGACCGCAGCCTGTACCGAAACATCCAAAGCCGAAACAGGCTCATCCGCAACAACAATTTTAGGATGTCCTGCAAAACAACGTGCAACACCTATACGCTGTTTCTGACCACCAGAAAGTTGTCGTGGCATACGGGATGCAAAAGCTCTGGGTAGCTTCACCAAATCAAAGAGCTCGAGCATACGGGCTTCACGTTCTTTTTGGTTCGCACCAATATTAAACTTTTCAAGCGTACGAACAATTTGAGAGCCGACCGAATGACTTGGGTTCAAAGTATCAAAGGGGTTTTGAAAAACCATCTGAAGGGAAGCAATGGTCTCTGGCGTACGATTATCGACTTCGACAGATTCAATATTTACACCATCAAGAGATACGGTGCCGTCCGTTGCTGTTTCCAAGCCAAGGAGGACTTTTGCCAGCGTTGATTTTCCGCAACCTGATTCGCCAACAATAGCTGTGGTTTCAGATTCACGAGCGGTAAACGACAAGGTTTCATTTGCCTTAACTGTACGTGTGTCTGATCCACCAAATATTGCATTTGCGGCAACGTGATAGTGTTTTTTAAGATTATCGACAGTTAACACCACGCGACCAGGCTCAACAGGGGCGTGTTGTTTTATATTCACTGGAAGAGCTTTCCAATCGATATCCTGAAACCGTAAACAGCGGCTTTCGTGGCCGATTTCACCTATTACAGGTACCATATTTATGTGACCAGCGTTACATACTTCTTCGACAAAGTGATGGCAACGCGGACCAAAATTACACCCTCGCGGTCGTTGATTTGGAAGCGGTAGTTGCCCAGGTATCGCAACGAGAGGGTGGGTGTTTTTATCTGCTCCAGGCAAAGGAATAGATCTAAATAGCCCTTGAGTATAGGGATGCTGCATCCGGTCAAATACATCTTCGACAGTTCCGCTTTCGACCGCTTCACCTGAATACATGATGGTAATTTTGTCACAAGTCTCAAGGATCAGGCCAAGATTATGTGAAATGAAAAGGATTGAGGTGCCAAAGCGTTTGCCGAGATCTTTTACCAACTCGATGATCCCCGCTTCGACAGTTACATCAAGGGCAGTTGTTGGCTCATCAAGTAACAACAACTTAGGTTTCGATAGCAGGGCCATGGCGATAACAATACGCTGTTGTTGCCCACCAGAAAGTTGGTGGGGATAAGAGCGCATCATCCGTTCAGGATCGGGGAGCTTTACCGCTTCCAACATCTCTAAAGAGCGCGCATAAGCGGCGTCCTTGGAGACTTTTTCGTGGATAATCGGAACTTCCATAAGCTGTTGCCCGACTTTCATCGCCGGATTTAAACTTGCCATCGGTTCTTGGTAAACCATGGAGATCTTGGAGCCGCGAATGTCTTGAAGCTCTGCTTCAGACATCTCGCCCATATCTCTACCCATGAACTTAATTGTACCTTCGGTGATCTTCCCAATGTTGGAAAGATCACGCATGATACCGAGTGCTACTGTTGATTTACCACAGCCTGATTCTCCCACCAGTCCCATGGCTTCACCGGGCATGACTTTACACGAAAAATCCATAACGGCAGGAATTTCTCCTGCACGCACAAAGAAGGAAATGGAAAGATTTTCGATTTCCAGGATTGGTGTTTCTTCTGATAATTTTTCAGACATCGTTTTTCCTCCCTTAGTCCTTCATGGACTCTTCACGTAGTGAGTCAGCCAACAAGTTTAGACCGAGAACAAATGACATGAGTGCTGCAGCGGGGAAGAGGGCAGGGTGTACATACAAACGTAACAACCGTGAACCTTCCTTAATTGCAGTTCCCCAATCAGGACTCTCTGGCGCCATGCCAAGTCCAAAATAACCAAGGGTTCCAAGAAGAATTGTTGTATAGCCAATACGAAGACAGGCATCGACGATTAGAGGACCACGCGCATTTGGAAGAATTTCCCAAAGCATGATGAACCAAGGAGTTTCGCCACGCGTTTGAGCCGCAGCAATATAATCACGGGTTTTGATATCCATAACCAAACCGCGAACAATACGGAAAACAGCGGGGCTGGTGGCGAAAACAACAGCAACAAAGATATTGAGTTCATTTGGATCAATCGAAATAATTCCCAACGGATCAGCATCAAAAACCAGACCAGCATAAATCCATCCACCAATAACAAAGATAATCAAAAGCTGGACCCAAAGTTTATCAGGACGATTTTTAAATCTGGTAAAGAAGAGTGTTGCGAAAAAGATGATTGGAAAGAGGAAGAACAATCCTGCCATTGCATAAGGGATTGGTGTTTCAGCTATTCCCGGCGTCACCAAGAGATAGAAAAGTAAAATAACTGGGAAAGCGAGAACAAGGTTCGCCAGAAAGGATAAGATAGTATCCGTTTTACCACCATAATATCCAGCAGGTAATCCTAAAGAAATACCAACCATCAAGGCAAAAGTCGTTGCAGCCGGGGCAATAATCAAAACAATCTGACTGCCATAAACGACACGGCTAAAAACGTCTCTGGCCAACTTATCGCCGCCAAATAGGAAAGCTTCACCTGTTCCTGGTTCTATCGCACCAGGTAATTTGTTCTTCATGACCACGAATTGTCCAAGAGGATCAAAAGGCGCGATGATGTCTGCAAAGATTGCGGTAAAAATCCAAAACGCCACGATACAAACACCAACGATACCAACGCCACTATCAAAAAGACGTCCGTAAAGGCCTAATCGGTCTTGGAAAGTAAAACTTAATGCAATCATGATGGCCAGAGCTAGCCAGGTTGGCCAGAGCTGTATGAATGTAGAGGTGATAACCTCAAATGTGGATAAGTATTCCATAATACCCCCCTTATTTCACACGAATACGTGGATTGAGGTAAGCATAGCCCACATCAGATATAAGCTGAGTTACCAGCACAACGACGACAGAAACGAGAGAGCAGGCCAACAAGAGGTCGATATCATTGTTGCCCGCCGCTTGTACCAGCGTATACCCAAAACCTTGGTATCGGAACATAATCTCTACAATTACAACACCTGTTAGCAACCAAGGAAATTGCAGCATGATGACAGTGAATGGAGCGATCAGAGCGTTACGTAGCGCATGTTTGATAATTACGGCATAAAAGCTCATACCTTTTAAACGGGCGGTACGAATGTATTGCGCTGTCATTACTTCGACCATGGATGCCCGCGTCATACGGGCGATATATCCCATTCCATAAAGTGCCATTGTCATGACTGGTAAAGAAAAATTATAGAAAGTAATACCTTTTGAGGTCGCTGTTGCAGCGGAACCATTTAATATGCCAAGCCAAGAGGCAAAAATTACAGTAAAAAACACCCCGGAAACATATTCGGGTGTTGCCGTGGAGATGATTGATACCACTGACAGACTTCTGTCTGTTCTCGAGCCTTCACGCATTCCGGCGAGAATTCCGATCAAGAGGGCTGAGGGGATCATAACGACCATCACCCAGAACATCAGCCAACCAGTAGCTTGTAGGGCGGGGACAAGTTTATCTGATACTTTTCTCTTGAATTTTGTCGAACATCCAAAGTCGCCTTGAATTACACCTGTGAAGGTCGGCTCAGTTGGATCATCACAATATTTAAAACGAGAGACAGCTAATCCGGTTTCTCTATCGATGTTGGGCTGTTTCTGCCATGCGCCAAGCCAGGCAGCATAGCGTTCGAAGAAAGGATCTCTATATCCGTTGATCTCAAGCCAGGATTCAATTTGAGCATCGCTGGCTCTCATATTGGTTTGCGAAATTGAGAGCTTACGAAGGTTTGGATCTAAATTAACAAGAAAAAAGACAACGACCGTCAGGCAAAGCATGGTCAACGCCATGACGCCTGTACGCCGTAAAATAAAGGTAAACATGATAGCCCCGTTAATCCGTTCAGTTTACGATTGTAATGAAAAAAAGAGGGACCTCGTGCGTCGAGGCCCCTCTGATATTCAGAAGGAGATTAAGCTTCGTCGAGCCATACTTTTTCGAAATGGAATTCGAAAAGCGGGTGCATACCGTGATTTTTCACTGATTCTACAGAGTGATTATACAACGAACGCCAGTATGGCTGTACCAGGTGACCAGAATCTTGAAGGATCTGTTCAATATCCTGCATGAGTGCACGACGTTTATCCGTGTCGGCAATGGCCAAAGCTGCAGTCAGTTTTTCATCGAACTCTGGGTTTGAGTGAGCTGACTCGTTCCAAGCTTCTCCGCTACGGTATGCCAGAGCAAGTACCTGAACACCAAGAGGGCGCATGTTCCAGTTGGTGATTGAGTATGGGTATTTTGCCCAATCGTTCCAGAAAGTAGATCCTGGAAGAACGGTACGTTTTATTTTAAATCCAGCTTCACGCAACTGAGCGGCGACCGCATCAGCAGTATTTTTACGATAATCATCGTCAATGGAAAGGAGCTCATGCTCATGATCCATCATACCAGCTTCCGTCATCAACTTTTTAGCGCCTTCAATATCGCGCGTTTGTTTTGGAAGCGGATAATATTCAGGATGTAGCGGAGCCACGTGATGATTTTCAGCAACTTTACCTGCACCACCATAACCCAATTGAAGAACTGTTGAGTTATCGACTGCAATTTGAAGAGCACGACGAACACGCTGATCATCGTATGGTTTTGCATTCGCATTGGTACGAACACAAACCGTTGCAGAAGTCACCGCTTCAGATTTAACGAGGCCAAGACTATCCATAATTTCAAGGAAGTCGGCTGTTGTTTGGTAGTTGGTATGAATTTCTTCGGACTCAAATGCTGAAACCTCTGCTGAAGGATCAGTACCATAGTCAACAAAATCTACACCATCGAGATATACTTCACCATCCCACCATGTGCCATTTGTGCGCCGCCGCACAGATGCTAAGGTGCCAACTTCAACTGATTCAAGTTCAAATGGACCTGTACCAATTGGATTTTTAGCCAGGTCACTACCCATTTTCTCATAATCACGGTGAATGATAAGAGCAGGGTAATCCGACATGCCTGGAATAATTGTAATGTCAGCGTCTTTTAAGCTGATCGTAACCGTATGATCGTCAACTTTATTGAGAACATCCGCACCAAGTTTTTCTGTTGCCGGGTCAATCAGACTTGCCATACGGCCTGCCATGGAATTGCCCTCAACGGCTTTGTCACACCAGCGAGTAATATTAAAGATTACATCGTCAGCGTTAAAGTCATCACCGTTGTTCCACTTAATACCCTTGCGAATTTTTAGAGTATATTTTGTGGCATCATCGTTAATTTCCCAGCCTTCCAACAGACGAGCTTCAAAAGTGAAGTCTTTGTTATATCTGACAAGGGGCTCTAGGAACTGACGGGCAAGATTACCCATTTCAGACCAGTCAAAAGTGCGCGGATCTTTAAGTTCACGCACGTTAGTTGACACCTTAAGGATGCCACCTTTTTTGCCTTCTGCAGCCATAGCTTCGGAAGGAGCGACCATTCCGATCATGCCATAAGCAGTTGCTGCAGTCGCGCCGAACGCACTTGCGATTGCAAGAAACTCGCGACGATCGACTTTACCAGATTTTGTTTCCTCAGCCATTTCCATGGTGTGAGACGGCATTGGTGAGCCGTTGCGTTTAAAGAATTTCATTTGTAGTGCCTCCCGGTTGTGTGTGTTCTTTTTTATTCGTGTTTATTGTGTTTTTAAGTGTTTATTGTATCTTTTTTTTGTCAAACAGTTGATGCAAAAATAAATTGATAAATCACTTCTTTTTGTGACTATACAACAGTGTAGTGGACATATATTTTATTATTGTTATCTCGTGCCCAAGTCGTGTGTAAGTATGCATCACAAATATTACTAAGCCACCCTATAGTATTATTACTTTTTATTTTATTTACTATTATTCGCTAGGTGTTCTGAACTCCCTCTATTTTTCATAAAGGTACAGAATATGTTGTTCGTGACTTCAAGCGACATTTTGTTGTCAGTACGCGACTAAGCGGATTTGTCGTTATTTGGATAAATAGATACTTCTCAATTATTATATTGCCCAAAAGCAAACTCCAGTACGACATCCACAGATTTATTAGTCACTTTTACAACAGCAGTATTACAAACAATATGATTTCATAAAACAGACTATAAATTACAGATTACAGACATTTATTCGCATAATATATAGATTTCTTTATTATAGTCATAATTTATTCCAATGTTATTTACATTATATAATTAGAGTATAACTAATTGTTTTAGCTCGTATATAATAAAAAATATTATGATATACACCAACCCTAGGTTTGGATACGAATTAATACTGTTATAGCGGCAACAACACAGGCGGTTGGTTATAGGGGACTCATTACAGAGCTATATTTATAAAGAATATTGTAAAAATTGTTATCTTACTTGAGCCAAAAACTCTCGAATTTTCTCTTCGGCCCGGTCAGGACCCACTGTCGCCAGTCTGATTAGTCGATCAAAATGTTGTGTTAATGCTTTGATATGATCAACTGAATTAACTAAGAGGTACATGTTTCCGAGATATACCGCTGCTCGCAAGGGGCCGAAAAGGGTATATGGAGCCGAATAGGCGGCTTGTTGATCAAAGAAAAACAAGCGAAATGTGGGATAAAACTCCCCTACCAATTTTAACATGTGCTCAAGTTGTTTCTTACGGATTTCCTTTGGGAGCTCTTTCCAAACACCTTCTCCTTTTGCAAAAAGTTCAAGTGTTTGCATAGGCATACAAACTTCCATGTCTGTATCCGGTTTAGCTGTTTTTATAAGTTGTCTTTTTGCCTGTAGATCTTGCGCTTTTCGAATAAAAAGATGATTGTATTTGAATTCAAACTCGCTGACTTCGTCAATTCTCATAGTATCTGGCAGCGTATTTGGGACATACCTAATCTTATAACCAATTGCTTCTCGATGCCATTCCTCGATTTTACGGGTAGCTTCTTCTTCGTTCATCCGCATTATTTCAATCGATGGAACGATGTCATCGCTGTTACCATCATTTGCAATCAACCCCATTAGCCAATCAAGGGACACGCCACACGCTCTTGATATTGCGCAGAGGGTCTCAGCACGGGGCAGGCGGGTTGAATCTGGTGCTAGAAATTGGCTGAGAGCTGAACGATCAATACCTATTGATTTCGAAAATTGACTTAGATTGTTGCCACTTTGCGCAATAAGTAAGCCCATTCGTTCACGAAATATATGCGCAACATCTCGTTTGTCAGAGCTATCATAAGGAAAGTGTTGTGAAGTCACATCATTATCCATCAAAAGTTACAATTACAGCGATTAGCAACGAATTATCATTATTATGATTGAATTGTATGATTGTCGATAGTGTTTTTAACCCGCATCGTAATTAAATAATAAATGGAGGTTTTAAAGTGTGGTTGCGTGATAATACAGAATGGCGAACTTTGGCTCTAATTGTTGCCTGCTATTCCTCCTTAGTATTTATGATAGTGAATCCGCTTGAGATCCCGCTGTTGGTCCAGATCCTTATTCTGATCCCCTTAATCACACTTCATTCGTCTCTTCAGCATGAATGTATCCATGGCCATCCTTTTTTGTCACAGCATGTAAATGACGCAATTATCTTCATACCTGTTGGGGTTCTACTTCCGTACTTTCGCTTTAAAGATTCACACATCAAGCACCATCAAAATGCCAGTATCAGCGATCCTTACGAAGACCCTGAAAGTGGTTATCAGGATACTGAAATTTGGAAAAAAAAATCCAGGTGGATGCAAAAGATATTTGAATTTAACAATACGCTCGCAGGTCGAATGCTGATTGGGCCAACACTAAGTGTAATAGGCTTTGCTAAAGCAGAACTGGGAAGTGGTGACTGGAAAGTTATCAATACCTGGTTAGTTCATTTTGTGATGTCAGCGCTGGTTATTATTGCTGTGTTTCATATGAGCACGATGCAAATTTGGGCTTATCTCATCTGCTGTTATTTTGCTTATTCCTTATTGATGGTGCGCACCTTCCTCGAGCATCAAGCCCATGAAAGCATGCGTGCACGGACAGTCATCATTGAAGACAAAGGTTTCTTCAGTTATCTGTTTTTAAACAATAACCTGCATGTCGTACACCATGCGTATCCCACAGTTGCCTGGTATAAATTACCGTCCATTTTTTCAAAAAATCGACAACGTTTTCTCGAAATGAACAGAGGTTATAGCTTTAAAAATTACGCTGAAATTTTCAAACGCTTTGCCTTCACCCAAAAAGAACCGGTTGCTTATCCCTTCATCCCGAAGAAATGCGACACAAATAAACATAACTAATCAAGACTACCTCAGGGATAAAGAAGATGAGTGAGAGTGTTGTCTCCTTGCCAATGTATGATTGGCCGGAACTTCAGATCTATAATGATCGTTTTTTTAAAGAACTAAGACAAAGCTTTTCAAGCCAAGGCTTTAAGGTACCAGATCAAATGAATCGTTCAAGCGATCGAATGGATGTCTGGTTGGATAAAAACCTGTTGTTATCACAAACTTGCGGGCTGCCTTTTAGAACAGTGCTCAAGGACAAAGTATCTTTAGTTGGCACACCAGCATATGGTTTGAATTGTGGTGCAGGTTCTTATTACAGTGTGATTATTGTTCATCAAGATTCATCACTCGAAAAACTTGATGATCTGAAAAACATGACCTTTGCTTACAACGAAAAGGGATCTCAATCTGGATATGCCGCACTTTTACATACCTTGAGTTCGATTAAAGATGCTCCTCAATACTTCACATCTTCTTTTCAAAGCGGTAGCCACAGGCAATCGATACAGGATGTAGCAGAAGGACGAGCTGATTTTGCTGCTATTGATGCGCTAAGCTGGGAATTGGCGTTACGTCATGAGCCTTCGGCGCAAAAACTCAGGGTAATTACCTCAAGTGAACCTACACCCACACTTCCCTATATAACAGCGCTTCGTCCCAGAAGAGAGCTCGATAAGATTCATATGGCAGTTGTTGATGCCATGGTTGCTCTGGATGAAGACACACGTGAGGCCTTACTCTTTATCGGTTTTGCGCCAATGCAAGTCAGTAATTATCAAGTCATCGAAGACCGGTTGAATTCGGTTCACAAAATCTTTGGCGCTCAATATTAAAAACGAAACACGCTAAACTAATTCTGGCGGGAGGAACAAAACATGATGCAAAGATCAGGACGAAAACGAAATAAGAGATCCAATGATTCTGCGTCATCATTGAAGCAATTACCATGGTCTCAGGTTCAAAACCCCTACAAACCCTTTGAGATACTTCATGAAGGCCAAATCGATGCCATTTGTGATACGGCTTATCGTATTCTTGAAGAAGTGGGAATGGACATCCTTCACGCTGAAGCTAAGGAGATCTTTCGTAAAGCTGGAGCTCGGGTTGAAAGCGGGAGCGACAGGGTCTTTATAGATCGTGGCTTGATCAAGGATGCAATGGCACATGCACCTTCAACCATTACGCTCCATTCACGCAATCCATCTCATAACCTTGATTTGTCGCCGGGTAAGATCTCTTTTGGTTCTGTCGCTTCTGCTCCAAATGTAAGTGATATAGAAAGAGGGCGTCGTCCTGGTAATCAAGAAGATTACCGCAATCTGCTAAAGCTATGTCAGTCTTTGAACACGATACATTTTATTGCCGGTTACCCTGTAGAACCCGTTGATATTGCGCCACGAACGCGTCACCTCGAATGCGTTGCAGATATGGCAATTTTAACGGATAAGGTTTATCACGCCTATTCTTTGGGCAAGGAACGTATTACAGACGCGTTGGAAATCACTCGTATCGCACATGGTTGTGAAAGCTGGAGTGAATTTAAAGAAAAGACCCGACTATTTACCATTATCAATACATCTTCTCCACTCCGTCTTGATGGTGTGATGATCGAAGGTGCTATGGAAATGGCGCGCCATAATCAGCTTTGTATCATTACACCCTTTACCCTGTCTGGTGCCATGGCGCCGATAACAGTTGCCGGAGCCTTAGCGCAACAACACGCAGAAGCTCTCGCAGGTATGACATTGCTTCAACTGGTATCGCCAGGTTGTCCTGTTGCCTATGGCGGGTTTACGTCAAATGTTGATATGAAATCTGGATCACCAGCCTTTGGTACGCCTGAAAATGCACAAGCTGCAATGATTGGTGGTCAATTGGCCAAGCGGGTCGGTGTGCCTTACCGATCATCAAACGCCAATGCTTCCAACTGTGTTGATGCCCAGGCAACCTATGAAAGTCAGATGTCAATTTGGTCTGCCGTGATGGGCCAGGCCAATATGATCATGCACGGTGCAGGTTGGCTCGAGGGTGGTCTATGTGCCTCCTTTGAGAAACTCATCATCGATGCGGAAATGTTACAGATGATGACCAAATTCCTTCAACCACCTGAAGTAAGTGAAGGGAGCCTAGGCCTGGAAGCAATTAAAGATGTTGGACCCGGAGGACATTTCTTTGGTACGGCTCATACATTGGAACGATATGAAACGGCTTTTTACGCTCCGATCTTGTCCGATTGGAGTAACTTTGAAAGTTGGGAAGAAAACGGATCGAAGACAGCAACAGAACGCGCTCACCTAATCTATAAAAATATTTTAAATGAATATCAGCAACCAGAACTTAATAGTTCATGGAAAGAAGAAATAGATGACTTTGTAGCCAGAAGGACTTCAGAAGGAGGCGTTACCGGAGATTTTTAAAAAAATATCTACGAAACACCCAATTCAACTATTTAGACAGTTAAGTAAAAGAAAAATATAGAACAATTCCATTATCTATGGATGAACAGGGACGATTAAAAGAATGAGTAAATCTTACGACGCAATTATCATTGGTGCCGGCGTAATCGGTGCCTGTACTGCTTTTGAAATGGCAAAAAAAGGGTGGAAAACTCTATCCATAGATAAGCTACCAGAATCTGGTTATGGGTCCACATCAGGGTCCTGTGCGATCATTCGAACTTATTATTCTGCTCTAGAAACCTGTGCTCTGGCTTACGAAGGTTGGCATTACTGGAAAGACTGGAACGGCTATATGGGCGTTCAGGATGACCATGGCATGATAGAATATAAAGAAACCGGGTGCCTTGTGATCAAAACACCGCACAATCATTCTTTGACAAAAGTCTGCTCGACCATGGACGAAATTGGATGTCCTTACGAAGATATTGCGACATCAGATATTAAAAAGTATCTGCCTATCGTTGACACACAACAGTTTGAGCCAGCTAAACGGCCTGAAGATCCAGAATTTGGTCTCCCGACGGGCCCTGCGGTCGAAGGGGCGGTTTTCTTCCCACACGGCGGCTATGTAAATGATCCAAAACTCTCAGCTCATAATGCACAACGTGCTGCAGAAGCTCATGGCGCCGAATTTATCTTCAATACCGAAGTCAGCGAAATTCTGCAAAAGGATGGTCGTGTAAGTGGTGTTAAGTTGTCTAATGGCACTGAGATTTCGTCACCTGTCGTCATTAATATTGCCGGACCTCACTCTTCCAAAATTAATGAGATGGCTGGTGTTGATGGTGAAATGAAGATGAGTACCCGTGCGCTTCGTCATGAAGTTGCCCATGTACCGTCACCTGCTGGATTTGATTTTGAAAAAGAAGGCATGATTTATTCAGATAGTGATATTCATACCTATTGCCGCCCAGAAACTGGAAACAACATTCTTATTGGCTCTGAAGACCCTGCCTGTGATGAAAAAGAATGGGTCGAAGATCCGGATAATTATGATGAGAATTTTTCTGAACAATGGAAAGTTCTGGTCATGCGTATGGCGCAGAGATTCCCTGATTTGGGCATTCCTTCCAAAACGCGGGGTGTTGTTGCCCTCTATGACGTGACAGAAGACTGGATGCCAATTTACGATAAAAGTAACCTGCCAGGGTTCTATATGGCGGTTGGTACCAGTGGTAATCAGTATAAAAACGCACCAGTTGCTGGCAAAATGATGACCGCAATTGTTGAGGCTTGTGAAAATGGGCATGATCATGATGTCGAGCCATTACAATTTCATCTTGAGAATATCGACAAGACCATTTCTCTCGGCGTGTTCTCTCGTAACCGCGACATTAATCAGAACTCCAGTTTCTCTGTAATCGGATAAGTCATATGAAATCACATACTCGTGTAGCCGTTATTGGTGGCGGCGTTGTTGGTTGTTCCGTTCTCTATCATCTAACCAAACTTGGTTGGAATGATGTTATGTTGATCGAACGGTCTGAACTCACGTCGGGTTCTACCTGGCATGCAGCTGGTGGCTTTCATACCCTGAACGCCGATACCAACATGGCGGCATTACAGGGCTACACCATTCGCCTCTATAAAGAACTGGAAGAGATCACTGGCATGTCCTGTGGCCTCCATCATGTCGGTGGCGTGACACTGGCCTCTACGCCAGAGCGCATGGATTTTTTAAAGGCAGAACGGGCCAAACACCGTTACATGGGCCTTGATACTGAAATCGTTACTCCAGAAGAGATTAAGAAACTCTCTCCAATCACCAATACTGAAGGTGTTCTGGGCGCACTTTACGACCCTCTAGATGGTCACCTTGATCCATCAGGAACCACACATGCTTATGCCAAGGCCGCGAAAATGGCCGGAGCTGAGATTATACTTCGCAATCCTGTTCTTGAGCTCAACCCTCAAGCAGATGGTTCTTGGGAGATTGTGACCAAAGAAGGCACCGTTATCGCCGAACATGTCGTTAATGCCGGCGGCCTCTGGGCGCGCGAAGTCGGAGAAATGGCAGGTGTTTACATGCCGCTTCATCCGATGGAACATCAATATCTCGTAACAGAAGATGCCCCAGAAGTTTATGAACTCGATCGCGAATTACCGCATGTGATGGACCCTGAAGGGGAAAGTTATCTGCGTCAGGAAGGTCGGGGGCTTTGCATTGGTTTTTACGAACAAGCCTGCGATGCCTGGGCCGAACGCGGAACACCGATGGATTTTGGTCATGAACTTCTAAACAATAATCTAGACCGGATTGGCGACTCTCTCGAGTTTGCCTTCAAACGTTTCCCGGTTTTAGAAAAAGTTGGGGTCAAGACTGTCATCAACGGGCCTTTTACCTTTGCCCCAGATGGCAATCCCCTTGTTGGTCCTGTACCTGGTTTGCGCAACTACTGGTCTGCTTGTGGCGTTATGGCTGGTTTCTCCCAAGGGGGAGGGGTTGGACTAACCCTGGCTGAGTGGATGATCGAGGGAGAACCTTCCCGTGACGTCTTTGCCATGGATGTCGCACGGTTTGGCGACTGGATCACACCCGGCTATACCCGTGCAAAGGTTCGCGAAAACTATCAACGACGGTTTTCAGTCTCCTATCCAAACGAAGAACTGCCTGTAGCACGACCTCATCAGACCACGCCTGCTTACGGGATATGGAAAGATCAGCGCGCCGTCTTTGGGGCTGCCTATGGCATGGAAGCGGTGAATTACTTTGCCCCAGAAGGTGAGCCATTACATGAAACACCAAGCTTCCGCCGTAGCAATGCCTTTGACGCCGTCGGGGCAGAATGTCGTGTTGTACGCGAAGCCGTTGGTATTAACGAAGTTCATAACTTCGGAAAATATCTGGTAACGGGATCCGGGGCACGCGCGTGGCTGGATATTATCATGGCGGGCCGTATCCCTAAACCTGGTCGCCTCGCTCTCAACCCCATGTTGAGCCATAAGGGCAAGCTAATAGGTGATTTCACCGTTTCTTGTCTCTCTGACCAAGAGTTTATGGTTACAGCTTCATTCGGTATGCAGGCCGCACACTTGCGGTGGTTTGAAACAAATCTGCCGTCTGATGGGTCTGTTAAGATTGAGAACATTTCGACCAAACGCATTGGTTTCCAGATTGCAGGTCCAAAGGCTCGAGAACTTCTTAGCCGTGTGGCTTTTGAAGACGTGTCAGCTGAAAATTTCAAGTTTCTGGATATCAAACAAACTGATATTGGGACCTGTCGTGCCCTTGTTCAAAGAGTTTCTTATACCGGGGATCTTGGTTATGAAATTTACGTGCGTTCTGAAGAACAAGTTGCGCTATATAACATCTTGGCTAATGCAGGTAAGGATTTAGGCCTAAAACCTTTTGGTATGCGGGCAATGATGTCTTTGCGTTTGGAAAAATCCTTTGGATCTTGGGGGCGGGAATTCCGGCCTGATTATATGCCAGTAGAAACTGGTATGAACCGTTTTACCTCTTATAAAAAAGCAGCAAATTTTATTGGTAAAACAGCGGCCCTTAAAGAGAAAGAAGAGGGGGCCGCACGTAAACTCTGTACTTTCGTTGTTGATGCGATGGATGCCGATGTCTGGGGCGATGAGCCTATCTGGCACGACGGAAAAGTCGTCGGTTTTGTTACGTCTGGCGGTTACGCCCACTTTAGCCAAAAATCAGTGGCGAATGGCTTCCTGCCAACTGAAATTGCGAAGGATGGTGTCGAAGTGGAAATCGAGGTCCTTGGCGTAATGTTAAAGGCCCGAATGTATACGCAAACACTGTTTGATCCTAAAGCAGAAAGAATGCTTGGGTAAATCTGTTTCGTATTGGTTAAAAGAAAGAGTTCAGGGATTATAATATAATCCTGACCTCTTTTTTATAAGCACATTCACTTGAGTAGGCGTGTTTTCCGGCTGGGGGCGAAATACTACTTTAAAGTCAGGTGCGCAGGGTGGTCTCAATTGATCGACCCTCAACTGGTCGAGCTGATGTTGGGAAATATGAACTAGATTTTAGATATCATGAACCGTTACAGGATGAATAAATAACATCGGACTTGTCTGTTTTTTTGGGGGGCTTCCACAGGCCCCTAATGGTCCTGATTCCTAGAACGAAGTTAAGGGTATTTTCAGAAGTTGCATCTATAATGATAGGGATCAACTATTTTGCTCACCCCAAGACCTCTTCGTTCAAACATTATGGTGCCATATGTTCATCAGAATGCTATCGATAATATTGTTATCCATAATACTTCTGCAATTTCCGCAAATTGCACGGGCGGAGAAAATAACTTTAGCAAGTCTTGATTATGTACCTTTCAGCAGTCCTGATCTGCCGGAGAACGGATTTTTAGCGGTTATTGCAACTGAGGCATTCAAGCGTGCGGGATATGACCTCGAAATAGTTTATGTACCCTGGAAACGAGCGTTAACAGGCTCAAAAGCGGGTAATTATGACGGCATCCTGGGAGCATTCAGAACCCCGGAACGCGAACAATACTTCTATTACTCCAAGGCTGTTTCCAAACTTGATAATGTCTTTGTGTATCTTGGTGATGGCATGACAACCACAGCAGTCATCAAGGCAGCAATAGTAGGCGTGATTCGAGGCAGTTCGCTATATGGCGACCTCAAGGAAAATGATTTTTTTTCGGTCACTGAAGTCGATTCATATGAGCAGGGGCTGAAAATGGTCGTGGGTGGCCGAATGAAGGCAATGCTGATTGATCGAATTCTTTTTTCATATCAAGTGAACAATGATGATGTTCTGAAGAAGCATGCCGCTCAGTTCGCTGCCATTTCCCCACCCTTCAGTTCTAATCCGCTGTATATTTTGGTGTCTCGTAAACATCCTGATGGTGCGAAAATCGTCGCAGCATTTAACGCTGCTTACGTTGAAATGTCCGAGGATGGCAGTCTAGGTCTGATCATGTCACGTTTCGGGTTGCGGGAATTGAGCGTTCCGCCCGAGGGCTCCTGACGTGATCAACAACGAATCAAACTAGAAGATCGACCTGATTATCTCCGAGCTCGTTATGTCCAGGGATGTCCGGAGAAGACCTGTGGTTGATAGACCTGGTCGCCACCTTCGACGGTTCAAAAGCAGTCATGACGGAGTTGTACGAACAGGCCTTTAAGAATGACAAAACACTCCCCCTGCAACCTCCGCCCTGTACGGCAGCGGCAGGCATGCCAGTGGTTGAGTGGTGAGTGTAGTATGAGACGCCTTTCCTCAACACCTGATTTTATTTTGGAAAACTTCGTCAGCGTTACTGAGATCACAAAACAAAGCGGACGTTGATACAATTCATTCTTCGGGAATGTAATCGCCCTCGAATTTCTTTAAATCATCATCAATATGATACCAGTCTGGCTTTGATGCTGTGTGGATATGAATCGTTGGACGTATTCCAGGATCGTCGTCCAAGGCAGAGGCCGCAATAACATAAATATCACTTGAGGCCATGTCGCCCAGTGAAGTACCGCATTCTTTGCAAAAACAGCGTTCAAACTTCGCTTCCTCTCCAGCCCGAAATTTTGCTATTTTATCCTGACCCTCTGTAACCCGAAGATCATCGGCTTTCCCGATCAGAACTGCAGAAAACACGCCAGCTGCTTTACGACATCTTGAACAGTGACAATAGCTCAATGAAGACGGCTCTCCTGAGATTTCGAATTTCACCTTGCCGCACAGGCAACTTCCTTTAATCATAAATATTCCTTTCAAATGGCCCTACCTCTAAAGGAACATATCATGAACATTTATTAATTTAAAGAGAGAAACCTTAGTACACGACTGTGGGGTTGCTGAGGTACAGAATTAAGATTAGCAACAGGATTTTTCTAGTTTTTGGAAGCTCAAAAATTTTATTTGTGTCTTTATAAGCCTCTACAGCTCAATTTCCGCTCGCAGCTCACGAAGGCCTTTTAGCTGTTTTCCGGTGTCATCAAAATTGTCTGGAGAAAGCCACTTTGAAAATGCTTTTCGACGAACAGGCCATTCGTCTTTCAGAATAGAAAACCATGCTACGTCACGCTGCCATCCATCAACAACTGCCGCGTTTCGCCATGTTCCCTCATGCCTAAAACCTAAACTCTCAGCCGCACGAAACGACTTCTTATTTTGTGCTTGGCATCGCCATACAAGCCTTTCGTACCCTAGCTCATCCATGCATTGGCACATCAACAGAAATATGGCCTCGCGTCCATATCGTGTTCCCTGAAGTGTGGGTGAAAACCAAATGCTTCCTATTTCGATACTACCATCGTTCTGATAAACATCACAAATCGATAACCAACCAGTTGCCACACCTCCCTTAGGCACGACCGCCCAAAAGGGTTGGTCGGCTCAATTCGTGGTTCGGATGCTTGGCCTATTTGGGGCAGAGAGTATCAAGTATCTGCTTGTTGATCGTAAATTCATTGACCTTGAATAGATGAGGTTCCACAACGCGAAAGTCATCACGTTTATTGTTCGTGTCGTGTCAGAGAATAACAACAGAAGGCGGCTCCTGTCATTGATATGCTCCCTCTGATGGGAGCATATCAATTTGAACAGGGAGTATCACTGGCCTCTTTAGGGTCGTTTTTCGCCCCGACCGTCAACAAACCCGATTAGGAGATCAATATTAAACATTCCCCATAAGGCGTTCATCTAATGGATAGCTTGAAAGCTGTTCATAGCCTGTATCGGTGATCAGGATTTGATCTTCCAGCTTGACGCCTTCGTGTCCTCCGTGACGGCCAACGTAGCTTTCCACACAGACAACCATGCCAGGTTCAAGTTCACCTTCATAACCGACAGATTCCCAGTCCGAAGGATAACGCACGGCTGGGTATTCATCACAAAGACCCACACCGTGAAACAGAACGGAATATCTGTTAGGCAGGTATTCATCTGGGAGGCTTTTGCCTTGATGAGAGAGCTCTTTGAAACTCACACCTGGGGCTAACATTTCACGGTTGTGATCAATTTGCTCTAGAGCCATTTGATAAAGCGCGCGTTGCTCATTACTCGGCAACCCATCACCAGCGAGCCAGGTTCTCGATATGTCACAACAAAAACCGTAAGAGCCAATGAGATCGGTGTCAAAAGAGACGAGATCACCAGATTCTATGATCCGCGCCGAAGACTCCTGAAACCAAGGATTAGTTCTTGGACCAGAAGCCAGCAGTCGGGTTTCTATCCATTCACCACCACGGCGAATGTTTTCGGCGTGTAAGATAGACCAAAGATCGTTTTCGCTCATACCTGGTCTGAGAGCTTTTTCCATCTCCCTCATAGCGGCCTCACAGGCAACAACAGCCCGACGCATACAAAGGATCTCATCCGGAGATTTAATCTTCCGAGCTTCTTCCATGACATCTTCGCCGTAAATAACCTCTATCCCTTCACGGTTGAGGTGAGGGATCCCGTGTGAGTCGACCTGATCGAATGCGAGACGTTTGTTGCCTCCGCCATATTGATGGACCAAATCAGCTGTTATTTTGGCCCATTTGGCAGCCTGTTCTTCTACACGATTACCAGCTTCGAAATAGAACCAGGCAATACCAGCATGAACTTCATCTACGACCTCAGAGTGATCGGAAAGGTGTTCGCAATTATGAAAATCATAAAGAATAACAGGGCCATCTGTGGCGACAAAACAGGCTCGAACCGGGTTGTGTAGAGTCCAAAGCTGCATATTGCTGGCATCGGTCGCATAGCGCACATTTAAGGGATCATAAAGATAGATCCCAGCCAAATCCCTGGCTCTTAGTTGTTCCCTGATACGCTCAAGCCTGTAACGGCGCATCGTGCCGAGATCCGGTTCTGGAATTTTCGCGGCTTTCCATTCTCCTTCAGCTAAAGCACCGTAGCCTATGACATGTTGGTTAAAGTTTGCGGCTTTAGAACGTGCCCAAGCCTCAAGATCTTCATGACTGGCATTAGGACCTGGATGTTCTGGTATTTCAAAAGGGGCAATCTTACGCCGATGACGGCCAAATAACTGGCCAGAACCAGAGGTCTTGATATCCATTATGCACTCCTGACAAGTACAGCTTGTAGCTGTCGCTATTATTACTGTTTTATTTGTTTGGTTCCTGGAGAATTAACTGACTCATTTCGAGTTCTTATTTCTTCATAAAAATCATGCGCGAGAGGAGGAATATCAACAATCATACAATTCAATCGCGATTATAATAATGCGATACAAATTGAACACATGAGTTAAAAGATAAAATGTTGCTGTGTTTTCACAACAACGCTCGTAACTATATGTAAGGACTATTGTTTTTTACAGAATGCATTATTCGATTTAAGATAGTATCTAACTAAGCAGGCCTGATATTTCCTTTATCTGTTGTAGAAGTGACGCCTCTATCAAGACACCATGTTTAGTTGCATTAATAAGGCTATTTGATTTTTGTTTACCGGGTAGTCTCGCGCCTTCCTGATTTTCAATAGAAGCGCAAAGGTTTTGAATACTATCAAGAAAATTGGGGTTAAATTTAACTGGATCAATAGCGATTATACTCTGGCCCGTTCTTGAAGGACCTCCTTGATCGCCAAAATAAGGACTGGCTTCAGAGCTAAGCTGGGCACCAGATAGAGCTGCACTCAAAACCTCCACAATCAAGGCAATACCAAAGCCCTTATGCCCTCCACTTGGCAGCATACTTCCAGCCAACCCCATTTCCGGATCAGTCGTAGGAGAGCCATCTTTATCAAGGGCCCAACCTTCTGGAATGTTTTCACCCCGATCTCTCCGGATAATGAGCTGGGTCATGGCGACAGCAGTTGTGCTTTGATCAATTACTATGGTTGGGGCATTTTCGCCAGGGATTGCCATGGCTATAGGATTAGTACCGAGTATTGGTGTCTTGCCGCCTGGAGGGGCCATTACCGCAGGACAGTTGGCAAACCCAAGACCAATCAAACCAGTCTGAGCGAGTGGTAATACAAAATGAGAAAGAGCCAGACAATTGGTTGAATTTGTTACTGTCATAGCGGCAATGCCAAGCTTTTTAGCTGCATCAACTAAATAAGGCATTCCGAGCTCAATAGCAGGATGAGCTAATCCATCTTCAGCATTTACTATTATTGCCCCTGGAGCAGTTATTTCGATACTTGCCTTCGCCTGACCATCAATTTTACCAAACTTCAATTGCTCGCAAAGAAGCGGAATATAAAGCAATCCACAAATTTGATTACCTTCACTCTCAGCCTGGACAACTGCACGTGCGACCGATAGAGCCATATCGGCTGAAACACCCGAAGCAACCAGTGCTGCTTGTGAGAGTGCTTCAAGTTCGGATATTGAAGAAGTAACGACAGGCATCGCGTTCCAATCTAGGTAATCTTTTGATGATTTAAGGCAAAGAAAGACACGATACTGTGCGATATTATGCGTTAGTTTGTCTCTTAAATTATATTATGACTTTAAATAAATCCGGTTTCATAAAAGATTTGAATACCTTATGTGTATTCGATAGGTAAGGCTTCTTAGCATCCCTTAAAGATAGGTAACTCAACCTTAGGCTGTTCATGATTTATCCTATGTGATAACTATCTGTTTTAAAATATAAAAACTAGGAACCCCTTCAAATGGCTGGATATGTTCTTCATCATTACAATATTATCGATAGATCAAGGATTGACGAGCTTGGGCCATTGTCTCTTCCTATCGCCGAAAAGTACGGTGCTGAGATAATGATTTCCAGTCCCGTCAAAGCACTTAAAGGTAAAACCAGCTATTCCGGTATGGTGGTCTATAAGTTAAAAAGTTTTGAGGCTGCTCTGGAATTCTATCATTCGCCTGAAATGACAGAGTTCGCTAAATTTCGAGATGAAATTATTGAGGGCTTCGCTATGGTTCTACCCGGTCATTCTGAAACAGAGAAAGTCACCAATTCGGGGTACTTTCAAAGCTAAATAGCTCTTCGTTTTTCAGATCAAGTCACAGACTCATGAGGTCGTATGCCTAATGAGCAGACTTTATAGACCTGAGATTTCTACATTACAAAGACATTCACACGCGGTAAGTACGTCCCGTTTTGTCAACGGCATAAATATTGAGATTTGGTTGAGTATTCACAATATCCCGTATGTTCTCTATCGACATAAAGGAAAAACCCGTTGAGAGAGCGTCTGACGTGGTGGCGTCAGGGGCGATCACACTCATGGTTTGATAACGATATTCATCTTCGTGAGTAAGCGGATTTAACAGGTGAGGAGTGCCGTCTGAAATAGTTGTTCCCAGATATGAAGAGGTGGCAATTGCTTGTCCATCATTTAGAGAAACGGAGTTAGGTTGTGATTGAATGGCCTTATTCGTCGAACTTGTATCTGCGATTGCGACTTTCCAATTTCGACCATCAGGGTGTTGACCGAGCGCTTTAATCTCACCGATATTTATCAAGCTATCAGTAAAGCCATGATTGGAAAGAAGTTGGGTAATTTTATCGGTAATATAGCCTTGTGCGATCCCATTAAGGGTTATGGCCATTCCCCCTTTATCAAATGATATTTTTTCGTTGCTGATATTTAAGTTTTGATACCCCAAAAGCCCTCTAATAGATTGTTCCAGCTTAAGTAATTGCGCTTGAGAATAACCTGAATTCGAGCTATGTAACTCCCACAACGGTTGTACGGTAATATCAAAGGCACCGTTGGTGAGGTCTGACAGTTGCTTGGATTTTTCAAGTAGTTCAACCAGCTCAGGAGAAGGATTTTTTACCACACCCGTTCTGTTTAGCTGGCTTACTTCCGATGTCGGATCATAAAGGCTAAAAATACCTTCCAGCCTTTTGAGTTCAGATATCACTTCATTTCCGATTAGATTTGAGTTTGAACCAGCCGGAAGTAAAATCTCTGCCTGCCCGCCGAGCGCCACTCCTTGCCAACGGTAGAGTTGCTGTTGTTGTTCGGCCGCAGAAACTTGATAGCTGCTTGTCGCGCTTAACAACGTCGCTGTCGTTGTGATCTGTAGAAAACGTCTTCTGTTGAAGGACTGAGACATCTATCTGTACCTAAGCATTTATTATAATTTATTTAGTGTGTAGAAGAGATCTCTGGATTATCGGGGATCTCGACCATACCCAAAACATAATCAGCCGGAATATCGTCTAGCTTAACAATCCGCCCACCGTATTGATCAACAAAGGACTGAGCAGCAGCAGTTTCTGCAAAGGGAACTACAGCAGGCGCTCCCATGCCACCGCTTCTAGAACTTTCGATGACGAGGGTCGCTTTGTTGATATCGACCCAGGGACCTGTTTCAGGAGTTAACCAACTGGCTTTGCCCATATCACTGACGTAAAGAGCCAAGATTTCGCTACTCTCATCAGGCAGTTTTAAATAACCGACAGCATCTCTGGTTGCCGCAAACCAGATCGGGTTTTTCCGACCCAAAATATGGATTTGAGCTTTCGGGCCTGGGTGTCCAGCTGCTGTCATTCCACAGAAGTAACTTTGATCATTGGACGTTAGTTCCATCGGGCCGGGGATGGCGATATCTTCATTGCCAAAGCAGCCAGTAAGCAAGGTAACGAGTGATGAAACAAGCAGGAGCTTACCTACTCGTTTCGTCGAAGAATTTTGTTTGTAAGAAAGGAGGGTCATATCTCTTTCCTTGAAAAAATGTATCCAGATATAAGCAAAGGCAACGTAATCCATGAAGCCAAAGCGAATAGGGCGAATTCCGGGGGTAATATTGCACGCCCGGCTATAGAGGACATGCCTGATAATGCCGCTGTGCTATCAAAACCGGTAAGGTTTAGGAGACGAAATGAATCAGCAGGATTGAAAAGCAGGAGTAGATTAACAAAATCAGCCTTCATGTTTTCACCTTGATCGACAACAAGGGCTCCAAGTACTGCCATATCATAGAGAAGAACAAAGAAGAGCCATACTGCAACGGCCAGACCAATAGCTGTTGCACGCTCTTTGACGATGACACTCAACAGATACCCCAGTGAAATAAAGGCACTACCCAAAAGAATTGTCGTTACGATCAAGCTGACGAAGATAAGGGCGTCATCTACAGATGTAACCTCGGCATTATAGGCAATCAAACAACCTGCTGAGCCGTATCCAATAATCGTTGCTACGGACAAAATCATGGTGTGCCCGAGAAATTTTCCGAATATGATTTGCCACCGACTTAAGGGATAAGTGAGTAGCAATAACATCGACCCACGCTCGATTTCTCCGACAATTGTGTCATAGGACACCATGAGAGCAATGAGAGGGACCAAAAATACTGATAAACTGGCTAGGCTAACTGCTGTAACCTGCATCATAGTTACATCGACGGTGCCTACCGGAGCAGTTCCGACAAATGCTAAGCTGAGAGCCAGTAAAGCGAGTAACATACTGGCAGCAAGGATCCATCGATTACGAAGGGCATCCCGAAATTCTTTGAGTGCTATTGTCCAGATCGCGTTCATATCACGCTCCCTTTCTATCGCTGAACACGGCGTAAAGCTGATCGAGAGAAGAATTGAAGAGCTCGACATCTTCTACGTCAGATCCAGCTTCACTCAGGTGTCTCAGTAATTTCATCTTTGATTGCGGATCACACTCAAGCTCTAAATGGCGGCCATTTAATTTTGTGATGGTCGCTTGTTGAGCTCGAAGAGGAGACGCAATTTGCTCGCTCATACCCTCTTTTACTGTAATGCGCATGGATAGAGGTAATCCGGCTTGTTCTCTGAGTTCATCCAATGTTCCCGAAGCAACGACGCGGCCAGAATTCATAACGGTAACCGCATCGGTTTGTGCCTCAAGCTCTGTCAAAACATGGGAACAAAGTAAAATAGTTGCACCATCTTGTCTTAATTCGCGGATAATATCGTAAAAATGGCGACGAGCAGCGGGGTCTAATCCTGAGGTAGGTTCGTCTAATAGGAGAAGTCGTGGTTTACCAAGTAGAGCTTGTGCGAGCCCAAGACGTTGTTTCATCCCCTTAGAGTAGGTTTTAAAGCGACGGTCCATGGCATCAGCAAGACCAACCATTTCGAGGAGTTCCAAACTCCGAGATTTATTTACCTGTTTAAGGCGAGAAAAGAAGGTAATGAGTTCACGACCAGTCATATTGGCTTCGAAGGAAATGTTTTCAGGCAAGAAGCCAATGCCTTCTCTATATTTGAATAGGCTCTGATCGCCAGGATTTTTACCTAAAATTGATATATTACCAGACGTGGGTTGGATCAGTCCCAGAATTAGTTTCATCAAGGTCGTTTTGCCGGCACCGTTGTGGCCAACGAGGGCCATTAAGCACCCTTCAGGTATCTCTAAATCAACGTCAGTTACCGCTTTGTGAGAAGGGTACCATTTGCTTACTTTATTCAAACATATGCTGTTGTTGTCAGATGTAATTGTCATGGATTTTGTTCCTCCGAATTTTGTTCCTCCTCATTTTGCTTTTCTGGGGAAGAAAATTGATTTTCTGCAATATTTGCCATCGGTGGGGTCATAAGCGGTGCGCTATCATAAACGCCCCCGGGCTGCAGTGAAGGAAATTGAGATTGTGACCAACGCAAGATTTCCATGGCTGGTGAATTAATTAAGAGTTTGGCAGAGGGGGAGGCCCATATAACACGATCAAGAACATCGTTAGGTCGGTAAACACTATCCGAAATACCATCTCCGTTGAGATCAAAAGCCGGGTTATCGCTCCAATAATTACCTCTATTGTTTTGGGACCAATCTAGATCGCGGGTTCCCACATATTTGACCTGATGCCTGTTGCCAATAAAGGCATTTTCAGTAATAGAGTTTTGTTCTGATCCCGCAGTGAAATGGATACCGATATCACATCCTTCAAAGCGGTTGCTCTTAAAAGTATTTTTATTAGAATTATAGATAAAGACACATTTAACGCCGCCGTTTTTGACCCAATTGCCTTCAAAAATAGACCTGTTTGCGTAATTTAAAGCAAATCCATGCTCGTTGTCATTTATAGAGCGATTATTTGTTACCTTAAGTTTTTTGGAAAACATCAGGGCAAAACCAACATCATTTCCGCGCGAAACATTGCCAGTAACGACACTGTTGTTTGTATACATATAATGGATGGCGAAACGCGTATTTTCGAATGTATTATTACGAAATGTATTATTTTTACTGGTCGTCGTAAAAATGCCATCTCTCCCAAAGCGAACTGTATTGCCTTCAATAATAGAACCCGGTGTATTCCAGAGCTGTATGCCGTTACCTCGATCATTTACATGAAGGACTTGAAGACCTTCTATTTGATTGTCTCTAACAACTGCATCTTTGGGGCCCCATAAGTAGATGCCAATTAAATTGTCCTGTAGGAAATTATTTTCAATAACAGTATTATGAGCCGTTTTATGGACAAAAATGCCGCTGTCTTGTTCAGATAAATCCTGTCCAGAATTTTTGACATTCAGACCACGGACAACTGTATCTGGCGCAAGAACTTTAATTGCATGGCCTTGACCTTGACCATCAATTGTAGCGCCACTTTCCCCTTGAAGAATGATGCTTTTATCAATGACGAGCGGTCCGCTATAGACCCCAGCGGATAGAATGATGGTGTCGCCGTTTTTAGCGCTCTCCAGAACCTCAGATAAAGATTGAGACTCTGGAGATACTCTTATGGTTTCAGCCCGACTTTCTACGGGTAGGGCAGCCGCAACCATTATCCCGAGCAATGCGAGAAACTTAAATGGTTGTACTACCTTTTTGTCGAAAAACCGGGCCATAACCTTCTTTCCATTAAACCTTAAGCAGGTTCAACTAACATACGGCCGCGCATTTCCATGTGCAGAGCGTGACAGAACCATTGGCAATAGAACCAATGAACACCGGGACGATCAGCTACGAAAGTCGCAGAAGCCGTCTGTTGTGGGCCAACCTCAAAACAAACGCCATAATTTGCTAGCGTAAAGCCGTGGGTGAGATCTTCCACATCATCAAGGTTGGTAACAACGACTGTAACTTCATCGCCTTGCTTGACAGTGAATTTTTCCAGGCTGAATTCTGGAGCAACAGAGTTCATATAAACACGAACTTTATTGCCATCCCGAATAACATCCTGGCAATCTTCAGGATCAACACCATCAGCTTTTGCCATTGCGATGGTGTCAGCAAATGTAGGATCAGTTCTCTCATAGATATGAGCAGGGTTCACAACAGAACGGTGAACAATGATACAATCGTGTGGCTCAGCAAAAGTTGGGCCATCATGTACCAGCTTCATTTCATCACCTGAAATGTCAATAAGCTGATCATTTTCAGGTTTCAGAGGACCAACGTTGATATACCGATCTTTTGAGAACTTATTAAGAGATACCAGCCACTTACCGTCAGCTCCTAAGGATTCACCCATGGAAGTATGGTTGTGTCCTGGTTGGTAGTGGACATCCAGTTTTTGCAAAATTGGATCAACGTCTTCACCTTTATAGGCACGGATCGCTTTATCCATGTTCCACTTACAGATCTGACTGTCGAGGAACAAAGTGGTAAAGGCATTGCCACGACCATCAAAGGCAGTGTGAAGAGGGCCAAGACCCAATTGTGGTTCAGCTACGATCGCGTCACGTGGTTTGATTTTACCTTCAAACACATCGTCCAACAGTTCCACATCGATAACGGATACAGTCGGAGATAGTTTACCATTTACAACAATATGTCGTTTATCTGGCGCAGCGTTAACACCATGCGGGCTGTTAGAGATTGGGATATAAGCTGTTAAAGGAGATCCTTTGAGGCCGTTTACAACTGGCACACCACCATCGAAGACTTCATAGTCACCATTGGCAACAGCTTCTTCGATACGTTTGATGTTAAAGACAACAGCATGATCCTGCTCAGCAGAAGTCATTTCAGCAAGAGTAACGCCTTCTTCTGAATTGTAAGAAGAAGCAATAGCGTACTTACCTTGGTAATCAGCATCGACGTTATCGAGGTTACCATTGACCTTAACCTGCCACTTAACCTCCATAGTGTCACCGTCAATTGCGGTGAAAATTGCAAAGTATTTACTTGGGTCATCGAGGACTGTGCCATCGTTTGGCAACGGTACCCGGTGTTCACCATTGGCAAAGATATAACCGGTGCGCGGATATTTTTGTGGACGTAGGCCGTGAATATCAGAGGCATTCGGAATTTCGATAACTTTATCGACCTTCATAATATCACAGCGAACACGAGCAACACGTGTATTGGCTTTATCGTTCATAAACAGATATCGGCCATCGTAGGCACCATCTGTGAAGGACATATGAGGGTGATGAAGATCACCGTTTTGATAATTGCCGCCACGGGCTTCCAAAAACTTTTTGGTTTGTGGAAGCAGGTTCTCGGTCAGAATTTTTTTGCTTTCATTGGTTTGTCCCCAACCAGTTGCAGAACAACGGTTAAAAACAGGAACACGCATCAATTCACGCATGGACGGTATACCCATGATGCGTAGTTCGCCAGCCTGCCCAGATGACCAGAAACCATAATATTCATCTAGCTGGCCAGGTTCAACTTCAGCAGGATTTTTGGCATGCGCGGGTGTAACCGAACCAACAAGGGCTGCAGCACCAACTCCAGCCATTGTCAGTTTAGCTGACCCTCCAAGTAGGTCACGTCTTGACAGACCTTTATCTTCAGACATTTCTATGCTCCTCTTTAAGTGCCGTTCCTGTCTCTTGTCTCACCATTAAACAGGTTGGGCGTGCTATCACCGTTAGGGTGACGGTTCTGCTGCTTTGGGTTTAGTTTTGCTCAAAGCAGCTCCGTCCTTTTTGCCTTTGACCACTTTGGCCGAGGCATCCGAGACAGATTTGTTATTGATATCTTCGCCGATAAAATCAGGTACTTCAGTAGCAGAGCAGCCAGATTTACGAATGGCTGAGCTTTTACTCTGAAGATCATTCAAGCGTTCTTTTCTTTTGCGTTTTTGCACCATAGGTGGGCAACGATGATCATCGTGATAGACCACTTGGCAGTGCAGGCAATAGAGACACTCATTGGGGTTTATTTCACCTGTGGGATGAATGGCTTGAACCATGCATTCCTTGGCACAGGTATTACAGGGATTGCCGCAGTCTTTAGGATGACGCTTCAGCCATTCGAACATGCGCATGCGGCCTGGAATTGCCAGTGCTGCACCGAGTGGGCAAATGTAACGACAATAAAATCTTTCGATAAAAAGCCCGGCAGCAAGCAACGTCACCGCGTAGAGAACCCAAGGCCAGTCTCTTGCAAACTTAAGAATAATCGACGTTTTGAAAGGTTCTATTTCTGCCCAGTGTTCAGCATCCTGAAGAGAATAGAGCGATAAGCCGAACAATCCCAGGAAGAGGATATACTTAACGGGCCATAACCGTTCATGAAGCCCCCATGGTAGCTCAACTTGGGGAACCTTAAGCTTCTTGGCGATCTGACTGAGCAATTCTTGTAACGCGCCAAAAGGGCAAAGCCAGCCACAATAAGCACCACGTCCCCAGAAAATAAGAGCGCCTGCTACTGACAGCCACAATAAGAAGATCATTGGCTCCATCAGGAAGTAATTCCAGCTGAAGTCAGTTAGGAGGGCATTAAAAAAGGTGAGGACATTAACGACAGAAAGTTGGGCTTGAGCGTAAAAACCAACGAATACAAGTGTGAAAACAAGAAATAGATTTCTGGTCCAGGTCAAAAGACGGGGCCTAAGCACCAGCCATTCTTGGAAAAAGAAGATAATTGTTAGAACAGCTAAAGCTATAGAAAGTATGACTATTTCGACCTGTTTCAGGTCCCACATCCGTTTCCAAAGGGCAATTCTGGCTGCATTATCGGCTTCATCTATCTCAGAAACGTTACTTGTTGTCTGTTTTGTAACTGGCGGTTTCGGTACTATTTTTTCGACTTTGACGTAGGGTTTCGGGAGGTCATAATTGACATCAAATGCGAGGAAGATTTTCTTGATAGCACCAATAGGACGGTTGGCGAGTAATTCAATTCTAAAATTTTCTGCAGGGTTGAAGTCAATGTCGGCAGGTATCCGAAAAAGACCAATTTCTTTAAAATATGGCGCACCTTCAGCACCAAGATCACCAATACGTTTATGGAGTTTATCTCTAAAGCGAACACTGCTTTCACCTTGTATCAGATGGAAGCGATCGAAAATCCCGCCGCGCACATATCCAGAACCTTTAAAGGAATAGCGCCCATTGGCAAAAACCATGATGGCTTCTTGTCCGGGCTTTAAATCAGCCAGAAGATTTTTGTATTCGGCTTCACCTAGTAAACTACGTCCAATAGAAGGTACAGATACTGGGGCCAAATAGAGATCAATATAAATATCTTCCGGGTTGCCCCTTTCCGGACGTGCAGCTGCTTTTTTGTTTCCTGATAGAACAAAGGTATCGTTAATTTCTTTTACGGTTATTACCCGGTGACGGACACCGCCATTTCCAAGCAAAGTCTGCCAATCATCAGTTTTGTCGTAAGATGTATCGACGGAACGGATTTCAGATGGGAGTGCATTAGTTTCATCCCCTAAACCTGCGAGGCCGATATGTCTGGCGAACTTTATGGCTGATCGTAGAATGGAATCTTCTATAACCATGATTGTTACAGTGGCGCCACTGATCATATCAACTTCACCAGCATCTCTATTTTGTCCATTACGCGAGATGCTATCTATACCGGTATAGCCGGACATAAAGTTGGTGATTTTCTCTTCGGGAATACCTACTAAGACAATAGGCTCACTGTGTTTAACCAGTTTTGTACCAGTAATAATACCTTTGGGATCAATACCAACAATGACGTGGATGGGTTTTCCAGAATACCCCGTTGCATTGACAAAGTCAGTGTTTAGGTAGGCGTAACCGACCAGGTCGCCTTCTTTAAGTATTTCAGCATAAGAGGGGGCGCTTTTTACAATCCGAAGGTCTGTGGCGCCGCTATAAAGATCTGTTGCTGTTACTTTGCTAATATACTTATCAAACGTACGATTTGCAGAGTACGCTTCAGTTGTGAACAACGTTAGGTAACTAAGAAAAAGTATCGTAATAAATGAGAGATGTAAGGCCAATGCAGTAAGTCTGCTTTGCTGTGACGCCAGAGTATCCGTGACTACCACACCAATATCGGTAATTCCTATCGCCCATGCCTTTGGATTTGGCACGAAGCATCTCCCTTCGTTACAACATATAATAAGTCCTAATAGGCCGTATCATCTGCTTGTTAACGAGGTTTGCCTTTGATTTAGGTCAAAAGAATTACGAAAGATGCAAAAAAATAGTATGTTATAAGATATCTATTTGAAGGCCGGATAATCACAAACCCGGATTTCGACGATCTGGAAAGATTTATAATGAGCCGTTTAAGCTAAATGAGGAGATAATCTCATCCAAACAGTCCAGGTTTCATTTGACTCTAAGATACGTATACCTGTTTCTTGTTGAGGTTTTCCTTGAGACGCGTGGTTAAAGGCATCTGTGATGTGTGAAGTAGGCTCGACACAAAAGAAATCTTCATCCTTTGGGGCATAGACAACAAGTCTGTTTAAATCTTCGCTTGAAGTAAGCGTCACAGATGCTTTTTTATCTGGCCAGTTAATATATGCCGTACCTGGCCAAGGATCGAATTGGTTATCACAATAAAGCTCATCTACATTAGCCCCCGCGGTTAAATTCCAATGAGACGGGCAAGATACCTTCTCTATCGGAAGACAGGTGTCGTCCGTTTTCCATACCTTGCTTACTTCAGCGGAAAGTACTGCCTTACCATGACGAGGGAAGTAGGGATGCATACCCAGGCCAGCTGGCATTGAGGTCTTTGCCAGATTGGTCAATTGGATTTTATTATATAAGTCAGCACCTGATAGCTTAACCGTTTGTATTGCTTTGAAAGGGAAGGGCCATTGCGTCCCATCGTGTATCAACTCCAAAGTGATGCAGCCTTCTTCGTGATTAAGGACGCTCCACTCTTCTTGCCAACCAACACCGTGAATAGAGTGAGGATGGTCGCCAAAATTTAGAGGTAATTGATATTCAGTCCCCTCAAACACAAAACGACCATTTTTTATACGGTTGGAATAGGGAATTAAGGGAAATGACGCCTTATTTCTTTGTCCAAATGATTTCAGGATATCAAAATCACCATCGGCCGTAGCTAAAGTATAAGAGGTTATACATCCTCCCTTTAAAGTTACGCCGACTGTAGCTTGTTCGTTAGAAATCAAGAGAGGTTTGTTCACGTAAAATATCCGTCTTTATATAATGCGTCTGCTCGTTCTTGGCGATTGCCCAAAGCGGCTTCGATAACTCCGAGCAAATGATGTCGCCGAGTTAAAGCCGCACCTTATAGCAATGTCCAAAATGGAGAAATCTGTTTGTTTTAGTAACCTTTGAGCAACGTCGAGGCGTAGGTTCCTATAATATGTAGCGGGTGAGGTTTTTAAATACTTTTTAAAGAGTCGTTCTAGTTCGCGAACCGTAGAACCGATTTCTTGGGCAAGCTCTGGTATGAGGAAAGGAGTTTCGACATGCTCTTCCATTGTTTCTATGGCTGTGGTGAGTATTTTATTTTTTCTAATTTGTGGATTGTCCGATGCCAAACGTTGAGGATTATTACCTTCGCGAAATCGTTGATAGATAAAGACATCAGCAACATCCGCTGATAATTTCAAACCATGCTGAACTCTGATCAATTGGAGCATCATGTCCAAGCTCGTTGTGCCACCGCCAGAGGTAAATCGGTTCCGATCGACAACATAGATATCAAGTTCAGTCTGTATATTGGGATATGTTTCAGTAAAACCTTCGAAATTTTCCCAGTGTACTGTTGCTTTGTAACCATCGAGAAGACCTGCTTTTGCCAAGACTTCGCTACCAGCATCCATCCCCCCAAATTCAGTTCCTTTGGATCTCAGCTTTCTTAAAATAGCGGCAAGCTTTTCGGTATAACTCTTCTCAACATCGTAACTGGCACAAACAATGAGTATGGGTATGGCTTCATCATCACCAAGTTCGGCATCAACATTGAGTTCCATGTCATTGCTGGCACGGGCCGTTTCTCCAGTGATAGAATAGAGTTTCCACTCGTATAATTTTTCTCCGACCTTCATATTTGCCGCACGAAGAGGCTCAAGAGCAGAGGAAAAACAAAGCATAGAAAACCCCGGAACCAGTAGGAAGGCTATTTTCTGAGGTTTTTTTTCTGCCACTGTTCCAAAAAGGTACATATTTCGTTCTCGATCGCGATCTGTTTGTTCGTGGAAAATGTTTCATAACTTGCGCAAAATGTAAAATAAATATCATGAATCGACCTACACTTATTTTAAAATAAACGATGCGCTTAACTTAAGTGTGCCACCATTTATAAAATGAGTATGAGCTATGAACAACGAAGTGATTATTACCTGCCCCGTTACAGGTGCTGGTGTAAAAAAAGACAAACACACCAACGTTCCTGTAACCCCTGAAGAGATTTCAGATGCTGCCATTGAAGCGGCAAAGGCAGGGGCTGCAATTGCTCACCTGCACGTTCGTAATCCTGATACAGGTCAAGCCAGCAACGACATTAACCTTTACCAAGAAACCGTAGGCTTGCTCCGTAACAAAATGGATCACCAGGGCGTTGATGTTGTCATCAACATTACTGCGGGTATGGGGGGCGAGTTTGTTCCAGATGCCACCAACCCGAACAACGGTGGACCAGGTACAGACATGCTCAACCCTGTTGATCGTCTGAAACATATTGATCTAGTACGCCCAGAGATTTGCACACTTGATTGTGGCTCCTTGAACTTTAGCGATTACGCTTATGTTTCCACCCCGGATATGCTGCGTGAAATGACAGCATTGATCCAGAAAATGGGTGTCAAACCAGAAATCGAAGCCTTTGAACTCGGTCACATTTGGATGGCCAAACAGCTTATGGCCGAAGGCCTGATCGATGCACCGCCTCTCTTCCAGCTTTGTCTTGGAATTCCTTTTGCAGCAGAAGCAAACGGAGAAACAATGCTGGCCATGCGTAATATGCTCCCAGAAGGGGCAAATTGGGGATCCTTTGGTGTAGGTCCAACACAAATGGCCATGGCCGCCCAGTCAGTTATCTTTGGCGGACACGTGCGTGTTGGTCTCGAAGATAATCTTTATATGGAACGCGGTGTTCTTGCGACCAACGGCATGCTGGTAACAAGGGCAAAAGAGATCGTGGAACGTTTGGGCGCACGTACTCTTAGTGCAGAAGAAGCACGTAAAAAATTCAATGCAATTAAGCAAGTTTAAGCTCTGCGGTAGTTTGAAGTAAGGTTTACGAAAATGACGAATGAAATAAAAACTATCGCCGTTGTTGGCGCTGGCGTGATTGGTGCAGGTTGGGCGGCACGCTGCCTGCATCGTGGTATCAATGTTATCGTGACAGATCTATCTGCTGATGCAGAGAGTGGTATGCGCGAAGTTGTTGCGAACGCAGAAGTTTCCCTAAATAGCCTCAGCCTTGCTCCAAGAAGAGAAAAAGGTACTCTAAGCTTTACAACTAATTTGGTTGAAGCAGTATCCCAGGCTGATTTTGTTCAAGAAAACGCTCCGGAACGCGAAGACCTAAAACGTAACTTGCTTGCCGAGATCAGTAAGCATGTCGGCCCTGAAGTAATTATTGCCTCAAGTTCCTCTGGTTTGCTCCCATCAAAAATTCAGGTCGATTGTATCAACCCTGAACGCGTAATCATTGGTCACCCTTTTAACCCTGTTTACCTGTTGCCTTTGGTAGAGGTTTTGGGTGGTGAGCTAACAGATAACAAATATGTCGAACAAGCCATGGAGTTCTACACTTCTATTGGCATGCATGCTCTTAAAGTTCGCAAGGAAATCGAAGGTTATATTTCTGACCGTCTTCAAGAGGCTCTTTGGCGTGAAACACTGCATATGGTTGCTGATGGCGTGGCCACCACAGATGAAATCGATCAGGCTATAATCTATGGACCGGGCTTGCGTTGGGCCTTTATGGGAACCTGTTTGACGTTCCACCTTGCCGGTGGTGAGCAGGGCATGCGTCATATGTTGGAACAGTTTGGTCCAGCCCTTCAGCTTCCTTGGACAAAATTGAAAGCACCCGAGCTTACAGATCAACTCATTGATCGGATGGTAGAGGGTACTCAAGAACAGGCTGCCGGTTATTCTATTCGTGATCTTGAAAAACTTCGTGATAATTGCCTGGTATCCATCATGCAATCCTTACGCAGCTATGACTATGCTTCCGGGAGTACCTTGAAAAAGGATGAAGAGCGTCAATACGCGGATACTTCTGGATCAACGTCTTGTTCTCCGAGTGATGATCTCACCCAGCCGTTAGAACTTCATACCGATAAAGTTCATCCAGAGTGGGTGGATTATAACGGCCATATGACCGAATCCCGTTACCTTCAGGTCTTCGGTGACGCTTCTGATGCGCTGTACCAATATGCTGGCGTTGATGCGGAATATCATGCCAATGGCAATTCTTACTATACGGTCGAGACACATATTAACAACATCATGGAAGTTGCCGCTCACGCACCACTTAAAGTGACCACTCAACTTCTTGGTCTCGATAATAAGCGTTTGCACTTTATCCATAATCTCTACAACGCAGCAGACGATAGTTTGTTGGCTACTGCTGAGCAGATGGTTCTCCACGTGGATACAAATGCTGCTAAAGCTTGTCCAGCTAAGCCAGAAGTATTGGATATCCTGCAAAAAGTTATGGATGCCCACACTTTACTGCCTAATCCAGAGCGTCGTAGCCGTGAAATGGCTGTTCCGGCACCTAGGGGCTAATCGAACATTCAAGGCCAGAGAAGTCATGTTATTCTCTGGTCTTGAAAATGCGTTGAAAGACTATTTCGTAAAACGAAAATCCTGCGTTGAACTTAGCGCGGGATAAGGTCGTCTAATTTATTATTCAAACTTAGGTTCACCAGTATCGTTCTGGTTTATAGGAGCAGGTTATGGACTTTGGTCTTTCTCAAGAACAACAAATGGTTGTCGATACTGTACGTGATTTTGTTGAAAAAGAGCTTTACCCTCATGAGAATAAAGTCGAAGAACTTGGCTATGTTCCAGCTGAAATAACCAAGGAAATACGGGGCAAGGTGCTCGGTCTCGGGTTTTATGCCGCGAATATTCCAGAAGAATTTGGCGGTGGTGGCCTCGATCATGTGACAATGTCACTGATGGAACGTGAACTAGGTCGCGCTTCACAAGCTTTAAGCGTTATATTTGGCCGCCCTTCCAATATCCTTTGTGGCTGTACTGGTGATCAGATTGAAAAGTATCTGTTACCTACCATTCGTGGTGAAAAGACCGATTGTATCGCCTTGACAGAACCTGATGCAGGGTCTGATGTTCGGTCCATGAAAGCCTCAGCGCGTAAAGACGGCGATGATTGGATCCTCAATGGCACCAAACATTTTATTACCCACGCAGACGAGTCCGATTTCGCGATCGTATTTATTGCTACAGGTGAAGAGGAAACTCCCCGAGGGACCAAAAAGAAAATAACATGTTTCCTCGTTGATAAAGATACTCCGGGGTTTGAGATCAGGGATGGATACAAATGTGTCTCCCACAGGGGATACAATAACTCTATTCTTAACTTTGATAATTGCCGAGTTCCGTCTTCACAAATCCTGGGAGAAGAAGGAACAGGTTTTGATGAAGCAAACACCTGGCTTGGTGCAACCCGTTTAACAGTTGCCGCCATGTCTGTTGGACGCGCTCAGCGTTGTTTTGATATGGGTGTCGAGTGGGCGGCTGAGAGAAAGCAATTTGGCCAAGCCATCGGCAAGTTCCAAGGGGTTTCTTTCAAACTGGCTGATATGGCAACAGAGATCCAAGCTGCAGAATACCTGACACTTGGCGCAGCCTGGAAACTCGATCAAGGCATTCCCGCAGATCAGGATATTGCCATGGCAAAATTGTTTGCCACGGAAATGTTGGGCAAAGTCACAGATGAGACCCTACAGATCTACGGCGGCATGGGACTTATGAGCGAATTGCCAATTGAACGCTTCTGGCGTGATGCCCGGGTTGAGCGTATCTGGGATGGAACCAGTGAAATTCAACGCCACATTATATCTCGGGGTCTTCTCCGTCCTCTCGGGAGTTAAGTAAATATGGCACCTATTTCGAACATAAAACGTCTCTTAAGCCCCAAATCTATTGCCGTTGTCGGCGGCCGGGAAGCTGCGGAAGTCATTCGGCAATGCCGAAAAATGGGCTACGAAGGCGATATCTGGCCTGTAAATCCAAAGCGTGACACCGTTGAGGGATTATCCTGTTACGCATCAATACAGGATTTACCTGCCGTCCCTGATGCATCTTTTGTGGCAATTCCCCGGGGGCCCGCAGTCGAAGTCATTGGTCAATTGGCACAAATGGGAGCTGGGGGCGCGGTATGTTATGCTTCTGGATTTTCAGAAACATCAGACGGAACGCCGTATCATGATGCTCTAATATCTTGCACAGGTGATCTAGCCGTTGCTGGGCCAAACTGTTATGGGGTGTTGAATTATCTTGATGGGGCTGCACTTTGGCCAGATCAACACGGCGGCGAGACGGTAGATCGTGGTGTCGCGATCATCACACAAAGCGGCAATATTGGCATTAGTTTAACGATGCAAGATAGGTCTCTTCCTCTTGCTTATATGATCTCTGTTGGTAACCAAACTATACTTTCTATCCCCGATTATATCGAAGCCCTTTGTGAAGATGACCGTATCAGTGCCATTGGCCTTCATATGGAGGGAATTGCTGACATTCCAGCCTTTTGTCGTGCAGTAGAAAAGGCACGAAGCAAAGGCGTTTGTGTAGTTGCACTAAAGGCTGGAGGGTCTGAAATCGGTGCTCAACTAACAATGAGCCACACCTCAACACTTGCTGGATCTGACAAACTCTACAGCGCTTTGTTTAATCGCATCGGGGTAGCCAGAGTTCATTCTCTATCGGAACTCATTGAGACCCTCAAGTTCTTGCACGTCGTAGGACCTCTCTCAGGAAACAATATCTCTTCGTTGAGTTGTTCTGGGGGAGATGCTGCGTTGGTTGCTGATATGGGAAGTAAACTCGATTTACAATTTGGGTCTATTCCTGAGCAACAAACCCGTGAGTTACAAGAGCAAATGGGTGAGAAGGTTACGGTTTCAAACCCGTTTGATTATCACACCTATATCTGGGGAAACTTGGCAGAGAAAACGGCTTGTTTTACACGCCTAATGCAAAGTGGGTATGACGCCACTCTTTTGGTTCTGGATTACCCAAAAGAACAGCTCGGCAAAGCGCCTGATTGGGATCTTGCCGTGCAGGCAATGATAGCTGCACAAAAGACATCTGGACATCAGGCCGTCGTTATTTCAACCCTACCAGAAAACTTACCGGCCCATGCCCGCAAAACTTTAATCGATAATAACGTTGTACCTCTTCAGGGACTAAATAACGGACTGAAAGCGATCAACTCTGCCGCCTGGATTGGAAGGCGGTGGAAGGCGATCAAAGTGAATGACGCCAACACTATTTTAAATGAACGTCATGATCTCGTGGGCGAAGTTGAAATGCTTGATGAAGTCCAAGCCAAGCAGCTCTTAAGCCAATACGGACTTCGTGTTCCAAAAAGTATTACTGTACCTATCGATCAAGCAGGAAACGTATCCGATGAAATCGGCTATCCGGTCGTAGTTAAGGCTGTTGGAGCTGAACTCGCTCATAAAACTGAGGCAGGTGGTGTTGCCCTCAATCTATTAAATCGAAGTATGGTAGATGGTGCTGCACAAAAAATGCGTTCTCTAACCGATGTTGTCCTCGTCGAAGAAATGATTACCGATGTGGTGTCTGAAATCATTATCGGCGTTAGTCGGGATCCTCAGTTCGGTTTGTCCATCGTAGTTGGAAGTGGCGGCGTGTTTGTCGAACTCTTAAAAGATTCAGCGTCACTGCTTCTACCTACCTCTCGTAATGATATTGAAGCAGCCTTAAAAAGCTTAAAGCTTTACCCTATGATGGACGGCTATAGAGGTTTAGCGAGGGGGGATATACCCGCGCTTATTGAAACCATAGAGAAGCTTATCCATTTTGTTGAAGAAAACGATACCCGGCTAATGGAATTAGATATCAATCCGGTTATGGTCTTGCCGGAAGGGCGGGGTGTTATATTAGCCGATGCCATGATCCGGATGGTTAAACAATAAATCTGTTACCCAGAAAGCTGTGAAAATGAATGATGTAATTAAAGTTGAACAACGCGGTGCAGTACTAGAAGTAACGCTCGATCGCCCCAAGGCTAATGCAATTGATGCCAAAACCAGTTTTGCTTTGGGAGAAGTGTTTTGCCAGTTTCGGGACAACCCCGAACTAAAGGTCGCTATTTTGACAGGGGCAGGGGAGAGATTCTTCTCAGCTGGCTGGGATCTCGTTGCCAGTAGTGAAGGAGAAGCTCCGGATACCGACTATGGCCCCGGTGGGTTTGCTGGCATTACCGAGCTTCACGATTGTTACAAACCGATCATTGCAGCAGTAAACGGCATGGCTGTGGGCGGTGGGTTTGAGCTCGCTTTATCAGCTGATCTCATTGTCGCAGCAGATCATGCGCAGTTTTTCCTCCCAGAAGTTAAGGTGGGGCTGATTGCAGATGCAGCATCTTTCCGTTTACCAAAACTCCTCCCAAAAGCTTTGGCCATGGAAATGCTTTTGACAGGACGTCGGATGTCGGCGGAAGAAGCTTTAAAATGGGGCTTGGTCAATAAAGTTGTTTCCGCAGAAAACCTGTTAGACGCAGCGCGTGAACTTGCAGATCAAATTTTAGAAGCAGCACCCTTGGCAGTTAAAGCCGTAAAAGAAGTTATTCAAAAAACCCAAACCCTCGATATTGAAGAATGTTACCGGGAAATGCGCAGTGGGAATTGGGTTAACTATGAACAACTGCTGGTCAGTGATGATGCCAAAGAAGGTTCTCTGGCATTTGTGGAAAAGCGATCTCCCGTATGGACAGGTAAATAGATTTTAGAGTTTCAAGGAAGAGATTAGACACTGTTGTTGCGTTTACTAAATCAAGCATTCGGGGGCCACGAACACGAACAAGTTGATTTATGGGAGTACAGTCAGACGGTCCATCTCATGTTTATGTAGTATTTTTTGATAAGTACCATCGGCCATCATTTTAGCTAGTCCGGCATTAAATGTGTTGATCACATCTATATGATCCGGGCGGCTTCTGGATGAAATAATATATAGCTTATTTGTAACGATTGGCTTAGTGACGAAATCTACCTTACTAACCCCTTCAGGTAGATATTTCCTCATCGTTTCCATGATGTTGATCTCATCGTCTCCAAAGAGATCAACACGCCCGGAGAGTAGTAGTTTTAGAGCTGTTGTTACTGAAGGAACTTTATGTTTTTTTAAATAATCCGCTTTTTCGAACTCAGCAGATACCACGGCATGGTTAACTTGAGCTATGGTGTATGGGGAGAGATCTTCATAGGTGTTCCATGTAATATCCTTATCCCGCCTTTTTAAAAACGAGAGCCGATTTATTAAAAAAGGATCGCTAAATAAAAAATCCTTGTTTCTCTCCTCGCTAAACCATGCGTCAGCAAGTCCTGTTACTTTACCTGTTCGAGCAAGAAATAAGGCTCTTGCCCAAGGGTAAAACAACCATTCGACTTGATGTCCTTCACGTAAAAATGCGGTATTAACAATGTCATATACAACGCCTCCAATCTCTGGTTTTTCAACGAGATAGGGAGACCATTCGTCACCGGATAGAGTAATAACATCTGCTCGGGGTCTTTCTGACAATAATAGAGTTATAATGACGAAAAAAATTTTACAGAACATACTTGTTTTTACGTGTAACATTTTGTCGCTCAACTTCTATTTTTAAGACCATGACTTTTAAATATAGCAAACCTCAAGGTTTATTTTATTAATAGAGAAATACGTTTAACTACCTCTTAAACTAGGTATGTAATATAATTTATTGAGTGGTATCTGTATGATACAAAACATACCAACCCTACTTACAAACAAAACGTGGTCTTAATCAATTTAGATTATATTTAGTTTGTAATGCATCATTTTTTCCTTTTATATTTTCCTTTATGGATTCACCAAGGGGTGAACAGAGTTTTTGTTTCTGGAATTTGGGTATGAAGTCTTTTGATTATGTAATAGTTGGTGCGGGTTCTGCTGGATGTGTACTTGCCAATCGTTTAAGTGCGAACGGTAAATACACCGTTTTGATATTGGAAGCGGGTGGATCTGATAAAAGATTTTGGGTCCAAGTTCCGATTGGTTATGGAAAAACTTATTATCAAAAAGCCGTTAACTGGATGTATTTGACGGAAGCTGACGAGGGTACATCTAACCGCAAAAGCTACTGGCCTCGGGGTAAGGTTCTGGGGGGATCAAGCTCTATCAATGCCATGGTCTATATCCGTGGTCATAAAAAAGACTATGACGATTGGGAAGCCGCAGGAAACCCAGGCTGGGGTTACAACGATGTCTTACCCTATTTTAAAAAATCTGAAAATAATCAACTCGGCGACGATGGATACCGGGGCACCAAAGGGCCAATGCATGTCTCTGATCTTTCCAAAGATCTACACCCTTTATGTCAAAACTTTATAAAAGCTGGTGAAGAGCTCGGTTTAAAAAATAACGACAACTTCAACGGTGCAGAACAAGAGGGTATTGGCCTTTACCAGACCACAACCCGTAAGGGATTTAGAGAGTCCGCTTCAAAAGCATTTCTACACCCGGCGTTAAAGCGTAAGAACCTAAAACTAATCACTAATGCACACGCGACAAAGGTATTATTTGAGGGCAAGAAAGCCGTCGGTATCCAGTACCTTCACAAGGGCAAAACAAAACAAGTATATGCAAAAAAAGAAGTAATCCTCAGTGGTGGCTCAATAAATTCTCCGCAATTGTTACAATTATCAGGGGTTGGTCCTAAAAAACTTCTCGAAGATCAGGAAATTCCAGTTATTCATGACAGTCCGGCGGTTGGCCAGCATCTTCAAGATCATTTGGGGATGGATTATCTCTACAAATGTACTGAGCCCAGCTTAAACGATGAACTCCATTCTTTGTGGGGTAAGTTTATCGCAGGGGTAAAATACGTGCTATTCCGCCGTGGCCCTTTGAGCCTGAGCATCAACCAGGGGGGCGGTTTTATAAAGACCCGACCGGAATTGCCTCAACCCAATATCCAGCTCTATTTTTCACCTGTAAGTTATACCCGTGCGCCCGCGGGTACACGCCCAATGATGAACCCGGATCCTTTTTCAGCTTTCCAACTGGGCCTGACAAACTGTCGCCCCACATCTCGAGGCGAAATTAAGATTAAATCAAGTGATCCCCTTGAGGCACCGACCATTAAACCCAATTACTTATCCACTGACGAAGACATCCAAGAGCTACTTGAAGGTGTTAAATACTTAAGGGAACTCGCTGAAACTAAAGCCTTTAAAGAGATTGTTATTGATGAATTTCGTCCCGGTCCATCCTGTAAGACTGACGAACAACTGATAGAAGATATTCGGGGTTATGCCTGGACCTGCTTCCATCCGACAAGCACGTGTCGGATGGGACCAAACCCTGATGAAAACGTGGTTGATAGCAATCTAAAAGTGCATGGTATAGATAACTTAAGAGTTATTGATGCTTCTATTTTCCCCACGGTTATTTCTGGCAATACCAATGCACCAGCGATCATGGTTGGGGAGAAGGGCGCTGATCTTGTTCTTGCTGACGCCTAATAAGATCAAGGTTTGATAAAGTTATGGCATGAAGTAGTGATTAGCTACTTCATCCATTTCGATCTGTTCGAGTAACCAGTTTTTAAAGAGCAATCCTTCTGGTTTGGATTTATCTTCTTTTATAGGTTTCACCAAATAATGTGACTCGTTATAGAAAAAATCATCTTCGATTACGCGAACAAGTCGCCCGGCATCAATATCAGGCTGAACATAGTGTTTTAACAACAGGCCAACACTTGCCCCTGACTTAACAAGCTCGACAGCACTTAAGGACGTATCAACCGTAACTTTCACAGCTAAACCTGCGCCCTTTAACTGGTTCTCAAGAATAATTTGCCAACGCCCCTCACACCCCATAATCCGTATACAACCGAGATGATGAGTAAGGGTTTCATCTCCAGTTTTCATGGCTTTATGAATAAGCTCCGCATTTTCAGGGGTGGCAACAATAATAGAGGGGTCATGGTGGATCTTCTGGGCGTGAAAACCTGGCCAATTACCATCACCAATCCGGATATCAATATCAATGTTTTCCTGTCCGAGAGCCTCAGTCCAAATTGCAGTATAAAGCCGAACATCAATATCGGGATACCGTGCAAAAAAGCTCTTTAGCCGTGGGGCCAACCAAAAAATAGAAAAAGCAGCCGTACAACGAATGTTTATTGACTGCTTACCTTTGGTGCCAAAAATCCCAGTGGTAGAGGCGGATAGATCTTCAAAAGCACGCCGAACTGATGGCAAATATGCCCGCCCTTTATCTGTAAGTTTGAGACTACGTGCTAGCCGTTCAAACAATAAAAAATCAAGATGCTGTTCGAGAGATCGTACTTGATGACTAATCGCGGCCGGCGTCAAATTCAGCTCTTTTGCCGCAGTCGTAAAATTATTATACCGAGCAGCAGATTCAAACGCTCGAAGCCAATTAAGGGGGGGAAGCTGATAATTCATAACCCTCGAACTTTACCTACAAATAAAACGATGCCTTAGAGCAATAATACTTCGTTTGATTTTATCTGCAAGCTCTGAGCATAGTTGTCACCAAGATTGTTTTAGCTAAGAGAGTTCCGTGTGAAGATAGCGAGTATTGAGACCTTCTCAAATGAGTATGTCGGTTTTGTCCGGGTGCGAACTGTAGAAGGCGACGAGGGGTGGGGGCAAGTCTCTACTTACAACGCAGATATTACCTCGCAAATAGTGCATCGTCATATTGCCCCCCATGCATTGGGGCAAGACGCTAAGGATATAGATGCACTTGTTCAGTTGATTTTGGAACGAGAGCATAAGTTCCCAGGGTCGTATCTTTATCGTGCTCTTTGTGGTCTTGATACAGCTTTGTGGGATATCCATGGCAAACGAGCCGGAAAATCCATCGCACAGTTGCTTGGCAGTACAAAACAGAGCTTTCCTGTATACGCCTCAAGCATGCGCCGCGATATTACACCTGAACAAGAAGCTGAACGTTTTATCGCTTTGAAAGAACAGTTTGGCTATCAATCCTTTAAATTCAGGGTTGGTCGCGAATGTGGCCGTGATGTTGATCAATGGCCAGGCCGAACAGAAGACATTATCAAGACGGTCCGTAGGGCATTGGGCGATGATGTAATTCTCTTGGTTGACGCAAATAGCGCTTTCACTCCCCAAAAGGCCATCGAAGTCGGTCATATGCTTCAGGACTATGGAATTTCTCACTTTGAAGAGCCTTGTCCGTATTGGGAATTGGATTGGACCAAACAGGTAACTGACGCCCTGAGTATTGATGTTTCTGGTGGCGAGCAAGATAGTAACATGGTTGTTTGGAAACAGATGATCGATAACAAAGTCGTGGATATTGTCCAGCCAGATGTTTGTTATATGGGGGGGGTATCAAGAACCCTTCAGGTAACTAAAATGGCTGAAGAAGCTGGGTTACCTTGTACTCTCCACTGCGCAAATCTTTCCTTGGTTACTTTGTTTTCCGCACATGTGATGGCCGCGATTGGAAATCCAGGAAAATATCTCGAGTTTTCGATTGAAGGCCTTGATTATTACCCATGGCAGACCGGCCTGTTTGAGCCTGGCTATAAGGTTGAAAACGGGCAACTGATCCTTTCGGATAAACCCGGTTGGGGGGTGGAAATCGATACTCAATGGTTGGCTAATTCAAACTATCAAGTCAGTTACAACGCTTCTCGCTTCTAACTATTTATATTTTATATCGCTACAAAGCGAAGGCCATCAGGTGTGACCATGTCAGTACAAATTGATAATTTAACAAAAGAATATTTTAACAGCGGTACCTTGAGTGCATTGCCAAGCAAGTTGTTCATAAATGGCAAATGGGTTCCTGCAATTTCAGGAGAGGAAATTGAAACTCTCGACCCAGGAACAGCTAAAATGTTCGCCAAGGTTAGCGCGGCACAAAAAGAAGACGTTGATCTTGCTGTTGAAGCCGCTAATAAAGCTTTCAAGACTATTTGGCGGGATTTGAAACCCAGTAAACGTGGTGACATATTAGCAAAGGCCGCCGATTTATTAGAACAAAAATCTGATCTGTTTTCTGTGGTTGAGGCACTTGATTCCGGTAAGCCGTTAGCTGAAGCAAAGGGAGATGTTTCCAGTTCTATTGGCGCGCTACGTTATTACGCAGGTTGTGCGGATAAAACTCAAGGCGACAGTTTTCCTCTAGGCGACGGGGTGTTTTCCTTTACCAGCGTTGAAGCAGTGGGGGTCACAGCTCATATTATTCCTTGGAATTACCCGTTAGCGACAACAGTTCGCGGCGTTGCTCCTGCTTTAGCTTCGGGTTGTACGGCTGTGGTTAAACCTGCAGAACAAACGCCTTTGACAGCATTGATGTTGGCAGAAGTATTTCAAGAGGCCGGACTTCCTGACGGTGTTTACAATGTGATTTCTGGTACTGGTAAAAATGCTGGCAGTCCCTTGGTTGATCACCCAAAAGTTCAACACATTACGTTTACAGGCTCAGTCGGCACCGGAACTCTGGTTATGCAAGCCGCTGCTAGAAATATCAGCAGTGTTACCCTGGAGCTTGGTGGAAAATCTCCTATTGTTGCTTTGGCAGATTGCGATCTGGAAAAGGCAGCAGAAGGAGTTTTGTGGGCTATTTTCTATAATGCTGGCCAAATCTGCTCTGCAGGATCAAGACTAGTTGTCGAACGGAGCATCCACCGTAAGTTGGTGGATAAAATTGTTGAAAAAACGTCACAACTTCAAGCAGGCCACGCCCTTCGTAACCCAAATTTTGGCGCGATTAACTCTAAAGAGCAGTTGGATAAAATCGACGGCTTTGTGACAAGAGCAAAACAGCGCGGCATCAATTGCGTATGCGGTGGCTATCCATTGAGTACAAAAGAGACCGGGCAGGGGTGGTTTTATGCACCCACAATTATGGATGATGTTCCAATGGATGACGAACTCGTTCAAGAGGAAATTTTCGGACCAGTTCTTACCGTTCAAGTTGTTGATAATGTCGAACAAGCCATTGAAGCGGCAAATTGTACTAATTTTGCTTTAGCAGCGGGCATCTACACGCAGGACATCACCCATGCACTCCAACTTTCTCGCTCAATAGATTCTGGACAGGTAACTGTGAACGATTATTGGGCAGGTGGTATTGAGGTTCCTTTTGGTGGAAATCGACAATCAGGAATTGGTCGAGAAAAGGGACTTGAAGCACTGCGCAATTATTGCACGACGAAATCAATAACGATGTCTTTTTAGACACAAGAAAATGAAGGCACAAAGTGGCATTTATTGACGAGAATCATTCAAAATCCATAGACGAAAGTTGTTATTACAAAGCAAGCAACACCACTGTGGATTGTAGGTAAAAATTAAAGAATTATGCAAAAAACGTCTTCAATCAATAACCATCTAACCAGATGGGGAATTTTGATTAAAAGCTGACGTTTTTTGCATAGAAAGTCGCGACTAGGGATGGTGTTGTCTTTAAAGCGACAAGAGAACGATGTGGGACCCGTTCGAAATTTGATACTGAAAAACAGGATCATAATGGAGGTGGAATTAATCAAAAGTGTGTTTCAACACTTGTCAGTTCGAAGTCATAATAAAGTGAAATATGAATTTTATAATCGCTTGTTTCGAACATAACTGACTATAATACCGATGAAACAGTTTATGCTTTTGAACAATGGGTTATATGATAACGTTCCTAATAAAATAAAAATGTTCATATAATTCTCACCTCAATAACAATTAATAACAGGGAGTAGGATGAAAATGTCACAAGAAATGAATTATTTGGCTAAACTAGCCGTAGAAGGCAAATTAGGTCGCAGAGCTTTTCTTGGAAAAGCTGCAGCACTCGGTGCTTCTACTGCAGTTGCAACTAGCCTTCTTTCCGGTACAGCATTGGCTGCAGGCCCTAAAAAAGGTGGTCACCTAAAAGCCGGCCTCGCTGGCGGTGAAAGTACAAACAGCCTGGATCCAGCAACCTTTTTGACCCAAGTTCCTGCCGATTTTGGCCGTATGTGGGGCGATACTCTAGTCGAAGTTTCCCGTATTGGTGAAATCGTGTTCCGCCTGGCTGAAAGCATTGAGCCATCTGCAGATGCTAAAACATGGCATTTCACAATTCGCAAAGGCGTTAAGTTCCACAACGGAAAAACCTTAACTGCTACAGACGTATTAAAAACCATGGAACGTCATTCAGGTGACGATACCAAATCTGGTGCTCTAGGTATTATGCGTGGCATTGAGTCCATGAAAGCCGACGGAGATGTGTTCTCTGTAACTTTAACAACGGCTAATGCTGATTTACCTTATCTGATGTCCGACTATCACTTGATCATCCAGCCAGATGGCGGCATGGATGCGCCTGATGCTGGTATCGGTACAGGCCCATACAAAGTAACTGTCAATGAGCCAGGTGTTCGCCACGTTGGTGAACGTTTTGAAGATTATTGGGATGCGGGAAACCGTGGTCACGCTGATACCGTTGAGATCGTCGTTCTAAATGACGCCACAGCACGTACAGCTGCTCTTCAAGGTGGTCAGGTTCATATGATCAACCGTGTGGAGCCGAAAATTGCGGATCTGCTAGAGCGTGTTCCTGGGGTTTCAGTCAAAAGTGTATCTGGCCGTGGTCACTACGTTTTCCTCATGCACTGCAACACGGCACCGTTTGACAACAATGATCTTAGACTGGCATTGAAATACGCCATCGACCGCGAAGAAATGGTCGATAAAATCCTACGTGGTTACGGCTCTGTTGGTAATGATATGCCGATCAATGGCGGTTATCCTCTGTTCTCTGAAGATATTCCTCAGCGTACATTTGATCCAGATAAAGCCAGCTTCCATTACAAAAAATCTGGTCACTCTGGTCCTATAACATTGCAAACAGCAGCAACCGCTTTCTCTGGTGCCGTTGATGCAGCTCAGCTATTCCAACAGTCTGCTGCTAAATGCGGTATTACACTTGATGTGAAACGTGAGCCAGACGATGGTTACTGGACTGAAGTTTGGAACAAACAGCCATTCTCAGCTTCTTACTGGGGTGGATCTCGTCCAGTTCAGGATCAAATGTATTCAACAGCTTATAAATCAGACGCGGATTGGAATGACACACGTTTCTTCCGTCCAGACTTCGATAAACTGTTACTCGCTGCACGTGCCGAACTTGATCAGGCAAAACGTGTTGGTCTGTATCGCGAAATGGGACTTATGGTTCATAACGAAGGCGGCGTAATCGTGCCTATGTTTAATGATTTCATTAATGCCGTCAGCGATACAGTTGCTGGATGGGAAGATGATCCAAGTGGTGAATCTATGAACGGTTTTGCTCTTGCCAAAACTTGGTTAGCGTAAATATCGATCCATGGGACATCCCATTTTGAATTTGGTGGCTCAACGCATTGCGTTGGGCTGCCTTCTCCTCCTTATGGCATCTGTGTTAATTTTTATTGGCACTCAAATATTGCCTGGGGATATTGCTCAATCAATTTTAGGACAATCCGCTACACCTGAAGCTGTAGCAAATCTTAGAAAAGACCTTGGCTTAAATGACCCTGCTTATGTCAGATATTTCACTTGGTTATCGGGCGTATTACAGGGAGACCTGGGTGTCGCACTATCAAATGGAAAGCCTATTGCTCAAGCAGTTGGACAAAGATTAAGTAATACTTTGTTTCTTGCCGGTTGGGCTGCTTTAATTTCTGTGCCTTTGGCCGTTCTTCTTGGACTGCTAGCTGTACAGTACAAAAACCGCTGGCCTGATAAACTTATTTCCGGCGTTACGTTAACGACAATATCCTTGCCTGAGTTTTTCCTTGGATATTTGTTGATTTTCTTTATTTCGGTTCAATTAAGATGGTTTCCATCAGTGGCAATCATCAACGATTCAATGTCTCTGGGGCAGAAACTAAATACGATTGCTTTACCTGTTGCTGTTTTAGTTTTGGTTGTCTTAGCTCAAATGATGCGTATGACCCGTGCTGCAATATTAAATGTGATGCAATCGGCTTATATTGAAACTGCCGAACTAAAAGGAATAACCCCTTTTCAGGTTATTCGAAAACACGCTTTTCCTAATGCAATCGCTCCAATTATCAACGTTATAATGCTCAATCTTGCATATTTGGTTGTTGGTGTGGTTATCGTTGAGGTGGTGTTTGCATATCCAGGAATGGGACAGTATCTCGTTGATCACGTTTCAAAGCGCGATGTTCCTGTTGTTCAAGCATGTGCCCTGATATTTGCCAGCGTTTATATCTCTTTGAATATTGTTGCAGATATTGTGTCGATTGTTGCAAACCCTCGTTTACGACATCCGAAATAAGGGAAGAGATATATGAATTTTAAAAGAATTCCCATAAGCGCACTTGTTGGCATACTTGCAACAAGTGGCTTTCTCTTTATAGCCTTGTTTGCGCCCGTTATAGCGCCTTATGGAATGGCTGAAATCGTTGGTGATGTATGGGAGCCAATGTCCGACAAGTTTTGGTTGGGGACGGATAATATTGGTCGAGATCTACTGACCCGTATGATGTATGGCGCCCGGACAACAATTTTTATTGCTGGCGTAGCGACAATACTTTCTTTTGGGCTGGGATCAGTTCTTGGTTTTACGGCTGCTGTTAAAGGTGGTTGGGTCGATATGGTCATGTCGCGTGCTGTTGATCTATTGATGTCAATACCAACATTGATTTTTGCACTCGTAGTTCTCTCTGTTCTACCTGGAAACCTTTTAACTTTAATCGTCGTTATGGGTATTCTAGATAGTACACGTGTATATCGTTTGTCCCGAGCTGTTGCTGTAGATATCAACGTAATGGATTACGTAGAAGCCGCTCGCCTCAGAGGAGAAGGTCTACGTTGGATCATCTTCAAAGAAATACTACCCAATGCTCTGTCACCTTTGGTTGCTGAGTTAGGGTTAAGATTTATCTTTATGATCCTTTTCTTATCTTCTCTATCTTTTCTTGGCCTCGGAATTCAACCTCCTGAAGCTGACTGGGGAAGCATGGTTAAAGCAAATAAAGATGGTATTAATTTTGGTATTCCTGCTGCACTAATACCGGGGTTTGCGATAGCCATTCTTGCTATCTCTGTAAACCTTGTTGCTGATTGGATACTCAATAGAACTAGTGATCTAAAAGGGGGTCGAGGCTAATGGCTGAAAACCTACTTGAAATTAAAAACCTCAAAATTGGGGCTACCGTTTATCCACCAGGAGAAAAACCACACGACATTACCATTGCTCAAGAGATATCCTTGACCCTTAAAAAAGGTCAGGTAATGGGGCTTATCGGTGAGAGTGGCGCTGGTAAATCCACTATTGGTCTTTCTGCAATGAGTTACGGCCGTGGCGGTGTCCAGCTTACGGGTGGCGAAGTCATCGTAAATGGACGTGATATCCTCCAGATTGGAGCTCAAGGATTAAGGGAATTACGCGGCCGTGAGGTAACTTATGTATCTCAATCAGCTGCAGCGTCATTTAATCCAGCTATGCGTTTAATGGAGCAGGTCATTGAAACGACTTTGCTTCATGGTCTGTCGACTAAAAAACAGGCTGAAGAGCGCGCGGTAGAACTCTTTGCGGCTCTGGGCTTACCTGATCCAGAAAATATTGGTAATCGTTACCCGCATCAGGTTTCCGGGGGACAGTTACAACGTGCCATGACAGCAATGGCGCTTTGCCCTAAACCAGATTTGATTGTTTTTGATGAACCAACAACTGCGTTGGATGTGACTACGCAGATTGATGTATTAGCTGCTATAAAAAAAGCCATTCGAGATACAGGCGTAGCAGCGTTGTATATCACGCACGATCTAGCTGTCGTTGCTCAGGTTTCTGATGAAATACTGGTTTTACGTCACGGTAGAATGGTAGAGCACGGAACGACAGAGCATATTATCAACTCACCAAAAGAAGAGTACACCCAACAATTGGTGTCTGCTCATAGTATTCAACATGAAGAGAAAAAACCTACAGAAAAACCTATACTGTCTGTAGAAAACATTTCTGCTTCTTATGGTGGCGCAATCAAGGTGTTATCTAATGTTTCAGTAGATATCTATCCTGGTCAAACTCTTGCTGTTGTTGGTGAGTCCGGCTCTGGTAAATCGACCCTTGCTCGTGTAATCACAGGGCTTCTTCCGCCGAGTGAAGGACGCATTACATTTGAAGGTGAGGAACTCTCACCTGCTTTACCTGAGAGATCTATTGAAGATCTGCGTCAACTTCAGATGATTTATCAAATGGCCGATGTGGCGATGAACCCACGTCAGACAGTTGGTACGATCATTGGGCGGCCGTTAGAGCTATATTTTGGTATGCGTGGGGCTGAAAAGCGCAAACGTGTTATAGAGCTTTTGGATGAGATCGAAATGGGTGAAAAATTCATTGATCGTTATCCCGCGGAACTCTCTGGTGGTCAGAAGCAGCGTGTTTGTATTGCGCGTTCGTTGGCTGCAAAACCAAAGCTCATTATCTGTGATGAAGTTACCAGCGCGCTAGACCCCTTGGTTGCTGACGGCATTTTGAAACTATTGTTAGACCTCCAAAAAGTTGAAGACGTGGCTTATCTCTTCATCACCCATGATTTGGCCACCGTTAAATCAATATCTGATTCAATCGCTGTAATGTACCAAGGTGAACTCGTGCGTTACGGTCAAAAATCGGAAGTCTTAGCGCCTCCGTTTGATGATTATACAGATCTCTTACTTTCTTCTGTCCCAGAAATGAAATTGGGCTGGTTGGAAGAAGTTATTGCCCATAGGAAAATGGAAAGTGCCGGGAATTAGCGAGGCTATTCCCGCGTTTTAAGGAGTTCGGCACTTGGCTGTAAAAAATAAAGTATTGTTGATCATTCTTGATGGTCAACCCTGGCGAGATGCTCGCCGTTACATGGGTAATCTCGAAGGTTGGGTACAGTCTGGCGAAGCCCGCGTATGGAAAATGCGCGCGGTTTTGCCATCGACCTCGGCATGTTGTTACGCCTCAATCCATACAGGCGTAACACCTCAAGAACACAACGTTGTTTCAAACAATTCCATATTTCGGGTAAAACAGGCCGATATTTTCAGTCAGGTGCGTGCGGCTGGAGGTAAAACAGGTGCTGTTACCCACTCTTTTTGGTCAGAATTTTTTAATCGTGCACCTTTCGATATGGTTCGCGATATTGAATATGACGAAGAAGATGGTCCAATTAACCATGGTCGGTTTCATACCATGACGGGCTACGGTCATAACAATCAGATGACCCCTTCTGACGAAGATCTTTTTGCTACTCTGACCATGCTTACGGAACGGCATGGTATTGATTACGGGATATTACATACCTGTACTCTTGATTCTATGGGGCATCGGTTCGGACACGATTGTGGGCAAATGGATCATGCTTGTTTCGCAATTGATGCTATGTTGGCTCACTATCTTCCGCGTTGGATCAAAAATGGTTTTGAAGTTATCGTGACAGCTGACCACGGACAATCTGATCGCGGTCATCATGGTGGACACGGCGAAGATCAGCAGGATGTAGCACTCTATTGGTTCGGTGGCGGCGAGGGACCTAAAGAAGATGTCCTTCTCGACCAATTGCAATTGGCTCCAACTATTCTTACCCGAATGGGGGCGCCTATTCCTGAAACCATGAAAGCCAAGTCGTTTTTGAAATAAAGCAATAAATGGGAAGTGTTCTACCTTCCTGACCATTCTACAGAATGAGGGCGATCTGCATATAAATGTCATGAGTGTCTGATAATTAGGCAATCTGTCAAAGCGGGTCGCCCTTTTTTCATTTCGCAAAGGTTATGTAATGAACAGCGAAGCAGTGAGAGCTCCTCAAGTTATTCAAAGAGATGGGTATGTTGAATGGGATAATATATGGATCCCTTTATCAGATGGCCGCAAACTCTCTGCCCGTGTGTGGTTGCCAGAATGCGCTGATGCAAACAAAGGAACCATAAACAGCGTTCCAGCGATCTTCGAATATCTCCCGTACCGTAAACGTGATGGCACTGCGCCCCGTGATGAAAGCACTTACCCAGCATTTGCCAGAGCAGGTTATGCAGGCGTTCGTGTCGACATCTGTGGTACAGGTGAATCAGATGGCGTTTTTGACGATGAATACTCTCCTCGAGAACTTGCTGATGGCGTTGAAGTCATAAACTGGATTGCGGCACAAGATTGGTGTAATGGAAACCTTGGTATGATGGGTATTTCCTGGGGCGGTTTTAACGGATTACAAATAGCCGCCATGCGACCAGAACCACTGAAAGCAGTTATATCTATAGGATCAACAACAGATCGCTATAACTGCGATATCCATTACAAAGATGGCTGCCATCTCAATTCGAACCTTTCCTGGTCTGGGGTTATGCAATGTTATGCTTACCGCGCGCCTGACCCCTTGTTGGTAGGTGATCGTTGGAAAGATATGTGGCTTGAGCGCCTTGAGGGCTCCAAACTCATCCTAGACGAGTGGCTTATGCACCAACGGTTTGACGACTTTTGGAAACACGGATCAATTGGCCAAAACTACAACGACGTAAAAATTCCCTGTTTGGTAATTTCAGGCTGGGCAGATGCCTACAAAAATGCACCACCAGACGCGGCAGAGAATTTACCAGGAGTAGCCAAAGCGATCAATGGTCCCTGGGTTCACAAATATCCACATTTTGCTTATCCACACCCGCGTGCTGACTTTCATAAGGAAGCGCTGCGGTGGTGGGATCGCTGGCTCAAGGATGAGCCCAACGGTGCCGAAGACATACCAGATTACCGCGCCTATATATCTCAGAATGTTCGCCCTTCGCGTTGGCGTGAACATGAAGAGGGCCGTTGGGTAAAAGAACAACATTGGCCTTCGCCCGAAATATCAAATCAGACCTGGTTTCTAAACCCAGATCATGGCCTCAGCCTTAATGCAGTTTCGACAGAAGAATTATCAATCTGCTCCCCAGAAGATACCGGAATTGAATGCGGAGAAGTCTTTGCCCTCAAACCTGACGCTGAAACCCCTGGTGATCAACGGATAGATGATGCGGGATCTCTCGTATTTGAAACGGGCGTTCTCGATCAAGCAGTAGAGATTCTTGGGAGGACAAGGCTTTCTCTCAAAGTCGCTATTGATGCACCGCTCGGCAATCTTGCGGTTCGCCTTATCGATGTCCATCCGGACGGCGTGTCTCACCGTGTAAGCTATGGCGTTCTAAATCTAGCCCATCGAAATGGTAATGAAACTCCAGAAAAGATGGTTCCGGGAAAAACAGAAGATGTCACAATTGTTCTTGATGAAGCAGGGTATCGTTTCTTACCCGGCCATCAGATAAGAGTTTCGATATCGACGGCTTACTGGCCTTTGATCATGCCGTCACCTTATCACGTTACGGCTTCAATCCCCTTTGGTGTGGACGCTGCTTTAAGTCTGCCTGTACGTAAGACATCAACCTTGGCGACAGATCGTAGGGATGAGGTTGATATGCCACTGCCTGATAATCCCGATCCTTTGCCTCACTACAAAGAAATTAGTCCGTCTTCTGTCGATCGATGGGTTAGAAAAGGTTTATCGAAAAACGAAACCCAATATAACGTCATTGAAGATAGTGGAGAGACAGAAGTTCCAGAACACGGATTACGCCATCGCTATCTCCGCTCGGAGAACTGGACCATTAATCCAGAAACACCTGAAGGAGCAACAGCGAGGTCAAGTTGGACCTGTTGGATGTCTCGAGGTGATTGGTCTATTCGCTTGGAAACCGAAGTCCGGATGACCATGAAGGCAGATTGCTTTGAAATCTCAGGCGACATGAAAGCATTTGAATCAGACCAACAAATCTTTGTACGATCTTTCAACAAAATGGTTGAACGCGACCACATGTAATAGAGATAGGGGAGGGAATTCTCTCCCCTATTTGGGACCTCTAATTCTCTAATACTTGAATGCGTGGCAAATTCTTAAAATTATTCTGTAACCACATCGAAGGTATTGAGATACTCCCTGCTTGTATCGTATTTACAGGCAATATTGTTATCGTTTTTTCAAATCATCATTTTTGTACATTGAACAATACAGCTTAAATTTATTTACGAGTTTAAGTTAAAATAATGTGCCAACTATCTGTAATAAAATAATATTAACTATATACGATTGCGAATAAAAAATTCTGTATACAATGATTTTTAATAACAAGTAGATGCAACCGAATGGTTGACAGAATTTTCTGCTAACCTCAATGTCTCCTTAGTTTTTGAAATGATTTATTTGAGCTTTTATGGACGATCTCTGGCAGGCATTTTTTAAGGCGATTTCACTCGTTGTCACATTGGATGGCCAACTTTTAGAAATTGTCTGGCTATCTCTGCGGCTGAGTTTAACTGCAGTAGGAATAGCCTTAATTATCGGCTTGCCACTTGGTGCTGTGCTCGCTCTTACGCGTTTTCCTGGCCGACGTATATTAAACATAATGATTAATGTGTTTATGGGACTTCCGCCTGTTGTCGTCGGCCTTTTTGTATATTTGTTACTATCTCGAAGTGGCCCATTTGGCGTGATGGGGCTACTTTTCACCCCAACCGCGATGATTATTGCCCAGGTAATTCTTGTCATACCTATTGTGACAGCCATCTCACGTCAGGTACTTGAAGAGCTTTATAACGAATATGATGAGTTACTTCGTTCTTTAGATGCCAGCTGGTTCAGACGGATTACAGCTTTAGTTTGGGATGCTAAATTCTCGTTAACAACAGCAGGATTAGCAGGATTTGGTCGTGCCGTTTCAGAAGTCGGGGCTGTAATGATTGTCGGGGGAAACATTGATCATCTCACGAGGGTCATGACGACCGCTATTGCTCTTGAGGCCCGTAAGGGGGATCTCACCATGGCACTATCCCTTGGTATCGTTCTGATGACCGTTGCACTCGGCGTAAACCTTGTTGCTTACTCCATAACTGAATCAGCCAAAAGGCGTCATGCCCGATGAGTAATTATTCATCCATCTTGCCTTTAAAGCTTCAAAATGTAGATTATTCTGCGGGTGGCAAAAAACTTATAAAAGACATAAGTTGCCAATTTGAATCTGGTCGTAAATATGTAGTTATCGGACCTAATGGTGCCGGAAAAACATTACTGCTTCGGCTTTGTCATGGCCTATTAAAGCCTGACACAGGGAAAGTAAACTGGGGTGGCGCGAAAGGGAAAAATCCTAAAAGTGCTCAGGCCATGGTTAGTCAACGCTCGGTGATGCTTCGGCGCTCGGCCTATGACAACATTGATTATGCGCTATCCGTAAGAGGGGTAAAACGCTCCCTTCGCCCTGATTTAATAAATACGGTCATTGATCGAACAGGATTAAGACGCGTCGCTCATAAATATGCCCCCGTATTGTCTTTGGGAGAACAGCAAAAACTTGCTATTGCAAGAGCTTGGGTCTTAAAGCCGCAAGTTCTTTTTTTAGACGAACCAACTGCAAGCCTTGATCCTCCCGCAACTCATTCCATTGAGGAATTGATCGGCGAAATTTCCGCTGAAGGTACCACTGTGATTATGACCTGTCATGATCTGGGACAAGCCAAACGCCTTGCAACAGATGTACTATTTATGTTCCGGGGTCGTTTAAAAGAAATGGCACCCGCTGAACAGTTTTTCACCAAACCTAATAACGATCTCGCCCAAGCCTTTATAGAAGGACACCTAATCTGGTGGAAACGACGCCCTGATCGTGATGATGCTCAAATATTAGAAAATTAACTTCAGGTTTAAGAGTATATTTAATGCTTAAGAATAAATTTCATCTCATTGTTTCAACTTTAGCACTCGCTTTCAGCTTGGGTTCAATAAAATACGCCATTGCCGATAGTATTATTCTGGCTTCAACGACCTCAACACAAAATTCAGGTCTTTTTGATCATATTCTACCTGCTTTCACCAAAGAATCTGGCATTACAGTTAACGTCGTCGCAGTTGGAACCGGTGCTGCGCTTAAACTCGCGCGCAATGGCGACGCTGATGTCTTGATGGTTCATCATAAAACGTCGGAAGAAAAATTTGTCAAAGATGGCTTTGGGGTTGAACGCTTTGATTTAATGCACAATGATTTTGTTCTTGTTGGCCCCGACAGCGACCCTGCAAGTATTCAGAGTAGCCAAAGTGTGGTTGCGGCGTTACAGCTGATTAAAAAACAAAAATCACCCTTTTTATCTCGCGGTGATGATAGTGGCACAAACAAACGTGAGCTTGAATTATGGCATGAGACAGATTTTGACCCTAAATCCGTATCTGGAGGCTGGTACCGTGAAACCGGCTCTGGTATGGGCGCGACACTTAATACAGCTGTAGCAATGCAAGGTTATGCCCTGACTGATCGTGCGACTTGGCTCAGCTACAAAAACAAGCAAAACATGAAAGTGTTGTTTGAGAGAGATAAACGTCTTTTCAACCAATATGGCATTATTGTCGTAAACCCTGAAAAGTACCCTCATATAAAAATCAAGGCCGCTAATAAATTTGTTAGTTGGCTGCTTTCACCAAAAGGGCAGTCTCTGATTGCAAGTTACAAAGTAGCTGGTCAGCAACTCTTTAGCCCTGACGCAATTCAATGAATTAATGGGGAGCCTTGGTGTCGGCTCCCCATTAATTCAAATTACACCTTATAAGTTATTCAACAGCAAAAGGTTGAACGAATGCTGCTCCAGGCTTTCCTTTTGTGTAGGAATAAACCTTAAAAGGTTCTTCTTTTTCACCACCCATACCTGGTGATCCCATAGGCATACCGGGTAAGTAAATTCCCGTGACATCAGGGCGTTCAGACAAAAGTTTATCAACCATACTGACCGGGACATGGCCCTCAACCACATAGCCATCAATCGCCATTGTGTGACAAGATTCCATTTCATCTGTAATACCGTATGATTTTTTGACCATACTAAGCTGTTCTGTCGATATAACCTTTATACTGTATCCATTCTCGCGCATATAATCCGCATAACCAGAACAACAACCACACTGGGGATTTTTATAGAGTGTGGCTTCTGGTGTTGACTCTGAAGCTGCAATCGTTTGATTTGAGGTCAGTGTTCCCAATAGAAACAGTGCCGAAATAGTAGCTTTCATTGAAATTTCCGTTACTTGAATAGATTTTATGTTGAGCTGAACCTCCACCGCAATACCAATACCTTGTTGGGGTTATCTTCATTGTCGTCGGGTACGAGCTACGGGCTATAAAAAAATAGTGATTTATGTTCGCGGAGGAGTGGGCTCTACACTGGGTGTGTGTTCGAACATACTAATCAAAGTAACAAGCGGCGGCTCATTTGGAATTGTGGATAATTTAAATGATTTGTTTTCATTGATTGCGAGTGTAGCAGATATACAAAGACTGGAACAACGCTCTGTATTTTCATTTTCGGCACAATCCTTACATGGATGTCCAATATAGATTGGCACCTTTTGTGATATTGAGGCTTCCATCTGGATAAGCATATCCTTTGCCTGTGCACCTTTTATTACAGGTCCGGCTATGGTCGAGTAGCCCGAAGGAATTTCACCTTCAGGCTCTCACAGAACCGTACGTGA
>OJFV01000061.1_pt1 | contig 82420 bp, 75 predicted proteins | sample 1594391 | NCBI WGS metagenome assembly OJFV01 (sample SAMN05416856, study PRJEB24817) | seawater metagenome | isolation source: Sea water | place: Canada:Atlantic | collected 2013-11 | reverse complement strand
TCCTTCTTTGGAAAAAGACTAACTCAAAATCGGGGACATTTCAGGGGAGCAGGTCGCTTCTTTTGAACGAAAGCGTGTATAAAAGTATCCAGAATTAAACTAGGGTCCTGACCCAAAATTCTATTGGTGCCTAATTATCTGATTTAAATGAATATATAGAATTTAAGCTGGGATCATCGATCAACTTTGAGCTCTGGTCATAAACGCTAAATCCACATTTTTGATATACTGCCAGGGCTTTTGGATGATCTAGAGTACAGGTATTTACGGTGAGGCGTTTAGGTTCATAACTCCAGGCAATATCTATAATTGATGAAAGTAGGTATGGGCCTAATTTGCATCCGACAAATTCTGGTATCAATCCGAGATAGGCAAGGTCAATAACAGGTTCATCTCGTCGATCAAGTTCAGCATATCCGGCAGGAACACCATCAAAATAGAGGACATAAATCTCTACTGCTTCATCTTTAATTATGTTGGCTAAATCTTCATCAGACATTGAGCGGCGTTCCCACCATAACCAAGGGGCACCGACAGTGTTGTAAAGATATCTATAGAATGAAACGGTTGGGTCGAAAGCCCTTATAAGGGAGGTTTTATGCCCATGAGGCGAATGAAGCATTAGATTTGGTGGACGCTCAAACATTTCCAGCGATGTTATCGTAACTTCTAATTTTCCATCTGTATTCATGGAACCATCATCATCTTTATCGGCCATTGCTAAATGCTCCGCCCCTTAAAATTTTTACTACCACGCTGTTTAATCCTTACGGTTCTTATGATCGACACTCCAGCGCTCTTCTAAAAATCTTTGCCAGCCAAATTGCGATAGAACAGCAGGAAGCATAGCACCAAAATATCTGGGGCCAACTCTCTTTACTGGTTTATCTACAATAATATAGGCAACTGCTATCGTTATTATACCAAAGATTATAGATCCTATGGCTTGACCTGCCAGGATTCCTTTTGCTCCAGCGATATTCCCTCCAACCCAAATAAAGGGAATTGTGCCAATTGTTGCCTTACTCCAGTTTGCAAAAGTTGACCAGGTGGCTCTATTCATATTGTTAAAAGCAGCATTTGCAATAAATTGAGCGCCTGTAAAAATAAAGCTCCAAGATGTGAAGACACAGAAAAATATCAATAATTCAGCACTTTGGCCTGTGGTGTTAAATAAATAAGCAATGAACTCGGAGGCAAGGGTCAAGATGAGTGAAGTCGTACAAACTACGGCAAAGATTACAAATAGTGAATTTGTAAGGGCTTCTCGAACTCTTAAGTTAAGCCCTGCGCCAACATTTTGCCCAACAATAGGGCCTAGAGCTGCAGACAAGGCAAATACAGCTGCAAATGCAAAGGGCGTAATACGACTGATTATAGCAAGTCCTGCAACGGCATCAGCACCGTAACCTGCAACAGCAACGGTAACATAAGAGTTCGCAAAAGGAGTGGCTAAGCTGGTTAAAGAAGCAGGTACGGCTATTTTTGAAATGGCGTTAATGTCGCGTAGTAACCCGCCGTGAGGCGTAAATACTGTTACTCCCATCTGACGCGCTAGAATGAAGGCGGCAACCAGAGCCATTGTCAAACGTGCGGCTAAGGTCGCATAAGCAGCCCCTTCAATATGCATATCAAGGGTAAAGATGAAGATTGGGTCGAGAATTACATTAACAATGCCAGCAATTACGGTCGATATCATGGACTCTTTTGCAGCCCCAATCGCTCGCAATACTGCCCCCATAGACATCCCAATGGATATTACAGGCAGGGAAGGGATCGCAATATGCATATATTGAACAGCGTAATCGAGAGTTTTCCCTTCTGCACCTATCAGGCTCAAGAGCTCTCGCGCATAAATGAACACGGGAATGGCAATTAATGTCATCAGTAAGAAGGAGATCAGTAAGCCGTTAAAGATAACACTTTTGGTTTGATCTCCATCCCCGGCACCAATTGTGCGTGCTACCACCGCGGCTAGACCAATTGATAGCCCAATACTTATCGAAAAAACAAAGAAAGTGATTGCGCCGGAAAAACCGATTGCTGCCGCAAGGACTTCTTCACCGAGAAGGCTGATAAAATACATATCAACCAGCTCGACAAAAAATATCGACATCAATCCTACAGAAGTAGCCGCCGTCATAGAGATAACGTGCTTTAAAATACTGCCAGATATAAAGCGGGCATTAATATTAGTAGAGTTGCTACCTCCACTTGATTTCATATCACTGTTAATTGCTCTGCTCATTACTTTTGCCGTTCAGCTTTCTTTGACTCCAAAGATCCTAAATTTGGAATGATATGGGATCTTTCAAGTAGCTAAATCTAAATTTATTTTAGGAGCCAGTTTCCACCGGGGTTTCACCTTCTTGACCCCACTCTGTCCAGGACCCATCGTATAGGGAGATGTTTTTGTGGTCGGTTAATTCAAGCCCCAGGCTTAATACCGCGGCCGTAACCCCTGAACCACACGACGTGACGATTGGCTTGGAATAATCAACGCCCGCTTTTTCGAATAACGTCCGCAAATCTTCAGTTGATTTGAGAACACCTTCCTCATTGAGAAGGTCCGTAAAGGGAAGGCTTAAACTTCCTGGAATATGGCCTGATCGAAGGGTTGCCCGTGGCTCTGGGGTTTCGCCCGTAAATCGACCCGCTGCACGGGCATCAAGAACCTGTTCTTTTTTCGTATCCAGGTTTTTAATCAATTGCCCTTGGTCGCGAACCAAGAAGCTGTTGAACCTCGGGGTAAAATGGCGCTCGCCTGGATAGACTTTGTTATCATCTACAGGGCGGTTTTCTTGTAACCATTTTGGTAATCCGCCATCGAGAACAGCGACGTCTTTATGGCCAAACAGTTTAAACATCCACCATACGCGTGCGGCACTAAACAAACCTCTTTGATCGTAGACGATAATTCTATTTCCATCACCCAGGCCAAGCTTTCGAACCCGAGAGGCAAATTTGATATCAGATGGGATCATATGAGGGAGAGGGTTTGTCTCATCACTGATATCATCAATATCAAAAAAAACGGCATTTTCTATGTGCTGTTCTTCATAGAGTTCTCGGGCATTTTTATTCTCATTGGGGAGGTAATATGTCCCGTCAACAACACGAACATCAGGTGCAGATAAATGATCAGCTAACCACTGGGTTGAAACAATTGAATTTAATCCATCACTCATAAGTCGGGTTCCTGTTATTTAATCTGCAAAGGTTAGGTTGATACGTCGGTTTTGTTTACCCTTGTTCTCAACTTTACCAATTTTTATTTTGCCAATTTCCCCAGTGGATTTCACATGAGTTCCTCCACAGGGTTGAAGGTCAACATCTTCACCTATTTTGACAAGCCGGATTTTACCAGAACCTCTTGGTGGTTTAACTGACATCGTCCGAACCATAGAAGGGTTGTTGTCTAGCTCCTCATCGGTGATCCAGTTCATGGCGATTGCATGATCTTCTTCAATGAGTTGATTGATCTTTTCTTCTAAAGCAATTTTATCGATTGCTGTATCTGGTAAATTGAAATCAAGACGTCCTTTTTGTGCAGAGATTTGTCCGCCAGTGACGTCTCCGACGACAGAAGCGCACAGAAGATGAAGGCAACTATGGATCTTCATATGTGCATGACGACGATCCCAATCGAGATGAGATGTTAGTTTTGTTCCAACTGCAGGAAGAGAGGCGCCTTCTTCCAGATGGAGGACGACATCTTCGTGGCTTTCGCCTTTTTTAGCCTCGATAACGGTAATTTTTTCTCCGTTTTCGAGCTCAATCCAACCGCTATCACCGGGTTGCCCGCCCCCTGTGGGGTAGAATATTGATTGATCAAGTCGAATTGTCCCATTTTCAGTAAAGGTAACATGGGCCTCACATGATTTTAGGTAAGCGTCTTTGTAGAAAAGTAAGTCCATAGGATACCTCGGTCGAAAAAGCGTTAGAATGTCATTTGGTAGGGATTAATGTTCCCGGATGACAAAGCTATCACGGTGATTCCCATTGTTGTAGGGGCAAGGTCCCGATTTTTATGAAAACTTTGTCCCCTTACAATAACAAAGGCTGCCCGAAAGCAGCCTCTGAATAAAGTAACCAAGGGGTAAGGGGAGATTAGCTCCTCAAGATACCCACTTGGGGATTGGGAGATTGTGTTCTTTTAAGAACTCGGCATTATACAGTTTACTGGTATAGCGCGTTCCCAAATCACAAAGCATTGTCACGATGGTATGACCTGGTCCCATCTGTTTGGCGAGTTCAATAGTACCGGCAAGGTTGATGCCACTTGAGCTACCTAGGCAAAGGGCTTCTTCTTCAAACAGTTTAAAAATAAGCGGGATCGCAACACTATCACTTATACGGAAAGATTCGTCGATTACTGCGCCCTGAAGGTTCGCTGTAATGCGTCCTTGTCCAATTCCCTCTGAAATTGATGAACCCTCAGCTTTGAGTTCTCCGTGTTTGTAGTAATTATGAAGAGCCGCACCATGTGGATCGGCAAGGGCGACGACAATATCTTTGTTATGTTCTTTTAGACCAAGAGATACACCCGCAAGCGTTCCTCCGGTTCCAACAGCAGAGACAAAAGCATCGACTTTACCATCGGTCTGTTTCCAGATTTCCTGAGCCGTGGTTTCAATATGTCCCTGTCGGTTGGCAATGTTATCAAACTGGTTTGCCCAGATTACGCCATTGGGCTCCGTGCCCGCGAGCTCTTGCGCTAAGCGCTGCGAATAGTGCACATAATTATTGGGATCTTTATAGGGAGCAGCAGGAACTTCGTAGAGTTCTGCGCCACAGATCCGGAGCATATCTTTCTTTTCCTGGGACTGGGTATCAGGAATAACAATAGCACAACGATAGCCCCGAGCACGGGCGACCAGTGCTAGTCCGATACCTGTGTTTCCTGCGGTGCCTTCAACAATCACTCCACCGGGCTTAAGAATACCTTTTTCTTCAGCATCCTTAACAATTGCCCAAGCTGCACGGTCTTTTACAGACCCACCAGGGTTCAAAAACTCTGCTTTTCCCAGGATTTCGCAACCAGTTTCCTCTGAAGCCCGTTTAAGGCGTATAAGAGGTGTGTTGCCAATGCTGTCAATAAAACCGTCGCGAATATCCATGCTCGTCGTCCATAGGTGTGCTGTTAAGTATGTTAGAAAATTTCGTGCTTAAAGTTAGTCTGATAACCATTTAGTTCTTATGCGTTCATTATTCAACTCTAACCATTGAAGAGCAATGGCTGTAATGGCGTTCGTTATTTTTCCTGTATGCATCAGTTTATAAGATTCAGACGCTTTGATCTTGTGTGTGCAAATGTCTTCACCTTCATGGTCCAGTCCATAAGTATTTTGTATTTCTTGATTTAGAACTTCACCACAAAAAAGCACAATGGTTTCGGAGCTTCCACCCGGGGTCATAAGAAAAGTGCCTATTTTCTCTAACCTACCGATTTGACATCCAGATTCTTCCATTACCTCGCGATGTGCCAACTCTTCGGCTGTCTCACCTTGTTCGATAATGCCAGCAACAACCTCAATCAACCAGGGGTCCATGGCCGCAGCGTAAGCACCGGCTCGAAATTGTTCTATGAGTATAACTTCATCGGTTTTCGCATCGAAAAGCAATACAGCTGCGGCATGACCGCGCTCAAACACTTCTCTCGTGATTTCTTGCGATAATCCACCTTCAAACAGGCTGTGGCGAAATCGATAGGAGTCGACTTGGAAATATCCTTTAAAAGGAGTTGTTTTCTCAAGGATCTCTACGTTTCCACGATTGTTTAAATCGCCAATTACAGTTTTAATTTTACTCATGTTTTGAAATTAAGATTTCATTCAGTTAAATACAAGAAATATTGTAAAAATAATAATTACACATAATTATTATGTTAATTAATGATTACGACAATATCAGCCCTTTGCAGCCTCGAAGGTCCGTACCCTCTAGGTTTGCACTTCTTAGATCTGCTCCGGTGAAGTCTACATCAACACATTTAGCATGTGATAAATTTGTATTCGATAGATTGGCTAGTCGGATTTTTGCGCCAGACAAATCTGCATGACTTAGGTCTGCATTTTCTAGATCTGATTGGTCCAGACAGCAATTTTTTAAATTCGCTGTAACCTTATTTCCATGAGTTCCTAAAATAGTCATTGGGGATAAGCGGCAATGCCTAAGGCTGGCACCGGTTAAATTAGCATTTTCAAGTTTAACTCCCCGCATATCAGCGTCACTATAGTCACAGTTTAAGGCGATAACATTCTTCATGTTGGCCATATTCAAACGGCTGGCAAGAAATGTACAATTAGATAGATTTGTAAAAGAAAGTTCAGCGGCTTGTAAGTTAATTCCGGCAAAATCGGTCGCTTGAAGATCGTATTTTGTGAGGTTGGCTTGATGCCCTTTCCGACCTAAAGAGTTTATCCACGACATGTGTTCTTCAAGGATTACTCTTAACGTCCGATCTAATGTTTCAATGCTTTTGGGGAGATTAGCTTCTAAGGTACTGGCGTAATGTAGATCATTGTTATTAAAATGAGCGGCGGTGAGATCTGCCCCTTCAAGATTGGTGTTATTGAGGAGGGCGCCACTTAAATTAGCGCCATGAAACACACAACCACTAAAATCGGCATTGGTAAGATCTGCTCCTGTAAAAACCGATCCGCTGACATCTGAATTCGCCATAACTGCACCTGTCAGATCGGCATTTTTAAAATTAACATTGGTAAGGTTTGTTCTTCTTCCGATTACCCGACCTAATTTGGCATCGCTTAAGTCTGCATTTTTTAAATTAATGCCGTCAAAACTTGTTGCTTCGTCGTTTTTGACAGGTTCATATGTACCATCGGGTTTGCGGATAAGAATAAAGCCGTTTCTTATATCTGCCGAAGATAAAGACGCGCCTTCTAAATTAGCATCTTCGAGACAAACACCTCGGAGGTCGCTTTTATCAAGAGAGCACCCGCGCATATCTACGCCGGTTAGATTCGCACCAAACAAGTTGGCTCGGGCAAGGCTGGTATTGTTGAAATTTGCCTCGGCTAGTTCGGCACCCACCATTTCTGTGGTATCGAGTACCTGATCTGAAAAATTTAGTTTCCGTGCGTTTTTAAACGACAAAAATAGGCGAGTTCCACCTGTACGTCCCTCTAAATAATTACGATGTAACGCAATACCTTCATCAACCCATATCTGGTTTACACGTTCGAGGGTGTCCTTTTGGTCGTCCTTCATATATTTGTCCGCAATCTTCAAGCTAAATAAGCCGTCCCCATTTATGGAGTGTAGGGTGAGAACGTTTAAATCGGAAGTAATTAGCGATTAGTTGGGCTTCCAATCGAATTTATTTGTTTGTTTATGCCTCTTTACCTTATCTTAGGGCTCCTGAGATAAGGTAATTGCTATGTTTAAGTTGGTTTTTATAAGGCCTTTGATTGTTGGCGCGTTAACCGCTTCGATTCTTTCTGTGAATCTGGTGGACAGTGCTGCTGCTGCTTCTGAAACGCCAGATTCTTCTAAAAGCTGGCAATATGCTGCGCGTCTGCAAAACTGGGATCAATGCGGAGCAGATTACACCCCGCCTTCTTGGTGTGAAAAATTACCAAAAAAAATAAATATTGGAGATTCGTTTTCCAATCATCGCGATAATCTGGCTTCGGGCAAAAAAGCTGAAGCAGAGCGTATGCTTAAGGCAGCAATTATTCTGGAAAATAGAATAGGGGCTGCAAAAAATATCAAAGAAGGCGTTTTGTACAAACAGGATCTTAAAACCCTGACCAAACAAGCAGAATCCGGCGATAAAGAATCGATGGAGTTACTTGCTTGGATGTATGTACAAGGCATGATGCCCAAGGGGGCAAAAGATTTTGATCCAAACGAGGCCGCTTATATTTGGTATGGACGTGCTTATTTATCTGGGGCTACCGAAGCTAAAGCGAACATGGACAAAATTTGGCCAAGCCTTAGCGTGACCCAGCAACGACGAATTCTGAAGATGTTCGATAAAAAATAATATTTTGTTATAAAATTTACTTAATCAGACCCAATTCTTTGAGTTCTTTTCTATATTTTTTCTCTGAACGATTAATGCTAAATGCCATTTGGAAATCAAATGACGCGTTATTATTGTCACCTAAGCTTTTGTAAAGATAGCCCCGATTATAAAAAATTTCAGGATCATTTGGAGCAAAATGAAGGGCATTGTCAAAAGCCCTTATTGATTTGTCATAGGCTCCCTGACTGTACAAAATTATAGCTTTTGCTTCATAAGCTTTAAATGACTTTGGCTCTAGTTCGATAACATACTCAGTATCAGCAAGGGCTTGATCAAAAAAACCAGAACTTAAATATGACTTCGCACGATTAAGATAACCGTCGAGCGATGCCGGCTCATCAGACAAAATGGTAATAAAATGCTCTATTGTTGCGGTTTCTATATATGTTCCCAAATAGACGTTGTTCTGATTAATCAGTTTTGAGCCCAAAGAGGGGTTAATGAGTACGGCCTGTGATACATCCTGGAGAGCCGCCTCAATTTCCTTGAGCTCGCGATAGATAATACCGCGTTGAAGAATGAGTTCCGCATCTTCGGGGATTTCAATAATGGCGGCGATCAACAAAGAGAGCGCATCTTCATATCTTTGTTGGGAGGAAAGCAAGCTTGATAGGTTGTAATAGGCATCACTATAGGTGGGAAGCAGTCTGACAGAATCTGTAAAGTTACTCTCTGCCTCTTCAGCGTTACTCAAGTCCTGATAAAGGATACCTATATTATTATATACGTAGGCCTGATGTTTAGCCGATAGGTCGCCTTCGTCTAGCGCATCTGTATAATATTTAATGGCCAGCTCTCTATTCCCAAACTCTTGGGCCTCTTGAGCCGCACGTGCGTACTCTATGCCATTCGCCTGAGCATTGAGGGGAGGTAGGGAGAGTAAGCTGATAAAAATAGCAGCAGTAATCGATTTATTAAATTGCATATCTCTGCACCCATAAGGGCATTGAAAATATAGTTAACGGCGAGTAAGTCTATCTAACTGATAAGGGAATTGCAAAAATGAAATTTTCTTATTTTGGGTATTTTAAGACAATATAAAAGAAAAACCCTGACTGAACATGTCAGTCAGGGTTTTAATATTGGCTCCGCGAGCAGGACTCGAACCTGCGACAAGGTGATTAACAGTCACCTGCTCTACCAACTGAGCTATCGCGGATCAGTGTTTTACGCCGTGTTCTTCGGCGTTGGGATGGGTTATAACAGCGGTCTTAGAACCTGGCAATGGCTTTTATGTATTTTTTTTAATTTTTTTTTGTTCTTTTGAAATCAATAGCTTGTGCGCACATATTCTCTAGCGAATCACGGCAGAGGCTTGTTTTAGATTCTCAGGATATATCCCAAGATCAAGGATCGAGATTGTGCTTATATGGATTGTCCTCAAAACTCATTCTGCGTTCGCAAAGTGGCTTTAAGGTGGCTTTGATAAACATCCATTAGGGCCACCTGCAAACTTAAAGAGAAAACTCAGAGCGACCGTCGAGGGAATTAGAAGGGTAGGGGATGTGAAAATGGAGGCCCGGGCCGGAATCGAACCGACGTACAAGGATTTGCAGTCCTCTGCATAACCACTCTGCCACCGGGCCATCCGGACGAATATAATTCGTAGGCAGTGCCGCAGTGTATAGTGGCAGTGAAACGGGAGGTCAAGTTCTCAATCTCGATTCCAAAATCCGAGGTTGATTCCAAAACCGATTACCCTCAGATAGAGTTGAAAAGACAAATAAAATGCTAAAAAGAGATACTTTATCTGGAAAGCAACGGCTCTCTTGGTTATGATCCCTCAAAATTTCTATTTAATAATCGGTCTTTCAAATTATGATCAACTTTGAACAAGCTCGTCTAAACATGGTAAATTGCCAATTGCGTACGAATAAAGTTACGCATTCTGGTGTATTAAATGCCTTTGAGAGTGTTGCACGCGAAGAGTATGTGCCTGAAGTATCCAAGAACATTGCCTATGTCGATGAGGATCTCGCGCTTAGCCATGGTCGCTATCTGATGGAGCCAATGATTCTTGGACGTATGCTTCAAGTGCTCGATCCTAAAGAAAATGAAACTGCTTTGGTTGTCGGTGCTGGTACGGGGTATGCGGCGACTGTTTTGTCAAAGCTCGTTAATGCGGTTGTTGCACTAGAAGACGAAGATGATCTTGTTAACAGCATGAATGAAATCTTTTCTTCTCAATCCGTTGAGAATGCCGTCGCTGTAAAGGCTGATTTAGATAAAGGCTATCCTAAGCAGGCACCTTACGATCTTATTCTCTTTGGTGGTGCCGTTGCTGAAATACCTAGCTCTTTAATAGAGCAATTGGCCGAGAAGGGGCGTCTTATTGCTGTCGTTCAGGACGTTAATGCTAGAGATAAACAGTATCTCGGTCGTGTAACACTTATGGAAAAACATGCTGGTAACGTTTCCGGCCGGATCGTTTTTGATGCTAATACGCCTCTATTACCGGGCTTCGAAGCTGAAGAAGGTTTTAGTTTCTAAGATATAAAATTTAGCAATAACCCTTGCTATAACCTTTTTGTTGATTACCTTTCTAACTGGCGCTTTCTGCGCCAGTTTTAAGTTCCCGGTGTGTGTTCTTCATCTTAGTACTAAGAGTATGATTTCTAACGCTAGTATCTCTTGTACTGAGTTTTGTATGCTGAATTCTTTTGATCTAGACGTATAATTGTTTGGATCGTCTCTAAATCTGAATAGTTGGAAGCGACTAGGTTTAATTGGAAAAGATATGATTGTTAATTCTAAAAACACCAAAAGAAACCTCTTGGCGAGAAGTGCTTTTATTGGCCTCGTAGTGTACGGCGGTATTTTCTCAAACGCTTCCGCACAGACTTTGAACGAAGCTCTAATGCAAGCCTACGAAACGAACCCAACTCTTTCCAGTGCTCAAGCCGGTTTGAAATCGGTTAATGAAGGCGTGCCGCAGGCTTTATCTAACTGGCGCCCTGAAGTTACCCTTTCAACTTCTGCTGGTGTGCGTCGAACAGATACTGATACTCCGACGTCGAGCACAGATGATACAACTCAGCCTCTTAATGCGACTTTACAGGTGTCACAGTCGCTTTATCGTGGGGGAAGAACCGAGGCTGCGACTGAACAGGCTGAGAACTTGGTGCTTGCTCAACGTGCGACAGTCACATCTGTAGAGCAAGATATTCTTCTTCAAGCCGTAACCGCCTATGCTAATGTATGGCGTGAACAGGCAATTCTTGAGCTGAACATTAATAATGAAAGAGTTCTCGCTCGACAGCTAGAAGCAACCAAAGATCGGTTCGAAGTCGGAGAACTAACCCGCACGGACGTCGCCCAATCAGAATCTAGATATTCGACTGCGACTGCGCAACGCATAGCTTCTGAAGGAACGCTCAACACGGCCAAGGCAGTTTATGAAGAAGTCGTAGGTGGAGAATCGGGTGTTCTTGATCAGCCGACCCCATACATGACATTGCCGACTTCTGAAGCCGAACTTCTTTCTGTGGCAAATGAAAATAATCCTACTTTGCTGACCGCAAAATATAATGAGTTGGCATCCAACAACGAAGTTCGTGAAATCACAGGCGAACTTTACCCTGAGCTTTCTCTTGTTGGCAGTGTTAGTCGTTCTGATGAAACTTCTGGCAAAGATATAGATAGTACTTCTGGCGAGGTCATTGCCCAACTCGTCGTGCCGATCTATCAACAGGGCCTTGTCAGCAGCCGTGTTCGACAAGCAAAACAAAATGCCAACCAACGCAGAATCCAAATTGTTGAACAAGTTAGAGCGATTGAGCAGTTAGGAACATCTTCTTGGGAAAATTTAGTTAGTACCCAGGCGCAAATTAAATCTTTTATTGCTGCCGTTGATGCCGCTGAAATTGCTCTGGAGGGGGTTCGTCAAGAGGAAGAGGTTGGCGAGCGTACAGTGCTTGATGTCCTTGATGCAGAACAAGAACTTCTTGATGCGCAAGTAAACCTTGTCCGGGCTCAACGTGATGAGGTGGTGGCAACCTACCAAGTCCTCAACTCAATGGGCCAGATGACAGCTCAACATATTGGTCTTTCTGTTAACTTGTTTGATCCGACAGATGACTATAACAAAGTTCGCGGTAAGTGGTTTGGTCTTGAAATTGAAAAATAGACGTGCAAAAGCCCTTCCTTTTCAATAATATCTAGGTTTCAATGCCGATCTTGTATCGGTTAAAGACTATGTTGGCAGTGTAAGAAGCGGTGGGACAACATTTCAATGAGTGATCAAGAAGCCCAGGGTGAACCATCAATGGAAGAAATTCTGGCGTCTATTCGCCGGATTATTTCAGAGGACGATCCTGAAGGTGAGGGTGAAGCTACACCTGCAAGTGAGGCCCCTGAAGAAGCCGCACTTGAAGAAGTTGAAGATGAAGACGATATTCTTGAATTGACTGAAGAAGTCGAAGAAGAAGTAGTCGCCGAATCTGAAGAAGAACCTGTCGTTGAAGTCGAGGAACCCGCAGAACCGGAAGATTCCATTGAAGATGATTTTCGACAATCAATGGACGAACCCGCGGAAGAGCCCACGGACGAGCCCGAAGAACCTGTTGAGTTTGAAGAAGAAATAGAAGAAGTTTCTTTTGACGAAGAAGTCGAAGAGGACGTCGAAGAGATTTCCTTTGATGAAGAAGTTGAAGAAGTAGCAATGGACCCTGATGTTGGCAACGACATCGATCTCGATGCTCCTGACGCCGACAGTATTCTTCAAGAAACCACTCAGGATTCAACTTCTTCTGCACTGTCTGAAATAGCCAGGGCAGCTGTTGTGCAACGCTCCCTTGCAATTGGAACGGGTAAAACACTCGAAGATATCGTCCGAGAAGCTCTGGTGCCGGAACTCAAAGCATGGCTTGATGTGCGTCTCGGCCCTATGGTTGAGCGCATTGTCCGAGAAGAAATTAAGAAAATGGTACGCCGGGCCGAAGATTTATAAAGCCCGGTTATTCCTTTTGTTGCCGGGCCAAAGTTTTATATGGCCCGGTCTTTCTTTTTTCTTCCCAAACTGCTAGCTACTACGAGCATAATTTCACGTTAAATATCTAGTTAAGAGGAACCCAGTAATGCTGGACAAAACCTATTGCCCTGAAAAAGTTGAGGCAAAGCATTACGAGCGCTGGGAAAAATCCGGAGCTTTCTCCGCTGATCCAAATTCTCCAGCAGATCCTTATACCATCATGATGCCGCCACCGAACGTTACCGGTAACCTGCACATGGGTCACGCCCTGACATTTACGCTTCAGGACGTCCTTGTTCGGTACAAGCGCATGAAAGGACACGACGTCCTTTGGCAGCCAGGAACCGACCACGCGGGCATAGCGACCCAAATGGTGGTTGAGCGCCAGCTTGCTGAAAAAGGTATTTCCAGACACGATTTGGGACGTGAAAAGTTCCTTAATTCAGTCTGGGAATGGAAAGAAGAATCCGGCGGAGCAATTGTAAAACAGCTACGTCATCTTGGTGCATCTGCAGACTGGCCACGCGAACGCTTTACGATGGATGCGGGGCTCTCTGTTGCTGTGCAAAAGGTTTTTGTTCAGCTGCACAAGGAAGGGTTGATCTACAAAGACAAACGCCTCGTGAACTGGGATCCAAAACTCTTAACCGCGATATCTGATCTCGAAGTTATCCAGAAAGAGAGCAACGGCAAGCTGTGGCATTTCCGCTATCCTATTGATGGTGAAGATAATAAATACATTGTTGTTGCCACCACGCGTCCCGAAACGATGCTTGGTGATACGGGTGTTGCTGTTCACCCTGATGATGATCGTTATAAAGACCTCATTGGTAAAAAGGTTAAACTCCCTATTGTTGGTCGTTTGATCCCAATTGTTGCTGATGAATATGCTGATCCCGAAACGGGATCGGGTGCTGTGAAAATTACTCCGGCCCATGATTTCAATGACTTTGAAGTTGGTCGCCGTTGTAATCTGGAAATGATCAATATCTTTGATAAGTTTGCCCAGATAAACGAAAATGCTCCAGAGGCCTATCAGGGTCTTGAGCGCTTTGTCGCTCGGAAGAAAATCGTTGCTGAATTTGAAGCACTTGGCTTGCTGGACAAAATCGATGATCATCTTAATTCTGTTCCTTACGGTGACCGTTCCGGCGTGCCTATTGAACCGTGGCTAACGGATCAATGGTATGTAGATGCAGCGACACTCGCAAAACCAGCTCTGGAAGCCGTAGAAACGGGAAAAACTCAGATCGTGCCAAAACAGTGGGAAAACACCTACTACGAATGGATGCGTAATATCCAGCCGTGGTGCGTTTCTCGCCAACTATGGTGGGGACATCAGATCCCTGCCTGGTACGGTCCTGATGGTGAAATTTTTGTTGAAGAAAGCGAAGAAGCAGCTAAAGCCGCGGCCCTTGCTCATTTCGGCAAAGAGGTTGAGATCAAACGGGATCCTGATGTTTTGGATACCTGGTTCTCTTCTGCGCTCTGGCCGTTCTCTACAATTGGTTGGCCTGAAACCACGGCCGAGCTAGAGCGCTATTATCCAGGTGATGTGCTTGTTACAGGTTTTGATATCATTTTCTTCTGGGTTGCCAGAATGATGATGATGGGCATGCACTTTATGAAAGAAGTGCCGTTCAAGACTGTTTATATTCACGCCTTGGTGCGGGATGAAAACGGTCAGAAAATGTCCAAATCGAAGGGGAATGTTATTGATCCTCTCGAGGTCATTTCCGAGTATAGTTGTGACGCCCTTCGGTTTACACTTGCGGCGATGGCGGCACCTGGACGTGATATCAAATTGGCGTCTTCTCGTGTAGAGGGTTACAGAAACTTCGGCACCAAGCTTTGGAATGCCTCTATATACAGCCAGATGAATGAAGCTGTGTATGATCCAAGTTTTGATCCCTTGAGCTGTCAACAACCTGTAAATAAATGGATCGTAGGCAAAGTTGCAGCTGCTACTGCTGCGGTTGATAAAGCATTGGAAGACTTCCGCTTTAACGATGCGGCAAACGCGCTCTATCGTTTTTTCTGGAATGAATATTGTGATTGGTATGTGGAGTTCACCAAACCTGTTCTTGCTGGTGGTGATGAAGCGACCGTAAAAGAAACGAAGGCAACGATTGCCTGGACACTTGCTCAGACTTTACATTTGTTGCACCCAATTATGCCTTATATTACGGAAGAACTGTGGGAAACCATTGGTGGGGAAGGGGCAACACCTCTTATTTCCTCTGCGTGGCCTAAGTTTGACGAGCGCCATACGGACGCGGATGTCGAAAAAGAGATGGATTGGGTTATCAAACTCATTACTGAAATTCGGGCGACACGTGCGGAATTGAATACGCCACCAAAACTAAAAGCCCCACTTCTTCTCAAAGACGGAACGGAAGCGGTAAAAGCCAAGGTTGACCAATATGGTAATGTTGTCATGTGGTTGGCTGGTTTGTCTTCTGTTGACTTTACCGATGTTGATTTGCCAAAGGGTGCTATTCAAATTGTTCTTGATGATGCAACTTTTGCATTGCCACTTGAAGGTATCATCGATGTTGATCAGGAAGCGGCGCGTCTGAACAAAGAGATGGAAAAGACACTCGAGGAAATTGCTAAGATTGATAAGCAGCTTTCCAATGAGAACTTCGTCGCAAGAGCACCTGAACAGGTGGTCCAGGAAAAACGTACTCTTCGGGATGAGTTTATGTCGGTGAAATCCAACTTGGAAGAAGCTATGGATCGTTTGAAAGACCTATAAACACTCGATATCGAGTGTTTTATTGAAAAAGCCGTTCTTTTGAGCGGCTTTTTTATTGGGCGAACCTGATTCGTTGTTATCAAGTTCTCTTAACTTTATTTATTTCGAAACATAAAAATGATTTCTACGTTTAACTACGTATATAAACATGATCTCATGCCCAGTATTCTGGATGCATGATTACACAGACAAAAAAATCAGTTTCAAAGCTGCCAAAGGTAAGTAAGAGGCGTCTTCCATCACAGGAACGTTCACGTCTTCGGGTCGAGCGTATTTTAGATTCTGCATCAACATTACTGACATCAAACAGTGTGGACAAGCTCACCACACGTCGTATTGCAGAAGTCGCAAATGTAAACATCGCTACGCTGTATCAATTCTTTCCAAACAAAGAAGCGATAATTTTTGCTCTTTATGAGAAGTGGTTAGCTGAAACTGAAGCGGTGTTAGATCAGGCCGAAACTAATTACTTGCGTTCGGGAAGTTGGAGAGATTTTTTTGGTCTTCTGTTTGATGCGTTAGCTGAAACAAATACTGGTATGGTGGTAAAAGATCGCCTTCAAAAAGCGATGGGTATGAACGAAGATTTAAGGCAACTGGATCTAATCCATGGACAGATGCTGGCTGATAGAATGACCAACTTTCTACAAATCCTTGGCGCAAAATTGCCTTTAGCAGAACTTCAACATACAGCCGTACTGCTATTCCACTTTGAAAGAGCTCTCGTTACACCCCTGGCAAACTCGGACGATAATCAAAAAGATCTTATCTATTCCCGAGGAAAGCAATCTCTCCTTGAGGTTATTGGAATAGCCTTTAAATAAAAAGGCCGCCTGATTTCTCAGACAGCCTTTAAAAAAAGTGACTAATTGTAATTAGTCGTGTTGATCAACATCGCGGAAAGCACCTTTGTCAGCAGACGTTGTAAAGTGTGCATAGGCTTTCAGGGCTGAACTAACTTTACGCTCGCGCGGTTTCGCTGGCTTCCAACCATCTTTTCCTTTTGCGTCCATCGCTTGACGACGCATGGCAAGTTCTTCATCGCTGACAAGTACATTGATGGTTCGGTTCGGGATATCAATTTCGATAGCATCCCCAGCCTCAACAAGGGCAATAGCGCCGCCTTGGGCTGCTTCTGGGGAAGCGTGACCAATTGAAAGACCTGATGTGCCGCCAGAGAACCGACCATCCGTGAGGAGGGCGCAGGCTTTACCGAGGCCCATGGATTTTAAGTAACTGGTCGGATAGAGCATCTCCTGCATACCCGGGCCACCTTTGGGACCTTCATAGCGAATAACGACAACATCGCCAGCGACGACTTCGCCACTGAGAACACCGGCACAGGCTGCATCCTGAGATTCAAATATCCGAGCACTACCAGTGAATTTCAGAATTGAATCATCCACACCGGCCGTTTTCACAACGCAGCCATCCAAGGCAATGTTGCCAAAGAGAACTGCAAGGCCGCCTTCCTGGCTGAAAGCATTTTCGCCATTGTGGATACAGCCGTTTGCGCGGTCATCATCCAATGAAGAGTAATAACGATCTTGGCTGAACGCTTGAGTGGTTCTTACGCCACCTGGAGCCGCGGAATAGAATTCTTTTACCTTTGGGTCATCGGTTTTGATAATGTCCCATTTATCAATGGCATCACCAAGAGTTTTTTCATGAACTGTTGGGCGACTTCTGTCGATCAAACCACAGCGATCGAGTTCACCTAACAGACCCATAATACCACCAGCACGGTGGACGTCTTCCATGTGATACTTTGTTGTTGATGGGGCTACTTTAGCAAGTTGAGGCACTTTACGTGAAAGGGCGTCAATGTCAGCAAGTGTAAAATCAACACCGCCTTCTAAGGCCATTGCTAAGATATGGAGGATTGTATTGGTTGAACCGCCCATTGCAATGTCGAGGACCATGGCGTTTGCATAAGTTTCAGCCGTTGCAATGCCCCTTGGAGTGACACTTTCATCACCATCTTGATAATAGCGCTTGGTGAGATCTACAATTCTACGGCCAGCTTCTCTAAACAGTTCTTCCCGTTTTTTGTGAGTGGCAAGGAGAGAACCGTTACCTGGAAGGGCGAGGCCCATGGCTTCCGCGAGGCAGTTCATTGAGTTGGCTGTGAACATGCCAGAGCACGATCCACACGTAGGACAGGCCGAGCGCTCAATAGCGGCAACATCCTCATCGCTTACATTGGGATCTGCCGCATCAACCATGGCATCAACGAGGTCTAGTTTACGTTCCTTACCATCAAGGACAATTTTACCTGCTTCCATGGGGCCGCCCGAGATGAAAATCGCAGGAATGTTTAGACGCATGGCTGCCATTAACATGCCGGGTGTAATTTTATCACAGTTGGATATGCACACAACGGCATCGGCGCAATGGGCATTACACATGTACTCAACAGCATCGGCGATGACTTCGCGTGAAGGAAGGCTGTAAAGCATACCGTCGTGCCCCATCGCAATCCCGTCATCAACAGCTATGGTATTAAACTCTTTGGCAACGCCACCCACCTTATCAATTTCCTCTGCGACGAGGCCGCCAAGATCTTTCAGGTGAACGTGACCTGGAACAAACTGTGTGAAAGAGTTCGCAATGGCGATGATAGGCTTGCCAAAATCATCATCTTTCATACCCGTCGCGCGCCAAAGGCCACGCGCGCCAGCCATGTTTCGACCATGTGTAGATGTTCTGGAGCGATACTCAGGCACTGTCTTAATCCTAACGTTGCTTCGTTTGTAATTTAAAGTTCTTGTAAGATAATTAGGAAATCCAAGGCTCTTCGTCCATGGTTATTTCACAAAAGGCATAGAAAGTTATTGTTTTTGAGACTATATGCCTCAAATGACAACTTTACTCGTTCCTATCTTTCCGATTTTTTCTCATCTTAATGCCCCTTGGAAGCTCTTCAGGGCTTAATAATGGCAGTGTTTTATGTCGAAAAAACGGAAGTAAAGCCATCCCGCTTAAAAATCCGATGATGTGGGCCCACCAAGCAACCCCGCTTTGATCAGATAAAATGGCAGAAAATACCTGAAACCCGATCCAGAAAATCAGCAGTAAATAAGCACGAACAAAAACTGGAATGGTAAATATTGGGACCAGAACCTTGGCGCGCGGGTATTGTAATAAGTAAGCTCCGAGAATTCCCGAAACCGCCCCACTTGCCCCGACGATGGGAGATTGTGTCGCGGATGTAATAAGGGACTGCCCGAGACCAGCTAGAATTCCGCAAGACAAAATAAAGATCATAAACCGCTTGTGGCCCATAGCATCTTCGACGTTGTCACCAAATACCCAGAGATAAGCCATGTTTCCAGCCAAGTGCATAAAGCTGCCATGGAGGAAATTGTAGGTAACAAGTGTGAAGACAGGGGCAACCCAATCTATGGACTGAGGGCGGTGAGCCAAACCAAACAACACATCGGGTATCAGGCCAAAACCATATATCATTTGTCCCATTACGGGGGCTGGTGAAAGGCTTTCCATGGCAAATACAATGGAACAGAGAACTATTATCCCTATGGTAACCCACGGCTTTTCAATTAAAAGCCTTGGTAGGTTATCGAATAGGGGGAAGAACATGGATTTGTTATGCTAGCTCTAGTTCACACACCACTGGCGTATGATCAGAGGGGGATTCTTTTCCGCGGGGTTCTTTATCGATTGTACAAGATGTCAAAAGATCAGCTGCTTGAGGCGAAAGCATCATGAGGTCAATTCGTATGCCATTGTTATGGGCATAAGCACTTTTTTGATAATCCCAATAGCTATAGACATGGGTTTCTTTATTGAGGCTACGCCAAGCTTCGCTGTACCCGAGATATTCGAGGGCGCGATATCGATCTCTGGAATCTTGATGCGTGTGGGAGCTACCAGCAAAACGACGGGCATCAAACACGTCGTCATCTGTAGGGATGAGATTGAAATCACCAGCCAGTACAATAGGTTGTTCAGATTTTAAAAGAGTGCTGGCATGGGCGTTCAGGCGTTCCATCCACTTAAGCTTGTAGGGAAACTTTATCTCATCGGTTAAATTATGGTTGTTGTTGCCATTGGGGAGATAGATAGAAGCAACGCGTATGCCAAAGGTTGTTCCTTCAATATAGCGAGCGTGGTCATCGTCAGGATCTCCCGGAAGAGCTCGAATAACGTCCGTTATCGGCTCTTTTGAGATCAAAGCGACCCCGTTATAGCTTTTTTGTCCGACGATCTCTACGTGATAACCTAACTCTTCAAACTCAAGGTAAGGGAATTTCTCGGAAACAGTCTTTAATTCCTGAAGCAGCAGAACATCGGGTGATGCCGTTTTAATCCAGTCAAGAACGTTAGGCAGACGTTTGTTTACGGAATTTACATTCCAAGTCGCAATCTTGACCATTAGGGGAAGGCTCCAGAAAAATTAATTATATAAAATCGGTGACGCAAAAAAGCCTGCGTTAAATTGCGAAAGAAGTGCCACACCCGCAAGATGCCGTGGCGTTAGGATTATTGATCCTAAAAGATGCACCCATTAAGTCTTCAACGAAATCAACTTCTGAGCCATTTAGAATATCAAGAGACATTTCATCGATAACCGCTTTAGTGCCATCTGTCTGGAACGTTTTATCATCCTCATTGATGTCGCTATCGAAAGAAAAACCATACTGGAAGCCAGAGCAACCGCCACCAGAAACGGTTATACGTAGCATAAGGCCAGGTTTGCCTTCTTGAACAGCAAGCCATGCTACCCGTTTAGCTGCACTTGAAGATATCGTTATTGATGGTGTCTGGTCAGTCATAATTTTTCTTCCGTCAACACTTGGACGTCCATATTCGTTTCTGTAGAATATATTAACAGAACATTTTATATAAAAATGCCTTCAATTGCCAATACTCTACCATACTTTGAAGCTTTAACATGCCTTAGATATCTATGTAAGTAAGAACGTGAAAGTGTCAATCTCCATTTATCAAAAGAATAACTTGTGATGATTTACCAAGGCATTCTAATTAACCTTTACTAAAGGCCTCATACAGCTAGTCTTTTGCTATGATTAAGGACGATTCGACAAAACTGTATGCCTCTTTCCCTGCAAGCTCTCGTGGGCGGCTTTTAAGTGAGCCTGAAAGCCAGACTAGAACTTGCTTTCAAAGAGACCGTGATCGAATAATACACTCAGTTGCTTTCAGACGGTTGCAATATAAAACTCAAGTTTTTGTTTATCACGAAGGTGACCACTTCAGAACAAGGCTCACTCACTCGTTAGAGGTTGCGCAAATTGCAAGAAGCCTTAGCCGGACACTTGGGGTAAATGAAGATCTCGCTGAAGGCATTGCTTTAGCTCATGATCTTGGCCATACCCCATTTGGTCATGCAGGCGAAGATGCCATGCAAGATGTCATGGAGCCTTTTGGCGGTTTTGATCACAACGAGCAAACCTTTCGGATCGTCACCCAGCTAGAGCGGCGATATGCGGACTTCAATGGTCTTAATTTGACGTGGGAAAGCCTTGAAGGTTTGGCCAAACACAATGGTCCCCTAGAAGGTCCATATACCCGCGAGGAACACGTTCCCGATAGCATTTTAAAGTACTGCAAGAACGCGCGTGATCTGGAAGTATCTTCCTTTGCCAGTTTGGAGGCACAGATAGCTGCCATATCTGATGACATTGCTTATAACAATCATGATATTGATGACGGTCTCCGTGCAGGTTTATTTGAAGTTGATGACCTATTAAAGCTGCCACTGGTCGGAGACATTTTCTTAAAAGTTATGAAACGCTATCCGAACCTTGAGAAAGAAAGCCTGGTTCATGAAGCTGTCAGGAGCCTCATCGGTTATATGACCGATGATGTTTTGAAGGAAACAAATAGCCGCTTAGCTACAGCGAAACCAAAGACGGTTTACGACATCCGATGCCAAGATAGAGCCATGGTAGCCTTTTCTGACGACTTTAAGAAAGTTGAAAGAGAGTTGCGGGCCTTCTTATTCGAGCGTATGTATCGCCATGAAAAGGTCAAAGAGATGCGAGAACGTGTAAAGCAGGTTGTGAGAAACCTGTTTTCGCATTATTCAGTACATCCTGAAGAGCTTCCTGATTATTGGCGCTTGGAAGCTGGTACGAAATTAACGAAGCGTAGTGCCCGATTGATTGCAGACTATATTGCTGGAATGACCGACCGTTATGCTTTTGAACAACACAGACAGATATTTAATCTGGATTTTGAGATAAAATGAACGTTTTCAAAGACCTAAGAGTTAAAATTGTTGCGCAACTTGAAGAGATGGTTGTTGCTGGTGAAATCCCTGCAGGGTTAGATTTTACCCGTGTGGCAGCTGAACCTCCGCGTGATTCCTCCCATGGAGACGCCGCGACGAATGCTGCTATGGTGCTCTCTAAAGTGGCGGGAATGAAGCCTCGAGATCTTGCTGGTTTGCTTGCTGCCCGATTAGAAACCTTAGATGTCGTGAAAACTGTTGAGATTGCAGGTCCGGGATTTATTAATTTACGCCTTGATGAGAATTTCTGGTTCGAACAGGTGTCCATCATACTCAACGCCGGTAAGTCTTACGGTGATTCTGATATGGGGCAGGGTGAGAAGGTCAATGTTGAATTTGTCTCTGCCAACCCAACAGGCCCCTTAACCGTTGGTCATGCACGCGGCGCCGTAATTGGCGATGCTCTTGCGTCCTTGCTTACAAAAGTCGGTTATGACGTCTGCCGTGAATATTACATTAATGACGCAGGCAACCAGGTTAACGTTCTCGCCAACTCTGCCTACTTAAGATACTGCGAAGCCCTCGGCGAAGACATAGGTGAAATCCCTGAAGGTCTTTATCCTGGTGAATATTTGAAAGCCGTCGGTCAAGCTCTTGCTGATCGTGATGGTAAAAAATGGTTGGGTAAGCCGGAAGCGGATTGGCTTTCAGACGTTCGCCAGTTCGCCATCGATCAAATGATGAACCTTATTCGAGATGATCTCGCTGCCTTTGGTGTGGTAATGGATCTCTATTCATCGGAACGTGCCCTGGTTGCTGCGGGTGGTGTCGATGAAGTGATGAGCGTTCTCGAAGCCAAAGATTTGGTCTACACGGGTGTGTTAGAGCCGCCAAAGGGCAAAAAGCTCGAAGATTGGGAAGAGCGTCCTCAAACCCTCTTTAAATCCAAAGAGTTTGGCGATGATGTCGATCGTCCGATTAAGAAGTCTGATGGAAGCTGGACATATTTCGCAGGGGATATGGCTTATCATCTCGATAAGTACCGTCGTGGATACAATAACATGATCAACGTTTGGGGCGCTGATCACGGTGGTTATATCAAACGGATGCAAGCCGCGGTTAGCGCTGTTACGGATAAAGAAGGCAGTCTGGATGTTAAAATCTGTCAGCTGGTAAATCTGATGCGTGATGGTGAGCTGGTAAAGATGTCCAAACGCTCTGGCAATTTCATCACACTGCGGTCGGTTATCGATGAAGTCGGCAAAGATGTTGTTCGTTTCATTATGCTGACGCGTAAAAACGATGCTTCACTCGATTTTGATCTGGTAAAAGTTCTTGAGCAAAGTAAAGACAACCCGGTTTTTTACGTACAATACGCTCATGCCCGTAATTGCTCTGTTCTCAAGCATGCCAAAGACGAATTCCCTTCATTAGATTTATCGATTGAAACTTTAAAAGGCTTGGACCTGTCTGCTCTTAACAGCGAAGGTGAGCTCAGCCTCATTAAAGCCCTTTGTGCTTGGCCTCGGTTACTTGAGAGCGCAGGAGAAGCGCACGAGCCGCATAGAATAGCATTCTACCTCTATGATCTCGCTTCTGAACTTCACTCTCTTTATCATAAAGGCAAACTCAATACCCGTTTGCGTTTCATCGTTCGTGATGATCAAGAGTTAACTCAAGTACGTATGGCACTGGTAAAAGCGACGAAAATTGTCATCGCTTCAGGCCTTGAAATGTTTGGCATTGAACCTGCTGAGGAGATGCGCTGATGTCTTCCAAACCTACTGATGATCTGAAAGATTTTGAAAAAGTGCGCCAAAATGATTCTATGCGAGCGATCTCCGATCGTAATGCTGACGATGTTTCCGACGCCCACGAAGATTTCTCTGAAGATGATTACTGGGAAGATGAAATCGATTTGGATGATGATCCTGGCGCAGGAATTTTTAAAAAACTAATGCCTATAGGTCTTGGTTTAATTGCCGTTTCAATTGTTGGCGGCGGTATCTTGATTATGCTTGGGGACAGTTCTCCTAAGCATAATATCCCTGATGCCATTCCTTTGATTGAGGCTGAAACAACACCAGAAAAAACGAAGCCTGAGACACCTGGCGGCATGGTTATTCCGCATCAGGACAAGCTGGTATTGAATGAAGAAGGTGCGGGCAACAAGCCTGCCCAGGTTGAAAAGCTACTCCCACCTCCCGAAGTTCCTCAGCCGCCAAAGGCTGAAGAAGTCGTTACTGAACCAGTAGTCGCGGAGGTTCCTGAAAAGGCCACAGCCGAAGCTGTATCTGATCAAGTTGTTGAAGCGGCGAAATTACCCCTTACCAAACCAGCATCAGAAGCAACACCAACTCCTGATACGCTATCGCCAGAAGTTGAGTCTGTTTTAGCACCCAAGAAACCTGAAAAGGTTCCTGAAGTGGCCAAAACAGAAACACCAAAAGCAACCGCGACTGCTCTAGCCCCAGTTCCAGCCCCAGTTCCAGCCCAAACTCCAGTATTGGCTAAGCCTGTGACTGGTCAATATATCCTTCAGTTGGCATCTCTCAAGTCTAAGGATGGTGCCATGACTGAGTGGAAAAACATGCAGAAGAAGTTATCCAACCTTCTTGGTGATAAACAGCCCATCATCGAAAAGGCCAATATCTCTGGAGTAGGCGTGCGATATCGTCTGCAAACCGGTCCTTTTGTTGATAAGAAAACGGCAAGTAATTTCTGTGCCAAGCTGAAGTCGGCTAAGAGAGATTGCCTCGTCAAAAAAGTTAAATAGTATCAGTAGGGCGGTAAAATGAGATGTAACTCTGTTATCTTTGGCTGTGAAACACACAGTCTAACTGATTGGGAAAAAGGATTTTTTTCTGAAATAAATCCTTATGGGTTCATCCTCTTTGCTCGAAATTGTAATACGCCTGAACAAATTAAAAATCTCATATCCGAATTAAGAGAACTCTCTGGGCGCGATGATCTTCCTGTGCTTGTTGATCAAGAAGGTGGACGGGTGGCCAGATTGCGTCCTCCCCATTGGCGGCGTACACCACCCGCAGCAATATTTGGTCAGTTGTACGAGGTCTCACCCGAAAAAGGCCTCAGAGCAGCTTATCTTAATTCCTGCCTAATCTCACAGGAGCTCAATAGTCTTGGATTTACGGCTGATTGCGCACCTGTATTGGATCTCACAATACCTGGGGCGCATGAGATCGTCGGTGATAGATCTTATGGTGCAACACCAGAACAGGTCGCGGCTATCGGGCGATCCGTAAGTCAGGGGTTTTTAGATAGCGGTATTATGCCTGTCATCAAACATTTGCCAGGCCACGGTCGCGCAATGGTGGATAGTCATAAAGAGTTGCCTCGGGTAGATACGCCAAAATCAGATCTCTCAAGCAGCGATTTTGAAGCCTTCAGGTTGATGAACGATGCTCCTTGGGGCATGACCGCGCACGTGATCTACGAAGACATTGACCCGGACAATATCGCGACGGTGTCTGAAAAAGTTATCCAAAAGATCATTCGCGGGGAAATTGGCTTTAAGGGCATTCTTCTTTCTGACGATCTTTCTATGAAAGCCATGCACGGTACGTACGAAGAGCGGGCAAGAACGTCTCTGCAATCTGGTTGTGATCTTGCGCTCCATTGCAATGGCGACCAAATAGAAATGCAAGCTGTTGCAAAAGGCTTAATCAAGATCCACGAAAGCAAACATACACAGCTGGAAAAAACCTGGAGTATGCGCAAAGTCTCATCGCTTGATTGGGATGATACTCTTGCCGAATTAACGACATTAATCTCGCCTTATTGGCCTGAGGCCTAGCCTCCTTTTCAGCATTAGATATCTGATGCGCATTCTAATCAGGATTAATATCTATGGATATTTCAGAATTCCTTAGTGGGGCCACAGTTTGGGTTCTCCCTGTTCTTTTGGCCGTAACTCTTCATGAAGCTGCACATGCTTACGTAGCTAAGCTTCTTGGAGATGATACGGCCACGAAGTTGGGACGGGTAAGCCTGAACCCTGCAAAACACATTGATCCTTTTGGCACAATACTTCTGCCTGCAATGCTTATTTTTGCAAGTTCACCTGTTATTTTGGGGTGGGCAAAACCAGTTCCTGTCGTTTTTGGTCGCTTGAGAAGCCCCAAAAGAGATATGATATTTGTTGCCATTGCAGGACCTATATCTAATATACTCATCGCGATAATTGCAGCACTTTGTTTTAACTTCGTTTCTCTCATACCTAACATCACAGTATATGATTGGGTTGTGCAAAACCTTCAAAATGCTGTAAAAATCAATATATTGCTAGCCGTTTTTAATATGCTACCAATTTTACCACTGGATGGTGGAAGGATACTGACAGGCTTATTACCTACTCCTCTAGCGATTAAGTTTTCTCAATTAGAACGTTATGGAATGTTCATACTACTTGGGTTAATCTTTTTGTTACCGTTAATAGGTAGGCAGTTTGGAATAGATTTGGATTTATTAAGATTTATTCTTATAGAAGCAAAGAGCGTGATGTATCCGTTTTTTAACGAATTAGCTAACCTATTCAGGTTTTAACTAAAGGAAATAAGTGACAGAAACGCCGTTATTTGAAGAAGATAACCTGTCTGAAAAAGATGAAGCGTTAAAAGCGCTTCATCCGCTTGTTCTCGACCTTGAGGGTTTTGAGGGGCCGATTGATATTCTTCTTCAGTTGGCGCAGGATCAAAAGGTTGATTTGACACAAATTTCCATTCTCGATCTTGCCAACCAATATATTGATTTTATCCAACAGGCCCATGAATTAAGGCTGGAACTCGCCGCAGATTATTTGGTTATGGCTGCGTGGCTGGCCTATCTTAAATCCCGATTGTTATTACCAGCCCCTCAAGGGGATGAAGAACCCTCTGGGGCCGAGTTGGCAGCTTCCTTGAAATTCCAACTCCAACGCCTGCAGGCAATGCAAGATGCTGGAAAAAGCCTTATGGCCCGTCCGCAGTTGGGAGTTGATTTCTTTGCCAGAGGTGCACCGGAAGATACCGGTATAATAGAGAAAACAGATTATGAAGTTTCTCTTTTTGAGCTTTTGAAAGCTTATGGGAATACCCGTACAAAATCAGAAACAAAAAGCCTTCTGATTGAACACATGGAACTTCACTCGGTCGAAGAGGCAATCCAAAGGCTTTCATCACTCCTTGGTACGATACCTGACTGGCGGGATCTGCAACAGTTTTTACCCCGAGTTTTACAGCCTGGCATCTTGGGACGATCGGCCGTGGTCTCACTTTTTGCCGCAAGCCTTGAAATGTGCCGCGAAGGTAAACTTGTATTAAAACAAACCGAAACCTTTGGATCAATTTACATCAAAGATGGTGCCAAGGGTTTCGCCAGAGATGATATAAGTGATGATGTGGCTGATGATGCGTCGAAACGCGATAATCATCATTCGGAAAGTACGAAGGAGAAATGAATGTCTCTTGAAACCAGGTATGATCATATTCGTCTGATAGAAGCATTACTGTTTGCGGCAACAGAGCCCCTTTCACCGAAAGATTTATCAAGGCACTTTCCCCCCGATTTGGACCTCCTGCCTTTTCTTATAGAACTAAAGGCGATTTATGAGAACAGGGGGGTAAATCTCATGCGGCTTGAGGAGAAGTGGGCCTTTCGTACGGCTCCCGATATGGCACCGTTGCTCAGAATAGAGCAAAGCCAAATAAAGCGCTTAACCCGTGCGGGAATAGAAACCCTCGCCATTATTGCTTACCATCAACCTGTTACCCGTGCAGAAATTGAAGAAATCCGTGGTGTAGCTCTTTCTAAAGGGACATTGGACATATTGCTGGAAATAGGGTGGGTGCGCCCTAAAGGAAGGCGCAGGACACCGGGAAGGCCTGTAACCTGGGCCACAAGTGATAGTTTCTTGGATCATTTTTCCATTGAAAACCTGGATGATCTTCCGGGTATAGACGAATTAAAGGTTGCCGGGCTCTTGGATGCGAGGCCTGCGATTACAGCCCTGGGCGACCATGGGGATTTACTGTCTGTGGCGGGAGAGGGCGTTGATATTGAACGCACAGATGAAACAGCTGAAAACACAACGCAAAGGCTGCAATCCGATTTTGGAGATGATCTCGCCAATTTGGAGGAATAGACGCCAGTCACCTCAAACGAAAATGGAGGACTATCTTCATTGCCTGTTTAGGTATTTTTGTCAAAATAACTAATATAGTTGTTTTTAGTGCGACATTTTGGAATCAGGCTCTAGTTGATATTGATTTTTAACTGCAGTTCTGCGTAGGTTGCACAAAACGTAATGAAGTTTAATGACACGGTTATTCTATGTCCGCACTCTCTTTGGAAAATGTTAGCCATCGATTTGGCAAATTAGCAGCGGTAAACGACGTCAGTCTTTCAATTGAGGCCGGCGAGTTTATTTGTCTGCTCGGCCCATCAGGATGCGGTAAGACCACTATATTACGTTTAGCTGCAGGTCTTGAGCCTCTCCAAGGTGGTGTTGTTCGGATGGGAGGGGCAATTGTTGCAGATCGCAATATTGAAATCCCACCAGAAGACAGATCAGTTGGTTTGGTTTTCCAAGACTATGCCTTGTTTCCTCATCTCAATGTTGAGAAAAATATTGCCTTTGGGCTCACACAACTTTCGAGATCCGAGCGCAAAGCCCGCGTGCTGGAAACTTTGCAGCAAGTTGGTATGGCAGATTATTTGGATGCATATCCACATACTTTGTCTGGTGGGCAACAACAACGTGTTGCCCTTGCACGTGCCATAGCCCCAAGACCAAAACTTGTTCTGTTGGATGAGCCCTTTTCCGGACTAGATGTTCGTCTCCGAAATCAAATTAGAGATGAAACGGTTCGCGTGTTAAAGGAAAACGGCACAGCAACCTTGATGGTTACGCATGACCCTGAAGAAGCAATGTTTATGGCAGATAGAATTGCCATCATGCGGGAGGGGAAAATTGTCCAGCTTGCAACCCCTTCAGAGTTATATACTAATCCTGCAGATCCCTTTGTCGCTCATTTCTTTGGTGATTTGAATGAGTTTAAAGGGGTTTGCGATAACGGTCACGTTGTCACACCCTTTGGGCCTTTGGCCACACCAAGCCTTCCTCATGGTTCTCCTGTAAATATCCTCGTGCGTCATGAAGGCGTTCTGCTGGGTGAAAAAGTCAATGGTACAGGTGTCGAGGCCAGTGTCTTGAAATCACGGATGCTTGGACGGACTAGTCTAGTAGACTTTAAAATTCCCAATGGCTTAGAAGACGATCTTCATGTAAAAGCTCGGATGGGAAGTGAGCTTATTCCCGAAGCCGGAAAGAAGATTGTTCTCGAGTTGGATAAACGTCTGGCCTTTGTATTTTCATCCCTCCCAACTGAATAATAATATATTCCAAACAAGACACTTAAGTCCATTACGTATGAATCGTTGATTGACCTTAATCTTTTTGCCATAGTCCCTAGCAGATTATAGGTTTTTATCTCCAGGGAGAGAGTAATGGGTACGTTCAGCATTTGGCATTGGCTGATTGTTTTAGTTGTTGTTTTGGTTCTCTTCGGTGGCGGCGGTAAGCTTAGTAAGCTTATGGGTGACGCAGGTTCAGGCATTAAAGCCTTTAAAAAAGGCCTTAAAGAAGAAAATAAAGATACTGCCTCTACTGACACAGAGGAAAGCAAAACCATTTCCGAAGACAAAGACAAAGCTTAAACCCTATTGGGTTCCAGTTGGATCGAGTTTTGACTTAAGGAGCAGTAACCTATGTTCGACATTGGTTGGTCGGAAATGATGGTCGTTGCAGTTTTAACCCTGTTAATTATGGGTCCTAAAGAGCTGCCTAACACACTGCGAAGCGTATCCAAATGGATAAAGAAAGCAAAAGGACTGGCGCGGGAGTTCCAGTCTGGTGTTGATGATGTCATTCGTGAGTCTGACCTTCAGGATGCAAGAAAAGCACTTGAAGGGTCAAACAGTGAATCTATTCGCAAGACGCTTGAGGAAGTAATTGATCCCAGCCAAACCCTGACCAAAGCCACGCAAGAGGTTAAGGACGGAGTTGAGGCTATCGCTAAAGATGCGAATAAGGATACGGAAGAGGAGCACAATCCCTTTTCTTCGATTACAAAGCCTCCAACAAACCTTGTTTCTGAAGCTCCTAAAGCTGGTGCTACAAAAAGTGACACGTCAGAATCTGTCGCTCTTTCAGATGCAGATCCTGAAACAACCAGTTCTAAAAGTAGCTAATCATTGTGACCAATACGACAGATGAACAAAAAATGCCCCTTTTGGAGCATTTAATTGAGTTTAGAAGACGCCTTTTATGGAGTGTTGTTACTCTGTTGGTTGCTTTTCTGGCTTCTTTTGCTGTTGCTGAACAACTTTTTGAGTTTTTAGCTTCACCCTTAGCAGAAGTAATGCGTGAAAATGCTGTAACTGATCGCGAAACCAGACTGATCTTTACGGATTTGACAGAAGTATTTTTTACGTATGTTAAAGTTGCTTTCTTTTTTGGTGCCTTTATCAGTTGCCCAATATTTTTATCACAAATTTGGCTCTTTGTGGCTCCTGGCCTGTACAAGAACGAAAAAACGGCTTTTGCCCCTTTCTTGATTGCTTCTCCAATTTTGTTCTTTATTGGCGGAGCATTGGTGTATTACGTAATTTTTCCGATGGCTGCCGAGTTTTTCCTTGGGTTTCAGGTTCAGGGAAGTGATAGCACAATCGCAATTGAGCTTGAGGCGAAGGTTAATGAATACTTCTCTCTTATGATGAAGCTTATTTTTGCCTTTGGAATTTGCTTTCAGCTTCCAGTGCTCATGACCCTGCTTGCAAAAGTCGGTATTGCTTCTTCAAAGGGCATGGCTGAGAAGCGTAAATATGCAATCGTCGGCGTGTTTATCGTCGCAGCTATTTTTACGCCGCCAGATCCCCTGAGTCAGTTGGCTTTGGCCATTCCAATCGTTCTTCTCTATGAGATTTCTATTCTTATGGCTAAGATGGTTGAAAAGAAACGTGCTGAAGAAGAAAAAGCTGAATCGACTGATACTTAAAACTAATACTGTATAAGCTTCTTGCATACTCATGAAGAGGTGCAGGAAGCTTTCAGCATTTATTGAATTTTGTCTCTATCAAAATAAGGGCAGAGATACCTATGTATGATTTGAAATTAATCCGTGAAACTCCAGAATTACTGGACGAAGGTCTCAAGCGTCGTAACCTAGCGCCGATGTCTGCTCATATTCTCGATTTGGACAAAAAGCATCGTGCGGTCCAGGCAGAATTACAGGACATGCAAGCGCGCCGTAACGATGCGTCAAAACAAATTGGTATTGCCAAGCGCAATGGTGAAGACGCGTCTGATCTCATGGCAGAGGTTGCTGACATCAAATCTGGTATGGCTGAAAAAGAAGCCGCTGATAACGATTTAGCAAACCAAATTAAAGATATTCTTTCCGGAATGCCCAACCGTCCTCTTGATGGTGTGCCCGTTGGCGAAGACGAAGACGACAATATTCTCGCACGTCTTGTTGGTGACAAACCTGAACTGTCCTTTGATGCCAAACAGCACTTTGAACTTGGTGAAGTAAACGGCGAAATGGATTTCGAGCTTGCCGCTAAACTGTCAGGTTCTAGGTTTGTTGTTCTCAAGGGTGGTGTTGCCCGGTTATACCGTGCGCTATCACAGTTTATGATAGATCTTCATATCGAAGAGCATGGTTATACCGAAATTATACCTCCTGTCTTGGTGCGTGATCACGTCATGTATGGGACATCACAACTTCCTAAATTTGCTGAAGACTCTTTTCGTACTGAAGAGGGATTTTGGCTCATTCCAACAGCTGAAGTTCCATTAACAAATACTGTTGCAGGCGAAATTTTAAAAGAGACTGATCTTCCCAAACGTATGACAGCACTCACGCCTTGTTTCCGCTCAGAAGCTGGATCCGCCGGGCGTGATACCCGTGGTATGCTACGTCAGCACCAGTTTGATAAAGTTGAGATGGTTTCCATTGTTCATCCTGATAACTCAGATGAAGAGCTGGAACGTATGACGGGTTGCGCCGAAGATGTTCTTAAACGTCTGGGGCTGCATTATCGCGTGGTTGTGCTTTGTACGGGTGATATGGGATTTGGTGCGCGTAAAACCTATGACATCGAAGTATGGCTTCCAGGGCAAGATGCTTATCGTGAGATTTCCAGTTGTTCGACTTGTGGTGACTTCCAGGCACGTCGTATGAATGCACGTTTCCGCCCTGGGGATAGTAAAAAACCATCTTTTGTGCATACACTGAACGGATCTGGTGTGGCTGTTGGCCGTTGCCTTATCGCGGTTATGGAAAACTATCAACAGGCTGATGGCTCTATCACAGTGCCAGAGGCTCTACGTCCTTATATGGGCGGTAAGGAGAGCATTCTTACGAATGAGTAAGGTGATAAGTAATCTTTCCAAAGCTCGGGTGCTGTTATCTAACGATGACGGCATCCATGCCGAAGGATTAGCTGTGCTCGAAGAAATTGCACGAGACCTGTCTGAAGATGTATGGGTTGTTGCCCCGGAAGTCGAGCAAAGTGCTACCAGCCACTCGCTGACTTTGCGTCGTCCGTTGCGCGAACGAAAGCTTGGGGATAAACGCTACTCGATTGACGGTACGCCAACAGACTGTGTCTTGATGGGAATGAAATATCTCATGAAAGGGCAGAGACCTGATCTTGTTCTCTCTGGGGTCAATGTTGGGGCTAACCTGGGTGAAGATGTCATTTATTCAGGTACCGTCGCCGCAGCAATGGAAGGTGCCATTCTCGGTGCCCGATCTATTGCGCTTAGCTTACGTCCAGATAATCAGGACGATACTCTTTTCCATTGGGATAGTGTTCGACGTTTTGCGCCGGATATCATCAGAAAACTCGCGCTTTGGTGTGAGCCGGGCAATGAAACTGAAAACTTGCTGTTTAACGTCAACTTTCCTGGAATCCCTGCGGACCAAGTTAAGGGAATTAAGATCTGCCGACAGGGGCACCGTGACGAAGAGACCACTGTCGTCGAAGGAAGCGATCCCGGCGGAAGACCTTATCTCTGGGTTGGACAGTTTGTCAGCCACCACACCTCTGTGCCGAATGCCGATCTTACTGCAATTGCCGAAGACTACATTACGGTAACGCCTTTGAAATATGATCTGACAGACCATAGTGTTCTAGAGAAAATGAGTCAGCTTTTCTCATGAGCCTTGAAGCAAGAAAAATTCGTTTGATCATGGAACTGCGTCGTGGCGGTATCTCTGATACAGATGTTCTCTCTGCTATTGAGCGTATTCCAAGAGAATCTTTTGTTCCCGGCCCCTTTCAAGATCAGTCATATGAAAACAAGGCTCTTCCAATTGGCCGAGGTCAGACGTTAAGCCAACCGCAAGTCGTCGCGATGATGACACAGGCGCTTTCGTTGAATAAACGCATGAAGGTTCTCGAAGTTGGGACCGGGTCTGGTTATCAGGCTTCTATTCTTTCTCGGTTGTGCCGTCGGGTATATACCATCGAGCGTTACAAAGAATTATTATCTGAAGCTGAAGAACGATTTACAAAATTACGTCTTCATAATGTGACCACAAAGTTGGGTGATGGTTACAAGGGGTGGAAGGAACAAGCACCTTTTGAGCGCATAATTATCACGGCAGCGCCACAGGAAATACCAAAGGCACTGCTTGAGCAATTAGCAATAGGTGGTATTCTAGTCCTACCACTTGGATCGCAGGGTAATAATCAAGAACTGATTAGAATTACGCGAACAGAACACGGATTTGATCAGGAAAATTTGGGGGGCGTGCGTTTTGTACCACTCGTACATGGTATGCCCAAAGAACGATAAGGTATTTATCCCGCATTAAAGGGATAGATAAAACGTGCGTTACAAGAAAAATGTTTGATAAGAAAAGCTTATCCATTGTGAAAATTCCTGTCCTGCTTTTTTCTGCGGGATTATATGGTTGCACCCTTGAACCATCTTCGTTTCCAACACTTTCTGCATCTTCACAAACCGCACCACGTACAGTTTACAGCTATCCTGCGCCAACCTTACCAAAGCGCAAACCAATACCGCCATCAAGACCAAAAGCTGTTGCAGGTAACACAGGAACAGTTGCTGGCAAGGTTATTCCAGCTCTGCTACCAGATCGGATACCTTTACCCAAAAGAAATCCTCGTCGGGGGAAGGCCTGGGCGCAGCCATTAGATAATACTACGACAAAGAGCATCGCTGCTTCTAAAAAAGTCGTGCCTGCAAACTCGGAAATGAAATATCGCGTTATGAGAGGAGACAGTGTTTATTCTATCTCTCGTAACAAACGGGTATCTATCCGTGAGTTGATCATTATCAATAAACTGTCTGCTCCCTATAAGTTGGCCGCAGGTCAGGTAATCCAACTGCCCGTTTCCAAAGAGCATGTCGTTGTTTCTGGCGATACAATTTACGGTATTTCACGCCGTTACGGGGTGGAAACGACTGAACTGGTTCGCATTAATAAAATTCAACCTCCATACTCATTGCGTGTGGGACAGCGTTTGAATTTACCAGCCCTCAGGAAAAAAACTGTCTCGAGTACAGTGGTAACAGCAAAGGCTGTACAGAAATCGTCACAGAAATCATCACAGTCACAGAAAGTATCTGTGTCGTTACCAAAAGCTGCTGTCAATCAAATCCCGAAAGCTAAAAATTTTACTGGGCCAGTTCCCAAACCACTGCCCCGTTCGGCTAATAATTTTTTACGTCCGGTAAGCGGGAAAGTAATCTCTTCGTTTGGTCCTAAGGCTGGTGGCATTCACAATGATGGGATAAACATCGCCGCCAAAAAAGGCACAGCAGTGAAAGCTGCTGAAAACGGCGTGGTTGTTTATGCTGGGAGTGAGCTCAAAGGGTTTGGCCAGATGTTGCTGATCAAGCATTCAGGTGGTTGGGTCACAGCCTATGCACATACTGACCAACTATTGGTCGGTCGGGGGCAGAGAGTTAAAAGAGGGCAGGCGATCGCTAAGGTTGGTAGTACGGGGAACGTCTCAAAGCCACAACTCCACTTTGAGATCAGAAAAGGATCCGAAGCCGTTAACCCCACCAAACTTATTACCAAGTAGAAGCGCAGTTGTTGGACTAAACCATTGGCGCTTAATATTACCCCGTCGGGACGTATTTTAAGAGATGATGGTATTATTTTATCTCAAGTAATCTTTATGGACATTCTGCCAGCAAGATCTTGGATGTATTGCCAGGCAACCCTTCCAGAGCGTGATCCTCGCGTTACTGACCATTCTCTTGCTTCAGCGTGCAACGTTTCTAGATCGATCTTAATACCATAATGTGCAACGTAGGCTTCGATCATTGCAAAGAAGGTATCCTGATTACAATTATGGAAGCCAAGCCATAGGCCAAAACGGTCTGAAAGGCTGACGTTTTCTTCGGTGGCTTCTGAGGTATGGATCGCAGAAGAGCGTTCGTTTTCTATCATCTCTCGTGACATCAGATGGCGGCGATTTGACGTTGCGTAGAAGATCACGTTATTTGGGCGACCTTCGATCCCACCTTCGAGAACCGCCTTAAGAGATTTATAGGTATCATCTTGAGTATCAAAGCTCAGATCATCGCAGAAAAGAATGCACGGGCGATCTGATTTTTTTAGAATTTTGAGCAGCCGTGGCAGAGAAGGAATGTCTTCGCGGTGAATTTCAACAAGGGTAAGTTTAGAGAAACCCTCGGCTTCGGCTAAGTTATTTACCTTGTCATGAACGGCTTTTACAATAGAGCTTTTACCCGTTCCTCTCGCCCCCCAGAGTAAAGCATTGTTCGCCGGAAAACCTTCGACAAAACGTAAGGTATTGGAAAGAAGTATTTCTCTTTGGTGATCTATTCCTTTTAGAAGATCAAAATCAATCCGATTCACTTCATCAATGGGTTCTAATTGGTCAGGATCGGTGTGCCAGACATATGCTTCGGCTAGAGAGAGATCAGGCTCTGATTCTGCAATGGGCGCAATCTTCTCTAATGCCGCGGCAATGCGTTCAAGAACGGGCATTAGGGGTTGAGAATCAGTCATTTATCTTACTCCGGCAAATCGCCAATAATGTTGTCATTTCCCGAACCCTATCCTTCTGCTCTAGAGGCGTCAAATGGAGTGTCACCTAGTTCGGTTAGCTTTGTTCTCCTGTTCGTTTGCATTCGTTTGCATTTCCGGGTCAGACCGTTATAGTCCGCGGGTAATTTTTTTTGGACGGCTGTTAATAGACCGATTCCAAGTTCTATCTTCTGGAGGGATTAATGTTTATTTCCACAGCCTATGCTCAGGCACTTGGTGGTTCTAGTTCACCAAACGAATTGTTCGCGACACTTTTCCCGCTTGTTTTGATTTTTGCGGTTTTCTATTTCTTGATTATTCGCCCGCAAAGCAAGAAAATGAAACAACAAAAAGCGATGATTGGTGCTATTAGTCGTGGTGACAAAGTGATCACAGCTGGTGGTATCGTTGGCAAGGTTTCTAAAGTCAAAGAAGGCGAAGTCGAAGTTGATATTGCTGAGGGTGTTCGGATTACCGTAATCCAAAGCACAATCGCGAGCGTTCTGACAAAACCAGAGCCAGCTGATAAATCTACTGAGAAATCAGCTAACGACGACAAAAAAAGTAAAAAAGACAAAAAAGACAAAAAATCTAAAGATTAATTTTGTCTGACGTTCCAATAGCTTATGTGCTTTTTATAAGTAAATAATTTTTCGGACTAGTCTTCGCCTGCTCTGGCCCTATATCCAGAGCAGGTTTATTTCATTTTTTAACAGATAAAACGGGCCGGTTATGGTTCAAATTCCTAAGTGGCAAATTTTTGCAATTATTGGCGTTCTTGTTCTTGGTATCTATTACGCCATGCCAAATGTTTTCAAAGAACAAACTCTTGATAACTTCCCCGAGTGGGTGGCTTCAGACCAAATAAACTTGGGATTGGATCTTCAAGGCGGATCTTACCTTCTGATGGAAGTCGATCTCGAAGCTGTCCAAAAAGAACAACTGTCAAATCTCGTTGAAAGCTTTAGAGCCACTTTGAGAGCCGAACGTATTGGTTATGAGAATCTCAGAGTTGAAGATGGTGAAGCGACTTTTGATCTGAAAGACCGTAGTGATGAAATGTCATCACGCGTTCGTTCGATGATTTTTCAAAATAATCCTGGTCTGCTTATTACGACAAATAATGGTACTATAAATGCTGCCTACAGTGAGCAAGCTAATCAACAGCGCAAGATCTCTATTCTAAACCAATCTATTGAAGTTATTCGCCGAAGGGTGGATGAAACAGGAACGAAAGAAATCAGCCTTCAGCGGCAGGGTGAAAATCGTATTGTTTTACAAGCGCCTGGTGAAGAAAACCCTGAAGAACTCAAGCGTAAAATTGGTAAGACTGCAAAATTAAATTTCCAGATGGTAAACCAAAATGCTGATCCTTATTCAGGTAAAGCGCCAGTTGGTTCACAAATTTTGCTCTCTCAGGACCTTCAGGCAAATGGTCAACCACAACGCTATGTAATTAATAAGCGTGTTATGGTTAGTGGTGAAAACCTGACTGATGCCCAAGCGACATTTCAGGATGGCCAACCTGTTATATCTTTTACTTTTGATACGACTGGGGCCAAACGATTTGCTGACGCGACACAAGCAAATGTAAATCGTCCTTTTGCAATCGTCCTGGATGGTAAAGTTATTTCAGCTCCGGTTATTCGCTCTCCTATTTTAACTGGTACAGGTATTATATCTGGAAATTTCACCACTCAATCTGCTGAAGAACTTGCTCTGTTGCTAAGAGCAGGGGCGCTTCCTGCTGATATTTCCTTTGAAGAAGAAAGAACTGTTGGTGCAGGGCTTGGTGAAGATTCGGTCACTGCGGGTAAGTACGCGAGCATTATTGGTCTTGTTTTTGTTCTTGTCTTTATGGGCCTCGCCTATGGCCTGTTTGGCGTCATGGCGAATTTTGCTCTTGTCGCAAACCTTGTTCTGATCGTTGCTGTACTTTCTCTATTCCAGGCAACGCTTACCTTGCCGGGTATTGCGGGGATCGTACTGACAATCGGTATGGCAGTTGATGCCAATGTCTTGATTTTTGAGCGTATCAGAGAAGAAATTCGAAATGGTCGAGGACCGGTTATGGCTGTCGATGCTGGTTATAAACGTGCGATTGCAACCATTCTCGATTCAAACATCACAACCCTGATTGCAGCGGTTCTGTTGTTTCAATTTGGTACAGGTCCAATCAAAGGATTTGCGGTCACATTGACTATCGGGATCATTACCTCAATGTTTACGGCGATTATGTTCACCCGTTTACTCATCGTAGTTTGGTTGCGTCGGAAACGTCCGCAATCACTCGGCATATAATAGAGGGGGTTGAATAAATATCATGGCATTAATCAAAAAACTTCCTGTTAACCCTAAAATCGATTTCATGGGTAAAAGAAAGCTGTTTATGGCTTTCTCTGTACTTTTGATTGTCCTGTCAGTTGTTATGGTTGCGACACGTGGACTAAACTTGGGAATTGATTTTCGCGGCGGTGTTCTAATCGAAATCAAAACCACTGAGCCTGCTGATCTCAATTCTCTACGGAGCAGAATGACTTCGCTTAATATTGGCGAAGTCAGCCTTCAAGAATTTGGTGCTCCTGATGAAATTCTCATCAATATCCAAAAGCAAGAGGGTGGTGAGAAAAAACAGATGGAAGCCATTCAGCTGGTTAAAGCTGAATTGGGATCTGACGTTGCTGAATATCGTCGTGTTGAGTTTGTTGGCCCGAAAGTTGGTGCTGAACTAAAGAAAGATGGTGCACTTGCAACGATCTTTGCTCTTCTCGGAATTGCTTTTTACATCTGGTTCCGGTTTGAATGGCAGTTCTCCGTTGCCGCTCTGTTGGCTCTTACTCATGATGTTATCACGACCATTGGCTTCTTTGCGATTACCCAGTACGAATTCAATCTGGCGTCTCTTGCTGCCATCCTGACGGTTGCTGGTTATTCGATCAACGATACTGTGGTTATCTTTGATCGGGTACGGGATGAGCTTCGTCGTTATAAAAAGATGGAAGTCATCGACATCCTCAATATGGCGGTTAATAAAACGCTCTCTCGGACAATTTTGACATCTGTCACAACTCTATTGGCACTGGTCGCTCTTTTTGTCTTTGGTGGTGAAGTTCTTCGCGGTCTGAGCCTGGCGCTTATCTGGGGTGTCGGAATTGGTACTTATTCATCTATTGCCCTTGCTGTTCCATTGCTCTTTGCAGCAGATGTTCGTTCACCTGTTCCTGAAGAGGAAGAAAATGGTGAAGGTTCTGAAAACGGACAAGAAGCTTAGGAGCGTCACACTGTGGAAGTGACACTACAATTAAATGAAGGCCAACAGGTCGTCGAAAAATATGGTAATGGTCGCTTTCTCATAAGCGACCATTACCACGAAGGCTCCGTTCTTATTAGGTCCGAAGAGACGGTTCCTTGGACGGTTAATAGCTTCGATGACTTAACCGTTGAGAGCCTTCAACACTTTATTGGTATGGCGGATCAAATCGAAGTTCTTCTGATTGGGTGCGGTTCTAAATCCGAATTCATTCCACCCAAATTTAGAGAAGAATTACGTAATAAAGGTCTCGTGATTGACGCCATGGACACGGGGGCTGCGTGTCGAACCTATAACGTCTTGTTGTCAGAAAACCGTACTGTGGCAGCAGCTCTAATCGCTGTAGAATAGACAACAGGCATTATGAGTAACGGGCTTAATGAGTAATAGTGCACTCTCACCTTACGGCTTGGACGTTAAGTCTAATGATTATGATCGTTACCTAACGTGTCTTTTTGCTCCTGAAGAATGTCGCAACGCCTTGTTTGCTCTTTATGCTTTCAATCAGGAAATTGCGAAAACTGCCGAGGTGGTGAGTGAACCGCTTACAGGTATGATCCGTTTGCAATGGTGGCGGGAATCAATCCAGGGAATCTATGACCGTACACCAAGAAAACACCTGGTTGTTGAAGCCTTATCAGAAGCAATTCATCAATTTTCTCTTGAGCAGCAGTTATTTGAAAAAATAATCGATAGCAGAGAATTTGACCTGGATGAAGAAGTTCCCGCAACACTCAACGCTTTGGAAGATTATGTAGAGAGTACATCATCTAGTCTGTTAACTGCGGCGGTTGAGATCACTGCCTCAAACCAAACAGATAATACTCACGAGGCTGTTAAACATATGGGACTTTCTTGGGGAATTCTTGGTTTGATCAGGGCGATCCCCTTTCATGCAGAGAAAAAACGGATCTATATTCCACAAGAATTAAGCAATCAGCATAATTTAGATCTTAAAGAACTCTTCGAACTGCAGAGCTCCACAGCATTATGTGATATAACCAAAATTCTAGCCGAACGACTGCGTGGCCATTTGGTTAAAGCAAGATCTGTTCGTCGAGATATTCCTAAAAATGCAATGTCACCTTTACTTGTTGGTATTCTGGCGGACCAGTATCTAAAGCGGCTTGAGGAAAATAACTACGATCCATTTAATCCATCGCTTCGTAAAGTGACGTCCTCTGCCTCTTGGCGTTTAATGTGGGCAAACTTCCGGTCTCGCTATTAAGGCCGATCTCGCTATTAGGTAATATACAAAAAAGGCTTCATCCCCGAAGGAACAAAACCTTTTTGTGTTCATATTCTTAAATAATTTTTCTTAATAATTTTCATCATACCAAGTTTGAAGATCTTCCAAAGCTCGTTTGGAATACAGTGGCTTGCGGTCTTTCTTTTTTACTTTTTTGCCAGGGCCTCTTGGAATATTTGGGAATATGCCAAAGTTCACATTCATTGGCTGGAAGGTCTTGGCGTCTGCCCCACCTGTAACATGGTTGATCAAAGCACCATGTGCTGTGGTAATTGGGGGAGCTGGTAATTCTTTGCCGAGACGCTCCGCCGCAGCAAAGCGTCCTGCCATCAATCCTGAAGCTGCAGATTCGACATAGCCTTCAACACCTGTGATTTGCCCCGCAAATCTCAACCGAGGCATTGGTTTCATACGAAGAGAACTATCCAATAGTTTTGGTGATTTCAAAAAGGTATTACGGTGGAGTCCGCCCAAACGGGCAAACTCAGCTTCTTCCAAACCGGGGATTGCCCGAAAAATTTCCATTTGTGCGCCGTATTTCATTTTGGTCTGAAATCCGACAATATTATAAATCGTGCCGAGTTTATTATCCTGACGCAGTTGTACAACAGCGTAAGGATCTTCTTCGCTATGAGGGTTTGTAAGACCTACGGGTTTCATAGGGCCGAAACGGAGGGTTTCAACACCACGGCTCGCCATTACTTCAATCGGCAGACATCCTTCAAAGTAAGGAGTGTTTTCTTCCCATTCTTTGAAATCAGTCTTTTCACTATCAATGAGGGCTTGAATAAAGGTTTCATACTGCTCCTTATTCATAGGGCAGTTGATATAATCAGCGCCGTCACCCATTGGGCCAACTTTGTCATAGCGTGACTGGAACCAGGCTTTGTCAAAATCAATGGATTCTTTGTAGACGATAGGAGCGATGGCATCGAAAAAAGCCAGATATTCCTCGCCTGTGATGCTGGCGATAACTTCGCTCATGCTTTCTGAGGTCAGCGGCCCAGTTGCCATGATAACAGAATCCCACTCTTCGGGAGGCAGGCTTGTTATTTCTTCACGAACAATAGTAACAAGGGGATGTTCTTCAAGACGCCGCGTTACTTCATCAGAAAAATTATCGCGATCAACAGCCAAGGCACCACCAGCAGGAACCATATGTAACGCTGCGGAGGCCATGATGATTGAATCCATCCGACGCATCTCTTCGTGCAGAAGGCCAACAGCATTGTTTTCGTAATCATCTGATCTAAAAGAGTTAGAGCAAACGAGCTCTGCTAATCCTTCACCCTGATGTGCATCGGTCTTTTTGACCGGGCGCATTTCATGAAGGATAACAGGGACGCCAGCTTGAGCAATTTGCCAGGTCGCTTCGGTGCCCGCCATTCCGCCGCCAATTACGTGGATAGGTTTTAAATCGCTGTTGCTCATTTGTTCTTCTCGTATGATAAATAATTTTTTCGTGTTATATCTATTAATTCAGCCAATTGCACCCATATGTTTTACGGCGTGTAATTTTCTTTATACATAATACTTAATACCACATTTCTCAGGAGCAAATTAGTCTATGCAACGAATTGATGATCGCATTAAACGGGGGGGAGATGACGATAGTCTTATTAGCTCAGTTGTTGACTGGGTTATGTCGCAAGCCCTACGCGATACAACAATTGAAGATCTCTTCGAAGGCTGTTGTCTTCGTTTAAGGTCTGCAGGTCTTCCAATTGCCCGAGGCTATATCGCTTTTCGGACGCTCCATCCACTTTATAGTGCGATGGGACTTACTTGGGAATTAGGTAATGGTGTAAAGACCGTCGGCATGTCACATGATGCGTCTCGTGATGAAGTTTGGCGCCGTAGCCCGTTTTATTTCATGCTCAGCAAAGATATCAGCCTTTTAAGGCGTCGGTTGATTGGGGAAGGTGCCATTCATGATTTTCCATTAATGAATGATCTCAGGGATGACGGTTACACTGATACGCTTTGTTACGCCATTCATTTTGAGGAAGCAGCCCCGGGAGACACTGAAGCAAGAGGAATACTCGGGACTTGGTCTTGCGATATCAAAGCAGGCTTTAGTGATTCTGATATTCGCTCCCTGATCCGTGTACAAAACCGTCTTGCGGTGGCCTGCAAAGTTATTATCAAATCTCAGATCGCCCATAATATCTCTACCACCTATCTTGGTACGAACGCAGGACAACGAGTCCTTAAGGGGCAGATTAAAAGAGGTGATGGTGAGAAAATTCATGCCGTAATCTGGTACAGCGATTTACGCAATTCAACTGCTCTGGCTGATATGATGCCTGAAGAAGAATATCTCGATCTTCTCAATGGATATTTCGAAAGTACGGCTGGTGCGATCATAGATAATGGTGGCGATGTCCTCTTACTTATCGGTGATGCCGTATTGGGTATTTTCCCCTTTACGGATAACCGTACACAGGCGGAAACCGGAGAACTTGCCGTAAAGGCTGCCTATGATGCCCTTGAACGTATGAAAACGTTAAATACCTGTGCCTGTGATAATGGTAAATGTGAGGCGACGTTTGGGTTGGGCCTTCATGTAGGCAATGTCATGTTTGGTAATATTGGTTTACCTGATCGACTACAATTTACAACGGTAGGACCAGCCGTAAATGAAGTTGCGCGTCTTGAAGCCCTTACAAAAGAGCTTGGGAAGACAATTCTTATGAGTAAAGAATTTGCCGAAATCGTTGGCAGACAATGTATGCCAATGGGCGAACATCAACTCAGAGGTATTGAGGAAAAGCGCGAAGTCTTTACCTTAGGTGATTGATATTAATTATAATATGTAACGTGTTATAAGAAAGGCCAGAAGGGTAAAAATTACCCTTCTGGCCTTTCTGAATTTTCACTCAAATCAGCTTTAAGACAAATAGGATTTCAAGTATTCGCCTGTGTAGCTGCCTTTTGTTTTTGCAACCTTTTCAGGTGTTCCGGTGGCTACAACTTTGCCTCCCTTGTCGCCGCCCTCAGGGCCCATATCGATAATCCAGTCCGCAATTTTTATGACTTCGAGATTGTGTTCGATACAAAGAATAGTATTTCCCTGATCCACAAGTGTTTGGAGTACTTCGAGCAGTTTCTTAACATCATCAAAATGCAGACCGGTTGTGGGCTCATCCAGGATATAGAGCGTTTTCCCGGTTGCTTTACGAGATAGTTCTTTGGCAAGTTTCACGCGCTGTGCTTCACCACCGGACAGGGTGGTGGCCGATTGCCCCACTTGAACATAACCAAGGCCAACCCTTTGAAGGGTTTCGAGCTTATTGCGGATGGAGGGGACGGCTTTGAAAAACTCCAAGCCATCGTCAACGTTCATGTGGAGAACGTTGGAAATGGATTTACCTTTAAAGAGGATTTCCAATGTCTCGCGGTTATAGCGTTTGCCTTTACAGACATCACATTCAACATAGACATCTGGTAGAAAGTGCATCTCGATTTTGATGACACCATCACCCTGACAAGCCTCGCAACGTCCGCCTTTGACATTAAAGGAAAAGCGGCCGGGTTTGTATCCACGGGTTTTTGCTTCGGGTAGTCCTGCAAACCACTCGCGAATTGGGGAAAATGCACCTGTGTAGGTCGCCGGGTTTGATCTTGGTGTGCGACCAATTGGGGATTGATCTATATCGATTACCTTGTCGATGAACTCAAGCCCTTCAATTGAATCATGGCTTCCAGGGTGTCCCTTGGCATTGTGAAGTTTTCGAGACACTGCTTTATAGAGCGTTTCAAGAATAAGGGTGGATTTCCCGCTACCCGAAACGCCTGTGATACACGTAAATGTACCAAGGGGAACTTCTATTGATACATTTTGGAGGTTATTTTCATTCGCATTCAGGACTTTTATTTTCTGTCCCTTATGGCCTTTGCGGCGTTTATCGGGAAGGGCTATTGCAACTTCACCCGTTAGATACTTGGCAGTTAAACTTGCCTCCGTGGCCATGACTTCATCTGGCGTCCCACAAGCAACAACTTGTCCCCCGTGCTTTCCAGCCCTTGGCCCCATATCAACAAGGTAATCAGCTGTCCGGATCGCATCTTCATCATGTTCAACAACGATGACTGTATTACCAAGATCGCGTAACCGTCTCAAAGTTTCAAGTAAACGCGCATTGTCACGCTGGTGCAGGCCGATAGAGGGTTCATCCAAAACATAGAGAACACCGGTCAAACCTGATCCAATTTGCGAGGCCAGTCTGATACGCTGGCTCTCACCGCCTGATAAAGTTGCGGAAGATCGTGACAGGGTCAGGTATTCAAGACCGACGTTAACGAGGAAGTAGAGGCGTTCATTAATTTCTTTGAGAATACGGACCGCAATTTCATTTTCTTTCGTGGAAAGTATCTCGGGGATTTCCGTGAACCAATTAGCAGCCTCAGAAATAGAGAGTTGGGCGATTTCACCGGCATGTTTGCCACCAATTTTAACCGCCAGTGCTTCTGGCTTTAATCTGTGTCCCTTGCAAACTGTACAAGGTTGTTTGGCTTGGTATTTGGATAGTTCCTCACGGACCCAGTCACTATCGGTCTCCCGAAAGCGACGCTCCATATTTGGGATGATACCCTCAAAAGGTTTTTTGGTCTGATAGCTTCTATTGCCATCAGTATAGGTCATATCAATGGTTTCTTTGCCTGAGCCCATAAGCAGGAGCTTTTGAACTTTTTCAGGAAGCTCGTTCCACGAACAATCAAGCTCAAAGCCAAAGTGTTCGGCCAGACTTTTCAGGGTCTGAAGATAATATTTTGAAGTTGAGTTTGCCCAAGGAGCAATCGCGCCTTCTTTTAAGGCAACTCTTGGGTCTGGGACGATAAGTTCCCCATCAAAAATCAGAGTTTTTCCAAGACCATCGCATGTAGGGCAGGCACCAAAAGGATTATTAAAAGAAAATAAACGTGGTTCTATTTCGTCGATTGTAAAACCCGAAACAGGACAGGCATAACGGGCTGAAAATATTGTGCGTTCACCTGTCTTTGCATCTTCGGCGAAAGCAATACCATCTGCTAGCCCCAACGCGGTTTCAAAGCTGTCGGCCAAGCGGGTTTTCATGTCTCCTTTGACGACAACGCGATCAACAACGACTTCAATATCGTGCTTTTTCTTCTTGTCCAGTGCAGGCACATCCGCAATTTCATAAAGCTCACCATCTACTTTCACCCTTTGGAAGCCTTTAACCTGAAGGTCCATGAGCTCTTTTCTGTATTCTCCTTTGCGGCCACGAACAATCGGCGCAAGAAGATACAATCTGGTGCCCTGTCCCATTTCCATTACTCTATCGACCATTTGGCTGACAGATTGGCTTTGGATGGGGAGGCCTGTTGCCGGGGAATAGGGGATACCAACACGTGCAAACAAAAGTCTGAGGTAATCGTAAATTTCGGTAACGGTACCGACAGTTGATCTCGGATTCTTCGATGTTGTTTTTTGTTCGATAGAAATCGCGGGTGATAATCCTTCGATAGAATCGACATCCGGCTTTTGCATTAGCTCCAAAAACTGGCGTGCATAAGCAGAAAGGGATTCGACATAACGACGTTGTCCCTCTGCATAAATTGTATCAAAAGCAAGAGAAGATTTCCCGGATCCACTGAGCCCGGTAATGACAACCAGTTGATTTCTTGGCAAATCAACACTGACATTTTTCAGGTTATGCTCTCTCGCACCACGTACGGAAATAGTGCGGGATTCCTGTATCGAACTCATTTTTATACCTGTAGATGTTTTGCAAATGTTCTCATTCGAATATATATGGACGAACAGTGAACAAAATGCATCTTTTTTCTAATTGCTTTTACACATCTTGCGGAAAAGTGAACGATCTTTTATTAGACGTTGGCTCTGAGCACCCTGACTGATAGGGTTCCAGATTAAATTTTTAGATTCTTATAGATCAAGGAAAGAGGCCATGGCTGGTAGTGTTAACAAGGTGATCCTGGTTGGTAATTTGGGACGTGATCCTGAGATCCGTTCAATGCAGTCTGGACAGCGTGTGGCCAATTTAAATATTGCGACATCCGAAAGCTGGAAAGATAAATCATCTGGCGAGCGCCGTGACAAAACGGAATGGCACCGCGTTGTTATTTTTAATGATCGTTTGTGTGATGTTGCAGAAAAATTCTTAAAAAAAGGCTCAAAAGTTTATCTTGAAGGCCAACTGCAGACACGTAAGTGGACAGACAATTCTGGGGTAGAAAAATACACAACAGAAATCGTTCTGCAAAACTTCCGTGGTGAGCTCACCATGCTCGACGGTAGAAATGATGGTCAGCAAGGCGGCGGCTTTGGCGATTCTTCTGGTGGTGATGCTGGTGGCTTTGGTGGTAGCGGCAGCAGTGGCGGCGGTTATGGCGGCGGCTTTGGCGGCGGTTCGTCGCAGTCAAGTGGCTCTTCCGGTGGTAGTGCTCCTGTTGATGATCTCGACGATGAAATCCCGTTCTAAGGAACTGGTGACTTTCGAAGGAAGCGGCCCACTGGGCCGCTTTTCTTTTTTTTGGCTGTCTTGAAACGTGTTAAATCAGTTCCCCAACAAAACAGCAGGCATTAAATGTCTTACCAATTAAGTCTTCTGCATTTTGAGCAACTCTCAAAAGAACAGCTTTATGATGTTTTGCAATTGCGTGCAGATGTATTCGTATTAGAGCAAAAGTCTCTGTACCGAGATATAGATGGGCAGGACAAGGATGCTTGGCATATTCTGGCCTATGATCACAAACATCAACTCATTGGTGTTGTTCGCCTGCTTAAAGATCCGAAAGATCCTTCTTGTTATACGATTGGACGTGTTGGGGTCTCTAAGTCGGGGAGAGGTCAAGGATTGGCGAAGGAGTTGATGGAGCGGGCGCATGAGTTTATTGCCAAGCAAGAGAAGGCCGAACGCATAGAGCTTTCAGCTCAAGAATACCTTGCTGAATTTTACAAAACACTTGGATATGTTTTGGTTTCTGACCAGCCCTATGATGACGCTGGTGTTATGCATGTTGATATGATCAGAGCTGTCTAAAGGCCGCTTATCGACCATTATTATTTGTCTTGACAAGTTAGAAATATTTTGAATTTTTCATGAATATCGGGTTGTTGAAAAATTATTTAATTTCAAACCGATAGAACAGACTTTTTCCTTAGCTTTTTGTGCAGATTTTGTTGTGGCTGCGCTATGAATTTGTTACATTTTCCCTGAAATTTATGACGCTTAAAGTTATTCGCTCTGCGGCAATCTGCCAAAGACGATATTTTGGGCCTTTCTGTGCAACAGAAACAGGATAATTACGTGACCTCGAATTCTGATACCTCCTCTGATCACATGGATATCTTTCCGGTAACCATTGAAGATGAAATGAAGCGCTCTTACCTCGATTACGCCATGAGCGTTATCGTCTCACGTGCGCTTCCTGACGTTCGAGATGGCTTGAAACCGGTTCACCGTCGCATTCTCTATGCTATGAAAGAGTCTGGGTACGATTGGAACCGGGCTTATCGTAAGTCTGCGCGTATTGTCGGTGATGTGATGGGGCAATATCACCCTCATGGTGATAGTGCGATCTACGATGCCATGGTTCGTATGGCGCAAACTTTCTCTATGCGTCTGCCGTTGATTGATGGCCAGGGTAACTTCGGCTCCATGGATGGCGATCCTCCCGCTGCGATGCGTTATACCGAAGCCCGGCTTCAACGTGTTGCTTCCGAAGCGCTTCTTGAGGATATCGATCGGGATACAGTCGATTTTCAAGACAACTATGACGAATCAACTAAAGAGCCAATGGTTCTTCCTGCGCGCTATCCTAACCTGCTGGTAAACGGTGCCGGTGGTATCGCTGTTGGTATGGCGACGAACATTCCCCCGCATAACCTTGGGGAGGTATTGGATGGTTGCCAAGCGTATATTGACGACCCCGAAATCTCAATTGATCAGTTAAATGAGCTTATTCCAGGACCAGATTTTCCAACAGGCGGTCTCATCCTTGGCCGGACGACAATCCGGGATGCCTATCATACCGGGCGTGGCTCAATCGTCATGCGAGGCAGGGCTGAGGTCCAAGAAGTCCGTAGGGACAAGATGGCGATCATCATCACCGAAGTGCCTTTCCAGGTTAATAAGGCCCGGATGCTTGAAAAAATCGCTGAAATTGCACGCGAGAAAACAATTGAAGGCATCACAGATATCCGCGATGAAAGCGACAGACACGGTGTTCGTGTCGTTGTTGAGTTGCGTCGCGATGTCGAACCAGAAGTAATTCTCAATCAGCTCTATCGTTATTCTCCACTTCAGACTTCTTTTGGCGCCAATATGTTGGCGTTGAATTCTGGACGTCCTGAACTTCTTGATCTTAAATCAATTATTTCTGCATTTATCGCATTCCGCGAAGAAGTCATTACTCGCAGAACGATTTATGAACTCAATAAAGCACGTGATCGTGCCCATGTGCTTGCTGGTTTAGCGATAGCTGTTGCGAATATTGACGAGGTTATCATTCTTATTCGTGCGGCATCTGACCCAGTGCTTGCGCGCCAACAATTGATGACCCAGGCGTGGCCAGCCAAAGATGTTGAGCCTTTGATCAAATTGATTGATGAGCCTGGTCGTAACGTTGATGAAGACGGAAATTACTATCTTTCAGAAGTTCAAGCCCGCGCTATTTTGGAACTACGGTTACAAAGATTAACAGGTCTTGAGAGAGATAAAATTGCCAATGAATTGGAAGAGATTGCTTCTCAAATTCGTTACTATCTCGAAATCCTGGCCTCTCGTGAAAAGCTGCTTGATATACTTCGCAACGAACTCGTTGAGATGAAGGAAAAATACGCGACACCAAGGCGTACTGAAATTCTGGATGGTGTCTTTGGTTACGATGATGAAGACCTTATTCAGCGTGAAGATATGGTCGTAACGGTTAGTCATACTGGCTATATCAAGCGTGTGCCGTTAAGTACTTACCGCGCGCAACGCCGTGGTGGTAAGGGGCGTTCGGGTATGGCGACAAAAGAGGAAGATTTTGTTTCTCAGATCTTTGTCTGTAATACCCATACACCAGTTCTGTTCTTCTCTTCCCGTGGCATGGTCTACAAGATGAAAGTCTATAGACTACCTCCAGGTAGTCCGACGTCAAAGGGTAAGGCGCTTATTAACATGCTTCCTTTGCAGCAGGGTGAAACCATCTCAACTATGATGCCTCTACCAGAGGACGAGGATACGTGGTCAAACATGTATGTGATGTTCGCCACATCGACTGGGGGGATTCGCAGAAACAAATTATCTGATTTCACCCGTGTTATGGCGAATGGTAAAATAGCCATGAAATTGGAGGGTGAAGACAGCCGTTTAATTGGTGTTCAAACTTGTAGCGAACACGATGATATTATGCTTGCAACTGATCGTGGTAAATGTATCCGTTTCCCTGTGAGTGGTGTCCGAGTATTCTCTGGGCGTACATCTACGGGGGTTCGTGGTATTTCCTTGGCTGAAGGTGATACTGTTATCTCTATGGCAATCATCAACCACATGGATGCTGATTCGGATACACGTGAACAATATCTCCGTTACGCGAGTGCAAAAAGACGGAGTGAGAATGTAGATGAAGGTGAGTTTGATCCTTCCGCTCTAGAGACAACATTATCCCAAGACCTTCTCGATAGCATGGCTGCGACGGAACAATTTATTCTCTCTATTTCAAAAGATGGGTTGGGTAAACGTTCTTCCTCTTATGAATACCGAGTAACCAGTCGTGGCGGTAAGGGGATTGGAAACCTAGATCTTTCTCGTCCTAAAGGAAAAACCACAACGGTTATTTCAGTTTTCCCAATCGACGAAACCGACCACATAATGTTGGTTACAGATGCCGGGAAGCTGATCCGTTGTCCTGTCCATGATGTCAGAATTGCTGGTCGCTCTACACGTGGTGTTAATCTCTTCAATGTCGCAGACGACGAAAAAATTGTTTCTGTATCCCGCCTTGAGGATGATGGAGAAGATGAAGAGAATGACGACATCGAGGGTATTGATGAGAATTCTATAGATTCTTCTGAAACGTCAGACACAAATACTGACGAAAATCCGAGTGAAACTCAACAGGTAGAAGGAGAGGGTGGGGAGTAATCCCCGCCTCTTCGGCGAAGAGAGAAAGATAGACTCCATGACGACAAAACACGTCGGACTCTACCCAGGTACCTTTGACCCTATTACCAAAGGCCATATAGATATCATTACGCGTGGGTGTCGCGTGGTTGACAAGCTGATCATCGCTGTCGCACGTAATGACCGTAAGGGGCCGCTTTTCAACACAGATGAACGTGTTGAGATGGTTCTACATGATACGGAGCCCTTGAGGAAAAAGGGGTTTCAAATCGAAGTTCTTCCCTTTGACAACCTGCTGGTTAAGTTCGCCCGTGATGTCGGCGCAAGTGTTATTTTGCGCGGACTAAGGGCGGTATCTGATTTTGAATATGAGTTTCAAATGACGGGTATGAATGCCAGGTTGGATGCAGAGATAGAAACCGTCTTTCTTATGGCGTCAGAAAAACAACAATTTGTTTCTTCTAGATTCGTTAAAGAAATTGGTTATTTAGGCGGTGATATTGCTTCATTTGTCAGTGCAGATACAAAGCTAAAGTTAGAAGATAAATTCAAATTAATGCGTTTGAACGAAGAATAAATCTACTTTTGAATAACGTCTTACAAAGAAGAATTAAAATTATTCATTTTTTTCTCCTTTATGACAAAAAGGCTGTTGACCGAATCAATAAGTGGTTCTATCTTCCGCCTCGCTTACCGCATTACAGTTTGATGTTGGAAAGCAAATGAGAATGGGCCCGTAGCTCAGTTGGTAGAGCGTCCGACTTTTAATCGGCAGGTCACTGGTTCGAGCCCAGTCGGGCCCACCAATCTGCACAAACAACCCCGCTTAAAAGCGGGGTTTTGTTTATCTGATCCCCGCCACCTTATCTTCACATGTGAAATATAAAACGGCTTTCTTTCTTCACTTGCAGAATGAATAATGTCGGTCTGTCGGGATAATTTGGAAGTCCATCTAAAACTAAGGAATTTCCAAAATCGGCCTCAAATGTATTTAGATTATTAGAACGTATCTTTTTTGTTAGGATAATAACGTGTCTCAAAAGCCACTGGGTCTTATTTGCGCCATTCCAAATGAAATTCAACATTTTGGATCAGCTTTCATAAAAGATTCTGAACAGGTCATCGCTGGATTCTCTTTTTATTCCGGAAAGTTAGACGGTGTAGAGACTATCCTTGTCGAGGCTGGGATGGGTAAGGTGAATGCCGCAGTCGTTACGACTTTGCTTATGGAGCATTATAACTGCAGAGCAATCCTGTTCTCTGGTGTTGCTGGTGGTTTAGATCCTGAACTTGGTGTCGGCGATGTTATTATTGGTAGTAAGTTAATCCAACACGATTATGGGATGACTGTTCAGGAAAAGCTGACAACTTATCAGCCAGGTCATCTTCCGATACATATGCCAACTGGAAAGCTTGGGTATGATGCTGAACCTACTTTTATAGAAAAAATAATGAATGAATTGGCGGAATTCAAATTGCCGGAAATCTCGGCAGAAGCTGCTGGTGGTCATAAACGGCAACCCATTATAACTTCTGGCACTATTCTAACTGGGGATCAGTTTGTTGGGTGCACCGTTGTTCGAGATAAATTGCACAACGATCTGTCTGGGATGGCCGTCGAAATGGAAGGGGCTGCAATTGCTCAAGTCGCTGATCGTTATCAGGTGCCTTTTGTTATTATCCGATCCCTCAGCGATTTGGCGGGTGAAGAAAGTACTATGGACTTCGTTAAGTTCCTTGAGGAGACTGCTGGGGGCGCAGCTTTGGTTCTAAGGCGTATTATCAACATTCTTTAAGGCAAAGGCATGCACAGGGTATTTCTCGGGATTTGTGTTGGGGGAGCACTATTTTTAACAAATATGCTCGTGAGAGCAGATGAGCTTAATCCACCGAAGTTTGATATTCCACTACAATGTGAAGTTCCTGCTCAATGTGTTGTCCAAAACTATATGGATGTTAGGCCCGGCCCCGGAGTTCGTGATTTTAATTGTGGAACTCTTAGTTATGAAAGACACAAAGGAACTGATTTTAGAGTTCTAAGTTATCCTTTATTCAAAAAGGGGGTTCCGGTTCTTGCCGCTGCCGACGGTATTGTTTTACGTACTAGAGACGGAGAAACGGAGGGGGCATATCTCAGGAAAGGGGGCGAGTTAATCACAGGCATCGAAGGTGGTAATGGTGTTGTTGTGCAACATGATGGAGGCTGGCAGACATTCTACGCTCATTTACGTAATGGGTCGGTCAGCGTTACGATCGGAGACAAAGTAAAGGCTGGTGATATCTTAGGTGTCGTTGGTCTCAGTGGTAAAACGGAATTTACCCATCTACATTTTCAAGTCATGCATAATCAGACAATATATGATCCCTATACAGGTGCTGCTGCGGCAGGGTGCCATAATAAATTATCCAATAATCTTTGGAACGCCGTTTCGCAAAAAAGGCTGGAATATATTGGAACAGGTTTGGTTGAATCAAATTTTTCTTCTGAGATCCCGAGTTACAAAAAACTCCCCTTTTCTGAGGAGAGAAACCGAATTGCCTTAAGAGGGAATGCTAAAGTCTTAATTTATTGGATGGAGGCTTGGGGGGTGAAAATAGCTGATCGACTGACAATGACCTACACCAATCCCTCAGGGAAAGTGACTACGAGCCAACAGATTTTAAAAAAAAACCAAGCGTCGTATTTTAAATATTTGGGTAAGAAAAAGCCAAAAACAGGTTGGCTCAATGGTCAGTATATTGGAAAAGTAACCTTGGAACGAATAATTGACGGGCGATGGACAACAGTGTTTTCAAGTAAGTCTGAAATCACTTTTCCATAAGAATCTGTTAGCTACGCATAAATTTGAAATGAGTTGAAGGCATGAAAACAGGGAATTAAACTTCTATATCCAGGTTTTGTCCGCGATCTTCGCTTGCGTTAAATTTACGCGTTTCTGCAGCCGATTCTGAATTTTCTACAGGGCGTTTGGTTGCAAACTCAGCCTGCGAATTTTTTTGAACACCGCCTTCTAGGGAGGTATCAATAGCAGCAGCTGGTTCAGAAAAACGAACGGAACCCTGGAAAGATGTTGCGTTTACATTCATACTCACACTTTCGCACGTCTCCATTAAGTAAGTGTTAATATATAGTATTGTTTTTTAAAACTTAAAGAGAAAGTGCTTTTAGTTCTGAGTTTGATCCGTTAATCAGTCCCTTTAAATCTAATGTCGGAGAGCGTAAGCGTGGATAACAACGAAATCACCAGCGTAGAAAAGTATCTTCGCCAAACCTTTGGTAATGAATCAATTGGCTTGGATCGTAAAACGAGTAAAGAAGATTCTATTGAAGTGACACTTGGCGGAGAGTTTATTGGTGTCCTTTATCGGGATGACGAAGATGAAGAACTGTCTTACTCATTCAACATGGCGATCCTTGCAGACGATCTACCAAAATAAAATAGTAGCCAAAAATTAAGAACTTTAACTGGCGGCTAGCTTGATAATCAGTCGAGGTAAGGTCAATGATTTCGCCTCGGCTGCATTTCTTTTATCCAAATTTGTATAATTGAAGCCAAATTGTGTAGTTGAAATAAGTGCTTATTTATCTGAAGCACAATCAATGCAAAGGGTGACGGTTGGATCCAACTCCAAGCGTTTGATCTGAATTTCTTCGTCACATTTAAGGCAGTATCCAAAATTACCATTTTGGAGCCGGGTAAGTGTCATTTCGATTTTCTCGAGTTCAAGCTGCCGTCTTCGTTCCGATTCTAACGACATAGCCTGAGATTGGAGAGCGTCCATCCGAGAAAGACGCCCGACTCTAGTCTGATCAAGTTCAACAACATCGCGAGATTCGATACTTGACTGACGAAGATCAGTAATCTCGGCTCTTCTTCTACTCAGGTCTTCAGCAAATTTCTCTAGGTTGAACCTGATCTTTTCCTCAGCCATATTCTTTTTGCCTCTCTATGTGCAAAAGCATCATAGCAAATATATGGCAATGATCAGAAATAAATAGAAAACACCTCGAAAGAAGACAGGGGGGACGGCCAAATGGGGGTTACCATGTACAAGCCATGGCATGGCCAGCGTCTTAATTCGAGGTGTTTAAAAGAACATATCAAAGAGTCTTGAGAAAAGTTGTGATGATTCTGTGTTCTCAAGTGAGCCTTGTCGGAAACGCATCAATATAATAAGCGTACAAGTTGTTAACTACAGATTCTTTAACAATAATTTATGATTAACGTAGAATCCAATAAGCAGATAATATCCGTACAATGTAGCCGTTTTTGTTAACCGAAAGTGGTTTGAATCTCTCAAAAATCATGCTTAACCAAGGCTTTTGTGATTTATCCACAGATAATTTCACTTTTCTGAAATTTTTCGATTGCCCTTTCTGATGGGATCAGTATAAATCCCCTCAGCAACAACGATGCGGTCGTGGCGGAATTGGTAGACGCGTAACGTTGAGGTCGTTATGGGCTTATAGCCCGTGGAGGTTCAAGTCCTCTCGACCGCACCAAAATTTAAAGTTGTTGCTCAAGAATGCCGGTATTGATCTTATCTGATCTTCTGAGCAAAGCCTGTGGGTGCACTCGTATGCGGCAATGGCGGAATTGGTAGACGCGCTAGCTTCAGGTGCTAGTTCTCGTAAGGGAGTGGAGGTTCAAGTCCTCTTTGCCGCACCATACCACAGTTTCGATACCGATTGTTGGTTTTTGATTTCTAGGTATCTTCCACACATTTCTTCCCTTGAAAACGACGGCATAAACAGCAATCTTTAAATACATAAGATGCCATTTATCAATTGGCACCCAAACAGTTGTTTATGACGGAACCTTGATTCATGAAAGATACCGGTCGTAAGACCAATCAAAAGCTGAAGCAATCATTTGCCCAACGGCTTAGTAATTATCTTCTTGCAGGGGTTCTTATTACAGCACCTGTAACGATCACCCTTTGGCTCGCTTGGAAGGCGGTTACTTTTGTTGATAATCAAGTAACGCCTTTAATACCTGCGAACTGGAATCCCGAACATTACCTTCCTTTTGGTGTGCCAGGCCTTGGGTTGGTCGTCATTCTTGTTGGATTGACCGTAATCGGTTTTTTAACAGCTGGTTACATCGGGCGTCTTTTGATGCGCACGAGCGAAGGAATTGTTAAGCGTCTTCCTGTTGTGCGCAGTGTTTACAGCTGGACCAAACAGGTCTTTGAAACCGTCCTTTCCAAGAATTCATCTGCCTTTAACGAAGTTGTTCTGGTTGAATACCCCCACAAGGGGTCGTGGGCTGTTGGTTTTATTACTGGGCGCACCAAAGGCGAGGTTCAAAGTGTAACAAACGATACAGTTATCAATGTATTTGTTCCTGCAACACCAAACCCGACAACAGGTTTCTTGCTCTTTATTCCTGAACAGGATGTCCATCATCTGGATATGACGGTTGAAGAGGGGATCAAGCTCGTAATTTCGGCAGGTATCCTATCGCCTTCTGAAATTAAGAAGCTTACTCAGGAAGAGAAAGACAAGAAAGCTGCTGATGATGAACAAGAAAGCCACAAGCCGGGTTTGCTTATGCGTCTTCGAAATTATTTCTTTGCTGGCATGCTTGTCACTGCACCTATCGGTCTTACATTTTGGCTGGCTTGGGAAATCATAATACTGATAGATAATTGGGTGCGGCCTTACATCCCCATGAAGTGGAATCCAGAGAGCTACCTTCCCTTTGCAATTCCAGGAATAGGGTTGTTCATTATATTCCTGAGCCTGACACTTATTGGTTTTCTTACGGCTGGTATCGTCGGCAAAACGCTTTTGCGTATCAGTGAGCGTTTACTGGATCAAATGCCTGTAATTCGGACGGTTTATGGTGCTGTTAAGCAGATCATTGAAACCATCTTCCAAAAGCATTCAAATGCTTTCAGTGAAGTTGTTTTGTTCCAATATCCGCGCCCGGGGTCCTGGGCTCTTGGTTTTTATACTGGTGAATCTAACCGGCTTATAAAAAGCATTTCAGAAGACGAATCAATCAACGTTTTCTTGCCAACCACACCCAATCCGACTTCAGGATTTCTTCTCTTTGTTCCTAAAAGTGAAACCACAACGTTGTCAATGACGGTTGAAGAGGGAATTAAGATGGTCGTGTCAGGGGGTATTGTTACGCCTGAAGATCATCGTGTTGGTCATGAGCACGATGTTGAAGAGCAAGAAGCGGCTGAATTGGAAGACATCTCTGAAGATACCTCTATTGTGGAAAACTCCGAGAATGATCAAAAAGTAGCTTCTTAAAATTTAGCCTGATTTTAAATATTTAACTGCTGTATCTCGTTCAAAGAGGTACAGCAGTACGCGTAGAGCTTGCCCTCTTTCAGACTTCAGCAGAGGGTCCTTGTCCATAATCAGTTTTGCATCGTTGCGTGCCGTTGCAAGAAGCTCGCCGTGACAGGCTAAATCAGCCACTCTGAATTCAGGCAATCCGCTTTGGCGTGTTCCAAGTACTTCTCCAGCACCACGCAAGCGGAGATCTTCCTCTGCGATGACAAATCCATCATCGCTTTCGCGCATAATAGTCAGTCGAGCCTTACTGTTTTCTCCGAGTGGGGCTTGGTAAAGTAGAATGCAGGTTGATTTTTCACTACCTCGACCAATGCGGCCTCTCAGCTGGTGAAGTTGGGCGAGACCAAAGCGTTCAGCGTGCTCGATAACCATAATTGTGGCCTGTGGTACGTCAACGCCAACCTCAATTACTGTTGTCGCAATCAATAGGTCGACATTGCCCTGAGAGAACTGTTCCATAACGGCATCCTTTTCAGGACCTTTCATACGGCCATGGACAAGACCAACTCTATCACCAAAGCGATCATGTAATTCTCTATATCGCTCTTCTGCTGCTGCTAAATCCGATTTATCTGATTCCTCAACCAGTGGGCAAACCCAATAAACTTTGGTTCCTTGATCTAATGATCGTGCGACGCCGCTTATGACATCTGCCAAGCGTTCAACAGAAACAGTTCGCGTATCAACAGGCTGCCGTCCGGCGGGTTTTTCTGTTAAACGAGAGACTTCCATATCACCATATGCTGTAAGCATCAGGGTTCTTGGGATAGGAGTTGCTGTCATAACAAGCATATCGACGCCGGCACCCTTTTTGGCAAGCGAAAGCCGCTGATGCACACCAAAGCGATGCTGTTCATCAATAACAGCCAGTGCGAGGTCTGAAAATTCGATGTCATCCTGAAACAGGGCATGGGTGCCGATAACCATTTGGGTAGAACCGTCGGCTATTGCTTCCAGGATCACTTTTCTAGACTTTCCTTTGTCTCTCCCGGTAAGAATAGCAACTGAGACACCTAATTTTTCCGCAAAAGGCTGCAAGGTTTTATAGTGCTGTCGGGCAAGGATCTCAGTTGGCGCCATAATAGCGGTCTGAAAACCGCTTTCTATTGCAGCCAACATGGGGAATAGAGCGACAGCGGTTTTCCCGCTTCCCACATCCCCTTGAACCAAGCGCAACATCCGGTTAGGGCTTTCCATGTCATTAATGACTTCTTTAATGGCATTGTCTTGAGACCCTGTAAGTTTAAAGGGAAGAATATCCGACATCTGCTCACGTAAGGAACCATCGCCCTTAATGATACGGCCTTTCGCAGCAGTTTGTTGTTCTCTTACTAATGAAATAGCCAGTTGGTTGGCCAGTAATTCATCGTAAGCAAGTCGTTTCCTTTGGGGACAAAAGGCCGTCAGTTCTTTATCGGATAAAGGGGTGTGTACTTTTTCCAGGCACTCCTTCCAGCTCGACCATGACTCTTGAGCTTTATGCGTTGGATCAAGCCATTCTGGTACTTCTGGGGCGAGGGCAAGTGAAGCCTTGATTGCCTTGGTTAGCGGCTTAAGAGTAACACCCGCACTTAGAGGATAAACGGGCTCTACAGTCTTAACGTCGGCTTCTTCTTCAATCGGAACCATGTGATCGGGATGAGCCATTTGCAGAGTGTCACCAAAGCGTTCGAGCTTGCCGCTGATAATACGAACTTCTCCAGGGGGGAGAAGCTTCATAAGGTAGTCTCCCCGTGCATGGAAAAAGATTAAAAGGATCTCTCCCGTATGATCATGGCAAATTATCCTGTAAGGGCTGCGGCGATTGGGGGAGGGAATGTGTCTCGACACTGTAACCTTTAAGGTTGCTACACGGTCAGAAATGGCCTCTTCAATGGTCGGAGAGTATCGTCGATCAACCATGCCGACAGGTAAGTGCCAGCAAAGGTCAACGACGCGGGGACCTGCAAGCTTTTCATAGAGCACACTTAATCGTGGTCCAACTCCTTGAAGGGTCGATACCGGTGTAAAGAGCGGGAAGAGAATTTCTGGGCGCACGGGCTTTGACTTGCAGAAGATGAGTAGGGTGTTTATTAAATGTTCTAGTAATGTTTCCTATATCATAGCTTTTTGTGCAAGCGAAACGAACAAGCAAATTTAATTCTTTTACAGGTGAGATTTCATGAGTTCCGAAGCCAGTACTGATTTGGATAAAAGACGTAAACAGCTCCGTTTCAGGAGCTGGCATCGAGGTACTCAGGAAGCTGATCTTATTATCGGGACCTTTGCCGATCAAAATGTTGGTCAAATGAACTTGGAAGAGTTGAATCTATTCGAACACGTCCTGGAAATTCCAGATCCAGTACTTTACGACTGGATAATTGGCAACTCTGAGCCTACGGAGAATATGCACAACAAAGTTCTGGATGATCTCTTACGCTTTAAGTATACGCCCAAACCCCGTTAATCGGGGCGTACTAATCAAGGTGACGTTACTCTCCAAACCCTGATCACTTCAATTGTGAATGTTAGAAACAAAGAAAAATCACTGTGAAAACACTTGCTACTCGGCTTCAAGCCGCTGACCGTTATCAAATTTCTGCTGTTCCTGAAGGGTACGATGCTCAACTTCTCTCTGAGCTTGCCATCGAACTTGCCCCCAGACCAGTTTTACACATCGCGCTTGATGATAATCGCTTGGCGGTTCTGGCGGAGTTAGTTCAGTTTTTTGCACCTGACCTGGAAGTAATTGAAATCCCAGCCTGGGATTGTCTGCCTTATGATCGCGTCAGCCCTCATAAAGATATCCTTGCTTCGCGTATCAATGCTTTTGCACAGCTTATAGCCACTCCTGTTCCCAAGGCTGGCCGATTAATTTTAACAACGATATCGTCCGCCCTTCAACGTGTTCCCCCAAGAGAGCTTTTTAAAAATAGAACGCTTGTCGCGAAATCTGGGTCTGAGATTAAGACGGACCATCTGCTCAAGTTCTTTTCTACCAATGGCTATCTACGCGCAGACACTGTAAGCGAGTCCGGTGAGTTTGCAATTCGAGGAGGAATTGTTGATGTATTTCCTCCGGGAGAGGAAAGCCCTCTACGCCTAGATTTTTTTGGTGATGAACTCGACACCTTAAGACGGTTTGACCCGCTTACACAGCGCACAACTGGTGAAGCTGAAATTTTGGAGCTAAAACCGGTTGGTGAAGCAATCCTTGATGAGAAGACGATCGAATCTTTTAGAAAAGGTTACCGAGAAACCTTTGGTGCGGTAGCTAAAGAAGATCCGTTGTATGAAGCCATCTCTGAGGGGCGACAATACCCCGGAATGGAACATTGGCTTCCCTTATTTTATGGCGATCTTGAAACTCTTTTTGATTACCTACCTGAGGCCGTTATCACTTTAGACGGGCAAGCCGAAGAAGCTCGTGATGCCCGTATTGAATCGGTAACTGATTTTTTTCAAGCCAGAAAATCCATGGAGGCTTCGTCTGAGGGTGGTTGGGTCTACAAACCGGTTCCCATGCAGCGCTTGTTCCTTTCCAAAGAGGATTGGGATAACATTCTCTCAAGTAGAAGTACGACGCAGTTCTCAGCTTTTGCGTTACCTGATCATGTAGAGAATTTGATTGAAGCTGAGGGCAAGCAAGGAAAAGACTTTTCGGAAGCAAGAAACCGAGAAGACGTCAATGTTTTCGACGAAGTCAGAGACTACATCCGGCTTCAGCAAAATGACGGTAAAAAGATAGTTATAACGGGTTACACTGATGGGGCACGTGACCGCTTAATCTCTATGTTCCATGAGCATGACATCACCAACACTGATGTTCTGCGAGATTGGAAAACTCTCAAGAAGACCATGCGCAAGCAGGTGCAATTCCTGACCCTTGGACTTGAGAGAGGCGTTGTTACACCCAAGGTCGTTTTCATAACCGAGCAAGATATTCTTGGTGAAAGATTAGCCCGTGCTCAAAAACGGCGCCGGAAGTCAGATAATTTTCTTAAAGAGGTTTCATCACTTCAGGATAAAGATTTTGTCGTCCATATGGAGCACGGTATTGGACAATATATCGGTCTGGAAACAGTTGATGTTGGAGGGGCGCCGCACGATTGTCTAAAAGTTCTTTATCACGGTGGCGATAAACTCTTTGTTCCCGTTGAAAACATCGAAATTCTTTCACGCTATGGATCTGAAGATAGTGGCGCAGAGCTTGACCGCTTAGGTGGTGTTGCATGGCAGGCGAAAAAAGCGCGTGTCAAAGAGCGTATCCGAGCTATTGCGCATCAACTTATTGGAATTGCGGCTAATCGTCTGTTGCGTAAGGCGGATACCATTGACGTTCCTGAGGGAATCTACGACGAATTTGCGGCCCGTTTCCCCTACCCAGAAACAGAAGATCAGTTAAATGCCATAGAAGATGTGTTTGCAGATTTACGTTCTGGTCGTCCCATGGATCGTTTGGTTTGTGGTGATGTTGGCTTTGGGAAAACAGAGGTTGCATTACGTGCAGCCTTTATCGCCGTGATGAGTGGTAAACAAGTTGCTATTGTTGTCCCAACGACTTTATTAGCCAGACAGCATTACCGTACTTTTATGGAGCGTTTTAAAGGGTTACCTGTTCATATCGGACAGTTATCCCGGTTGGCTACGGCCAAAGAGCAGACAGAAACCAAGAAGGGCTTGGCAGAGGGCACTGTTGAGATCGTTGTGGGAACTCATGCTGTTTTTTCCAAGAGTATGAAGTTCTCTGATCTCGGCCTTCTTATTGTTGATGAAGAGCAACATTTTGGCGTTAAGCAAAAAGAACGTCTCAAAGAGCTTAGATCAGATGTTCACGTTCTGACTTTGACGGCGACGCCAATCCCGCGAACCCTGCAAATGGCGATGTCGGGTGTCAAGGAAATGAGCTTGATTGCAACGCCACCTGTTGACCGTTTGGCGGTGAGAACTTTTGTTCTTCCCTTTGATCCCGTCATCATACGTGAAGCCATTTTGAGAGAGCACTATCGCGGCGGTCAAACCTTCTATGTCTGTCCACGACTGGCCGATATAAAAGATCTACACGAACGTCTTAAAAAACTGGTTCCTGAAGTCAAGATTTGTATAGCCCATGGCCAGTTGCCAGCAAGTGAGCTTGAGGATGTGATGACGGCGTTCTGTGATCATCAATACGATGTCTTGCTCTCAACCAGTATTATTGAATCTGGCCTGGATATTCCAAGTGCTAATACGATGTTGGTACATCGTGCGGACATGTTTGGCCTTGCTCAACTATACCAAATTCGGGGGCGTATTGGTCGGGCAAAAATTAGGGGATACTGTTATCTCACTCTTCCCGTTGGCAAATTATTAAGTAAAACAGCCGAAAGACGGCTAGAGGTTATGCAGACGCTGGATAACCTTGGTGCAGGGTTTAACCTTGCAAGCCATGATATGGATATTCGCGGGGCAGGTAATCTGGTTGGGGATGAGCAATCCGGACACATTAAAGAGGTTGGTGTAGAACTCTATCAACAAATGCTGGAAGAAGCTGTTGCGACGCTTCGTAGCGATGATGGTGAGGGCGAAGAAGATCAAGCATGGTCCCCTCAAATCAATATTGGCACTTCTGTTCTTATTCCAGATCGATACGTGGCTGATCTAAACGTACGACTTGGCCTCTACAGGCGTCTTTCATCGCTCGTTACCCGAACCGAAATTGATGGCTTTGCTGCCGAGCTTATTGACCGTTTTGGCGACTTGCCTGAAGAAGTGGAAAACTTGTTACAAGTCATGCTCATCAAGGGTCTTTGTAAGCTAAGTGGTGTTGAAAAGGTTGACGCTGGTCCAAAAGGGGCAGTTATCTCCTTTAGGAACAATAGTTTTGAAAATCCATCTGCACTCATCATCTTCATTCAAGAACAAGTTGGAACAGTGAAAATTCGACCTGATCATAAGCTGGTTTATCGTCGGGCATGGGAAGATGCCGGAAGCCGACTTAAGGGTGTTAAAATGATGATGGAAGAGTTGGTTAAGCTGGCTAAATCTTAAGAGGTAACTTGTTGCTGTAGTGAGGCTAGAAAGAGTGATTATAAATTTATATGATCACTCTTAGAGCTTATTTTTCTTCGCTTAACTGTTGAAAGCCGATATCGAGCATTTGGGCGAGGGTGTCAGGGCTCTGTGCTCCAGGCAAGATGTGCTGTCGATTAACAATGAAGCAGGGGACCCCGGTTAATCCTAGAGATCTTGCATTTTGATCCGTAAAGAGGACATCTTCATGGCCCAGATCACTATTTAGGTAAGCTTCGGCTTCGGTTAGACCAGTTTCAATCGCAATGTTCAGAAGAACATCCCTGTCGCCAATGTTTTTACCTTCAAGGAAATAGCTCTCAAACAGACGTTCCATTACGGCATCCTGCTTGTCTTGCTCTCTGGCAAGAAGAGAAAGGCGGTGTGCGTCAACTGTATTGGGTGTTTTTTTTATCTGATTGAATTCGAAATCGATACCATCAGTTATACCAGCGGCTGAAATTTGGCTGTAAAATTGCGTTGCATTGGCACGTCCACCAAATTTCTTATCAAGATAGGTTTGGCGATCCATACCTTCTTCCGGCATTTCAGGATTTAATTGAAAGGGTAACCAGCGCGTCTTTACATCAAAGTTCGGGCGTAAGGCTTGAGCTTTTTGAAATCTTTTCAGGCCGATGTAGCACCAAGGACAAATTGGGTCGGAATAGATATCGATTTCGATAGATGTTTTCTTCATGCTAGTGACAAGCCTTTAAGAGAAATTTGATCATCAGAATATGTTTCAGGGGTTGAGTTTGTTTGCGCCTTTGCTATGAGGGGCCTCGTTATGATTTTTCCAAGTTATGTTTATTAGGAGTAAATGGTGGAGCCAATACGTTCTGACAACATTAAAACAGATGCTTTGGCAGAGTTTGTTGGTCAAGTCCTTGAACGTCAAGGGCTCGTCATCGATAACATGTTCACAATGTCTGGAGGAGCCATTCAGGAAAATTGGCGGCTGGATTATCACTGTTCGTCAGGGGCGGGTAGTCTTGTCATACGTGCTGATGCCAAAACAAGCGTGCCGGGAAGCCATACAAAGAGACGTGAATTTGAGATATTATCGTATGCCTGGAAGGCGGGGATTAAGGTTCCCAAGCCTTTAGCGCTATGTGAAAACAAAGACCTTATTGGGCAATTCTTTATTTTAATGGAGTATCTCCCTGGGACCACAGATTTTGAACAAATCAAATCCTTAATAAATGGCGAAACTCTTGGCTTTGAGCTTGGGGCAGAATTAGCTCGGTTACATCACCTTCAGCCAATTGAACTTAAATTTCTCGAGAAAGCTGTCGCTAATCCTGTTGAAGATCTCATCGGTCGGTATCGTCATTTTTTTGATGAGAGAGATGCGTCTAATCCTGTGGCGGAATGGGCCATGCGTTGGTGCTTGGTGAGGCAGGGTAATTTACCTCCGTTACCGGAGGTTTTGGTGCATGGTGATTTTAGAACTGCGAATTATCTTGTAACCTCTGAAGGCTTTACAGGGCTACTTGACTGGGAGTTCTCAGGATGGGGAGATCCTTACAGTGATCTCGGATGGTTTACCGCCCGATGTTGGCGGTATGGCCATGAGACAAAGCCAGCTGGGGGGATAGCAACTCGAGATAGCTTCTATAATGGGTATTCGTCTGTTTCAGGAGAGGACGTCGATCACAACCGGGTTTTGTTCTGGGAGGTCATGTCATTGTTGCGATGGCTTGTAATCGCTATTCAGCAGGGAGATCGGAATTTTATTGCGGGTGAAAAAGATCTTGAACTCGGCCTTACCGGAATCGTCCGTCCGCCAGAAATCGAAATGATGTTGCTTGAAATGACTGCGCCTAATTATTGGCCTAAGACTTCAAATGATTAGGGCGGTAAATAATATGCGTACTCTTTGTGATCAGCTTTTATTACAGGTTAAACAGCTTGTAGAAGAAAAAAACAATATGGGTGTTGAGCTTTCTCCTAATGAAAAGAAGGCTATTCAACGCATTACCAAAATTTCCAAGTCATTGAACTCAACCAAACTGGAAGAGCAAAAAAAACTCGATAATAATCTCTTGGACTGTAATGTTTCAGAGGATATTCGTTTAGGTTTGTGTGACGGAAATTTGGAGCTTTATCAAAAATTATCTCAACATACCCGATCTAAATTGGAACGAATAAGCCCTGAGAGTTTAGTAGGGTATGTCGCGTTGCTTGATTGATTGTTAAAAAAATACAAAAATATCCATAAAAAATATTTCGTTATCCTATTGTAATTTAAAGGTAAATGTAATTTTTCTGTATTTGAAATTTAAATGTTCTCTTTTTGTTCTTGACTCGAAGAGCTGTCTTTGATCATATATGTTCTTGTAATGTTCCATAAGGCAGGAGGCAGAAATGAGAGATGATATAACAATGCTAGATTATTTTCTGAGCAGTTTGGTTGCATTTGGAAGTTTTGGTTTTTTTCTGTTTGTACTGTCTTATGGATGGCTCACGGCTTTTCAGGTCATGGCCCAATAATTATGGGTTTGCCAACAACTTAAAAGATATAAAGCATAAAAAAAGGACTATTGAATCACCTTCAACAGTCCTTTTCTATATTTATAGTCGTGAATTATTCTGCTTCAGACATGTCACTCATATCCAAAGACACTTTTCCAAGTGTTTTTGCCATTTCCAGTAGACGTCGTCGGACAGTCGGATCGTCAATTTTATAGTAAGCACGTACGAGTTCGAGAGTTTCTCTTCGTGCCATGGGATCCTTTTGGAAGGGGAGTTCCTCGCCTTCCTCAGCCATGCCTCTAATTTGACCAGGGGATCTATGTGATACTTCGTCGGTCATCTCGTTAAAGAAGTAACCCACATCAATATCCAGTACCCTTGCAAGGTCATAGAGGCGACTAGCGCCGATACGGTTGGTTCCACGCTCATACTTTTGGACTTGTTGAAAGGTTAGCCCCAAGGCCTCACCAAGCTTCTCTTGGCTTAAGCCCAACAGAGTGCGACGTAACCTTAGTCGTTGTCCCACATGGACGTCCACAGCATTGGGTACGCCAGTGATACGCTTAGGGAGTGTTTTTTTATTTCTCATGCTAAACCTTGATGGTTGCGATGGTAATACGACCATTCCGCGCACATTAGCCCAAGTATTCATATTAAACTCTCAGGCCAAGAAACGCTATTTGATAATAGATACCAGCCTTTTCTAATAAAAGACTGGTCAATTTTTAGAACTCGCTGTGCGAGCAAATTCAAAAGCGTGTCCTTATTAAGTATATATGCTCCAACTGCCTTAATAAATCACTAAATCATAACATATATATTTTTGAATAAATTCCTATTTACAGTAATATCTTCTTCTTTTAGGTGAAAAACATGCCTGTGTATTCATTTTAAGTTTAATGTATCAAGTGTCTTGGTCGTATTTAAGAAAACTTTCACATCCTATAGGTGGTTTCTTTGTTTAATGATGGGGCAAGCGCCCGATTCTAAGTTATTTATAGATAGTTGAGAGCAAGCACTGTTCAAGGAGAACAATATAACACCATGATAAAATCGGAAATTAACGCTATATCATCCGTGATAACCGGTATCACAATGTAGCAAGAGCACTCATATCGAATTGGTATGGATGAGCGGCAATAAGATGTCTTATTCCGAATTAAAGTAAGGGTCATGAACGGCCGAGAGGTTTTAGGCTTCGGTGATCTGTTATCAGACAATCAGAAGTCAAAATCAGAAGCCAAAAAATCAGAAGAAAGAAACGCTCTGGTCAATAAAGTATGAACAAGTTACCAATAATTCTCATGAGAAGATTAGAGGTTTGGTACTAGTTATCCCTGAGAAGATTGGTTACTTGCATTAATATGCTCAGCAGCCTCGCCAAGTAATCTTCCTTCAAGTGATAATTCTAAGAAGCGTACATAATCTTTGGGATCTGAAATTTGTTTACGCGCGACGGGAATAACATCTAGCGGGTTTTGGGCATCAAGCTCGTATTTCTGAATAAGTGTAATCAACTCCTGACTGATAATTTCCAATTGGTTTTGAATGTCAGGGATCGTCGTTGGCTTATTCATTCCTTAGGCTTTCAAAAATATTTTGAGAACATCGACCATTTTGTCAATTTCCTCTTCAGTATTAAAATAATGTATCGACGCCCTTACTAACTGGCTAATGCCGCGTTGGTCAAATAAAACAGGATTTCCCATTCTTCCCGGCGTGGATACGTTAATCTTTTTTGTGTGTAAAAAAGACCTTATTTCACTACAACTTTTAGAGGCTGAATAAAAACTGACGATACCACATTTTTCTCGGCCAATATCTAAGAGGGTTATCCCTGGAATAGGGGATAGTTTACTTCTCAAGTATTGGCTTAAGTGAATAATCCGGGTCTCGATATTTTTTATTCCAATTCGAAGCGCGTAATCGATGGCAACGCCCAGGGCCGCTTTGCCTGCAAAGTTACATTCCCAGGTCTCAAAGCGTCTTGCATCTGAATGTAGGGTATATTGAGAGGGCGTTAAGAGGTCTGCTGATCTTTGATCAAGTAATGGTGGCGTGAGCTTCTCTATCCAGCTCTCTTTCACGTATAAAAATCCTGTACCCCTTGGCCCTCTAAGATATTTTCGCCCCGTACCAGAAAGGAAATCGCACCCGATGTCATTAACATCTATTTCCACATGCCCCACAGCTTGGCAGGAATCTAATAGAAAAGGAATATTGGCAGCGTTCGCAATTTCCCCCACTTTCTTAACGGGATTGACCAGCCCACAACTTGTTGGAATATGGCTGATAGAGATAAGCTTTACTTTATGATCAATCATTGCTTCAAGGGCTTTGGTGTCGATCTGCCCCTTATTATCATCGGGGACAAACACAATTTCTACGCCATATCTTTTGGCCTGTTGCAAGTACGCAATAATATTGCTGCCATACTCGCTGATTGTCGTCAGGATCTTGTCGCCAGGCTTGAATTCAAAACTGTAAAATACCATCGCCCATGCGCGGGTTGCATTTGCAGTAAAGGCAATCTCGCTCTCTTTACAGTTTAAGAGTTTTGCAGCCGCGATGTAAAACTTATCAAGGGTCGCCGCCTTAAGTTGTGATGTTTCATATCCCCCCAACTGCTCTTCGTAGTCTAGGTATTCATGAAGAATGTCTGAGACGGGTACGGGCATCAACGATGAGCCAGCGTTATTGAAGTGAATAAGTTTTTCACATGCACGTGTATCTTTTCGAACAGTCTTAACATCAAAGTAGTTTTGTTGCATAGGAGTCCATTTAACAGGAATTTTTGTATATTCTAACGGGATTTGTCATGTACAAAAAGTAAGAATGTCTATCTTGCCCCCGATTTCAAATTAGCTAGTCATGACCCTAGTTTTATTACAGTTTTTCTACCGGGAGAACGAAGTGTGAAAAGACGTAAATGAGGCCGTGTCAAAATTAGGAGTCTGAGGAGGTCACGATGTCTGATAGCAATGTGCGGCGAACCCCTGATGATGAAAATAAAGAAATCCTCACAATCGAAATTACAACCCAGCAAATGACTAAATACAATAACAATAACGTGCCCCTAAATACCTAAAAATTTAAAGGGTGGCTTCGTTAGCCTTCTCTTTTTGCTTTCCCGATCATTTTTGTCACAGGTATAGTGGTTGATGACAAAGTAAAACAAACCAAACTATCACTGGATTTGCCTCGGGGGAGTAGATGAAAAGGATTGTTTGTTTATTTGTAATTAGTGCGCTCTTTCTGCCTTCCATAGCAAAAGCTTCAGATTTCAGCCCAATTTTTGACCAACTCGATCAGGGGGCGAGCGATCCTACACCTGCTCCTCCTCAAATTTCCGACTTTGGGCAAGTTTTATTGAAAGTGTGTGGGGATTGGGGAAGCCCGGTTTCAGAAAAGGACTTTCTAAAGGCTTTGAATGGCTCAAGCGGAGAGAAAGTATTGAGCGGGCTCCAGATCAGAATGAGAAAGGAAGATTTATCCCTCAATTTATCAGCTAAATATTCTCTATGGAGTTTGGCAGAAAAAATGAGGAACGAGCTTGGTCGGATTTGGTTTGATGCCAATGGTTTTCGCCATATCTTCTGTGGCGAGCCAAAAAGCAAGAAAATTGGTGGCTTACACTATCGTGGACGCTATTTACAGATGCAAGAAGAGGGCTGGGGTGGTTTGGATGTCAGTTGCCATAAAATGCAGATTTCTCCGCCAGTTTATACAATAGGTGTTTTTTACCAACGTCCCAATAAGTCCAAAGGAAGGTCTTGCGTGAAAGGGTATAGTCACAGCCTTGATGCAGAAGAGCTCTTTGTTGAGGTTACGATTGCTTATCTACGCGTTGCCAAAAACTTTGAGGATTATGCAAAAAAGAAAGCTGTTTGCCTTCATGAAATTGAAGAAGATGGTTACAAATATTCTGCAGTTTTTGTTGCAAAGCCAAAAGGGGTTATTACTTTTTATCCGGTAGCTTTCGGCGCCCGAGAAGATGTAGTCATTTGTTAAGGTATTAATTTTACAAGACATTGTTTTAATTTTTGACCAAAAGTTCAAATCTGTTTGATACAGGTCAATGCACGTAGTCCTTTAATATTATTACATTCCCTCCGTTCCATCGGTATTGCCCCTTTAATCGACCACTAAACGGGTAATTCCAAATTTGGAACATAGAAAACTATACGGATGCAGTTCTTAAAAGAAAACGCATCCAGAGGAGGGGGATGAATAAGTTGCCAGTAAGTAAATTACGGCAAGGCCGAACAAAGGCCTCCCTGTTAACGACAGGGGCACTAAGTTGCTCTCTAGCAACAATTTCTTATGCAGATAATCCAACTCAAGGTCCTGTAAAACCCATTGAGGTTAACCAGGCAAAAGCTGAACTCGGTAAACGGCTCTTCTTTGATCCACGTTTGTCCGGTGATGCTGAATTGAGTTGTTCAAGTTGTCACATTCCAGAGAAAGCTTTTACCGACGGTAAAGAACTTTCAGACGCCTATCCGGGATCGCTCGGATTTAGAAACACACCAACCCTTATCAATACAGCTTATCGTAAAGCCTGGTTTCATGACGGCCGTCAGGGCACGAACCTGAACGATGTTACGCGTGAAATGATCACAGAGACTTACCTCATGAATATGGATATGCGTTTGATGCAAGAGCGCATCAAACAAGATCCTGTTTATGTTGATTTGTTTGAAAAAGCCGGCTTAGGCGAACCATCGAATGGTGGCGTTAGGAAGGCGATACCTGAATATTTAAAGACACTTACGTCACGTAATTCATCTTTTGATAAAGGTGAGATGTCCGCTTCTGCTGCGCGTGGATATGAGCTCTTTAAAGGTAAAGCTGGATGTATCAGTTGTCACTCTGGTGATACTTTCACCGATGATATGCCTTACAATACTGGCGTGCCTCAAAACACCACGATCTACGAAGATCCTCTCCGTCATGTGACTTATATAACCTATGCGAAGTTCATGGGGATCGAAAATTACATGAACCTCAGAGAAGATGTTGGTGCTTATGTTCGGACTCACCGAAACGAAGACAAGGGTACTTTCCTGACACCAAGCCTTCGTGAACTGACATACACCGCGCCCTATATGCACAACGGTACTTTCGAAAGCTTGGACGCTGTTGTTTCTTTCTACAATACGGGCGGCGGCGATCATCCAAATAAAGATCCACGTATCAAAGATTTGGAACTTAAAGCTATGGAGCAGAGAGATCTCGTTAACTTCTTGAAATCATTATCAGGTGATCCGTTAACTGGACCAGATTTTGTTCCTGAAGAAATTGATACAGAATACGAAGCCATCACCGACTGGAATAACACCGTTAACTAGGGGGGCATTATGAAATATTCAAAAAAATGCTGCTGGGCATGATGGTTTCCACACTAGAGACGGCTTTCATATATGGTTGTGTCAGTAACCCAGAAAGCTCTGGAGTTATCGTTAAGCAGGCCACAGCAGAAACTCTGCCATCCAAGAAACTCGCTTCTTTTAGGGTTGGTGGTGATCTTGATGTTGATGCACCACTGGAAGCACTTGGTACGCCAACTATTCTGGCTGGTAATCCGCAAACACCGGAAAAAATAGAATTTGGTAAAATCCTTTTCTGGGATGGCCGTATGGGGGGCGATGGCTCGACATCTTGTACTGCTTGTCAGGAGCCTTCCGTTGGTTGGGATGTCGAAGACAAGATTTCCTTTGGTTATCCGGGTACGACGCATTGGCGTAATTCCCAGACCATTGTGAATTCAGCCTATTACGGCAAGCTGTTTTGGACTGGATCATCCAAATCTTTGGAATCTCAAGAAAAATCAACGGCAGGCGGCGCCGTTTCTGGTAACGGTGAAAACGATATGATGGAAGCGCGTCTTGCGTTCATTCCTGAGTGTCGAGAACAATTTAAGGAAGTATTTGGGGATGAATGGCCAAAAATTAGTAACGCCTGGAAAGAAATCGCTGCATTTGAACGCACTATCGTTCAAACCGATACACCGTTTGATAACTACCTTCGCGGAGACGATAGGGCACTCACTGACCAGCAAAAACGTGGCCTTGAGCTATTCCGTGGTAAAGGCGAGTGTGTTGAATGCCACAATGGACCGCTTCTAACGGACCAAAAATACTATAACCTTGGTGTTCCACAATTGGATCGCTGGTCTGATGATGGTCTTTCTCAGATAACTTTCCGTTATGAGCTTTATGCAAAAGGCTCAACTGAAGAAGTGTATCGGAAAACCAAGGATGATCCCGGGTTCCATTTCAGAACCAAGGAAAAATCCGACAAAGGGAAGTTCAGGACACCTTCACTTCGTTACACTAAATACACCGAGCCCTACATGCATAACGGCATGTTGGAAACTCTCCGCGATGTGGTTGAGTTCTATAACGCAGGTGGTGCTACGAACGAATTTTCCAAAAATAAGTCACCTTTACTCAAGTCTTTGGGCCTTTCTGATCAAGAAGTTGATGATCTCGTCTCATTCCTTGAATGCCTAAGTGGGGATGAAATTCTCATGGATGCTCCAGAGATGCCAAATTATGCACCGCTTCCTATGACCGAAAACACAGCTCAAGCCAACTAAGGGGTGGAACTATGAGTGATGCCATTCAAGAAAAAAGCAAAGGCTGTGATTGCGCCAAGAGTGGCAAGAACAGCTGTACCTTGTCGCGCCGTCAGTTCCTTTTCGCGTCAGGAGCCACGACCTTTACTATTATGGTGACAATGAATGCTGGAAGCCCGCAGGCCAAAGAAGTCCCTGCGATGGTTGCGACCTATCCACGTAAGCTCATTGCTAAACTTTCTGAGCTTAAGCAGGACGTGCCTGTGGATTTCAATTATCCGGACGAAGGTTCATTCTCTGAATCGTTACTGGTAAAGCTTGGTGAAGAATCAGGTGGTGGCGTTGGCCCCATGAAGGACGTTGTGGCCTTTAACTACACCTGTACCCATCAGGGAGGTCCGCTTCAGGAAACGTACAAAGCTGAAACCAAATCTCTTGGGCCTTGTCCGCTTCATCTCTCAACTTACGATCTTACCCGACACGGTATTTTGATTTCAGGTCAAGCTTATCAAAGCCTACCGCAGATCCTGTTGGAAGTTGATGGGGATGATGTTTATGCCGTTGGCGTATTCGGTCTTATTTATGGCCGTTACGACAACCTGAAAGGATAAGGGGACACTAGTATGGCTACACCATATTACATACCAGAAAGTAATGTTCCGTTACCTCCTAAGGGGGCGGATGTGATTTCCACCGCTTGTGATTACTGTATTGTTGCCTGTGGGTATAAAGTTTATCGCTGGCCGGTAAATGCACAGAACGGTGGACCAAATGCCGAGGAAAATGCATTTGATGCAGAATTCCCTGTTGAAGCACTGGGCCCTTGGGTTGCGCCAAATCAGCATAATATAGTGCTTCATAACGGTCAGCCTCACCACGTGGTTATCATTCCTGACAAGGATACCAAGCATGTAAACATTGACGGGGATTCAAGTCTTCGTGGTGGGTGTATTGCTCAGAAATGTTATAACCCACAAACACCAACGCGTGATCGTCTTAAAACACCACTTATGCGTATCTACGGTACATTGATGCCTGTTCCTTGGGACTTGGCTTTGGATGTTGCTGCAGAAGTAGGTAAACACGTTATTAAAAAGCACGGCACCAATGCCTACGGCGTTAAAACCTTCTCATACCAGTATATTGAGAATACTTATGCCATTTCAAAATATGCATTGCGCCATGTGAATACCGCTAACTTTACCTTCCACGATACGCCTTCTGATGTGACATCAACACCAGGTTTTCGTGATGCGGGCTTTGATAATTTTGCCCCGGCTTACGAAGATTGGCGTGATGCAGAGACACTTCTGATTTGTGGTACGGACCCGTATGAGACCAAAACCATTCTTTTCACCCAGTGGATTATGCGCGGTATTGAAAATGGCCAAAAAGCCATCTTCATGGTCCCGCGTAGAACTGCAGGGGTTGCCTATGCAGAAAAGAACGGCGGTCTCTATCTTGATGTGACACCTGGAACCGACTTGCTCGTCGTCAATGCGATCGCTCGATTGATCGTTGAAAACGGTTGGGAAGATTCCGAGTGGATCAAGAAGTGGGTGAACAACAAATGGGAAAGCTCTTCAGGGTTTGGTCAGGGTACACGTAATACGCCGTGGCAATGGCGTACGACTTGGGGCAAGTTCCAAACCGAGGGTTTTGAAGACTGGAAGGAATGGCTGCTTTCTCAAGACGAGTTCAAGCTGAGAAATGCGGCTGAAGTTTCTGGCGTTGATGCCAAGAAAATCAAATTGGCCGCTGAATGGATGGGGAAGCCTCGTAAAACGGGAGCGCGTCCAAAAACATCGATTATGATCGAAAAAGGCTTCTACTGGTCCAACAATACAGGTAACACCCAAGCTATTTCTGCTTTAGGCATTATCTGTGGCTGTGGTGGACGTCCGGGGCAAGTTATTGGCCGTGCAGGGGGACACCAACGCGGTGGTGTGAAGGGTGGTAAGTATCCGCGTAACAAATCGCCAGAGAAACTGCCGGGGCGTCGTCGTCGGGCGATGGATACAGACCGTTATCTGATTTCAGGGCACACACGTTTTGCCCACGTGATCGGGACAACCTGGATCCAATCCATGTGTGGCACCCAGCAGTTGGCTGATAAGTTCGAAGAACTCACAGTATCCAATCCGCACCAGATCCGTTCTTTCGACAAGGACGAGGTCGTCAAAACCCTGAAAGCCCGTGCAGACAGTGGCGGTATGGTTGTTATCAATCAGGATATCTACCTTCAGGATCCAATTGCCAACCGTTATGCTGATATTGTGTTCCCTGCTGCAACGTGGGGTGAAGAAGACTTTATCCGCGCTAATGGAGAACGTCGTCTTCGTCTGTATCAAAAGTTCTATGATGCGCCAGGTGCGGCGAAACCGGATTGGTGGATTGTAGCTCAGCTTGCCAAACGTATGGGCTTTGATGGGTTTGACTGGAAGAACTCTAACGAAGTTGCCGAAGAAGCTTCCCGCTTCACCCGCGGCAGCCGTAAAGATTTCTTCATGGTCAAGGTTGCTGCACATCGCGAAGGTAAAACGTTACACCAGAAAATGCGCGAGTTTGGCACCGATGGTATTCAGGGCCCTGTTATCATGACAGACAGTGGGGAGCTGAAAGGCACCAAACGTTTACATGATACGCAAAGATCCTTACCTGCTGAGGGTGCGGTTGGGGCAAATGTGTTCAATAAAAAACTGACACATTTCAACAGTCAGACAGGTAAATGTAACATCCAGAAATCACCTTGGTCTCTGTTCTCTGATTATTGGGAGTGGATGAAGCCTAAGGATGATGAACTCTGGTGTACATCAGGTCGTATCAATGAACGTTGGCAATCCGGTTTCGATGATCGTCGTCGGCCTTACATTGTCCAACGTTGGCCTGAGAACTGGGTTGAAATCCATCCTGATGATGCCAAAAAACGGGGTATTGAAAGCGGCGATTACGTGATGGTTTATTCCGAACGGGTTCCTGGTCAAAAAAACACCATCGTTGGTGTGGAAGGCGATGACTTCCAGTTCAGTTCACTCCTCAAGAACGGCCACATTGAGTTGACGGAAGCAGCTATTACAGCTGTTGCTATGGTTACCCCTGCAATCAAGAAGAACGTGATGTATATGGATTTCCTTCATATGCAACAACCTGCCAATGCGCTTGAAGGGCGTGTTGTTGATTGGATCAGTGGTAACTACAACTACAAAATGGGCGTTGCCAAGATCAAGAAACTGGGGGCTTCTCCCTATAAGCATCAGTTCCGAACCATGTCCTTTGCACCCCGCGATATCGCGTAAATTATGGGGTAGCCTGTCTAGCGTTTAGACGGGCTACCTAGCTACACCAATTTATAAACAACCTGTTTGCCGAAAGACTTGAGATGAGTGAATTACAAACCTTCGATAAAGTACAAGCCAAGCTTTGTGAATTGACCGCGAATAGTCCGGATATTATCCGTTGTCAGGCTGTTCAATCTCTGGGAGCCATAGGGAACAAAGATGCTGTCCCTGCACTCATTGATGCCTTGCTCGATGAAGATGAGGATGTACGGTGTGATGCAGCCACTTCTCTCGGTGAGATAGGTGATGAACGTGCTATCCCACAGTTACTGGAAAATCTCGTTGAAGACCCTTGTGGTGATGTAAAGCAACAAGCCGTGATTGCGTTGGGTAAATTACAATCCAATGAAGCGTTACCTTACCTTCGAATTCTATGCGTATCTCGGGATAAATCTATCTGTTGGGATGAAGATGAGTTTATGCAAGGTGGTTGGGATGATTGGTTGGATATACAGCTTAAATCAATAGAACTCCTTGGTAAGATGAATGACGAAGAGGCCATTCCCTTTATCCTCAAGGCAATTGAAGATGAAAATGGGCAGGATGTTCGATCCGTCTCGACAACATCGCTTGCCATACTTGGGGCAAAAGGATTGGAGGCTCTATCTGACCTTTTATCGAACAAAGATGAACGCTTGAGATATAGCGCAGTAAAAGCCCTTGGAAACGTAGATAAACCTGAAGCACTAGTTTTTGTTAAACGTGCCTTGGCCGATGACGATGTTCGTATTAGACGATTAGCCGTTGAAATCATAGCTAAACACAATCCAAAAGATCCTGTTTTGCAGGAAATAGCTTTTGCAAATGATCTGGAACTCTGTGTTGAAGCCTTTATGGTGGCGTCTTTGGATGAGAATGTTCGCTTAAAAGCCCTTCTAGATGAGCCTGATGCACGTGTTCAAATCGCCATTATCGAAGGTCTTAAGGTAGGTTCATCAATTACGAACGAAGATGAAATTATCTATCGGTTACTTTCTGATCGTTTGAGCGATACAGCTGATGAGATCACAGCCGCTGCTCTTGATGTTCTTAGTTTGCGTGCGGGTAAACTGGTTTTACCTCGCATTAGCGAACTGCTGGCAAATGTGGATACAAAAGACGCCGTTCTTTGGTCTTGTGTTAAAGCGCTGGGTACGATGAAAGAAACAAAGGCCATACGCGAACTTCGAAAGCTAATCACAAATGAAAACCGAACATTGAGGCTTGAGGCGCTGGCCGCAATTAATCTGCATGCTTCTTCTGGTAATCAGGAAGCACTCCAACTTTTGGAAGATGCCGCAAACGGTATTATCCTACTAGAGGAACTCAGTGCTGAGGAGCAAAGTGAAGCTCTAAAAAAAGACAGTAACAAAGAGGTTCTAGAAGACCTCAAAGCTGTTGGTCTTAAAGTTGATACGAAGGAAAATATTGACCAGGGCCCAAGCTCTACACTTGGATCAATCCTTGGTGATGAAGAAAAAGCCAAAGATATTGTTGATGCTGGATCTGGGGATGACACACCTGTAAAGCTGACCAACAAAGACCTACACTTATTGTCTCTGGCTCAAAGAATACCGCGCAAACGCAAAGTATCCCCCGATGGAGAAGGGATATCTGTTAACGAAGACATCAGGTGTTTTGCCTCTCGGTTGCTTGGGGACTATCCAAGAAGTGATGTTAATCATGTTTTGGAAAATTGCCTGAAGTCACAAGATAACGAACTAAGAAGAACAGCATTAGACTCTTTATCGAGAAATTTATCCGATGAGTTATGTTTATCGGAAGCCGCCATTGGGTTGATACCTGGTCTGCTTAATGAAAAAGATCCTGAGTTAAGGCAACTTGTATACAAAGTTCTCGATGCTGCCTATCAAGATGAGTTCGAACCTCTCATACTTGAAGGGTTAAAAGATATCTCTATTCCGACCAGAACAACTGTTTATGGAATTGCTGCGAGAAGAGGGATCGTTACGACTGAGTTTTTGGAACAATCTCTTAAAGATAATCACCCTTTAATTCGCTCTATAAGTGCTAATGTACTTTCTACCCGTAGAGATAAGGACGTGCTTAATTCTTTAGTTGATTTTGGGTTTTTAGAATCAGGACTGCATAAGGATGAAGCTGGGCCATTGTTGCGTAGGGTAAACCCGGATCAAGCTTCTGATGAATTGATGAAGCGGATTGAAAATGAAAATCCAATTACGTGGCTTTCAGCAATAACAATGTTGAAAAATATTCACAGTTCTCATCACAGCTCCGATCAAAGCCCTTTAGCTGCCTAGAAACAGAAATGTGCCAAGAATGACATAATTTCACCTCATAGAGGATACACTTTTAGGCTAATAAATTATCTAAACCTGTAGGCATTATTTTATTGATGCTTACAGGTTGGATATGAAACGTAAATACATTTTGTTATCTTTTGTCGCGTCATCCGTTATGGTGTTGAGCGCATGTAGCGGATTGTCAAATACACAACAGCGTGTTTTGAGTGGCGGTGCTATTGGCACTGGTGTAGGCGTCGTTGGTACTGCGTTGACTGGAGGGTGTGTAACCTGCGGTGCAGTCATTGGCGGTGCTGTCGGGGCAGGAGCAGGTTACCTGGTCGATCAACAAGAAAAGGGTAACCTTCCTTAACGGACTCTATAACACTAAAAAATAAGCTCCCAAATCTGGGGGCTTATTTACTGTTTAATTGAAAAGTGTTCTTTCTCTTTCAAAGAGATCATTTAGCCAGTCCCATACAACACGAATTCTAGGTTGTTGTAGTGCCTCGCTATGGGCAACAAGCCAATAATCTCTTTCCTGACCGACAACTGTAGAAGACACTTTCACAAGCCCATGATTATCTTTTGCATACCCTGTCGTCCACATTATGAGCCCTGCACCACTTAGAGCTAGATCCATCATCACATGCAATGACCCGCAGCGATAAAGAATATTTTCTTCGTGAATTTTTTCATCCATCCAGACTGTCAGTTGCTTCGATGCTATGGCCTTGAGAGGAAGTATCCATTTGCACTCTCTATAACGGCTTTCCGTTAATGCCAGGGGATTATCCGTAAGGTATTGGTGACTGGCATAAATGGCGGAATGGGTGCTGTACACCTGTTTGGCTCTAAGATCGCCCTGACTTGGTAATTCAGTCCTTACTGCAATGTCAGCTTCGCGACGGGAAAGGTTGACGAACTGATTTGAGGTCGCAATTTCTACCCTCAAGTCTGGATATAGTTTTTGTAGGGGAGGCAATCTCTTGGCTATAAAGCGACTGGTGGTCTCAGGAAAGGCAAGCTTTACTACTCCTGAGATATCTTTCTCGGTGGTTTCTTCAATGGATATTGCTGCACGTTCCATCGTTTCAATTTTTGGTAACAGCTCTAAACCAGATGTTGTTAGTTGATAACCACGAGGGCCTCTTTCAAAAAGTCTTTTTTGTAGTGTAAATTCCAACGTTTCAACATGCCGCCCAACAGTCGGTTGGCTTATACCGAGTTCTCTAGCCGCAGCTGATAAGGAACCCTTATTGGCAACTACTGCAAATACTTTGAGATCATTCCAGTTCATATTATTCATTTTTGAATAGATAGTTACATAATTAGTCAATTTTACAATTAAGAAAAATGAAGTCAACTAGAAAGGAGTTAATCAGAATAGGAGAGTAGTATGTTGAAAATTATGTATAAATTGTTTATCTCTAGAAGTAATAAGAAAATTATCAAAAACTTGGATACACATTTAAATGAACACGCCCTTCGTGATATCGGCTTATTAGACAGTCAATGTTCATTTATGGGGTCCAACCTGAATTTTGAGGATAGAAACCAAATAAAACATCCTCCTTTTTAAGTACTGAATCCAACGATCTTTTATTGACCGAAACATCTTGGTATGCGACAGCCTTAAGAAGGTTTTTATTCAGGTTAGTTCGGACGTAACCATGACATTAAGTGCGCAAAGTTTCACAACTGACAACCACGGTTGGGCAGAGCTTTTACCGACCAGAACAGCCAAACAACAATTAAAGGGCAGCAAACGTGTTCCCTATGTTGTCATTGGCGCTGGAGTTACTGGTTTGTCTTGCGCACGCAGGCTTGCTGAACTTCATCCCAATGATGAAATTATCTTGCTAGACGCCCGAAAGGTGGGGCAGGGAGCATCGGGCCGTAATTCCGGGTACGCCGTTGCTATCAGTCAGTTTTCGGGCCCCTTTGATAAAAGTCAGGCCGCCAACTATCGCAGGGTGAACCGCATCAATGAAAGCGGACTTAACCTTTTACGCGAACACGTCCATAGCAACGCCATCGACTGCCAATGGCAGGAAGAAGGCTTTTTCCATACTTCAGCTGATGGTTATTCCGCCCGTGAGTGTCGTTTCTTTGGTGAGTACCTCAACCAACTCGAACACGATCACACTTTGTTAAATCAAGATGAACTTACCCAACAATTGGGTACGTCTCTTTATAAAACCGGAATACATGTTCCCAGTGGTGTATTGCTTCAACCTGCGGCTTTGGTTCAGGGGCTAGCCGATAGCCTCCCAAATAATGTCACGCTTTATGAAAGTAGCCCTGTTTTGAAAATAGAACGGGGCACTCCCGTGAAGCTGATTTTGGAAATGGGCGACGTCATAGCTGATAAAGTATTTGTTGCAACAAACTATGAGGCACCTAAGCTTGGGTTTATCAAGCGCCATATAATAGGGAGTACTCTATCGGGGAGCTTTACTCGAAAGCTCACAGAGGAAGAACTCAATAGTTTGGGCAGTCTCAAAAAGTGGGGTGTTCTATCACTACACAGTGGTGGCGCAACCGTTCGTTTGACGCTGGATGGGCGAATATCTTTACGTAATACTGCTGAATATCACGGTGCAGTCCTGATGTCTGATAGCCTTTTGGCTAAAAGACAGGCCATACACCGGGCTGCATTCGAAAAGCGGTTCCCGCAACTCGCCCATGTACCCTTTGAGTGCGCTTGGTCGGGCGTCGAAGGCATCAGTCAAAATTTCACTAATTTCTTTGGCAACCAAAGCGACAATATCTTCCTGGCGGGTGGTTATAATGGATCTGGTGTGAGTAGGGGCACGGCTTTTGGTGCAGCGCTTGCTGATTATGCAAATGGTGGTCAATCGTCTTTGATTGATGATTGTCTCGCCTCTGCCCCAGCTTCATGGATACCTCCGCGGCCATTTCTTGATGTCGGTGCGTTCTTTAAAGTCAAAATGCGCTTTATTGGTGTTGGCTTGGATCGATAAGATCACTTTGATTATGTGTAAGACAATTTCTCTCTCTTAGATTTATGTGAATTGATTTAAGTCATGTATCCTGCCTGGGATATACTGTAGTTGTATCTGAAATGCCCATTTTATGACCTATTATGGAGGGCTAGAGGTATGCCGAGTTACTACGGGACAGACGAAAACGAGGGTTCTAATCGTAAGCCTTCAAAACAATTACAGGGATATCACGGGCGTGTTTCTAAAGAGCAGAGCCTTAAGTCACCTTTTCTCGAATTGGCAGCCGAAAAAAAAGAACTCCTTCTCCCCCTCAGTCGGATAGAACATTTTCCTGCAGGCGATACGATCGTTGAATTTGGGGCAAAGGCAGATAATTTTTATGTTATCGAAGACGGCTTTATAAGGTTAATGTTGCCTTCTTCTTATGGCGGGAAAAAATCTACCATTGATGTCCTGGGTCCAGGCGGAGCATTCGGAGAAGCCTCAGCAACGAACTCGGGTCTTTATGAATTTACCTGTGTAGCCTTGGATGATGTTGAATTACGTGTCATTCCTGGTGATGTTCTGCGCCGAATTTTATTGGATGATCCGGAACTCGTATTTAGAATGATGGGGCGCCTGTCCTTAAACATGCATTCTTTGATGAGCCAAATTGCCGATTTAAAAATGCGTACCACGGCTGAACGATTGAGTATGTTTTTGATAGAATTATCTGGACAAGTTGAAGGTCAAAGTCTTTTAACTCTTCCTTACGATAAACGCGTTGTTGCGGATAAACTGGGTATGTCACCGGAAACCCTATCGCGGACTTTTGCCAAATTACGCAAAATAGGCGTGCACACAACATCAGGAAATAAGATTAATATTGATGACGTTGAGAAATTAGTTGATTACTGTGGATATTCACAAATTTAGGCAGAGATAAGGGGCGTAATAATGAGACGCTTTACCATTGGAGATAGTGAATTTCAGGCTCTGTCACGCGTAATCATCTTTTCCCAGTTACCAAAAACTCTTCTGACGGGCCTTTTTGAGAACGCCTCAGCAACTATTTATGAGGACCAGACCAATTTATTTATGTCTGGAGACAAAGCGGATGGTTTCTATGTCCTGCTACAAGGCGAAGTTCATCTCACTGTTCTGACCTCAGATGGCGCTCAAAGTCTGGTGCGTATTGTCGAACCAGAAGAAAGCTTTGCCGAAGCTGCGATGTTGGGATTGGGCGTTTTTCCCATTAACGCAACAGCAATGCCAGGGTCGATGGTGATCAAAGTGTCGAAATCGGTTTTTGAAAAGAATATCTCTAGGGATCCCGAAGCATCATTACATCTTTTAAGTGCCCTTATTCAAAGGCAGCAATTTTTGGTCAGTGAAATCAAAATCCTTAAAAGCCTATCGCCCTGTCAAAGAGTAGCGTCCAAGTTGCTCACGCTATATGAAAGTCAGGAATGGAAAGGGCATGGAAGTTTGCCGCGTTGTAAGCAGACAATTGCAAGCAACATTGGTATAGATCCTGCCAGTTTCTCCCGCGTTCTTCGTCGTCTTGATGATGCGGGTATTATTTGTGAGGGACAGGAGGTCATTATCGAAAATCCTGACAAACTAAGGGGTTATTGTGCAGGTTTTGGCTATGTCTTTGATCGAGATAAATTACTAATGTCTTGTGTGGATGGCTCCCATTTTACAAGGTTTAAATCAGTTATTTAGCATTCCCAAG
>OJFV01000060.1_pt1 | contig 82424 bp, 67 predicted proteins | sample 1594391 | NCBI WGS metagenome assembly OJFV01 (sample SAMN05416856, study PRJEB24817) | seawater metagenome | isolation source: Sea water | place: Canada:Atlantic | collected 2013-11 | reverse complement strand
TGAAGCATAACCATTATTCATTAGCTCAAACAGATGCGGTTAACGTCACGCTCACATCTTGTTCTTATTTTGACCAACAAGGCTTCTTGTCAGGGGGAAATAGGTTTTGTTTTTAACCCGGATCTTCAGGGGAGGGGATACGGTTATGAAGCTTCTCAGGCAATTTTAAACTTCGGTTTCGAAAAACTTGGCCTTCAACGTATTACAGGCAGGTGCGATCCTCGAAATACGGCTTCAGCAGGACTTCTTCGTAAATTAGGATTTAAGCAGGAAGCGCATCTGATCGAAAACGTATGGGCGAAAGGAGAGTGGACGGATGAACTCATATTCGCCATAAGGAGTTCTCAATGGAGGCAACTTCTCGAAATGATGTAGAAGTATCGCCCAATTGAAATTTGAAAACGGTAGCCTGTAAAAGCCTTTAAGCCTCTGGTAAAAACAACTTACGAGACGCAGTTACTTTTTCAACGATGAAATCAACCGTTGCCCTAATACGGGCAAACCCTTGCAGATCGGCATGATAGATCAGCCATAAGGTCCTCATGATCTTAACTTCTTCACGAAGTATGGGAACCAGATTGGGATAATCATCGGCCATAAAACAGGGCAAAATACAAATCCCAGCACCGGTAGATGTGGCTTGCATTTGGGCGATAAGGTTTGTGCTGCGAAGTTGTGGGCGTAACTCTTTTCCCAGTTGAGGGACATAGTTCAGTTCTGGAGAGAAAATCAAATCCTCTATATAGCCAACCATCCTGTGACCCTGGAGTTGATCTTTACTTGTAATTGGTCCTCGTCGTTCAAGGTATTCGGGAGAGGCATAGAGCCCTAATCGGTAATCAGTAAGTTTACGCGATCTCAAGCGACCTTCCGTTGGGCGGCTAAGACCTATTGCTATATCGGCTTCACGTTTCGATAGACTGAACATCCTAGGCATAGCGACAAGGTCGATTTCGAGACCTGGATGAGCACGACAAAGATCACAAATACGCGGTGCGAGAAAAAAGCTGCCAAAGCCATCAGGAGCACCAATTCGAACTGCCCCGGTTAGATCAAGGTCGGCGCCTGCGATTTCATTTTGAACACCCATGGCCATAGTTTCCATGGACTCAGCCGCACCCAGAAGACGAAGACCAATCTCGGTGAGTGCATAGCCTTGGGGGCCGCGTTCAAACAAGGTGGCACTCAGGGCTGTTTCCAGTGCCTGAATACGTCTGCTAACCGTGGTGTGGTCCACCTTCAAGCGCTTTGCTGCGATCGTCAGTTTTCCTGTCCGGGCAACGGCAAGGAAAGGGCGGAGGTCGTTCCAGTCAAAAGTCGGGTTCATAATGTATTTTCGCACAATGGTTTGTTGCTATTAGCTATAGCTGTGCAAAAAAAACAATGCAAGTCTATGTGTCAGGATCAAAGAGCCAGTACCTCTGCTCTGGCGATTCTTTCTCGCCATTGTGGTTATAAACTGGCTTTCAATAAAATACGCCGATGAGAGAACGCTTATTCAAGCGTTGTTTTCGAGTTGGCATCATACAATGAAGGAGATGCGGATATGGCCGCTGAACTCTACCACCTTATTGGTGGTGAAAAAGTAAAAGGTACTTCTGGTCGTTTTAGCGATGTTTACTGGCCGATGACGGGTGAAGTTGCTGCCAGAGTTCCTTTGGCATCCGAAGATGAGATGCGGGCTGCTGTTGAAAACGCCAAGGCTGCTCAGCCAGCTTGGGCGGCGACAAATCCGCAAAAGCGTGCCCGTGTTATGCTCAAATTCCTTCATCTGGCTCAGGAAAACTATGATGAGTTGGCAGATATGCTATCTCGTGAGCATGGTAAGACAATTCCTGATGCTAAGGGTGACATTCAACGTGGTCTTGAAGTCGTCGAATTTGCCTGTGGTATTCCACATCTTCAAAAAGGCGAGTTCACTGAAGGAGCTGGCCCCGGTATTGATATGTTCTCCATGCGTCAGCCCTTGGGTGTCGTTGCGGGTATCACGCCTTTCAATTTCCCGGCAATGATCCCAATGTGGAAATTTGCACCGGCGATTGTTTCTGGAAATGCTTTTATTTTGAAGCCGTCAGAACGTGATCCATCTTTGCCGCTCCGCCTCGGTGAATTGATGCTCGAAGCAGGTCTTCCTGCGGGTATCCTTAACGTCGTAAATGGCGACAAGGTGTCTGTTGATGCGATCCTTGATGATCCAGACATCAAAGCCGTTGGCTTTGTCGGTTCAACCCCGATTGCAGAATACGTTTATACGCGGGCAACAGCTCAGGGCAAACGCGCGCAGTGCTTCGGTGGCGCGAAAAACCATATGATCATTATGCCGGATGCCGATCTTGATCAAGTTGCCGATGCTTTAATCGGTGCTGGATATGGTTCCGCCGGCGAGCGTTGCATGGCGATTTCTGTTGCCGTCCCTGTTGGTGAAGAAACCGCAGACCGTCTTATGGAAAAGCTAAAACCGCGTGTTGAAAGCCTGAGAATTGGCCTCTCTACCGATCCTGATGCTGATTTTGGTCCAATGGTGACTGCTGAAGCCGTAGAGCGCACCAAAGGTTATATCGATATTGGGCTTAAAGAAGGTGCTGACCTTGTTGTTGATGGACGTGATTTCGTCATGCAGGGCTATGAGGATGGCTTCTATATGGGTGGATGTCTGTTTGATAATGTCACTGACGACATGCGTATTTACAAAGAAGAGATTTTTGGCCCGGTACTTTGTGTCGTTCGTGCCAAGAGTTACGAAGAAGCTCTTCGTTTGCCGAGTGAACACGAATATGGAAATGGTGTTGCCATCTATACCCGTGACGGTGATACCGCTCGTGATTTCATGACCAAGGTGAATGTTGGTATGGTTGGCGTGAATGTGCCAATTCCTGTTCCGCTTGCCTATTATACTTTTGGTGGTTGGAAACGTTCTGGCTTTGGTGACCTGAACCAGCATGGTCCAGATTCTGTTCGCTTCTATACCAAAACCAAGACCGTGACCCAACGTTGGCCTTCTGGTGTGAGAGAAGGTGCAGAGTTCTCAATCCCAACGATGGACTGATACTGAGAATACGGGGTGATTCCAAATTACTGTTAAGGTAATCAGGGTATCACCCCGATCTCGTTTCTGTTAGGAAACACGAGTTCCAAAATTGATAAAAAGCCAGTAAGAAAAGATCATCTGATGAGCCAATTTGAACTGAACGAAGAACAATGTGCTATCCAAGAGATGGCCCAGGATTTCGCCCGCGATAAGATCGCTCCCTTTGCCCTGGAATGGGATGAAAAGGAACATTTTCCCGTCGATGTGATGCGCGAAGCAGCGGCTCTCGGTATGGGCGGAATATATGTAAGAGACGATGTTGGTGGCACAGGTCTTGGCCGTTTGGATGCAGCCTTGATTTTTGAAGCACTTTCAACAGGATGTCCTGCCGTTTCTGCCTTTATCTCCATTCATAATATGGCGTCCTGGATGATTGACCGTTTTGGCACAGAAGAGCAGCGCCAAAAATGGTTGCCGTCGATGATGACCATGGATCTTATTGCCAGCTATTGCCTCACAGAACCTTCTGCAGGATCAGACGCTGCGGCTTTGAAAACTAAAGCTGTTCGTGACGGTGATGATTTTGTGCTCAATGGATCAAAACAGTTTATCTCTGGCGCTGGTACGTCCGATCTTTACTTGGTAATGGCCCGTACTGGTGGTGAGGGGGCCGGAGGGGTCTCTTGCTTCTTAGTTCCCAAAGACGGGCCTGGTGTGTCGTTTGGAGCGAACGAAAAAAAGATGGGCTGGAAAGCGCAACCCACTCGAACGGTTATCCTTGAAGATGCCCGTATTCCTGCAAAAAACATGATCGGTGAAGAGGGCCTCGGTTTTAAAATAGCCATGATGGGCTTAGATGGTGGTCGCCTAAATATTGGCGCCTGTTCGCTTGGTGGGGCGCAATCAGCTCTGGATAAGGCTGTTGCTTATATGGGCGAGCGCAAGGCGTTTGGGAAGTCGCTTGCTCAATTCCAAGGCCTTCAGTTCAAGGTTGCTGATATGGTGACAGAGTTAGAGGCTGCAAGGACACTTCTCTATACGGCAGCGACTAAACTTGATGCCAAGACACACGATGCGACACGTTGGTGTGCGATGGCAAAGCGTTTTGCGACGGATACCGGATTTACAGTGGCGAACGAAGCACTGCAAATCCATGGTGGTTACGGTTATCTCGCCGATTACGGTGTTGAGAAAATTGTACGTGATCTCAGAGTGCATCAGATCCTTGAGGGGACGAACGAGATTATGCGTCTGATTATTTCGCGGGACCTTCTAAAAGGTGGTGCAGCATGACCGAAGAACTGATTGTCCGACAAGAAGGGGCTGCGGGTCGTATTACTTTGAACCGTCCAAAAGCTCTCAACGCGCTATCTTTGGATATGGTCCATGGCATGTTGGCTGCTCTCGAATCTTGGCAGAAGGATGAAACCATTCGTCTGGTCATCATTGATGGCGCAGGAGAACGTGGCCTGTGTGCGGGAGGTGACATTCGCGCTCTGTACAAGTCGTGCCAAGAACAAGATGGCATTGCTCAACAATTTTGGGCTGATGAATACAAGCTCAATGCTTTGATTGCTAATTATCCGAAGCCTTACGTTGCCATTATGGATGGCATCGTAATGGGGGGAGGCGTTGGTGTGTCTGCGCACGGTAGTAACCGTATCGTTACAGAACGCACCATGATTGCGATGCCGGAAACGGCGATTGGTCTTTTTCCTGATGTCGGGGGGACTTGGCTTTTGGCAAATGCCCCGGGCGAGATCGGTACTTATCTTGGTTTGTCAGGCCATCGGGTCGGTGCGCAAGATGCTATTTATGCAGGCCTTGCTGATATTGAAGTGACGAGTGATCGATTGCCTTCATTGATCACAGCTCTTTCTACTGCTGATTACGGTGGGAATGCACACTCTGATGTGGATGCAATTTTGCGTGGTTTCAGTATTTCAACAGGGCCTGCTTCACTTGCCGCTCAACGCAGTGAGATCGATAGCGTTTTTTCTCATGATCGGGTTGAAGATATTGTTGTTGCCGCTTCTAAACTTGGTACTGAATGGAGTGACAAACTTGTTAAGGCTCTTTCCAAGCATTCACCTCATTCTATGAAAATAACTCTGGCTGCAATTAGAAAGGCGGCGAGCTTAAGTGGGGTCGAAGAAGATCTGGATATGGAATATCGTCTCGCCTTACGTATGTTCGCCCGTCCTGATTTTTCAGAAGGTGTTCGAGCTGCCGTGATCGATAAAACAGGTGATCCAAAGTGGTCCCCTTCTACCTTGGAAGAAGTTTTGCCAGATATGGTGACGAGCTGTTTCGAAAGCCTGGGTGATAAAGAACTTGGTCTGGCTTCTGGGCGAATTCGTTAGATCGATTGTATCCAGGATATCCAGAGAAAATTAAGGATAAGAAAATGAAAACGGTTGCATTTATTGGCCTCGGAAACATGGGCGGTCCTATGGCCGCCAACCTTGTTAAGGCAAATTATAGTGTTAAAGGTTTTGATCTCTCTGATGATGCCAAGGCACATGCGAGAGAAAACGGTGTTGATATTATTGAGACTGTTGAAGAGGCAGTTGGATGTGCAGACGCTGTTATAACCATGCTGCCCGCTGGTAAACATCTCTTGAGTGTTTATGAGGTAACGCTGAAAGCTGCCAAAGCTGGGACATTGTTCATCGATTGCTCAACTGTTGACGTTGATAGTTCACGTAATGCACACGCTGCAGCGGACGAAGCTGGCATGTTGTCGCTTGATGCCCCAGTATCTGGCGGTGTAGGCGGTGCAACAGCTGGAACTTTAACCTTTATGGCTGGGGGCTCAAAAGAAGCTTTCGATAAAGCGCATGAGCTACTTGATGTTATGGGGGGCAAGATTGTTCACTGTGGTGGTAACGGGAATGGGCAAGCTGCCAAGATCTGTAACAACATGATCCTCGGTATTTCGATGATAGCTTCTTCAGAGGCGTTTAATTTAGCCGAAAAACTAGGTTTGGATAAGCAGGCTCTTTTCGATGTGGCTTCTACGTCTTCAGGTCAGTGCTGGTCGATCAACACCTATTGCCCTGTGCCGGGTCCCGTTCCAACCAGTCCAGCAAATAATGATTACGAGCCAGGGTTTGCCGCCGCACTTATGCTTAAAGATCTCAAGTTGTCACAAGATGCGGCTAAATCCAGCGGGGTTTCCACGCCTTTAGGATCACATGCGGAAGAGCTGTATCAGAGCTTTAATGATGCCGGCGGCAGTGGGACTGACTTTTCTGGTATTATTAAGTTCCTTAAGGGTGAAAAATAAATTATCTTTTAAAATCTATTTACACTTAAGTTTCAGGCCTTTGGCATAATCAATTGTGGGGAAAACCATGCTGGACCAAAGGTCGAGTTACGAAAAAGTACAAGAGGCTTTTAACTGGGAAATACCAGACAACTACAACATTGGTGTAGATGTCTGTGATAGATGGGCAGAGCGTGAGCCAGACAGGCTTGCGCTCAGCTTTATTGATACTAAAGGAAAGGTTTCTGATTATACCTTTGGCGATCTGAAAGACTATTCCAACAAGCTTGCAAACCTACTGGGTTCTACGGGGATTACACGAGGTGATCGAGTTGCGATCCTTCTTCCGCAATCCTTAGAGACTGCGTTCTCCCACATAGCGGCTTATAAAATGGGCTGCATCGCCCTTCCGCTCTTTATGCTCTTTGGTATTGAAGCGCTTGAATATCGTTTATCGAATTCAGGAGCCAAGGTTGTTATCACCAATGCGGATGGTGTGAGGAAAATATCCGAAATTCGGGATCGTTTACCAGACCTTGAGCTGGTATATTGCATTGATGGCCGGATAGATGGGGCTAACGATCTTCATGATGAGCTATCGGGGGAATCTAAGAGCTATATCCCAGTCCTCACCAAGGCTGATGATCCTGCTGTGATTATCTATACCTCTGGTACGACCGGACAACCCAAGGGAGCATTACATGCCCACAGAGTGTTGCTTGGTCATTTACCTGGAGTGGAGATGTCTCACGACTTCTTTCCCCAACCCGGTGATAAAATCTGGACGCCTGCTGACTGGGCCTGGATTGGCGGGCTGCTTGATGTGCTCCTTCCCGCCTTACATCACGGTGTCACCGTTGTTGCACGGCGGTTTGAGAAGTTTACAGCAGAAGCTGCCTTTCAACTGATCGCAGAACAAGGTATCCGTAACGCTTTTATTCCGCCAACAGCTTTAAAGATGATGCGCTCCATCCCTGATCCAGAACAGCGTTGGGATCTTAAAATGCGCTCAATTGCTTCTGGAGGAGAATCTCTTGGAGCTGAACTGATCGACTGGGGCTATAAAACCTTTGGTCTGACCATCAATGAATTTTATGGTCAGACTGAATGTAATATGATCGTATCCTCCTGTGCTGAGATTATGCCCGCCCGCCCAGGGGTAATGGGACGGCCTGTTCCCGGTCATAATCTTGCGATTGTGAATGATGAAGGTGACGTTTTATCTCAAGGCGAACTTGGTAATATAGCGGTTATGTCACCAGATCCTGTGATGTTTCTCAAATATTGGAACAATCCAGAAGCGACCAAGGCCAAGTTTGCGGGGGAGTGGCTCCTAACTGGCGATACTGGCGTACTGGATGAGCAGGGTTGGATACAATTCGTAGGCCGTGATGATGATGTTATTACTTCATCAGGATATCGGATAGGACCCGGTGAAATTGAAGATTGTCTCATCGGACATCCCGCGGTTCGAATAGCAGGTGTGGTTGGTAAACCTGACCCACAACGTACCGAAATTGTAAAAGCCTTTATCGTTTTGAATGACGGTTATGAGGCTACGGGTGATCTGGCAAAAGAAATTCAAACCTTTGTAAAAAAACAATTGGCCGCCCATGAGTATCCGCGCGAAGTGGCTTTTGTTGACGAATTGCCAATGACCACCACAGGTAAAATTATCCGTCGAGAATTGAGAGTTTTAGGATGAGACTAAAAATGATTGAAATTCTTGGAAAAGAGCTAAGCCTACGGAAACTCCTTTATATAATTACGTGTTCTTTGTTTTTTATCCCCCTGTTGGTATCTTCGAGCTTTGCTGAAGCCCCTTCTATTGAAGAAAAGCTGGATGCAGCATTCCATGATGGGGAACTGTCTGGCCTGCATAGTGTTTTGGTTATCCATAAGGGGGAAATCTTAGCAGAAAGATATTATCCGGGAGCTGATCAACGTTGGGGTGACCCTCTTGGGGCAGTAAATCATAACGCCTCACAGCTTCACGATTTAAGGTCTGTAAGCAAGAGTGTTACAAGTCTTCTCTACGGCATTGCTTTGGCAGAAGGGTTAGTTCCTGAACTTGATCAAATTGTTGTTGAGCAATTTCCGGAGTATGAGGATCTAGCGGCAGATCCGGCTCGTAGAAAAATTCTAATTAAAGACGTACTATCCATGCAGATGGGGACGGATTGGAATGAAAGCCTCCCTTATACAGATCCTCGCAATAGTGAAATAGCGATGGAAAAGTCTTCTGATCGCTATCGTTATGTCCTTGATCGCGCAATTCTTTCCGAACCGGGGCAAAAATGGGTTTATAATGGTGGTGCCACTGCGATCATTGCCCGTTTAATTGAAAAGGGTGCAGGAAAACCGATTGATGTTTATGCGAGGGAGAAATTATTTACCCCTCTCGGTATTGGTGACTTTGAATGGGTTTCTGGGCGAGATGGCGTCCCCTCTGCAGCATCAGGCTTGCGTTTGAATAATCATGATTTGGCCAAACTAGGTTTGCTTATTGTGGATAAAGGAGTTTGGCAAGGGCATCAGATTATACCTGTGAGTTGGTTAGAACGTTCCTTTAAGCCTGAAGCGTTCACAAGTGTTGGTTTGCGATATGGGTTGTTTTGGTGGCTTGCTCCAAATGGTTCTCCTCCTTACTGGGCAGCAGGATTTGGTAATGGCGGACAACGTCTTCTTATTGATGAGGCGAACCAGTTGGTAATGGTGATTTTTGCTGGAAATTACAACCAACCCAATGCGTGGCAATTACCTGTTAAAGTTATAACGAAGTTTGTTTTACCTGTGGTGCTCGCCAAGTAAAACTTGAGAGAGCAGATGCGAGGTTGCCTTTAACGTAAAGCCAACCTCGCTCATTATTTTATAGCCATTCTTGATCTTTTAGAGTGCGATTAATCAATGTTTGATAAAGCTCTTCTCTTGCATTGAAATCGTTTGGGTTTGCCCAATCTCTATCGATTTTTTCCCAATTTTCATCTTTGGGATCTAGGCCCAGTGTTGTTATGTAATCACCTTCAGTCACTAGGTACTGGGTTCCATAGGCCAAAAGATAACCTTTGGTTTGCTCTCGTACTTCTTTCGCTTCTTCATAACGTACTGACCAGAAGTTGGTGTAGGCATAACAACGAGAAGGAGAGAGAAGTTTACCGTAGTCCAGGTCGGAACGCCCTGTTGGGATAGGAAGTCGTTCTGGTGGCAGCAGGATTTTTATCAGATGGGACCAACCGCTAAATCCAAGTGCTTTGGCTATTTGCGATAGACAATGTTTCCGCTTGGTCCTGGTGATTATAGCTTCGTCAGAAAAAGACTTAAATTCGGGATGTTTTTTGACAAAGACCAGGCTTGCCTGTTTCCCGGTTGTGACATTTCGTTGCAGGATGCGGGCTTTGTGTTTTAGCTCATGGACAATATCAGCCATAGAGTTTCTCCTAATACCGGATCTTTTCCGCTCCATGCGATCCAGAAGAATTCTTTGGGTGATCTTACATAACTATTTATGCAACGTCGCTACAGGGTGTGAAGACTTTTGGCGGATAGGCGCCCCTGGGTACCTTGCGCGGACATTAGAATAAAAAAACTCAAGACACAATAGGCTGATTAAACTTGGCTGGTATTCAGGCCTTTTTCGTTTCAACCAAGTCCAACGGTAAGCCAGTTGTGTATTTAACTTGCGAGACAGCAAACCGGGAATGGACCTCTGCTATATTGGGGAGTTGAAGAAGGTGATCTCGTAAAAAACGCTCGTAGGCACGCATGTCTGTAGTCACTACGCGTAAGATATAATCCATGCCTCCGCTGACGGTGTAACATTCTGTAATTTCGTCAAAGCGGACCACGCGACGTTCAAAATCTTCCAAACCATGTTGCGCTTGAGTGGATATCTTGACCGTGGTGAAGACAACAATTTCTAGACCAAGACTATCTGGATCGATGATTGCTACGCGTCGTTTGATAATGCCCTTTTCTTCAAGTCGTTTGACTCTACGCCAACAAGGAGCAGCGGAAAGTCCGACTTGTCCTGCTAGATCTGCGTTACTGATATCTGAATCCTTTTGCAACAAGCGCAGGATTTTTTTATCCGTATTATCAATAGTTATGGGCATATTAAGTTCTCAAAAATGAAAAATATTGAAATGAGATTGCTATTATAAATGATATGGTGTGAAAATAGAAAGAATATTTCCCCACTATTTTGCCACAATATCTGTAGTCGAAATAATAACAATAAACGGCGTCGGTGAAATTAAGGGAAGATAAGGCTTTCTGGGAGAGGGCGAGTAGGGGCGTTTCTGGGGAAACCAGAAACCAGAAGCAAGCACGGGTTATATTCAGGCTACGAATTTAACCGCGAGTATCTCTTTTCCTCGTCAATTTGTTTTAACGTGCTTTCATCATTTGGTGACAGGCCCGTAGTACAATAATCCTTCTTGCTGCCCCGTTTTCGAGCCGTCGTTTTCAAGATTAATAATTTAAACGATCGAGTGCCGATCTGAGGACATGATAATGGGTGTTTTTAATCACGAGGCCTTTGCCGACCACGAGCAGGTTGTTTTCTGCCATGACGAGAAAACAGGCCTAAAAGGGATTATAGCGGTTCACTCAACAGCACTGGGGCCTGCTGCTGGTGGCTGCCGGATGTGGGCATACAGTAGTGATGATCTAGCAATCAGTGATGCTCTGCGCCTATCAAAAGGTATGAGCTATAAAAATGCCATGGCCGGGCTAAATCTCGGCGGCGGTAAAGCGGTTATTATTGGTGATGCAAAAACTGATAAATCCGAAGACCTTTTTCGTGCCTTTGGCCGTTTTGTCGATAGTCTGGGTGGAAAGTATATTACCGCCGAAGATGTTGGTATCTCAGTATCAGACATGGAAGTTGTCTCTCAGGAAACGCCTTATGTAGCGGGGTTGAATTCTGGACTTGCTGCGAGTGGTGATCCCTCTCCCTTTACTGCTCGTGGTACTTTTAATGGTATTAGAGCTGCGGTAAAACATCGGTTAGGTAAAGAGGGTGTTCGTGGTTTGAAAGTTGCCGTTCAGGGGCTTGGACATGTGGGATGGCATCTTTGTAAAGAACTAGATAATGCGGGCGCAGATCTTTTTGTGGCAGATATAAATGATGAAGTAGTACAACACGCCGTAAAGGAATTTGGTGCCACTGCCGTATCGTGCGATAAAATTTTATACAGTGATGTAGACGTTGTCGCTCCTTGTGCCTTAGGGGCCGTTCTAAATGAGAAAAGTATTCCTTTACTTAAAGCTTCCGTTGTTGCGGGTGCTGCGAACAATCAATTGGCTCAGGCTTCAGATGGCGCTCTTCTTAGTGCACAGAATATTCTTTACGCCCCGGATTATGTCATTAACGCGGGCGGCATAATCAATGTAGCAGCTGAAATAGAAGGTAATTATGACCGCAAGTGGGTCGATACTAAAGTCGCGGCGATCTATGATGTGTTGATTGGTATTTTTGAACGCGCGGATCATGAAAATGGATCTACGAGCGATATTGCAGATCTCATTGCCCAGGAGAAAATTAATAGTGCTACCAAGACTATTATTTATGGCAAACACGATCAAACTGTTGCTTGATTAAAGTAATTTAAAAAAGCCCCGAAGCAGAATATCTGTTTCAGGGCTATTTTGTTATCTCGCAAATATTATACTGATTGAGCACCGTAGTAGAGGCTGACAGTATGTTTGGCTTCTGCAAAAAAGAGCCAGCGCTCTGTGACAATTCCTATTGCGCCAAAAAAGATAGAGCAGATGACTGAAAGGTTCTCTATTCCAGCGTTTTCAGTTGTCCCCGTAAGGGAGATCAGAAAAACGGGTAAAATAAATCCTGAGATAAAAGTAATGTTACGCAATCTTTTTGCGTGTTTACGAGCGATCTGAAATCCCATTTCTTTCATGAGATAGTTGGCTTCAGTATGGGCGGCTTCTAATAGTCGTACTTTGCCCATTGAACCAAGCCCCGTTGCACTCCCTACCGTACTGATACCCTTGGTTTCTCCTATATATTTCCAGTAATAATATTTAATGATAACGGAGACCAAAATAAGAGCGATGGTAATCATATCGAAGAGGGGAGTGTTCTTACCCTGTAAGTGTAAGATTCCGTTTAAAAGCAACGCCCCTGTGGAAAGGGATAGAGCAAGGTAGCTCGCTGGAACGAAGCGGTTATGCCAAGCAGAAACGGGTTTGAGGCAGGCGTAAATCATTGATGTACAATAAACGGTGGCTGCACAGAGAAGAAGTGCTGTAACGCCAATGATTAAAAGTAGGGATATTGTTGTATTGGGGGCGAATATCCAGCAAAGGCCATAGATACCTGTTGGGCCAAAAGTGACAATGGCCAATATGCCCTCTCGGCTTAGCCAAGATGATTTCCACTGTGTTAGAGCACGCCAGGCACGTTCCGGTCTGCCGAGGTGAAAAGTGGAAGAGAGCAAGCCAATGATTATCATCAGGAAGGCTGTACCAAATCCACTATAGGCGAGGGTGTTATCTGCTGAAAAAACACCGAACATGTGGCCTGTGATTAACAAAAACAACAACCCGTATCCCGCGCCAGAAGCTGTTGTAAATAGGATGACTGATTTAGCCGGATGCATTTTGTAACTCCCTACAAACTTAAAGTGACAAAACCTTGTCAGCCCATTGGGCTAACAATCCGGCTTTTTCGGTGGATACAGGGGTGAGGGTTACAGGCTTATTTGAAGCCGAAACCGTGTGCTCGTTCTGTTTAGGTCGCGGGGGCAGGTATTTATTGGTTGGTTTGTAATCCAACTCTGCCATCAAGTCGAAACCTTCACGATCAGCAACCAGTTGGCTGACATCTGAAGTGGGATCATTCAGATCTCCAAAGCTTCTGGCTCCAACCGGGCAGGTTGAAACACAGGCTGGAACACGAGAGGCCTCGGGAAGATTTTCGTTATAGATACGATCTACACATAGAGTGCATTTTTTCATGATCCCTGCGTCTTCATCATATTCTCTGGCGCCATAAGCACAGGCCCAAGAGCAAAGCTTACAACCAATACACTTATCTGCATCGACCAAGACAATACCATCTTCTTCGCGTTTGTAAGATGCACCGGTAGGACAGACGGTTACGCAAGGTGCATCATCACAATGAAGACAGCTTTTGGGAAAATGTACAGTCCGACTGTCGTTATCTTCATCGACGACTTCAAAACTATGTATCCGGTTAAACCATACCCCGTTTGGATCTTGGCCGTACGGGTCCATATCGGTGAGAGGTGCAGAGTGCCCACCCGTATTCCACTCCTTACAGTTCACCGCGCAAGCGTGGCAACCAACACAAATATCGAGATCAATGACAAGGCCAAGTTTTTTCTGTGGGCTTGTGGTCGGGAGACAAGTCATGATTTCTCTCCCAAAAGATCTTCGTTCGTGGTTAGCGGTGTCTGAGCTTTATCGTCCACTTTTGTTGTTTGAGATGGGGCATTTTTCGGTTCCGAAAAGTCTGCCCCGTAGCGAAGTACCGCAATTTGTTCCGGTGCATTGGGTAAAGCAGCAACAGCACCCAGCATTGGTTCCGTCAGACCTTCTTCAAGCTCATCACATTTCTCGATGCGAACACGGAGATCATACCAAGCGGCTTGCCCGGTTACCGGGTCAGAGTTGGAATAACGATACCCATCTTCTCGAGGCGGCAAGAGTTCCGAGATGATATGGTTAAGTAAGAAGCCTTTGTTAGATTCAGGCGCTTTATCGTCCAGCCCCCAGGCCCCTTTGCGTTTGCCAATGGCGTTCCAGGTCCAGATAGTATGAGGGTTTACCCCAGACATCAGTTTGACTTGGGTTTTCACCTTGCCATGCGGAGAGATAACCCAGATCCAATCGTCGTCTGAGATACCCTGCTTTTGCGCGGTAATTTCGTTGATAAAGAGACGGTTTTGTGCCGTGATCTGTCGAAGCCAAGCGTTCTGAGATCCCCAAGAGTGATACATGTGCATGGGGCGCTGGGTGATGGCATGAAGAGGATATTCGTTGCCATCATAAGCTTTTTCTTCCAATGGCATATACCAGATAGGAAGCGGATCAAAGGTCTCTTCAATACGGCTACGCAAAGCATCAGGAGGTTGATTTTCACCATGTCCTTGCGCCGCCAAACGGAATTTTTGCATATGTTCTGAATAGATATGCATAACAATGCGTTCAGCTTTCGGTATCCAACCCATTTCATGAGATCGATCCAAATAAGATCTATTGGCAAATTTGTAATAAGACTGTTCAGGGGTAAATTTATCCGACCAGAAACATCCGTTATCGATGTAGCGCTGAAGCTGATCCGGGTTCGGATCTCCCTTGCCGTTTTGATCACCGTCTTTACCACGCCAGCCTGCGAGAGGGCCAACACCCGGGGTGCGTTCATGATTTGTAATGTAATCAGAATAACCACCTGGGTAGGTTGGACTGCCATCTTGATTGGCCATGCCCGGTAACCCTAACCGAGCCCCAAGGTCTAGGAGAACGTCCTGAAAAGGCCGAACATCGCGGTCAGGTTTAATAACGGGTTGGCGAATTGAGTCTGCGGGGCCATGGGCACTACATATTGGGCGATCCAATAGGGAGATTGCATCCCAACGTTCCAGATACGTCGTGTCCGGTAAAATCAAATCTGCGTAGGCCACCATTTCGGAATTGTAGGCATCCGAATAGATGATTTTTGGTATTTTATAGCTGCCGTCTTCATTCTTATCAGTGAGGTATTTGATGGTGCCCTGTACGTTCATTGAGCTATTCCAGCTCATATTGGCCATGTACATGAAAAGCACATCAATAGGATAGGGATCCCCTTTCCAAGCGTTGTGTATGACCATGTGCATCATGCCATGGGACGAAAGGGGATACTCCCAACTGTAGGCTTTATCGATACGTTTGGGTGTACCGTCGGGCTCTACCAAAAGATCTTCTGGCCCGGTTGGAAACCCAAGTGGCATACCTGGCAGAGGCGTATTGGCAATGGATTCATGTCCTGCAGGTTTGGGCCCAGGAGGACAAGGGCGTGGGAAAGGGGGTTTATGGCGGAACCCGCCAGGAACATCAATGGAGCCTAAGAGCATCTGTAAAACATGAATTGCTCTACAGGTATGAAATCCGTTGGAATGAGCTGATATCCCCCGCATGGCATGCATGGAAATCGGGCGACCAATCATTTTGTCTTGTTTGCGGCCAGCCCAATCTGTCCAGGCGATATCGAGTTCGATCTGTTCTTCAAAGGCAACATGAGCGATCTCGGCTGCAATACGTCGAATATTATCTGCGCTATACCCAATCTGTTCAGCAACGGCATCAGGTGAATATTGAGTATCGAGATAACGTTCTGCCATTAAATGAAAGGCAGGAACCGCTTTTCGGCCATCAGGAAGGGTATACTCGCCTGCCAAAGATGGTTTTGCGTCTGGATTGTTCGCAGATATCAAGGTTTTTGTATCAGCGTCGTAGCAAAGAGGATTGTCTTCTGCATCTCGGACAAACAGGCCGTCATCTGCGGCCCCCGGATCTTGTATCACCAGCCATGGCGCGTTGGTATAGCGGGATAGGTAATCCCAATCGATTTTTTCGGCTTTGAGTAGCTCGTGGATGAGGGCAAAGACAAATAAGCCATCTGTTCCAGGGCGAATACCAATCCACTCATCTGCAATACCGGAATATCCGGTTCGTACAGGATTAACGGATACAAATTTTGTACCTTCTCGGCCTTTTAATTTACCAAGGCCGATTTTAATAGGATTTGAATCGTGGTCTTCTGCGACACCAAACATCAATAGGTATTTTGTTAAATCCCAGTCTGGCTCTCCAAATTCCCAGAATGATCCTCCGGCGCTATAAAGCCCAGCAGCGGCCATGTTGACCGAACAAAACCCACCATGAGCAGCAAAGTTACGTGTACCGAATTTTGCAGCCCACCAGCCTGTGAGACTTTGAGACTGATCGCGGCCGGTAAAAAACGCGAGTTTAGAGGGATCTTTAGCCCTTATTTTCCCAAGCCATCCCCCGGCGAGCTCAAGAGCTTCGTCCCACTCAATCTCTTTAAACTCTCCAGAACCACGTTCACCTGTTCGCAAAAGGGGTTTTTGTAACCGTGCTGGAGAATTGTGCTGCATGATACCAGCAGAACCCTTGGCACAGAGAACGCCTTTATTTACCGGATGATCTGGGTTGCCTTCAATGTAACGGATTTGATCGCCACGTAAGTGCACTTTGATGCCACAGCGACAAGCGCACATATAGCAGGTTGTGGTCTTAACTTCGTCCGACACATGTGGGGACGTGTCAACGTCCTCTTGTTTGGACGTGGGAAAGAAGCCCATTCATCATCTCCATTTTACCGCTACCCTGATGTAACTTGATTATTTTTATTGATTTTTATTTTTGATAGTACAGGTTGTTATATTTTATTCAATATACTGATTTTTAAGCAGAATGAGCCACAATGGTGGCAATTGCCATGCTCGCTAATCTGGCTGCTGGTGGGTCCGCACGACTGGTTAGGACAATCGGTACACTGGCACCAAGAACAATCCCGGCAGCACAAGCGCTATCGCAGTAAACCAATTGTTTGAACATGGCGTTTCCAGTTTCGATGTTTGGCACCACCAACACATCGGCTTGCCCTGCAACAGGATTTTGAATGTCCTTAATTCTTGCCGCCTCTGGCGAGATCGCATTATCCAGTGCCATGGGACCAAACACGTCGGCCTCGCTAACTTCTTCAACGGCCCAACGGGTCAGCTCTGCGGCCTCAACACTGGATGGAATTTGTGGGTTTTCTTCTTCTGTAGCTGAAAGGACAGCAACCTTTGGTGTCTTTGTTCCCAACGCATGCATCATGTCTACAGAATTATGGATAATGGCTTTTTTCGTTTCGAGATCGGGCGCGATATTAATTGCGGCGTCCGTAATCGTCATAACCCGGTCAGAACCGGGTACGGACATATAGAACGCATGGGACAACCTACGCCCTGTACGCAAACCCGCCTCTCGGTTGACGATAGCTCTCATAAAGGTGTCGGTATGAATTTGCCCCTTCATGATGGCGCTAACTTGTCCGGTTCTGGCAAGGTTTACTGACAAATAGGCCGCAGTTTCTTCGTCATCCGCGTTATGGACTTCTATATGAGTGAGGTCCCAGTCAAGTTCTGCTGCGAGTTTGGTAATGATGCCTCGATCCCCAACAAGAACCGGCTCGATTAAGCTGGCACCGGCTGCAAGGTATGCACTTTCCATTGTGATTAAGCTGGTCGCATTCACTATGGCTGTTCTGGCTGGAGAGTATTGAGCAGCATTGTCCAATAACGCATTGGGGCATTCAATAGGGTGCTGGCTCAACATTAACGTATACCTCGATCACAAATAAAAGGATCTCTCGTCGTTGGTTTAGGTGCGCCAAAGCAATAGAAGTTCTCTAAAAATTGAGTGCACACATAAAGCCATTCAAAGAGAATGTGGTGTGAGGTAATTGTTTATCTGTATGGGCTTTTAACTATAGCTCCATTTGGATCCATTCGATGGGTCCAAATGGAGTTGGGAATTTTATATTTTTCTGGGAATCGGATGATTTTCTCGTTCTTGAGGTTCTTCCATTAGCCGATCAATGGTTTTACCCAGACGTTTTATGCCGGGTTCAATCTTAGCATTTTCGATTGAGGTAAATCCTATACGGATATGTGTATCAGGGGCAGGACTTTCCATGAAAAATGGCATACCTGATTCGATTAAGACACCATCCTTGTAAGCCTCTTTGACCAATCGGTTTGCACTTATCCCTTCGGGAACTTTGACCCAATAAGAGGTTCCACCAGAGGAGTGAGAGTAACTGCACTCAGGTATATAGGTGCGCAAAGCCTTATGAACGGCATTCCACCTATTATGCCACCTTCTTCTGAGGCTATAAATCAAACTGTCGTAATATCCAAGCGAGAGAAACAGGGCGACCGTGCGTTGATTGTTACTTGGGGTGTAACGAACGACCAAACGTCGATAATATTTCAATTCTGCAATTAACTCTGGAGCTGCAACGACATAGCCCACACGAAGACCAGGAAACAAAGTTTTGGAAAGACTGCTGATATAGATCACGCGGTCATTATTATCGAGGGCTTTCAGTGCTGGGCTGGCTGACTTGAAATAATTTATCTCGTTTTCATAGTCGTCTTCAATAATGATAAAATCTTGTTCTTCGGCCTTTTCCAAAAGCTTACGTCTTCGTGTCAGCGGCATTGTAATTGTCGTCGGGCATTGGTGGCTGGGGGTAACGAAGGCGTAGTCACAACCGTTTAATTTTTCATCTATAACCATGCCTTTTTCGTCGACCGGGATAGCGGCAAGATTGTCAGTAAATAGTTGCATGATGTTTTTTGCGTCAGGATAACCAGGGTTCTCAATTGCGACGCGTGTCTGTTTTCGAACTAAAAGTCCTGCAAGCAAAAAGAGAGCATTTTGCCCCCCAAGGGTGACAAGGATTTGATCGCTGGATACATGTATTCCCCGTGCTGGCAATAATCTTGTTCTGATTTGCTCGACCAATTGTGGGTCATCATATATTTTATCATCATGGATCCAATCGGCCATATCCCGAGTACTCAGGGCTAACCGACTGCATTCACGCCAAGCGGTGAGTGGAAATAGTCTTTTATCTGGTTGGCCATATACGAACGGATAGGGAATTTCTCTCCAATTCTTAGGGAGATTGAGATAATGACGCTCTGAGGGGCGAAGATATAGTCTGTTATCCCAATCTGGGCTTTCGATATCCTCTGGTTTAGGCGCAGGAGCACTATCCGTTGAAAGTTTTGATTGTTCGATACCATCGACAAGATCTTCGTTTACAAAAATACCGCTCCTCTCCCTTGTGACGAGGTACCCGTCGTCCGTAAGGCCTTGATATACAAGAATTGCAGTGTTTCTAGATATGCTGAGATCGGTGGCGAGCTTACGGCTGGAGGGAAGCTTAAAGCCCGCTGGAAGGGTACTGTTTAAGATCGCGTTTAAAATGGCACGACGGAGTTGGCTCTGGAGAGACTCTCGACTGTTTTTTTCTAGATGGAAAAGTATATCACTTGCCAACTGGGTGTCCCCTCAAGGTTATCGGACTTAAATATTTGTTTGCTAATTTATGGCATCTTTTAAAAAAGCATAACACGCTAATCAACTGGACTCATCATTATATTGGATTGGCACTATATATATAGTGTTTCACTTCAAATAATAACGAAAATTGATTGCTATTGTGGTAAGCATCCTGTGGGAGAAGATTGTGTCTGAAACCGAAGTGAACACACAAATGGTCGAGGACGATGCTATTGATCCGTCCAATACTGACATCTCTCCTACAGAAAAGCAGGGGGTCCGAGTCAAAACGAAATTGCTCCTTGCCGTTGGCAGCATTGTTTCTACCACCCTACTTGCAGGACTAGTGAGTTTCCTTTCTTTTGAAGGCGTGAGCAAAGCTTTCGACCAGATATCGAACCGAAGCATTCCCCAAATGAGTATTGCACTTGAACTCTCAGAAATTGGAACCAGTATCGCGGCAACTGCTCCAGCTCTTATTTCTGCAAAAAATATTGCAGAAAAAAATGATGTGTACCAATCATTACAAGAACGAGAACAAAGCCTGGAAAGGTTAACTGAAGCGCTTCGAACAAGTGACTTTGATCAATCGACCAGTGATCGTCTAGTGCAAGTTTCAAAGGCGCTCAAAGAAAATTTATCTGAGTTAAACAATTCTGTAACTTTTCAGTTGAATCTCAATGTACGTATGACAGAAATGATGGCTGAACTTTTAGCGATTAAACGTGATTTTGATAGTGTGGTTACACCCTATCAAGAAGTGGCAAGGAACGCTGTTGAGACGACGATTGACGAAGCATTTGGTAGCTCTGATGTGACGAACCAGCTTATCGAGATATTGATTTCTGTTACGCGCAGTCAGGTTTCTTCTTCTATGCAGGTGGATACAAATTTGATGTTTGCACGGTTGGCAGAGGTCACATCGGCCATTGAGAGCGAACAAATCGATGGATCTGAAGAGATAATAATAAAAGCCACAAAACGAAACAAAGAGAACATCTCATTAATCAACGATGATATTTCCCAAGAAGCGATCAAAATTCGTGGGCTTGGGAAAAAGATCACGAATTTATTAACTGCGGAAGAAACGGTGTTTTCGTTAAGAAGGCAATCTCTTTCAGAAATTCAAAACTCTAAAGAGTTAATTGCTAAAAATTTAGAACTCTCTCAAGAACTTAAAAATCTTGTAAATAATGTCGCTGTGACTGCCGAAAAAGGGGCCGTTTCGTCTGTTGCTGTATCAAATTCAGCCATCTCAGAGGGTGAAATTTGGCTTTTGGTTATTTTGGTTGTTTCCGTCATTCTTGCATCGATAATTATGTATTTTGTCGTTGGGAAAATGATAATTGCGCGACTTGTTTCTTTGTCAAATTCGATGAAACAGATTTCGGAAGGTGATTTAACGATTGATGTACAGACAGGTCAACGTGATGAAATTGGAGAGATGGCTGACGCTTTAAATATCTTCAAAGAAAATTCTCAGCAGGTTGAGCGTCTTAGGGCTGAACGAGAGGAAGCAAAGGAAAACGCGGAAAGGCAACGTAAAGCTGACATGAGTGCTCTTGCTGACCAGTTTAACCTTAGAGTTAAAGCGATTGTTTCAACCGTACAAGAATCAGTCTCCGGTTTGGGCGGCACCGCTGAAAATATGAACGTATCAGCTAGTCTGGCACAAAATCAGTCTTCGCAAGCCTCAGAGGCATCTTCTGATGTCTCTCTCAACGTGGAATCTGTTGCTGCTGCATCAGAAGAGCTTTCGGCTTCAATAGAAGAGATCAGTCGGCAGACATCTATGGCGGCGACTGCTTCGCGTGAAGTTAGTACGGATGCAGAAGAAACGAATAGAGCCGTGGATACCCTGTCAGCTGCAGCAGAAAAAATTGGGGCAGTTGTTGGCCTTATAAGTGAAATTGCAGACCAAACCAATCTCCTTGCCCTTAACGCAACGATTGAGGCCGCACGGGCAGGAGACGCAGGTAAAGGGTTTGCGGTTGTAGCCTCAGAGGTGAAAAGTCTGGCTACTCAAACAGGGACAGCCACAGATGATATTTCTGAACAGGTAGCCGCTATTCGAGATACAGTCCAACAAGCGGCTGAAGCAATCAGAAAAGTTACGAAGGCTGTTGGAAATATGGATGAGATTACTGCGGGTATCGCTGCTGCAGTCACAGAGCAATCCTCTGCTACAGGTGAAATGTCCAGAAATGTACGCCTGGCTGCCGATGGTACCAGTAAAGTATCTCAGAATATTATGGATGTTATGAAGGCATCTGAAGAAACTGGCAAAGCTGCCGGTGTTGTTTTGTCTTCGTCTGGCCAACTGACAAACGACCTCGAAGCGCTATCCCAAGAAGTTGATGATTTCATGGTCGTAATTCGTAAATAGGGTTTCATCCTACCAATTATCATACAGCCTTGAGTGGAGTAGAAAATCTGGCTTGTGAATAGTATTTCTATGCGATTTGAAATGAAATTTGGACTCATAGAGTTTTTCTGGCTGGCACTATATTCAATTTGTATTTCTATTACCGTATAAATACGGACGTATAATCCAAGGAGATGAAGTCATTTGTCTTAAATAACTTCTACCCAGTAATTGTATTCGATTAGTATGATTTAAGTTACGAATCAGTAATTTAATGTTGTTTTTGTTGATGAGCTAATTCTTAGTATAAAGTGTAGGGATGTTTTTTGTAAATTTTAAATTTTCGCCTCACGGATATTAAATCCACTAGGAGAAAATATTAAAATGATGTATTTTGAATCTTGTAAGTTTCAAAATTTACTTCAAAATTTGTAGGGATATGAGCTTTGATTTGTGATTTTGAAATAAATACTTGAAGTCAAATGGATCGTCGTTAGTTGGGTAAAGTACAGGTGTAGCAGAGGTCTATGGCTCTCTGATTTATCCGAAAAAAGTAACTAAAGTAGGAATGGGTGTTAGAAAATTTATTTCCATTCCAATTTGCGTAACTTGTAAATGCAACTGATCGTTTAAAAGTACTGAAATGTTCAGTTTCATCATTACTTCAAGTCAGGGAGGTGTCTCAGTCAACTTGTCCTAAATATCGTCATTAAATATCAAGCAAAAATCAAAAACAGCCTACTTGCAGATAAACTGTAAAATGGACTGTGAACAGGGACACTCCTCATTGAACAGGTGAAGGAGTTTGGGAGAATTAATATGACTATACTTAAAAAAACATCACTTAGCCGCCGTAAAGTTCTTAAAGGCGCAGCTATCGCTGGAGCATCAACACTCGCAGCCCCAGCTTTTATCAAGAATGCTCTATCTTCATCAGGCGAACTCAATGTCATGATGTGGTCTGATTATCTACCGGAAGAATTTAAAGAAGCGTTCAAAAAAGAAACCGGTATTGTTATCAACCATACTGGCATTGGATCTAACGAAGAAATTATCAATAAACTGCGTGCTACACGTGGCCGTGGCTTTGATGTTATCTCGCCAACAAATATGCGTGCGCAACAGTGGGAACCGCTTAATTTGTTGCAGCCATTTGACTTAAATAAAGCCCATGTTGATCGGGTAAATCCTGCAATGGCTAAAGTTGGTGAAACCGACTGGAACTTTGATGGCAAAGGCTCACATTGGCTTCCTCAACTTTGGGGTACAGAGGCTGTTGCTTGGCGTACCGACAAATGGACACCAGAAGGCGGGGTCCCTAGCTATGGCGACCTTTGGAAAGATGGTGGTGAAAATACCATGATGGGGCGTCCACACTCTATGATGCTGGGTGCTGGCCTTTATATGGAAACCATTGGTGAACTCGCACCAGGTGATGTTAAACGTGCTTATAAAAGCGAAGAAGATATGAAAGAGGTTTGGTCAAAAATCACCAAATTCTGTATCGATCGCAAAGCCAACGTCAAAAAATTCTGGAATGATGCTGATGGTCAGAAAAATGGCTTAATGCAAGAAGATGTAATCATGGGCCAGACTTGGGATGGACCTATCCTTGCGCTTAAAGGTGAAGGTAATCCCGTTCAATATCAAGCACCTAAAGAAGGTGCTCTGGCTTGGGTTGATGGTCTTGCAATGCCTAAAGGCGCGAAGAACATTGATCAAATTTATGCCTTCCTTGAGTTCTCTTATCGCCCTGAAAATGGTGGCATGACGGCTAACCTGACTGGATACAACTCTGCTGTTATTGGTGCAGATGCGCACCTGTCAGCAGCATCCAAGAAGAATTTTTCTGAAGCTTATCCTGGTGATGCTTTGGATAATCTTTTTGCGTGGCCAGCAGAACCAACTTGGTATGCTCAGCTTCGTACTGAGTTCCGGGATAAATTTGTCGCTGCATAGTCTGTAGTTGATCTCGATTATGGGAGCGCAGACTATCGTCTGTGCTCCTCTTCTTCCTTAAATAATAAAAACGGGTAGTTCGTATACCCGAGAGAGTGGTCGTGGGGTCGTCATGAGCTCAGGTGTAGATTTAGAACATGTGACAATTCGTTTTGGAGATTTCACCGCTGTCGACGATGCAAATTTGTCGATAAAAAAAGGTGAATTTTTTAGCTTCCTAGGACCATCGGGTTGCGGGAAGACAACAATATTACGTGCTGTATCAGGCTTTAATGAGCCTACTGAGGGAACTGTGCGTATCAATGGGAATGATATGCAGGGGATCGGACCAAATAAAAGGCCGACGGCATTGATTTTTCAAAACCTTGCCCTTTTTCCTTTGATGTCTGTCGCTGATAACATCGCATTTGGGCTTGAGGTTGAAGGTATTAAGTACGTGGAACGTCGCCGTCGTGCTGAGGAATTGTTGGATCTGATCGCTCTGTCGGGACAGGGCGATAAAATGGTTTCCGAGCTTTCTGGTGGACAGAAGCAGCGTGTAGCGATTGCGAGAGCGCTTGCGGTAGAGCCTGAAGTACTGCTCCTTGATGAGCCTTTATCTGCACTTGATTTGAAGTTGCGACAACATATGCGCAGTGAGCTTCGAAACATTCAACAGCGTGTTGGTATTACTTTTATTTACATCACCCACGATCAGGGCGAAGCATTGACCATGTCCGATCGAATTGCGGTTATGTCTGCAGGTCTAATCGAACAAGTCGGCGACGGCAGCACAATTTATAACGAACCAGAAACGGCTTTTGTGGCTTCCTTTGTCGGGGAAAACAACCCGTTCTTTGGTAAAGTTATTAAAGCTGATGAGAACTATGCCCAAATTCAGAATAAATTCGGTTTGCTCAGAGGGCGGAATACACAAGGTTTAAGTGAAGGTGATTCCGCGATTCTTTTCGTTCGTCCAGAAGCTCTTTCCCTCGTACATGGCGATGAGCCATCTGAGAATGTAATAGAAAGTACAATTCTCTCTGAAGAATTTGAGGGTCATTCCATTCACATTCATCTTGAAGGTGAAACTGCGAAAAAGATTGCTCTTTCAATTAGCAATGATGGTACTGGATCAAAACTGCAGGTAGGAGATACGACAAAGATTTGCTTTGATGTAGACCGAGCGATTGTTCTACCGGAAGGAGACCTTGCTGATGAGTGATCAATTGCAAAATTTGGATCTCCCATATTTCGCTATCTTTTTGACGTTTTTTCTAGCTGTTCTTTCATCTCTATTGGTGCTAGCACCTACTCAAAGAGGTATTTCTGCTACCTGGGATTACCTAAAACAAGTAAAGTTTATTGAACGAAATGGTATCGTCGTCTCAACTTATATTGTGATTGCCGTTTCACTGTGGGTCGTCGTGATGATTGTTGCCCCGCAATTCTTTATGGTTGAGCTTTCATTCCATGATGGCACAGTTGCTGCTGATGTAAACTATGATTACTCACAAACGCCCTATACCTTTAACAATTACAGCTATGTGATTTTTGGCAGTGGTAGCGATGATAGTTACTTTAATGTTCTGCACCTTAAAGTTTTTCTGAGAACAATCATCGCATCAGTTTGTATTACATTGCTCGCTTTTGTACTCTGTTATCCGATTGCTTATTACATGGCTCAGACTGCTAAAGGCGGTACCGTACGGTTACTTCTAATCTGCTTGGTATTACCTTTTTGGGTAAACGAAATTCTTAGAGCCTTTGCGTTCAGGATTTTATTTGGATCAAGTGGTGTGATAAATTCTGTCTTGATTGGTAGTGGCATAATGGATGAGCCATTTGATTTCATCAAAGCCGATATCGCGATGTATGCAGGTTTAAGTTATGCTTATATTCTGCTGATGATCTTCCCGATCTACAATGCAATTGAAAGCTTGGATCACAATCAAATTGAGGCTGCGAGAGATCTTGGATCTTCATGGTCACGTATACATTATCGCGTTGTAATGCCTTATGCCAAACCGGGAATAGCATCTGGCTGTACGATGGTGTTCATGCTTACAGCTGGGGCATTGGCTGCACCTCAAATTTTAGGTGGACCAAGTAGTTTGTGGTTTACACAAATTATAACGAACTGGTTTAACCTTGGTGATTGGACACGTGGCTCGGCCTACGCATTCCTATTTTTGTTATCGTGTATTGTGTTTGTTCTCACAGTCATGAAGTATTTCAAGGTTAATTTAGGGGAGTTAGCTAAATGACTTCTGATCTTATTCAAAAATACATGGTGCGATTTTATATTGCGATGTTCTTTTTGTACCTGTTTGGTCCGTTAATATTAATGGGGACTACCGCATTTAATACACCAAAATTCCCAACAGCTATTCCTTTTAAAGAAGGTACGCTCGAATGGTTTACCGTTTTAGCAAATGATAAAACGATCATTGAAGGGCTTCAAAATTCTTTATTAGTTGGAATAGGCGTTATTTGTTTGTCTGTGCCCATTGGTTTGGCAGCAGCCTTATTGATGTCGCAGGTCCACAGAAAAGTACAACCAATTTACTATACGATTGTTGTATCACCTCTATTAACGCCGGGTGTTATTATTGGTATCTCTACGTTGGTTTTTTGGGACAAGATTGGCACAAGCCAAGGCCAAGATTTTGATGCGTTTTACTATAATCCTTACTTTCTAACAATTGTTGGTCAATCCACCTTCGTTTCTGCCTATTGCATGCTGATTTTCTTGTCACGATTACAAAGATTTGATCGAACATTGGAAGAAGCGGCATTGGATTTAGGAGCATCGAATGTTCAGGTTTTCAAAAAAATAATGTTACCGTTTTTAAAGCCAGCTATCGGCTCGGCAGCAGTATTGGCTTTTTTAACAAGTTTTGAAAACTACAACACCACAGTCTTTACCATGACAGAGGGGAAAACGTTAACAACGGCATTGGCAAGTAAAGCTCGGTTAGGAACAGATCCTTCTCTTAGTGCTTTGGCTGTTGTAATTGTTGGGATTACCTTAGTGGGTGTTACGTTCCATGAAATCTATCGACGTCGAGAGGTTCGAAAAGATGAACTTGCTGCTGAGGCAGCTAAACGAGCCGCACATGCCGCTGATAAAGCCATGGCACCCGTCTAAGCTGATTATCAGATAACAGGATTAAAAAAAACGGCGGTAGAGATTATCTCTACCGCCGTTTTCGTATGTGTTTAGTACTCTTGGTTGGGCCTAATTGGAGAGGAAGAAGTTATGCCCCACCATTTCCAAAATGATTACCAATAATTTCTTCTTTAGTATCCAGTGAAACATCTGAAACAGTTTTTGTTGGCCCGGTCTGTTTCCAGGCGATTTTCCAAAACAGTTCTTTTTCTAACCTAAGGACCTCGATAAATGCTTGGTAATATTTGATATCGAAATAGGCAGTTGCAGTACCTTTTTTATGGTCACCATGGGGATTTTGAGCATTTTTATCGCCATAATCCTTGAATACAGCGAAACCGCAATCTTTATCTTTTTCATTCAGAAGCCTGATAATAATCTGGGCTTTTGGATTGTCAGGAGTCGATTTAGTATTGAGGATTTGAACTGTGTATTTAGAGATACTGTGTACTGTCGTCGGCATCATGGTCCCGTCCTCTGTAGTCGCTCGTCCTTATTTCGGCTGATAGAAATTTCTTTCTGGACGATATGATTATTCATAAACAGATTTAATTTTCGTGAACTCTATCAAAGAGAAGCCTCTGATATATATCGGAAGGCATATATTTATTAGTATCCAATCTTATCACGTATGAGTGCACTCGACCACGGAGTGTAAAAACTGGACTCACCAAATTGTTAATTGTGGTTCGAAGACAGTACTTACCTTGGCGACTTTTTTGAACGTAATTATGAGAGCAGATAGGGCCAGGAATTCGCTAATTCCTTTTGTTTGCTGGTTATCTGGTGCGAATGTAAAATCAGTGGACTCAAAGTGGGTTTATCAATTTGGCTGAACTGGAACTATCAGCTTTATAAAAAGCCGTGTGACACTTTCTCATAGTTACCATGAATATATTGGCTAGGTTTACCACTGCGATCGTGAATTTAAGCAGTCAGGGACCTGTGTAGTTGGAAGTGAATCATGACATTAACAGAACATACAAACGACTTTAGTGAAGTCATCGAAAATGATCGCGCCCACGTTTGGCACCATATAAGCCAACACAAACGATATGAAACCGTAGATCCTATGGTTATTATCGAAGGTAAGGGGATGAATGTATGGGATGCCAAGGGCAAAAAGTATCTTGATGCTGTGTCTGGTGGCGTCTGGACAGTTAATGTTGGTTATGGTCGTGAGACGATTGCTGATGCCGTCCGTGAGCAGCTTGTAAAGTTAAATTACTTTGCTAACTCTGCTGGATCTATTCCAGGTGCTAATTTTGCCAAAAGCCTGATTGATAAAATGCCTGGGATGAGCCGGGTGTATTATTCAAACTCTGGATCCGAAGCTAACGAAAAGGCATACAAGATTGTCCGCCAAATAGCCCATAACAAGTATGGTGGCAAAAAATATAAAATTCTGTATCGCGATCGTGATTATCACGGCACAACAATCACTGCTTTGAGCTCTACAGGACAGTCGCAACGCAAAGATCAGTACGGTCCCTTTACACCAGGGTTCATTGAAGTCCCTCATTGCTGTGAGTATCGCTCCCAGTATGGTGAAGGTGATGACTACGGTATAAAAGCAGCTCTTGCCATTGAAGAGGTTATTCTTCGTGAAGGGCCAGATACGGTTGGCGCACTGGTTCTTGAGCCGATAACTGCTGGTGGAGGGGTGATTACACCGCCAGAAGGGTATTGGGAAAAAGTTCAGGAAATATGCAAAAAGTACGACATTTTACTTCATATTGATGAAGTGGTTTGTGGCCTTGGACGTACAGGTAAATGGTTTGGGTATCAGCACTACGGAATTAAGCCAGATATCGTAACAATGGCAAAGGGCGTGGCCTCTGGTTATGCTGCGATTTCCTGTACGGTGACAACGGAAGAAGTCTTTAATCATTTCAAAAACGATCCATCTGATCCAATGAGTTTCTTCCGCGACATCTCTACTTTTGGGGGATGTACCGCAGGACCTGCCGCGGCCCTGGAAAATATTCGTATTATCGAAGATGAAAATCTCTTGGATAATGTTACCCGAATGGGCGAATACCTTATGGATCGGCTAAATGAGCTTAAAGAAAAGCATCAGGTTGTTGGTGACGTGAGAGGTAAGGGATTGTTCTGTGGTTTAGAACTCGTTGTTGATAGAGCCACCAAGGAACCTGTGCATGAAAGTATAACACAAGCCGTTGTCGCGGATTGTATGGCTCAAGGCGTCATCATTGGGGCCACAAACCGGAGCTTTAAAGAGTTTAATAATACTATATGTCTTAGCCCCGCATTGATCTGTACCAAAGTGGAGTTGGATGAAATTGTTACAGCCATCGACAACGCTCTCACAAAAGTCTGCGCATAAATAAAAGAACCTATAAGGGTTCGTACAATATCTTCCTGTGACTATCGGGTCTGTTCTTAAATGAGCAGGCCCGTTTTTTTATGTTAATTAAGTGGCTTAGTTAGTCATATTTTTGGAACTGCTGGGTAAAATTCAGTTAAGAAAATTAAAATTTATATGTGTGTGAATTCTTTATATAAAACTGGCATCATTGATGAATAGATCTGGACCTATGAGACGGCGTGATTTGTTGCTTTTCTAGTCACAGGATGAGCACACGTTTTGACCGATGCTCAAGCATTTGTGTTTGAGTTAGCGGTCAGAGCTTTAAAAGCAAAAGCCGAATTTAAGAACAACTGGAATTGTACCCAGATATTGATATGGGCGTTTAAGAATTTTCTCTGAAAACAGAGAATAATTTTTGAAATAAGGAATTACTAAAATGAGAATGACGACAGAAGAAGCCTTCGTAAAAGTTCTGCAAATGCATGGTATCGAACATGGTTTTGGAATTATCGGCTCAGCTTTTATGCCTATTTCGGACTTGTTTCCAAAAGCGGGAATTAAGTTCTGGGATGTTGCCCACGAAACCAACGGTGGGATGATTTGTGATGGCTATACCCGCACCACAGGTAAAGTCGCCATGTGTATTGCTCAAAACGGTCCGGGCATCACAGGATTTGTCACGCCTGTAAAAACCGCCTATTGGAACCATACACCAATGCTATTGGTTACCCCTCAAGCTGCGAACAAGACAATCGGGCAGGGTGGCTTCCAGGAAGTTGAACAGATGGCTCTGTTTAAGGATATGGTTTGCTATCAGGAAGAAGTCCGTGATCCATCTCGTATGGCTGAAGTCCTTAACCGGGTTATTCAAAAAGCGATCCGCGGCTCTGCTCCTGCACAAATTAACGTTCCACGCGATATGTGGACTCAGATTATAGATATTGAACTGCCGCAAATGGTGGATCTCGAGCTTCCCGCTGGCGGGGCTGCTGCTATTTCTAAAGCAGCTGAATTGCTTTCCAATGCTAAGTTCCCTGTGATCCTGTCCGGTGCGGGTGTGGTGATCGGCGGCGCGATTCCTGATTGTCAGGCCTTGGCAGAACGTCTGGACTCAGCGGTGTGCAGTGGCTACCAGCATAATGATAGTTTCCCAGGAAGTCATCCTCTTGCAGCTGGTCCTTTGGGCTATAACGGATCGAAAGCTGCGATGGAATTAATAGCCAAAGCAGATGTTGTTCTCGCTCTTGGTACCCGTCTGAACCCGTTTTCTACACTGCCTGGTTATGGCATTGATTACTGGCCTAAAGATGCAAACATTATTCAGGTTGATATCAACTCAGACCGTATTGGCCTGACAAAGAAAGTCACCGTCGGTATTTGTGGAGATGCAAAGCAAGTTGCCCAGCAAATCTTGTCACAGTTAAGCCCAACTGCTGGTGATGCTGGACGCGAAGAGCGTAAAGCACTTATCCATCACACAAAATCTTCCTGGCTGCAGACACTTAGCAGCATGGACCATGAAGATGATGATCCCGGTACATCTTGGAATGCAGATTCTCGTACCCGTGATGCAGACCGTATGTCTCCACGTATGGCATGGCGTGCTATCCAAGAAGGCCTTCCTCAAGACGCGATTATTTCCAGCGATATCGGAAATAACTGTGCCATTGGTAATGCTTATCCAACGTTTGAACAGGGGCGCAAATATCTGGCTCCGGGACTGTTTGGTCCTTGTGGTTATGGGTTCCCGTCCATTATCGGTGCTAAAATTGGTTGCCCAGATGTACCTGTTGTTGGCTTTGCCGGTGATGGTGCCTTTGGTATTAGCATGAACGAAATGACTTCTGTTGGCCGTGATGAATGGCCAGCAATCACGATGGTCATTTTCCGTAATTACCAGTGGGGTGCTGAAAAACGTAATACGACTCTTTGGTATGACAACAACTTCGTTGGTACCGAATTGGATCCGCATTTGAGTTATGCCAAAGTTGCTGAAGGTTGTGGCCTCAAAGGCGTAACTGTTAAATCTCAAGCAGAGTTAACTGCTACATTGAGAGAAGCGACTGCTGCGCAAAAAGATGGTGTAACCACTTTTATTGAGGTTATTCTTAATCAGGAGCTCGGTGAGCCTTTCCGCCGTGATGCCATGACAAAACCGGTTGAAGTTGCAGGCATTGATGCTTCTGACATGCAGCCGCAAAAAGGTCTCTAGGAAACATATTTCTTAAGATAAAACGCTTAAATACAGAAAAAGGCTGCTCATTTCGGAGCAGCCTTTTTCTGTTAAGGGTGACTAAGATCTGGTGTTATTCGATTTCAGCTTCTTTGATAATCCAGGTTTCTTTTATAGCATCCAGATACCAAGCTTTCATTTCAGGCAGATTAAGCATGGTACGGCTGTATTCTTCACAAGCACCGTCAAGACTGATGCCATAGGTTTTAAACCGGCTGACAACTGGTGCATACATTGCGTCGGCAATGGTGAAATGGCCGAAAAGAAATGGTCCCTTACTGGCATATTCCTCTCTGCAATTGCGCCAGACATCCTTAATTCTTTCAACATTAGCAATTACATCTTCGGGCAATTTTATTGTGATGTTTTTACGCATATTCATATGTAATGTGCCACGCATTGGGAAAAATCCAGAATGCATCTCACAACAAATAGAACGCAATTTGGCACGGTCAGCTATGTTGTCGGGTAAAAGTCTGGCATCGGGATATTTCTCTCCGAGGTATTCAAGAATAGCAAAGCTATCACTAATCGTTAGATCTCCATCTTTGAGAACAGGAACCGTTCCTACAGGAGAGTATTCAAGAAGTTTTTCTTTTGTATCACTCTCGTAGAGGGGAATAACTTGCTCATCAAAATCAAGGCCAGCAACTTTCATTGCAAGCCATGGACGCAACGACCATGAAGAGTAGTTTTTGTTACCAATTATGAGGCGCATTCTATCCATGAGAGAAACCCGTAAAAATGTCGAATGTGAAAGGGACCTCTAATACTAGAGGGAAATGGTTTGAGTATCAAAGATGAGGGGCGTGATTAAATAGTCAAGTAATGTTCGGAAAATAGTACTCCATGATCAGATCAAAATTCACTTTTTAGTTGCCTTTCTTACAGTCGGTATGAAAACATATATATTCATACCAATCAGGGGGGACCGCCCCTGGAGCAGGGGTGGACGACCAATATTTAACAAAGGAGGTCGTTATGCCTGGATCTGTATCCGTGGCGGCCCGTAGTGCCGCCATAGTTGGCCCATATCTCAGTGGTAAAACATCTGTGATGGAGGCCTTGCTCTGCGCGTCTGGAGAAATCCAGCGGCGTGGTACTGTAAAAGAGAAAAATACCGTCGGTGATACGTCGCCGGAGTCTCGTGATCGGCATATGTCTGTCGAATTATCCCTCGCACGTACTAAGTATCTCGGCGACAATTGGACCCTGATAGATACTCCCGGATCTGTTGAATTTCATCAAGATACCGTCGCTGCCTTATCTGTGGTTGACATCGCTGTCGTTGTTTGCGAACCCAACCCGGAAAAAGCTTTGGCTTTGTCGCCATTACTCCACTTTCTCGATACAAATGATATTCCGCACCTTATTTTTATAAATAAAATTGATACCTCAACACACACTGTATCCGAAGTTTTCGATGCGCTTCAGGATGTGTCGGAACGACCTCTCATTCTTCGGCAGGTTCCCTTGCGGGAAGAGGGTAAAATAAATGGGTATGTGGATCTGATTTCTGAAAAGGCTTACCGCTACGGCGAAGACGGCTCTAATGTCATCGAGATGCCAGACGTAATCAAACAACGCGAAGCCGATGCAAGGCAGGATATGCTAGAAGGGCTCGCAGATTTCGACGATGTGCTTTTGGAGCAATTACTGGAGGATGAAGCGCCTTCTTCTGAAGAGATATATCAGCAATTTTCAAAGGATCTGAGCGACGATCTCGTCGTGCCGGTTCTTATCGGCGGTGCTGAACATGGCTATGGTATTAATCGGCTTTGGAAAACTCTACGACACGATTGCCCTCAACCTGAGATTACACGCGAACGTCTTGCATTTCCTGATCACAAGCAGCTTATTCAAGTATTCAAAACCCAGTTTGTTCCTCACATTGGCAAGCTCTCTTATGCAAGAATTTGGCGCGGGGAGGTCCATGATGGGGATCATTTAGGGGAGCATAGAGTTAGTGGTTTAAATTTTATTCTCGGTCAAAAAAATGAAAAAGTGAGAGAGGTTTGTGAGGGAGATATTGCAGCACTAGGGCGTATGGAAGAGGTGCATTCGGGGCAAGTCTTAACCCAAGATGGATTGTTAAAAGATCAAGATTTTTGTCCTGATATAGAGCCTCCTGTATATTCACTCTCTATCGAAACTCTCAAGCATGAAGATGAAGTCAAGTTATCTACTGGATTGGCTCGGTTAGCTGAAGAAGACCCCTCTCTTTCTTTTAAAAGTAATCCCGATACACATGAGCTTTTGTTGTGGGGCCAAGGTGAGATCCATCTCAAAGTAGCCCTCAGTAAATTAGAGCGTCAATACAACGTATCGGTCAAAGCACGTCGACCTAAGGTCGCCTATAAAGAAACTATTTTGAAGGGGACAGTAGCACACGCGCGCCATAAAAAACAAAGTGGCGGCCATGGTGAGTTTGGGGATGTGCATCTGAATATACAGCCCTTGTCACGTGGTAGCGGGTTTATTTTTGAGAGCTCTGTAACAGGGGGTTCGGTTCCTAAAAAACATATTCCTGCCGTTCAGGCAGGTGTGAAAGAATATATTGTATCGGGTCCTTTGGGTTTTCAAGTTGTTGATATCGCCGTGACCCTTCTCGATGGTCAACATCACGCGGTCGATAGTTCTGACTTGGCGTTTAGGAAAGCGGGAATTATGGCGATGAAGGAAGGGCTTTCCAATTGTCGCCCTGCATTATTGGAGCCAATTTATGAGTTAAAAATCTCTATTCCCAGTCCGTTTACTTCCAATGGCCAGGCGTTGATTTCACGTAGGCGAGGACAAATTCTGGGCTTTGATGCCAAGGACGGTTGGAAAGGGTGGGATGAGATAACGGCGCATTTACCGCAGGCAGAGATGAGTGACTTAATCATAGAATTGAGGTCACAAACGCAGGGGATCGGAACATTTAGTTCCGAGTTTGCTCATCTGGTTGAGCTTACGGGGAAGCTGGCGAATGAAATTATTCACCCCTCCAGTGCCGCGGCGGAATAATATTTGAAGAGTTCTTATCTTTGATAAGGAGCTTTGATCTTATATTTCCTTAGTTTATCTGCGATTGTTGTGTGGGATACTTTGAGCGCTTGTGCAAGTTTACGGCTACTTGGGTATCGAGGGTAGAGTTCCGTGAAGAGGTTCTTCTCAAAGATCTCGAGCGCCTCCTTGTAGCTGGGTACAGTTGGCTTGTTAGACCCATCTTGGTGTAGAGCGCTATTAGAAGTGTTCTGGAAAGCTGACCTTATCTCTAACTGCCTTGTATCCTGTAGCTCTTCTATTCTTAGATCTAAGTCCTTTGGCAACAGATACTCTTCATCACAAAGGGAAACCGCGCGGAATAATAAATTTTCCATCTGTCGTATGTTTCCCGGCCAGGGGTAGCTGTTGAGGAGCTCCAGTAAGTCACTTGAGATACTTGGCTTCTGGCAACCAATTTGTCGAGCAGCTCGTGATATAAAGTGCCTGGCAAGTAAGGGGATGTCTTCGACCCGGTTGCGCAAAGGGGGGATCGTAATTGAAAGAACGTTGAGGCGGTAGAAAAGATCTTCCCGAAAATTATTGGTTGCAATCATCTTTTCGAGATCTCTGTTGGTTGCGCTGATGGTCCTGACATCGACCTTAATTTCTTTAGTGCCTCCCACACGTCTAAAAGTACCATCTTGAAGAAATCTAAGGAGTTTGGCCTGTAAGTATGGTGAAAGCTCCCCAATTTCGTCGAGGAATACCGTTCCCGTATCAGCAAGTTCCAGTAGTCCTGGCTTACCGCCTTTTGCCGCTGATGTGAATGCGCCTTGCGCATAACCGAAGAGCTCACTCTCTGCTAAATTTTCAGGTAAAGCAGCACAGTTTAGGGCAAGAAAAGGTTGTTTGTTTCTATTGCTGGCTTCGTGAGCTGCTCTTGCAAACAGTTCTTTACCTGTTCCCGTTTCACCAAGAATGAGTAAGGGAGCGTCGACTTTTGATAATCGTAATGCTTTTGCTTTGATGTTTTTCATTACGTCGGTATCGCCAAGAATGGCACTAAAACCTCTTGTCGCTTGCCGTGTGTCGAGTGCGCTAAAGGCGCGCCCTATTCTTGTCGGGCGCTGAAAGATTAAAACACTTCCGGATACTTCAGTGTCATTTTTGTCACGCGATGTGATTGGTTCTGCGTGGAGCATGAAAGTTTCTGCGCCGAGCACCATCTCCGTTTCGGGTATTTGAAATGCGGCTTGTTGCAGTAGTGCCGTAATTGGAGAGTTTAAAAGTTTATCCAGGGGGTAGCACCGCAGCTTCGCTTCGCTTTTATTGGTGATTTTTTGCACGGCTTCGTTGGTTTGAGTGATAAAGCCCTGGGTATCTATGGCGATTACAGGATCGGGTAAGCTGGAGAGCACAGCATGTAATTGTAAGCGACGACGCTCAGTGGGGAGCAAATCTATGGCGATAACCTCATGGATGCCTCGAACTGATTTTACCGCCTCTGCCAAGGCTTTTAAACCTGGCTTTCTTAGCGCTGGAATATCCATGTAAATATAGTGTGTGGTGACTTCGAGGTTTCGGATATCCAAGCCAGATTTTACCAGCACTGTTAATACTTCTTGGGTGATTCCTAAACGATTGTCGCCAGTAAGCTGAACTCTCATTGTAAAATATTCCTTACGTAAGAATATATTTACATCACGTTACTTCTCTGAAATCAATGATAAATATAGTAAAAGGTATGTGTATATCTGTGGCCGTAAGAAAATTCTTACGTAGAATTTTCGCTGATTAAGTTAAGTGTTTGAAAGAAATGAGAAATTTAAGTTGGCACAACTGTTGCTAATATAGAAGTGAAACATAACACATTACAAAGTGCTCATTCTGGGAGAATATTTAAATGTCTGACGTCACAGGTAAAAAAGGCTTTGCAACCCGTGCAATTCACCATGCTTATAATCCGCTGGATCATCAAGGGGCATTGAACCCTCCAGTATATATGTCGTCGACTTTTGCCTTTGATACTGCTGCACAAGGCGGGCGCCGCTTTCAGGAAGAAGAAGGTGGGTACATCTATAGTCGTATCTCAAACCCAACACTTGCATTGCTCGAAGAACGAATGGCAGTTTTAGAGGGTGGCCAAGCGGCACTGGTCACCTCCTCAGGTATGGGCGCTATAACCTCCGTTTTCTGGACACTTGTTAATCCTGGTGACGAGATCATCGTTGATCGAACACTCTATGGCTGCACTTTCTCTTTCTTTAACCATGGCCTGGAACGTTTTGGTGTAAAAATCCGCCATGTAGATCTTACCGATCCTGCAAAATTGGCAGAAGCCATTAGCGATAAAACGCGTATCGTATATTTCGAAACTCCAGCAAATCCGAATATGCGTGTGGTGGATATCGCAGCGATTTCAGAAGTTGCACACACTAAAGGCGCAACCGTTGTTGTTGATAGTACCTATTGTAGCCCATACCTGCAGAGACCTTTGGAACTCGGTGCCGATCTCGTTGTGCATTCTGCGACCAAATATCTCGGCGGACATGGTGATTTAATGGCGGGTGTTGTTGTTGGCTCAGCAGAGCTCATGCACGATATTCGCCTCGTTGGTTTAAAGGATATGACGGGTGCCGTGCTTTCAGCACAAGACGCAAACCTCATATTGCGTGGTCTAAAGACCTTGAACTTACGTATGGACCGCCATTGTAAATCTGCTTTGACTGTCGCGCGTTACCTTGAAAGCCACAGTTTGGTTAGCAAAGTGTACTACCCGGGCCTCGAAAGTTTTGAATACTATGATGTTGCCAAAAAGCAAATGTCAGATTTTGGTGGCATGATTGCTTTGGAACTCAAGGGTGGTCTTGATATGGGGCGTAACTTTATTGACGCCTGTCAGATGATTGTTCGCGCTGTTAGCCTTGGTGATGCAGAAACTCTCATTCAACATCCTGCAACAATGACACACTCAACTTACACCGAAGAAGAGCGTGCGAAATACGATATCACCGATAGCCTGGTTCGCCTTTCCGTTGGTCTGGAAGAGGAAGAGGATATTCTTTCTGATCTTGAGCAGGCTTTGGATATTGCAGGCGGTGGAAGTAATATTAGAGTGATGCCTAAAAGCGCATAATTAAAAATATCCTGCCCTCATGTCGTTAGGTTTTTGAGGGCAGGTGAAAAACTAAAACTAAAGTGTTTTTTTTACGGGGACGGGTTAATGCAAGCAAAGTTAGCGGGAAACGTAACGTACGATAATGCGTGGGATGGTGAAAACGAGCATACGCATGCGCTATTGGAAATTGAAAACAAGGTCCGCTGGCTTGCGACCTGGACAATTCATCATGCGAACCATCTTCGAGAAAGTCGGGATGGTCTGAAAGTTGGCGGCCACCAAGCAAGCTGTGCTTCTATCACGACCATTATGACAGCGCTTTACATGCACGAACTTCGTTCTGAAGATCGCGTTGCCGTGAAGCCTCATGCAAGTCCTGTTCTTCATGCTATTCAGTACCTTCTTGGGAACCAAACTAGGGAAAAATTGGCTGGTTTTCGTGCTTTTGGCGGTGCTCAATCCTATCCGTCGCGTACGAAAGACGGTGCCATGATCGATTTTTCAACCGGGTCCGTGGGACTTGGTGCTGCGGTAACTAACTTTGCTGCGCTCACGCAGGATTATCTTCGTCATAAAGATATCATTCCGAGTGATAAAGAGCCCGGCCGGATGATTGCTTTGGTAGGGGATGCAGAACTGGATGAAGGTAATATCTATGAGGCGTTACTGGATACCTGGAAGCACGATATTCGCAATGTTTGGTGGATCATTGATTATAATCGTCAAAGTCTGGATGGTACGGTAAATGAGGATCTCTTTCGTATCATAGGACGGTTTTTCCGTGCGGTTGGCTGGAACGTAATAACCGTCAAGTATGGTAAGTTACAACGCGCAGCTTTTGCAAAGCCGGGCGGATCATCGCTCCGTCGTTGGATTAACTCTTGTCCGAATGATATTTATTCTGCTTTGACCTTCCAGGGTGCTGCTGCTTGGCGTAAAAAAATAAAAGAAGACCAGCCAGATAATATAGCTCTTTTAGAGCTGATCGATAGTTATGAAGATGATGATCTTCAAAAGCTTATGACCAACCTTGGCGGTCATTGCATGGAAACTATTCTTGAAGCCTTTAAGTCTGTTCCCGATGATAAACCGACTACCTTTGTTTGCTATACCGTCAAGGGATATGGTCTACCGCTTCAAGGGCACAAGGATAATCACGCAGGACTGATGAACCCTCAGCAGTTTGCAGAGTTCCAAAAAAGCTGTGATGTTCCCGAAGGTGAAGAGTGGGCACACTTAGCAGGTCTTAAAGGTGATCTGGAAGAGATAAAGCAGATTATTGAAGATGCATCTGTCATGAGCGATGGGGCAGGTCATAAGCAAGCCCGAAAAGTGGTTTTACCCCAAGAATTACCGTTCTCCCAGACGGATAAAGCATCCACCCAGGAAACGTTTGGTCGCATCTTAAATGATTTGGCTAAAGCTGGGGGTGATCTGGCTGATAGAATAGTCACTACGTCACCTGATGTGACGGTTTCAACCAATCTAGGCGGATGGGTTAATCATCAAGGCTTGTTTGGGCGTGAACGTAAAGATGATGCTTTTCGGGCGAACAAAGTTCCTTCCATGCAAAAATGGGATCGCCATCCCAAAGGTCAGCATGTTGAACTTGGCATTGCAGAAAACAATCTGTTTTTGAATTTGGCTGCGCTCGGCCTTTCGGGCAGTCTCTTTGGAGAGCGCTTGCTACCGATTGGAACGCTTTACGATCCTTTCATTTCGCGGGGTCTTGATGCTCTGAATTACGCTTGTTATCAAGATGCGCGGTTTATGCTGGTTGCTACCCCATCTGGGATAACACTTGCACCAGAAGGCGGTGCGCATCAATCAATATCAACGCCGCTAATTGGTATGGGGCAGCCAGGTCTTACTTCTTTTGAGCCTGCTTTTGCCGATGAAGTTCCTGTTATTATGGGCTGGAGTTTTGCACATATGCAAGACGACGACGACGGGGGATCTGTGTATCTTCGTCTGTCTACTCGCCAGCTAGATCAGCCGAACCGTACTCTGGATGACAAAACCAAAGAAGATATTGTACGAGGCGGCTATTGGCTTGTTCCGCCGGCTTCTCAAACAAGTAAAATAATTGTGTTTAGCGGAGCTATTGCACCGGAGGCCTTAAAGGCTTTTGATAATCTGAAGTCAAAAATTCCTGATATTGGACTTTTATCAGTGACATCAACAGATAGGCTCTATAATGAGTGGCAAGACCTTGAACGCGCACGATTAATCGGTTCTGACGGTGGCAAATCTGCCCACGTCGAAGATCTTTTGAAACCTTTGGCCCCTGATGCACGTATTGTTACGGTAATTGATGGTCATCCAGCGGCTTTGGCTTGGTTGGGTGGGGTTCGGGGGCATGCGGTTGCACCACTTGGCGTGAATTCATTTGGGCAATGTGGTGATCTGATAGATCTTTTTGATCATTACCGGATTAGCGACCATTGGATTTCTAAGGCTGCAGAACGCTTTGACAGAAAATCAATGGAATAAATGTTGGCAAAGCAGTGTAGAGTTTTTTATCTGGAGAGAATGCAATGACCCTAAAAGATTGTCGGGGAGTGCCTGTTTCCTATAACAGTCACAAGGCTATCGAAGCCATGGAGCAGGCGCATGTCTGCACGATGAACTTTTTTGGTGATCCGATGGGGATGATTGATAAAGTTCTCGAAGAACATCCTGATTTTGTTATGGGGCACTGCTTTAATGCGGCCTGGCTGACCCAGACACTAGAGACGCGGATCTATGACAAAATGGTTTCGGCCCTTCATTGTGCCGAAGCTCTTTGGAGCAAGGCAAATGAACGAGAGCAAGGCCACATCAGAGCCGTTCGTGCTTGGATAGACGGTGATTTTTTTGGGGCAGTCCAGCAATGGGAAAAAGTTCTGACAAGAAACCCTTTTGATCTCCTGGCTCTTCAGCTCATTCATCTCACAGATGTTCTTTTAGGGGATGTTGCTGGCCAACGAGATTGCGTTGCCCGTGTTTTTGCTCTTTGGGGGGAAGATACACCAGGGTACGAATTTGTTCTTGGTTTCTATTCTTTTGGCTTGGAAGAAAACGCAGATTATTTTCAGGCTGAAGAGATGGGGCGCATGTCTTTGGCAATACGATCAGACAATCCTTATGCGGTCCATTCGGTTTCACATGTGATGGAAATGCAGGGGCGTCAGGCTGGTGGCATTAACTTTATGAAGGACAGAGCTGGCAGTTGGTCCAAAAGCCATTTTGCCAACCACCTCTGGTGGCACTTGTCTCTTTTTCATCTGGATGTTGGTCAGGTCGACCGTGTATTTGATATTTACGATAACAGTCTCAGAACAGCTCACCAAACTGCTGATAAATATGAAGAACTGGATGCTGCAGCGTTGTTGTGGCGCTTAAAGTTGTTAGGTGTTGATGTTGGTGATCGGTGGGTTTCGCTTGCAGATAAGTGGGAGCCGAGCGCGGCTGATACTCTTTATGCTTTTAATGATGTTCACGCGATGATGAGCTTTGTATCAGACGGTCGATCCGATGCAGCTAAGACATTACTCAGTGCAAACGAACGGCATATTAATCATTCGACTGATGCCAATACAGCAATGAGCAGAGAAATCGGTCTCCCTTTCTGTTTGGCTCTACAGGATTTCGAAAACGAAGAATACAGCACCTGTGTCGATCGACTACTGGCTGTACGGTATCGTACGCATCGTCTGGGTGGCAGTCATGCTCAGCGTGATATCATTGGGTGGACGCTTTTGGAAGCTGCTTTGCGCGCAAAGCGGTTTAATGTTGCCCTCGCGTTGGCTAATGAACGCTGCGCTTTGAAAAAGACATCTGTTCAAAATTGGCAGTATGTCGCCAGAGCACACAAAGGACTTGGCCAGTTGGATAAAGCGAAAAAAGCGGAAGCTAGAGCTCTGTCCCTAATGGCTGGCTAATTACGTGTAGTTTTACTCGTTCTTCAACTAGTTGTTCTCTGGGGTCAGCCGTTAACTCACGTCTGACAAACTTTCGCGAACTATTTTGCTTATTGCGGACCAGTTTTTTTCAGCTACGAGGTTCTTGGGGGCGAGCCAGCTACCACCAACGCAGATTACATTTGGTTGTTTTAAGTAATCATTGACGTTGGAAGTTGATACGCCTCCTGTTGGGCAAAAGCGCACGTCTGCAATGGGCGAGGCCAGAGATTTCAACATTTCTATCCCACCAGAGGCTCCTGCTGGAAACAATTTTTGTATTTTAAAACCAAGTTCGCGTAGTTCTAATACTTCTGATGGCGTTGCCGCAGCTGGTACATAAGCTACTTGTGAATCTATTGCAGCTTGGGCAAGGGTCCTCGTCGTTCCGGGGCTAAGGGCGTAATGTGCACCTGCATTCTTTACCTGTAAAAACTGTTCCGGTTCCAAAAGAGTACCTGCACCAAGGGATAGCTCTGGAAGGGCTTTAGCTATGCTTTCCATAGCCGGAAGGGCGGCTTCAGTGCGCAGCGTGACTTCTACTGAGCTGCAGCCTCCTTCGAGTAGTGATTCGGCCAGTGGGACAGCATCTTCGACATTCTCAATGACTAGTACAGGCAGGATAATTGCGTTTTTCAAGGCATTACTGAGGTACAGATAGTTTTCATCTAAAGACATGATCTGAATTTCCGGCTTTCTACTTAAAGAGTGGGCGGGGTAATGGGGACTATCGCTCCAACTTGTGCGATGACCTGCCGCGCTAACTGACCCGCAATATCGACGGCCTCCGTAACAGGTTTTCCCATAAGCCTGGCGTAAATATATCCTGCATTAAAGCTGTCGCCAGCTGAGGTAGTGTCTTTAACTAACTCTGCTGGCGTTACAGAAAGTTCCTGAACTTTTCCATCAAAATATATGCTTATCTCTTTGGATCCGTTTTTGAGAACAATCTCTTTTACCCCGTGATCAATAATACGGTTTATGGCTTCTGTTGGATTGGTGGCTTCGAACAACAGGACTTCATCATCGTAAGAGGGGAGAGCTAGATCGCAAACATCATAGGCTTGGTTGATAACATCTCGTGCTTCTTCAATATTATCCCATAGCCGTGGGCGGTAATTGATATCAAAAGCGACTTTACCACCCTGGGCGCGAAACTCTTTGCAAATCTCGAAAAGTTTACGACGGCCTTCAGGATATAGAATGGCGAGTGTAATACCTGAGAAATATAACCAGTCATGTTTTAGGAGGGAAGACGTCAAGTCAGCCGTTCCATCTGTTTGGAATAAACGCCGTGCAGGCGCTTGGGATCGCCAATAAAGGAAACTGCGTTCGCCTTGGTCATCTGTTTGAATGGCATAAAGACCCGGAACTGCCCCGGGAACCCGCTCAATTAATTCTGTTTGAACACCCGCTTTAGCAAAGGTTGCTATCATGTCTTCGCTAATTTCGTCATCACCCAAGGCTGTGATGTAATTAACGTCGATGTCTTTCTTTAAATCCGAATTCGCGCACTGGGCGATATAATAAGCAGTGTTGTAAGTATCGCCGCCGTAACGTTTTTGATAGAGGTCACTATTGTTTGCATGACCTTCAGCACGTGAAAGCTCTATCATGCACTCGCCGATGATTCCAATAGAGGTCAAGTGATCTAATCCCTGGCTAAGATAAATGAAATTGCAGTAAGGCATTATTCTATAGAGAACAGATCGTGCTAGCCAGAATAATGTTCATTATAATAAATTAATGAGCATTATATCGGACACATTGATATTGTCGATCTCTAATGTGAATGTCTTGGTAATCCTTTTTCATCAACGACCCTCAAATGTAGTGTTGCTGGTTCCAAACAAGCGCCTGTTGAAAGTTGCCCGACCATTGATCGATAGATTTCCTGCCAAGGTGTTTGGTTATCCAGCTCAGGTAAAACCAAGTTTGCTTTTCTTGTTTCAAGTTCTTGATCGTCAATGAGCATATCTACTTGTCGGGTGTTCAGGTCGATCCTAATTTTGTCACCGTTTTTAAGAAGCGCGAGCCCGCCACCCACAGCTGCTTCTGGAGAGGCGTTAAGTATGGAGGGGCTTCCTGACGTTCCACTTTGCCTACCATCACCAACACAAGGTAAAGAGGTAATCCCTTGTTTAACAAGGCTATCGGGCGGCAACATATTCACGACTTCTGCTGAACCGGGATATCCAATCGGGCCACAGTTACGAATGAAGAGGATAGAGTTCTCAGTGACCCCAAGATCTGGGTCGTTTCTTCTTTTGTGGTAATCCTCTGATCCTTCAAAAACGATTGCATCACCAATAAATACATTGGGTTGTGCTGGGTCTTGTAAATATCTTTTGCTAAAGGCTTCATCAATGGCAGAAGTTTTGAGGACGGCATTGTCAAACAGATTACCAGATAGAACCATAAGACCAGCTGCTTTTAAAATTGGGTCTTCGGTACTTCGAATGACGTCTCGATCATGGGTGAAACTATTTCGACAATTTTCACCAATGGACTTGTTGTTCACGGTTAGGCAATTTGTGTGGAAGAGATCCGCTTTAATCAGCTCAGCAATAACGGCCGGTACACCGCCAGCTTTATGGAAGCGTTCACCGAGGTGGCGACCCGTCGGTTGGCAATCAACGATCATCGGGATGTCGTAACCGATCCTTTGCCAATCATCCATATTCAACTCTACGCCCATATGGCGCGCAATCGCGATGAGGTGTGGTGGGCAGTTTGTTGATGCGCCCAAGGAAGATGCAAGAACAATCGCATTTTCAAAGGCTTCTCTGGTGAGAATCATTGAGGGTTTGAGGTCTTCCCAAACCATATCTACGATACGTTTACCAGTGTAATAGGAAATTTGACCGCGTTCACGATAGGGCGCAGGGATTGAGGCGCAACCCGGCAATGACATGCCGAGGGCTTCTGCAAGACAGTTCATGGAAAGGGCCGTTCCCATGGTGTTGCAGTGGCCTATTGATGGCGCAGATGCGGCGGCTAAATCCATAAAACCATCGTAGTCGAGCTCACCTGCAGCGAGTTGTTCTCGCCCTTCCCAAATAATACTTCCCGACCCAACGACACGTCCATTGTGATAACCATCAAGCATCGGACCACCCGAAAGGACAATGGCTGGTATGTTGACGGTTGCAGCGGCCATCAGGCATGCAGGAGTGGTTTTATCGCAACCCGTGGTCAATACAACCCCATCCAGAGGGTATCCATAGAGCACTTCGACAAGACCAAGGTATGCCAGATTTCTATCAAGCGCAGCTGTTGGACGTTTACCGGTTTCTTGAATAGGGTGAACCGGAAACTCTAGCGGGATCCCGCCAGCATCGCGAATGCCCTCTTTTACGCGAACCGCGAGATCAGTGTGGTGCCTGTTACAGGGCGTTAAATCAGAACCAGTCTGTGCAATACCAATGATGGGCTTACCGGATTGCAATTCTTCTCGGGTCAGACCAAAATTTAGATATCGTTCTAAATAGAGTGCTGACATGCCGGGGTCATCTACATCATCGAACCATTTTTTACTTCTAAGTTCTTCCGGTGTTATGCGTTTTTGGTTCGTCATTTTAATCTCATTCCTACTTGCCCGACTTTTTCAGTCTGCTTTTTGTTCTTTCCATGACTTGAATTGACTTTAGTTATCTTGCCCGCCCGTTACCCGGTTGCGTCCAATTAACGGGTATTGTTCTACTTCAAATACGGTACCACTTACGGGAGCGGATTTATCCGACACCCAGAAAATAACGTGGTTCGCGACCTGTTCTGGCCTTAGGATTGTTCCCGATGGCGCTGAAAGAGGGGAGACCTTTTCTAACCAGTTTTCAGAGTTACCCTCTGTAAGCTGCAATTTGTGTTCGTTTTCCGTGAGGGTCCAGCCAACATTGACTTGGTTTACCCGTATTTTTTCTGGTCCAAGGGCATCACCAAGATTACGGGTTAGGGTTTGTAATCCGCCCTTTGTCGTGGAATAAATCAACAAATCTGGTTGACCACAATGCGCATTGATTGAGCCAATATTGACGACACTACCAAATCCCTGACGTCGAAAACTCTCCATTGCGGCCTGTATCATGAGCATAGGAGCACGCAAGTTGATGGCCATGACATGATCAAAATCTTCGGCAGAGGCGCTATCGATATTGTGCCGAGGAGAAATACCAGCATTGTTTACCAGCCCATGGAGGGTGCCAAAGTGCGTAACGCATTTAGTAACAAGCTGTTTTGGAAATTCGGGTTCGGCAATATTACCTGCCAAGCCGGAAACGCGTTCTTCGCCAAATTTCGAGCTCAATTCAGTGATCGCTTTGGCCACCAGTTGTTCGCGTAAGCCATGAAGGAATACCTTCGCCCCTTCTTTGAGGGCTTGTTCGGCGATTGCACGACCAATTCCACTACTGGAGCCTGTCACTAATATAATTTTATTATTCAAGAGCATAATTAAGATCTTTAATCTTGTGAGTTAATAATATTTTCGGCGATACCAGTGATATCGAGGTCAATTTTGAACAAAGCGCCTGCATCTGGATTTTGAGCGAGTTCTTCTGGAGTAAGTCTTGTTGATGCAGAAGTTACAAAAAGGGTTTTAAGATCTTTTCCACCAAAACAAAGTGATGTCGGTCGCCTAACCGGCATATCGATTTTTCTCTCAATGGTGCCGCTGGGGCGATATCTTGTAAGCGCCCATCCATCCCACTGTGCATTCCAGAGACAGCCTTCACTATCAACGGTCATGCCATCAGGGTAGCCATCGTCTCCTGAGAGTTGAACAAAAATTTCTGGTTTGCTGGTTATGCCATATTCGGGACTATAAGAGGCGGTCATGATCTTTTGAGAGGGGGAGTCCGCGAAATAAATACGGTCACCTTCTGGGTTGAATGCTGGACCATTAAAAACCACAAACTTTTGGTTTTCTTGGATAATTTCTCCAGATTGGTATCTCCAGAAGCCAGCAATTGCATTGCTTTCCAAAAGATGTTTTGCACCAAAGATAAAATTACCAAAGCGGTCAGCCTTGCCGTCGTTCATCAGGCAGTCCTCAGCTCCAAGACTGGGGGCGAGGGGCGTTACAATACCGCTTTCAGTATCGATATGTGAAAGACCTTGGCCGAGAGCAGCAATAAGGCCTCCGTCTTGCCAAAGGGCGATCGATCCTGTGGGTGCCGGGAGGGAGATGAAGCCCATATTGGTTCCATCTCCGTTTTGCCGGTAGAGCAGGGCATTTTCGATATCCAACCAGTAGAGGCAGTCTTCTCGGTGATCCCAAATCGGAGATTCCCCCAATAAAGCTGGTCCCGCCCAAACTTTTTTAATCGTATAGCCCTGTTCCATTTGCCACCTATATTCGTAATTCTGTTTTTGGATCGAATAGGCTAGCTTTACCCATATCTACCATGAATGCCATAGTTTCCCCTGGCTCAGTAGTATTGTATGGGTTTACCCGTGCGATAACTTCTCGTCCACCAAGCTCAATATAAGTTAGGGTATCTGCGCCAGTAGGTTCCAAAACTTCTACTTGGCAATCAAAAGCTTGTAATCTGTTGTTGAGGGACATTTCAGAATCAGAACAATGGGTCAACGTTTCTGGGCGAATACCTAGAATAACATCTCTTCCGACCCATTCGCTGATGTCTTGACGGTCCTCGGGCAATGCAAGGAACACAGAGCCGCGGCTTCCATTTGCGGTACGCTCTATAGAAACTCCGAGCTTTCCGTTTTCGCTTACAACAGCTGCAGGGACAAAATTCATAGGGGGTGAACCAACAAAACCTGCGACGTACATGTTTGCTGGCTTTTCATAAACTTCCTGCGGGCTGGCGAATTGCTGTACTTCACCCTCTTTGAGGATGGCAATACGGCTGGCAAGTGTCATGGCTTCAATTTGGTCATGTGTTACATAGACCATCGTCGTACCAAGGCGTTGGTGGAGCTTTTTAATCTCTGTGCGCATTTCTACCCGGAGTTTTGCATCCAGGTTGGAAAGGGGTTCATCGAAGAGAAAGATTTCTGGATCGCGTACAAGGGCACGGCCCATGGCTACACGTTGCCTCTGACCACCAGATAACTGAGCAGGCTTACGGTCACTTAGGTGATCAATTTGAAGCATGCGAGCGGCTTCATCAACACGACGCTCACGTTCTTCCTTGGTCACTTTGCGCATTTCGAGACCAAAACCAATGTTTCTGGCCACTGACATATTAGGGTAGAGGGCGTAACTTTGGAAAACCATTGCAATATCACGGTCCTTTGGGTGGACGTCGTTTACAACGGTTTGATCAATAAGGATTTCGCCATCGGTAATCGTATCCAAGCCTGCAATCATGTTGAGCAGGGTTGATTTACCACAACCGGAAGGCCCGAGGAGCACGAGGAATTCGCCATTCTCTAGGTCGAGATCAATGCCCTTAAGGACTTCGACAGAACCGTATGATTTTTTGACGTTTTGTATGGATAGGGATGCCATGAGGATATTTCTCCTTACCCTTTAACTGAGCCAGCGGTTAAACCGCGTACGAAGTAACGACCTGCCAGCACATATACTGCCAGTGTTGGAGCGGCTGTAATTAAGGCTGCAGCCATATCAACGTTGTATTGTTTGACACCAGTCGTCGTGTTTACAAGATTGTTCAAAGCAACAGTGACAGGTTGTCCGCCACCAGTGGTAAACGATGCACCGAAAAGAAAGTCATTCCAGATCTGAGTAAATTGCCAAATAACTGTCACCACGATAATGGGGGGGGAAAGAGGCAACATGATCCGCCAGAAAATCATGAAAAATCCTGCGCCATCAATCGTGGCTGCCTTGATGAGATCATCTGGAATATTGACATAGTAGTTTCTGAAAAACAGGACTGTGAACGGAAGACCGTAAACGATATGGACCAATACCAGTCCAGGCACAGTATTGGCCACTCCCAGGAAACCAAGGGATTGTGCCATGGGGAGCAGGACAACTTGAAATGGGATAAAGCACCCAAAAAGGATCATTGCAAAAATTAAGTTTGCACCCTTAAACTTGAATTTTGTCAGCGAAAAACCCGTTAGAGCGCCCAGCAAGGTCGAAATTGTTACCGCTGGAATTGTCATCGCAACTGAATTCCAGAAATAAGGTTTCAACCCGGTGCAACTTACCCCAATACAAGCTTCATTCCAGGCGTAACCCCATGCATCAAAGTTTATTTCAGCTGGTAGGGACAAAAGAGTACCATTTCTGATTTCGTCGAGATCTTTCATGGATGTTGAAAGAACAACAATCAGAGGAAGTATGTAGTAAGCGGCAAAAATTAATAGAAGAGTGTATAGGCCAAAGCGTGCAGCAGATTGCCATGGACTTTTACCCCCGGGCAGAGCGGTGATATCAGTCATGCTTCTTCTCCCTTAGTTCCGAATAGAGATAAGGGATTACGATTGCCATAACTGTTGCCAACATCATTATTGCAGAGGCTGCACCCAGTCCAATCTGATTACGTCTAAACGTCATTTCGTACATGAAATTCGCAGGCAATATTGTACTGTATCCAGGTCCACCGCCGGTCAAAGCCACCACTAGATCAAAGCTCTTTACTGCCAAGTGGGTGAGGATAAAGAAACAGCTTAGGAACACAGGTCGTAAAGTGGGGAGGATGATGACGAGATAAATGCGTGATAGAGAGGCGCCGTCTAGATAAGCAGCTTTTATGATCTCACTATCTACACCGCGTAGGGCGGCTAGAAATAGCGCCATGACAAAGCCCGACGATTGCCAAACGGCTGCAATGACAAGCGTATAAACCGCCATTTCACTGTTTATGAGCCAATCAAAAGAAAAACTTTCCCATCCCCAGGACCGCACTGTGTTTTGAATGCCGAGGCCTGGATTTAAGATCCATTTCCAAGCTGTACCCGTGATGATGAAGGATATGGCCATTGGATAAAGGTATATTGTGCGTAAAACACCTTCGGCACGAACGCGTTGGTCCAGAGCAATTGCAAGGAGGCATCCTAAAACGATGGAGACTAGAATGAAAAGACCGCCAAATATTAGCAGGTTTTCCATGGCAACATTCCAGGGGGTCATTTTCCAGAGGCGGATATACTGGTAAAAACCCTCGAAAGAGTAGCTCGGCAGCATCTTTGACTTTGTAAGAGAGATGTATCCTGTCCAGGCGATAAAGCCATAAACAAAGAATATCATCAATGCAAAGGTCGGTGCCACTACCAGTTTTGCCACGTTCCGGCGCAACCAATCTAAAAGCGGTTGTTTAGCGGGTATGGATTTCTGAGTCATGAGGCTCGTCATCTATTACAGAGCATTAAAACCTAAACATCCATACGGATATAAGGTGCTCTAAGTAAAAAAACTAAAGCTTACTAGAACACTGTTCCAAAAAGGTAAGCTTTAAATTTTGAGCAATATTTCTTAAGTGCTCATTCCTAAAAAAAGAGGCGGTGCTCCTTGGGAGACGCACCGCCAACACCGGGAGGATTACTCGGCGAGTTCAATAGATTCTGCAAGGCGCGCGACAGCGGCTTCAGAAGTCATATTAGAGTTGAAGTGTTCAGTTACCACATCAAGTACGGCACCGCGGACGGCACCAGATGCAGCGATTTCATGCGCGACAGAACCGACAAGAGATCCGGCTTCTGAAGAAGCCTGAAGGTCGACCATGGATTTAACAGCACATTCGTCAAATTTCTCAGCGGAAACACCCATACGAGCAGGTATTGAACCCTTATAAAGGTTAAATGTTTCCTGGAATTTTTCACCAAGGATAAGGCGAGCGAGCAGTTCTTGTCCGGCTTTGTCATCATCGTTTGTAACATTGAACATAGCAAAGCTGTCTGAGTTCAGAATGTATCCACCTTTTGAAGGGGTTGGGATACAGAGGAAATCTTTGCCAGGCTCTTTACCTGCAGCAATGAATTCACCCTTGGCCCAATCGCCCATAATCTGCATGGCTGCTTCGCCGCGCATAACCATACTTGTCGCCAAGTTCCAGTCACGACCAGGGAAGTCGGCATCGACGTAACCACGCATTTTACGCATCTGATCGAACACTTTGATCATGGTGTCTGATTTCAGTGTATCAGCGTCGAGTTCGACAAAGGCTTTATTGAAAAATTCTGCTCCGCCGAGACCAAGAGCAACTGTTTCAAATACAGTTGCATCCTGCCAAGGTTGACCACCATGAGCTAATGGAATGATGCCTGCTGCTTGTAGTTTGTCAGCAAGTGCATTGAATTCGTCCCATGTACGGGGTGGTTCGCCGTCCACTTTTGCAAGTGCTTCAGGGTTGACCCAGATCCAGTCAACACGGTGAATGTTAACAGGTACAGCAACGTATTTACCATCGTGTTTAACGATATCTTGGAGCAATGGAGGCAGAACGTTATCCCAACCTTCCTGTTCACCAAGTTTTGTCAGATCACCAAGCGCACCTGCTTCAGCCCATTCTTGGATGTTTGGGCCTTTGATCTGAACCGCTGCTGGTGGGTTGCCAGAAAGTACGCGTGAGCGCAAGACGGCAGCCTGAGCATCACCGCCACCGCCAGCTACTGGAGCATCGAGCCATTTACCACCGTTGGCTTCGAAATCTTCTTTTAGAGCTTTAACAGCCTTAGCTTCGCCACCAGATGTCCAGTAGTGAAGTACTTCTGCAGTCGGTTGAGCTTGAACATTTACAGCGCCAAGAATAAGTGAACTGACAAGAGCGGTGGATACCGCAAGTTTATGTGTAAGTTTTTTCATTCCCAATTTCCTCCCCGTGTATTGTTGACAAAGAACCAAGGAGCGCCCCATAGATTATTGTTAGCTGTTCAGGGCACTTTGGTTTCGATAGGCTTAGTAAAACTCCTTCGGGCAAGATTTGCGATCCTTTTAAGGTAACAGAAGATTGCAGACCGGTCCGGTTGTTACAAACAGATACATTAAGAATAATAAGTTTATAATTTTCAGCCAGTTGCCGCAGGCGCGAAATATTACAGGTAAAAGTATGGAAAAGGCTAAACACCTTCTGATCGTAGATGACGACGAAGAAATTAGAGAGCTTTTAACGGGGTTTTTAACTCAACGAGGATTTAGAGTCTCTGTCGCGGGGGGCGGCGAAGAGATGCGTCGCGAGCTTGCACGCTGGTCTATAGACCTCATCATACTCGACATAATGTTACCTGGTGAAGATGGACTGAGCCTATGTAAGTCGGTCAGAGAAAAGTCGGACGTACCTATCATAATGCTCACGGCAGTTACGGGGGATTCTGATCGTATAGTTGGTTTAGAAGTCGGAGCAGATGATTATTTGGAAAAACCTTTTAACCCTCGGGAACTTCTTGCCCGTATGAAAGCTATTTTTCGTCGTGTATCGGGAACAACAACAGATGAGGAAGATGAGGGCGTCAAGGTTGCCAACCGCTTATTCAAATTTGGTGGATGGATTTTAAGTGAGGGTAAACGAGAACTGCGTTCTCCTGATAAATTTGTTGTGCACCTCTCATCGGGTGAATTTGCTTTGATTGTTGCCTTTCTCGAACAACCACAACAAGTTTTAACCCGTGATGATTTAATCAATGCTACCCGGGGGGTTGAGGCTATTGCTTTTGATCGCAGTGTCGACATTCAAGTGAGTAGGTTGCGTAAAAAACTCGAAGGTGACTGTGATAAGCCCAAGCTTATAAAAACGGTAAGAGGACAAGGTTATATCTTTGCAGAGAAGGTGGCGATAAGCTCTGTTAAAGGGCGGTTTTAAGTGAGTATCTTCAATACGGTCTTAAAAAAGTATTTTCCCGAAAAAGTGCGAATACGTATATTAATATTCGGTTTTTGTTGTGGTTTGTTAGCCACGTCGTTTGCAGCAATTGGGGTAGGTGCGATCATAAGTCGACGGGCCGAGATTGCTGAGGCGACATGGATTGGGCCAGTTATCGCAAGGGTATATGAAGAACTTTCTCATGTACCAGAGGAAAGACGCGTTTTGGCCACTGCAAATTTTAACAGAGCGGACGCCGTTCAGTTCAAACTGGCTAATTCTGAAGACCAAGATTACCAAGATAGCACCTCATTAGTGGGGAACTCGAAAGTTGTCACGAATGCTTCGACCTTATGGCGAACACCAAAAATTACTCTGACGGTTTTTGGTGGAAAACCTCGTTCACGACTACTAAAAACAAACCACCCTCCTGAAGATTTAACAGCAAGACTAACATTTTTGGTTTCTGCAGTCGCGCGGCATGATCAATCTTCAAACATCGTATTGGTTATGCCGAACGGGGATGAGCTTATTGTTTCTAGCCCAAAGTACTGGCGCGACCGAACCACGGAGGTTCAATGGTTGTTAATCATGATCTCTGGGATGCTTTTTACGGCCCTTTTATATGTAATGGGGACACGCAAAATATTACGCCCATTTCGCTATCTTGGCGATGGCGTTATATCTGGGGAAAAGGTGTTTTTTCATATTTCGTGGCCGAAAGAAGCTCGTGAAATAGCAGAGCGTCTTTTCCTTGAACAAGAAGAAAAAGCCGAAGTGATAGAGGAACGAACCCGTATGTTGACGGCGATTTCTCACGACCTTCGAACGCCCGCCACACGCTTAAGGCTTCGGGCGGAATTTGTTGAAGATGAAGAGCTAAAGAATAAGATCCTTGCTGATCTTGATCTCATGCTTGCGATGACACGAGATGCCATTGATTTTCTCAAAGGTGGGCTAGAGACAGAGGAAGTGGAATATTTTGAAATTGTTTCTTTGGTGCAATCTATTTGCGATGATTTCTCTGATGTTGGAATGCCCGTAACCTTTTTGCCAATTCAATACCCAACTCTGCGAACTACAGGCACTGTTTTTAGTTCACAAGAAAAGTCAGTGCCCTTGGATAGTTTAACAAAGGGAGTGATGCAGGGGCGACCACGGGCCCTAAAACGCGCGATCACAAACCTTGTGGCAAATGCGGTAAAGTATGGATTTCAAGCCAAAGTGTGCTTAACAATTGAGCCGAGCAGGGCGTTAATAGAAGTAATCGATAGGGGCCCGGGTATTCCTGAAGATGAAATGGAAAATGTCCTCAAGCCTTTTTACCGTCTAGAAAAGTCCCGTAACAGAGAAACTGGTGGCAGTGGACTTGGCTTAAGTATTGTAAGCAGTGTCATTCAATCTCATCAGGGTACGGTTGATTTGATAAATCAACCTATTCAAGGGCTTAACGCGACTATCTACTTGCCGCGCTCCAATAACCTATCTTGATAATACTGAGTCTTAATTTGAAACTGGGATCAATAAACTGCGATAGGCGTTATTGATCCCGGTAACGGACTTATTCAGCTGCTTTGTGGGAAAGAGCGTTATCGTTGAAACCGGATGGCTCTTGTATCAGCTTGGTAAAAATTAACGGTAACTCTTCTGGAGGTTTTGTTTCTTCAGGAATAAGTAGAATACCGTGGCGCTGGAGAAACAGACCAATTTTTTCCTGACCAAAAGCAACAGCCAATGGTGCGCTCATAATTAACCCAATGAGTATGGGTGCTAACCATGGGAGTAATTCTGGAGCTTGATTTAGATATACCGCTCCCAGAACCAATGCCGCGATTAGATGGGCTCTGTGTTGTTTGAAAGCTTCACCCCATGGGATCGTTCGGCCATTACGGCTTTGAGCATCCCATTTAACGGTTTTTCCAAGTAAAAGAGCGGAGATTATCTTTACGTGAAATATCATTAATACCGGGGCCGTTATCGCAGAGAAAACCATCTCGATCAGGCAGCTTATGGTAAGTTTGATCGGTCCGCCGTAGGAGTTTGTTTCTTTGTACGCCAGTATTAAGGCGAGTATTTTCGGGGCAAATAGCATACTCATAACAATGATAAACAAGCTGAGTGGTGATGCGGTATAAGGAGTCAACATCGACCATTCGTACGGAAGCGGAATTACCGGGCTAATTGGCATTGTACGCTCGGTAACCAGGAAAGCACTCATGAGTAACAGCATCATCCAAAGGTAAGACGAGGCATAGCTCATGGCCCCCATCAACATGTGAATTCGACTGACTTTCTTTAATCCCTTTGTGCCGATCAGACGCATGTGCTGAAAATTGCCCTGACACCATCTCTGATCCCTGACAATGTGATCTAGGATGTTTGTCGGAACCTGTTCATAACTTCCTTTGCCTTCGGGATAGATCCAAACATCTTGATCTGCACGGCGCAACAATGCGGCCTCAACAAAATCGTGACTTAAGATTTCACCGGACAGAGGACCCTTCCCAGATAATATGGGAAGATCACAATGTTTGATGAAGGGGGCTAACCTCAGGATGGCATTGTGACCCCAGTAATTGCCATCATTCATGGCCCAATAACTCAAGCCTGTGGCGAATAGTTCACCTGTTAATCTGATGTTGAATTGGGTTAATCGGCCAAAGAGAGTTTTCTGCCCCATGGCGCGAGGAAGAACTTGGATGAGCCCTGTGCCTGAGTTGTTGTCCATCATTCTCGTCATGTTGAGAATTGTTTCACCAGACATTATGCTATCGGCATCAAGCACCACCATATAGTCATAATCATCGCCCCAACGGTCGCAAAAATCTTTAATATTACCAACTTTTCGATTGGTATTTATTTCTCTGCGTCGATAGTGAAACTTTCCTTGCAGGCCATAGCGATGATAGAGCTCTTGTGAAAGAGTTTCTTCTTTTACTGCAATGTCTAGATCAGTTGTGTCACTTAAAATAAAGAAATCAAAAGAGTTACCGTGACCCGTAGCAAGGACTGAGCGCAAGGTTTGCTCCATCCCCAAAAATACGAGATCTGGGTCTTCATTGTACGCTGGCATTACAATGGCTGTTTGGCCTTTAGGTGTCGAATTTGGATCAAGATCCTGGGCTAGAGGCGTAACGACAGAGGCTGCTTTGTTTGAATAAATCAGCCGGAAGATAAAACCTATAACTGAGGTCCAGAACGACTGGCTGATCCAAAGAAAAGCAATTGTTGATAAAAATACATAGGCCGCTTCGAGGAGGCTTAGCCCGTTTTCAAATAAATTGAGTGCAAGGTTGGTGCTAAGCGCGCCGACGGTCAATGATAGCAACAAAACAAGAAGTAGTCTTCTTCGGTACCGAAGTTTCGAAAGACCGGTTTTGCAGGATTTATCTGATTGTTTGTTCATTAATGTGTCCTGCATTAGGCGTATTTCGTTGTATAAAGATAAGTCCAGGTTTCGGTCAGAGCTTCATCTCCTAACCTGAGAAAACCTCGTAAATCACAAGGTCGATCGTCGGTTGGTTTCAAGTTGAATTCCGCTCGCCATAGATTGTTTTCAGGGTTTTTAAAAGCTTTTACATCATAGATCTTACCTGCTTGGCAGGTGAATATTGCTTCTACGGGGCTACTTCCTGGAATAGATTTAAGTTTTTGACTGTCGAACTCGACGACAAAAAAGCGGGCATCAGAGGGATGTCCATAGGCAAACCCAGCTCGATTTGCTGGTCCCTCTCTGGTGCTAAAGGTTTTACCAGTAGGTGGCCATTGTTCTGATTTGATGTAGCTGGTTAAGCGGTAACCATAACGATGTGACGTACCTGCTTTGAGCGGTGTGTTGGATACCCAGTAGGAAACAACGTTATCAGTCGTCTCCAGATCAGATGGGATTTCTACGAGTTCAACATGACCCGGACCCCAATCTTCTTTTGGCTCTATCCAAATGCTGGGTCTGATTTGATAACGAGATTCGAGATCTTCATAATGCATAAAGCTTCGATCGCGTTGGGAAAGGCCAAAACCTTTTGTCCCGCTGTCGACAAAAGACGAAATTGTAAGATCTTTTCGACGGGTAAGGGGACGCCAGAGCCATTCCCCTGTACTGGTTTCAGCCATTAGGCCATCTGAATCGTGTACTTCAGATCGATAATCATCCAACCCTTTGGTATTCTCACCAAACAAGAACATACTTGTGAGGGGTGCCAGACCAAGCTTTTGGATGTCTTCTCGGGCAAACAAGGATACTTCAACATCAATGACAGTGTTTTCACCAGGTTGAATGATAAACCGATAAGCCCCTGTAATGCTCGGGCTGTCGAGAAGAGCCATAATGACAATAGATTTGGCTTCTCCTGTAGAGCTTGCGGAGGGTTTTTCAATCCAGAACTCCTGGAAAACTGGGAACTCTTCTCCTGTGGGTTCGGCTGTATCGATGGCAAGGCCTCTTATGGAAAGGCCATATTGCTGGTCCATGCCAAGAACGCGAAAGTAGTTCGACCCTAAGAATGAAATAAGCTCATCGTAGTATTTACTGTTCAGTTGGTGGTGAACCCTGAACCCTGAGAATTGGAGGTTGTCCAAATCTTTTTCTGTGGGTTGTTCGCCTTCATACCAAAACATACCGGGTTGAATTGTTTGTTCGTCTTCTTTGCCGTCGTTTTGCAAGTTGATGGCAACGGTATCGTGAAAATAGGGGCCGCCCGGGTGAAAGAACTGAAGTTGAAAGGGGCCGCCGTCTTTCCAGAGCGGCTTTTGTGGATTGTAATAAATCTTAGAGAACTGTTCTACCGACATAGTCTTCCAAAAATCACTCAGGCCATTCTGCGGCTTGGAATAAACTCTTTGTGCGAGTTTTTCAGCTTTTGAAATGACATCATCATAACTGGTAAGGGAAGCGCCAGTGGCTGCTTTCGCTACTGCGCCAGGTATAAAACCTACTCCAGCTAAAGATATTGTTGTTAGAAGAAAGTCTCTACGGTTCATCAGTTCTTATTCTATGTAATCTATGTTGCAGAGGAAGTCGCTGAAATGTAATGGCTTTTCAAGGGTTATTTCTGTGGCATTGCATTTTTTTGGCATTTTTTTGTAATTTGTCTTCCTCCAAGTTTTTCACTTGTATCTATGTTAGATTGGTTTTTTGTAATCTTTCTGGTAGGGCGAGGATATACAATCCTCATCACAACTTCGCGAACAGGGTTTACTGTATAGGGCATTGATCCGGTATCATTTTAAAGATAGAGAAGGCGACAGCCCTGACAAATGAACCGAGTTATGAGTAAATGAATATAGATAAAGCGCTCCCTCCCGAACAAAAGTTGTCTCAAGCAGCAGTTGCGGTGAAGAGAGAACGCGATCCCCGCTTGGATTTTTTCAGGGGGGTGGCGATGTTGATTATCTTTGTCGCTCATGTTCCTGGAAACTATTGGGCGAAGTTCATACCCGCACGATTTGGGCCGAGTGATGCTGCGGAAATGTTTGTTTTCTGTTCTGGCTTTGCTGCGGCGATTGCTTTTGGTGGAACTTTTCGACGTTCGGGATTCTTAATGGGTACGGCGCGTATTGTCATCCGCTGTGTCCAGATCTATATGGCTCATCTGGGACTATTTTTCGTCCTTGCCACTGTTTGTGCAGTTGCAACGGCCTATTTTGTAGATTTTAATTATATTGGTAAATTAAATCTGACGTATTTTTTTAATAATACGGGTGAAGCCTTAGCGGGCCTATTTACTTTAACGTATGTACCAAATTTCTTTGATATTATGCCCATGTACATAGGGGTTTTGGCTCTTGTTCCCGTGGTAATCTTGCTTGCAAGAATACATCCTTTGATGGTCCCTGTGTTCTCTCTTGGTTTGTACATAGCAACTTGGTATTGGGAATTACAATTTCCTGCTGAACCTTTTTCTAACCGACCCTGGTTTTTTAACCCGTTGGCTTGGCAGCTGTTATTTTTTACTGGTTTTGCAATATCCGCCGGCTGGATAAAAGCCCCGCCACCTAACAGATACTTATTACTCGCCTGCATTATTTTTGTCCTTGCACTGGTTCCCATTAGTAACTGGCCAATTATGCGTGAGTTCCCGGTATTGAAAGAGTTTAGGTCTGAATTGATATATGGCTTCAAGAAAACCAACTTTGGAATTCTGCGTTGGATACATTTCCTTGCTTTGGCCTATATTTGTGTGACTTTGCTCAAAGGGCGTGAACAAATACTCAAACACCGTTATTTCGATCCCATTATCAAGTGTGGTCAACAGGCGTTACCTGTTTTCCTTTTGAGTATGACGCTTTCATGGATTGGGGGCATAATTCTTGATCAAATTGGCCGCGAAGCGCTTGGCCTTACAATTATAAATGTGAGTGGAATTGTTATTCTAATTGGCTTTGCTTATGTTATGTCTTGGACCAAGTCATCTCCATGGAGGACGAAACCCGTACATAAATCTGTCCCAAAGCTCGTAACACATACGAGGATTGGGGATAACGCGGTTCAGCCTGCCGAATAATAATATGGAGGTAATAAACTTGAATATAGAAGCCTGTTATAAGTGATGAGAATTGGGGTTCTCATATCAATAAGCCTTGTTTATTTGAGCGCCTTGTCCGTTGCTTATGCTGGCGGCAAAGTTATTGATAATCGGCACATTGACTTACCTTCGTTGGCTAGCTCCACGCCGTATTCTTTATACCTTCCAGAAGGGTATTGTGATAGCGGTTTATCCTATCCGGTTCTATATCTTCTTCATGGCTATGGAGGGACACATCGTGACTGGTTAAAGGCTGGGCAAGTTGGTCAAACTCTTGATCGACTGATATCGGCGGGGCGCATTTCTCCTATAATTGTTATAATGCCTTCTGCGTCGAAGTCCTGGTATGTTAATTCATCCAAATATGGGAAATACGAAACGGCTCTTTTACACGAGCTTCCGAAATACCTAGAAGCAGAACTGTATAGTTTAAAAACGAGAGAAGGGCGTGCTGTTGCAGGTCTTTCAATGGGAGGGTATGGCGCGTTAAGGTTTGCTTTTAGATCCCCGGAAAGTTTTGTTTCCGTGGCCGCTTTAAGTCCGGCGATCTTTCCAAATGTTGTCAGCAAGGATGAGTTTAAGCCCGTGCAAATTAAACTTTTTGCCGGGGCTTTTGACGATCCATTTTCGACGACAAAGTACAATGAAAAGAACGTGTTTACTCTCGTTCAGACAGCTTCCAATCCGAAGGCGACTAATCTACCTGCAACTTACTTAACAGTAGGAGACGATGATTGGTTTGGTCTGTACGACGGAACTTTTGCCTTTTACCAGCAATTGAAAAGTCAAAAGATAGCGGCAGAATTGAGGATTACAGATGGAAACCATGACTGGAAATTATGGTCGAAAGAAATAGAGCCAGCACTTATTTTTCTGGATAGCCAACTGTCTGCTGCTGCTGCTAAAATTCCTTCGTTAAAAGGTATAACAACTAGGAGGGAGCAGTCTTCTTTTTGTTCTCCGGGTTAACTCTTATCTAAAATTGGTATCTAATAAACTGGCATCTAAGTTTACAAATTCAAATTCAAAATATGCCCTGTATGATTATCATAGAGGTACCAGCAGCAATGATGTAACCAAAATCAACCACGATGGCATAGGTTGATTTTTTTACAAATCCCCCTGCAGAAGCTACGAATGATGCGATTGCGATTATTGTGAAAATTGCTGTAAATAACGCGTTATTTGTAGCAGTTATTCCTATAACCCAAGCGAGAAAAAACAAAGCAATGAGCTGAGTAGCCATAGCAAAAACAGGCATTTTATCTGCACTATCAAGGGATACACCAGAACCCTCGGACCATTTTTTACCAAAAAATTTGGGACTATACCATGCCCAGCCAAGTAAGAATGAAACAATGGTACCTACAGCTATTGCAAGCCAGTTAACGTTAACGATTTCACTCATTTTTTGTCCTGAAGGTAGGTTGTCGTCAGAAGTGTTTATATATAATAAACCGATTGGTAAATTATATATGATTTTGAAATACGATCAAGCCCGTGAATTAATACACGACTTAATATGCTCTGGATCAGTTATTCGAGTTCGTTGAAATCACGAGCTTATGTATGGTTTTTCTAACCAAAGGTGCTACGACCAATACGATAGGAAACGCGACCAACCAGGAAGAGAGCCACGTTTCTAGCCAAGTAATTAGTAACTCAGGTACAAACCCCATAGTCTGTATGATTGCTATAAAAGTCACGATGCATGACATCATGCCCGATAAAAGAAAACCAAAGAGTATGAATTCAAATTTTGGTGGTATGAAAGGTTTCATGAGCAGGTCTTTTGTTGGTTATTTTATAGAAAATACAATTATTTCAGATATTAAGCCTAGTGTTAAAAATGACGAATGCAAATTTTGATCAAGGTTTTTTTAAGGAGTTGGTCAAAATGAGATTGGACAACTTTCCATACATGATCAGTTTTCCTAAGTATTAAGTATCGTAATACAGTCCTCATAATGTCGAAGGAGTTTCAAGGTCGATGTCGATCAGCATTGGATGATGACCAGAGGCAATTTCGTTGTTATCGACTTGAACAGATCTAACTCGGGAGGCAAGCATGGAGCCGACAAAACAGTGGTCGAGCTGCCTCAACTGTACCTGACCGTCTATTTCCTTTATGTGGGTATGGAGGGCATTTGGACTAAGCCCGGCAGCGATAGCAGCATCGGTGAACCCGTTGTAATAGGTCGCTCCCTTATGATACGGAGTTTGTCCGGTAATACGGTTATATTCGGGGCTGCCAGGCTCTGAATTAAAGTCGCCCATCCAGATGGCGTCGAGAGGACATTCAGGTTCGCTCTCTCCATGGGTCCAGTCGCGGTGCGTTTCGTCATCAGCACCACTCCAAGGACCGCCTTCGAGTGGTGTGCGTTGGTGGCGTTCAAGTAGATATTCGATTTGTTCTAGGCGCTCTTCGACGCCGATGTGAGCAAGGTGGAGTGAAAACACTCGGACAGGGCCGTATGGTGTACGGATCATACATTCTAATGCTGCGTTTTGGGTGTTTAGAGGCGCAATTGTCCTTCGCATGGGCAGTGTGTGAAGTCGTGACCATACAATAGGAAATCTCGAAAATATCATCGTTCCGAACTGTCGTCGGCGGTTTATAACACAACCCTTTTCAAAAGTACTCGCATCCATATCAAATGCAGGCCCGTAGGCGCAGTAGTAATTAGGGAGTAAGCGGGAGAGTATTTCGGGTTGGTCGTCAAATCCAGTGCGGTGCCAGTGACGTTCTACTTCTTGCAGGGCGATAATATCAGCACCATCAATGACACGTGAGGTACGTTCAAGGTCATAACAACCATCAGTCCCAAAACCATATTGAATATTGTAACTAATTAATTTCACAGGATTGATCGCGCTTCTTGGTAAGGGATTTTAGCGGTGCTGGGATGAAGGAGGTATCAAAAGCTCAGTCATAACCAATTGTATTGTTAATTACGGTCATTTTTACCACTACCCCCTGTGAGTATGTATTTCATACGACCTTGCCAAAGTTCAAAGGCAACGACAACACCTTTTAGGAGGCAGAGAGCCTTGTTAGGGATACTCTTATGCTTGGTGCGTTTAGAGCTAGTGTAATAGCATGTGTGGAGTGATTTTTGTGTAAAGACCTTAGGTCTTGATCCGAGGTTAACCTATTGAATTTATACTAACATAACTAATTTATACAGTTGCTGTTAGATTCCCTATTTATCAAAGACTGTCATTTTTGAAAAAAATCCTGTATAAACCTATCTTCATTCGGTTCGTTTATTGAGTTGAGTAATGGTAATAAGTGACAAAACTCCAATTACATTTAAGGACAAATTGCCAGAAGCTGTTGACGTTGTCGTCATTGGGGCTGGCATTATAGGCATCTCTATTGCGTACTTCCTAGGTAAGCAGGGCGTGTCGGTTCTCGTTTGCGAAAAAGGTCGAGTTGCAGGAGAGCAGTCTAGTCGTAATTGGGGGTGGGTCCGTCAACAAGGCAGGCATTCATCTGAGCTTCCGATAATGAAAGAAAGCCTTCATATCTGGAAAGGTCTTTCTGCTGAGATTGGCGAGGATCTTGGTTTTCGGCAAACCGGATGTCTCTATCTGGCTGAAACAAATGCGATGCAGAAAGAAAATGAACAATGGCTTGATGTCGCGCGTCAACATCAACTTGATACCCGTCTCTTAAATGCAAAAGAAACCAATGAACTTCTTGGTCAGGCCAATAGTCATTGGAAAAGTGCAATCTATACAGCAAGTGATGGCCGGGCTGAGCCGAGAATTGCTGTCCCAAGATTGGCTCGTGCGGCTCAAAGACTAGATGTCAAAATTATTGAAAATTGTGCTGTCCGCTCTCTTGATCTATCCGCTGGGAATTTAAAGGGCGTTGTTACTGAGATGGGGAGAGTAAGAGCACGTCGGGTTGTTTCTGCGGCTGGGGCATGGTCTTCTCTACTGCTAGGACACCATAATGTTTCGCTCCCGCAGTTAAAGGTTAAAGGCTGTGTCGCAAGAACATCTCCAGTTGCTAACTTTTATCTAGGTAATGCTGTTTCAGAAAAAATTGCCTTTCGTAAAAGACAAGACGGCGGTTATACAATTGCTCTGGCAGATCACACCACACATAATATTTCACCCAATAGTTTTCGGTATTTCCCCAAATTTGTACCGCTTATGAGAAAATCCTTTCAGGATGTTTCTTTTAAACTGGATCAATCATTTTTCTCAGATATTAGTCGTAGAAGTAGGTGGAATGAAAACCAGATTACACCTTTTGAAAAAACGCGCGTCTTGAACCCATTACCAGATCCAAGGTTGTTGGCTCAAATGCGTAAGCATCTTCAAAAATATATTCCGGAACTTGCTAATACCCCTTTTGTTGAGACTTGGGCGGGGATGATTGAAACATCGCCTGACGTCCTGCCTATTATTTCTGAGATAGATACTATTCCGGGGTTCCATGTCGTTGCCGGATTGAGTGGTCATGGTTTTGGTATTGGACCAGCTATTGGACGGGTTATGGCCGATCTATTGATTGGCAGGCCACCGGGACATGATCTGAAACGATTTAAACTAAGTCGTTTTCAAGACGGGACACCAATAGATTTAGAAAACGCGGCCTGACTTAAATTGATCAGTAGCCGCGTTTTCACAGTATTTAAGCCGATATTCAGTTAAGCTGACATTTCCACTTTATCACGAGAACTAACGTCTCCTGCACCTGAAATTTTGTCCATACGTTGTAAAGCCCATATATTATCTGGACGGGCTTCTAGGCGGCGGCTAAGCAAGTTTTTTGCGGTTGAGTGACGGCCTGAACGGATTGTCGCATCGATTAACAGTCGGTGGAATACGTCGCGTTGAGCATGACTGCCACCGATTTGTTGGAGATCATCAAATACGGGTAATAAATGGTCAACGCACTTATCATCGTCACCTGTTTTGCAGGCATGAATTGCTTTGGCGAGTGGCATTCCGAAATCACGGAATACTTGTTGTGAAGTGCCTTCACCCAAGCTTTTTTGTTGCATGGTATCTATGAAGGCATCTGCAGCATTACGATTACCACTACTCAGAATTGCGAGGAGATAATGGGCATCAGCAAAAGCAAGACTGTGATCGTTTACGTGGTTCGCAGATAGGGTTGCCATCTCCTCCCAGCGGTTGCCAACATCCACACCTTCGAGTTCCAGGCGATAGAGCAGCGAAACCCCGTTGCTTATATCGCGGAAATCATCGGTATGGTCTTTTCTAATGTATGAATCGTAAAGTTTTAAAACGTCTTCTTTTTGGCCAAGTTCCAGGTGAAACAATGCCTTATGCCAGTGCATGTGATAGGAGAAGTTATTACACTGTTCCCACTCATCTTGATACTGATTGAGCCAAGAAAGGCCCTCGGACGGTCTATTGGACATTTCAAGCACATGGCCGACTGCGTGAGTTCCCCAGGCGTCATTTGGGGCAAGCTCTACACCGTATTTTCCGATTTTTTCTGCTTCTGCATACGACCCGGTTTCTTCAAGTCCGAAACAATGGCAACCAAGAACAAAGCCATAATCCCGGACGCCTTCATTCCAAGCCGGAAGAATTTTTGTTGTTGATGCCCGCATGCCATGGTTTTTACCACGGAGAAACTGACAGGCGTGATTGAGTTTTACAGTAAGCGCATCGAGTGGATAAACATCCAAAAGGTTGTCTAGGCGAGAGATGGCTTTATCCAAATCGCCGTAACACCAGTCATCAAGAGCTTGGAGGAGTTCTCTTTCTCTATGATTTGCACCGCGTTCTCGGACACTTAATTTAGCCTTGAAAACAGCTTCTAGGGCAATAGGGTCCGTGGTTATTTTGGCGAGCATCTTATAAAAGAAGCCTTTGGCAACAAGAGCGATTACCATCTGAGGATCTGTATCAAGCGTAAGGCTTAGAGCTTCGGGTGTTTTTTTCGAATGAGCCAAAAACAGAGAGACAGTGTTGTCGAAATGATCAACGGCGTTTTGATTTAATGCTGTTACTTCGTGTCCACGACAATCAAACAACACGGTATGCCTCCCAGCAGTTATTATGAGCAATGATTAAGAACTAAACTTCATATGGCATGTTATGACCGTTAGTTTCCAGTGCTCAAAAGATGTCAAACCTGACTGATTTGGAGGGTTGTGATCACTGTGATCGGAGTTTGTTTTTGGGAATGGCGGAAAGGTTACGATTTTTGCGCAGCCTTTCCCTTACATAAAATTAGTGCACACAGCCATCTGACAAAATTGTGAAAGGAAGTAAGCGGCAATCGGGCCTAAGATAATGACAGATTCGTATAAATTGAGGCTTTTAATGCTCGTTCAATCTGAAGTGACTACACCATTAAATAGGTTTTTACCCCTGATTCTATCTGTGGGTCTTGTCACCTATCTTTATCTATTTGTCGGAGATCGCGCTGCCATTGCGACAGGATTGGGGGTGGCTCTTGGTATAAGTCTCTATCATGCGGCATTTGGGTTTACTTCTGCCTGGCGCCGGTTTCTCACAGATCGATGGGGTGCGGGGCTTAAAGCCCAGATCATTATGCTGGCCATAGTCGTTACCCTGTTTTTTCCTGTACTGGACAGTGGTGGTATTTTTGGCCACAGGGTCGGTGGGTTTGTTAATCCTGCTGGAACAGGCGTTGCAGTGGGGGCTTTTATCTTTGGCATTGGAATGCAGCTAGCAGGTGGCTGTGCAAGTGGTACACTATTTACCGTTGGCGGTGGTAGTATTCGCATGGTTGTCACGCTTCTGACATTCATGTTGGGCTCGGTCCTCGCGACGATTAATTTACCCTTTTGGCACAGCCTCCCTAAATTTGATCGTTTATCAATGGTCTCTCTTTGGGGGTGGGAATTGGCTCTGGCTCTCCACCTCGTCGTTTTCGTGCTACTTTATTTTTTCATTCAAAAAATTGAAATAAAAGAATTACCCTCTAAAACTTTTGCAGCTCCTAAAAGGTCCTATCTCTTCAGGTTAACCCAAGGGCCATGGCCTTTGGTTCTTGGTGCCGTTGCGTTGGCTTTATTGAATTTTGCGATGCTGGCAACTCTGGGACATCCTTGGGGGATAACTTCTGGTATTACCTTGTGGGGAGGGAAACTGGTTACTCTTTTGGGCGTAGATCTTTCGGACATACCCTATTGGAGAGGCAGTATGGCGGCCTTGGATCGATCGATTTTCAGACACGATTCTTCAGCTACGAATATAGGTATTATTGCTGGAGCGATGAGCGCTTCTTTTCTGGCTGGAAAATTTGGGAAATCTCAAAATGTGACAGCGAAAGGGATTATCACAGCCCTTATTGGCGGACTTATGTTGGGATATGGTGCCCGTCTTGCCTATGGGTGCAATATTGGTGCGTTTTTTAGTGGTGTTGCTTCAGGCAGTATTCACGGCTGGCTTTGGTTATTTACTGCTCTTGCCGGTAATTTTATTGGTGTTCGAATTCGTAAAAAAATCCGTCTCTAATTATGAGAGTAAAGCTAGTTGTAGCTTCCTGTAAGTGTAAATTCCTCCCCGCCAATACCACGTTTGAAAGCTGTGACACCGGCAGCTTCTTGAGGGTTTATTCCTCCAAGATCTAGCCACTTAATATTACGTTTTTTGAGTTCTATTATTGCATTCCATATGAGATAATTGTGAGCCCTTAGTTTTCGCCCCTCTTGGCTGTTCCAACCAACGAGGTAGGTGGCACTTGCTTCATGAATAATAATTAAAACAGCGCCAACGGGCGTGCCTTTTTCGATAGCTCTTAATAATAAGAAATCTTTACGATCTTTGGTGAAGCGTTTTAAATTTGATACCAGGGCCGGGCTTGGTCCTTTAAATTCTTTTAGTAGCTTGTCCATTTCATTTAGGGCTAACAACCAGTTTAAATGAGTTCCTTGAGTATCGATTTCGAGAGAAAGCCCCTTTTTGAGTGATTGGTTGAGCTGATTTCGCCAGTTGGACTTTAAGCCAGCTCTAAGATCAGCTTCTGATTTTTGAAGGTCAAGCCAAATAGAAGAATAACCGTCTGTATCAATACGATTGAAGCCACATTTTTGAAGACTAGAGCGGCTTTCTTCCGAATCTGTAATTTCTGGTAAGAAATAGGTGAAGCGCCAAAGTCGTTTGGGATATTTTTTGCGAATTTCTAACCAAAAGGTATTTTGAACGTGTTCTGGAATATCTTTTTCTAACCAGAGTGGGCCTCGGTAAAGACGTACTTTGTGAAATACCTTCATCATACGTTGTTCAAGAACTTGGCAAATTCCAACGATGCGGTTGTTGTAATGGATGGTGGCAAATTTACCAACCAGTCGTTCAGTTACAAGCGCAGTTTGAGCATAAGGCCAGCTCTGGAGTAGATTTGATTTTTCTGCCTTACGAATAAGCTCTCGCCACTCTTTTACAGAAACACTATTCCACTTGATTTCAACGAGAGTATTGAACGATTTATCAGGCATTGGGCCGCCATAGTTGAGAAAACATCTTTTGTATCCTTAATGCTTAACTATGGGTTTTGTAAATGCTTTCTGAGTATTTTCATGTTATTCATAATGTGTAGGGATGTGAATAATAGATTAGGATTACAGGATCTATGGCGAAGATTGTTGCCGTATATAACAAAGATAGAAGACGTGATCACCGACGCGCGGTAAGTCTGGCTGCTAAGCTAAACGGTCTTGATGCGCGGATTAATGGTAAAGATGTCACGATTAAAGATATTAGTCCTGGCGGCGTTGGTATTTCTGGTGAAGAGGCGGATCTTGACGATTATGCTGATATGGATGTTGTTCTTGATGACGACGAAAAGCTTGATATTGAAGGGCTAGGACTTTCGGTTGGAGATGTTATCAGCATAGAAATTCTCTTAGAAAAAGCCGAGCCGTTTTCGATTGCTATTGAGATTCGTAGAGCCGACCAAGAACGTGGAAAGTTAGGCGCCCGTTTTATAAATATCGGAAATCGGGATTTTAACACGTTGGAGAAGATCGTCCTTGGTCGTCTTCGGTAACTTTTTTTAATTAAGTTTTCTCTTATACCGTCGACTCTTAATATTACATTAGGCCGCCAAAACTGGGCGGCCTTTTGCTGTGGCAAATATCCGACTCTCAATAAAGAGTTTGTCGCCGCCAGCATCGGTAATGATTTTATCCTGGCGGTCCGTTTTGACGGTAATTTCTGCCGCTCCACATTCCTGTGCAAGCTGCCTTACTTTTTTCCCGGCGTAGGACAGAACATATTGAATAGCTTCTTCGCTGTTGGTGAAATCAATCTGATCTTTACCGATATGGGCACGGTAGCGTCCCTTTTCTGGCGAAGAAATCAACACGGATATTTTTTGAACGACACCACCCGCTACGGCACCGACAGCATTGGATACCTCGGCATGTTCAGGTAGGTTTAGTGAGGCGTTTAATCGTTTTGCGACATCTTTGTAGTAAGTTGTTGCTGGTGCACCAGTGGCAACAATTGGTCTTCCCAAGTTGATTGAAAAATCAATGACAGAGGGTTGGCTTTCGTTACTTTTATCTCTTAGGGCATTATTGATGAGGTCGTGCCCCAATTTCTGATTATCAGTGAGTCGCGAATAGCTGATTTCTGATAAAGCTGTTTCGAGAATGGTTGTGGCTGAGCCCGTTACGGTTTTTTCGTAAATCATTTCAGCTAAAATTTGAGGCGTGAGGCCCAAGAGTATGCTCTCTTTTTCGACGTGTCGTATGAAGAGTTGAGCTGATAAATTTGCGCCCTCTTTATCCCACGAATTTTGGAAGCCAAGTAGGTGGCTTGCATCACTTGGTGTTAGTCCAGAGACAATAACAAGACCTCGATCTATTAACCGTTGTAGAGGGCTAGCCATAGCTGGCCTTTCCAGTATGGTGTTTAGGGCCACCGGACCAGCCTGAAGGCCACCCCATATTTCCTGCTCTAGTCGAGAAAGACTTGAAAGTCCTGTATCCAGTGTCCGCAATTTCAAAGCAAACCGCCCGTCATTTGGCCAAACTCTATCATTTAAGAGCTGTTGTTCCATGACAGAGAGGACTTCTGGATATTGCAGGGCCAAAAGGCTGATGGGTTGAACACGGCGCGGGCCGATGGATAGAGACTTTGTCGAAGAATTGATAGCAATCTCACTGTCGCCGCCAAGACCAAAAGTATGAACAGCTACGGCCTCTACCATGGTCCGCCAGCCCCCAACGATGGCGCCATCTTTGTTCAGTTGAGGTTCCCCATCTTTTAAGACAGCAATGTCAGTTGTCGTGCCGCCCATATCGACAACAAACACGTTTTCCTCCCCAGATAAATAATGGGCCCCAACAACTGAAGCTGCCGGACCGGATAAAATAGTTTCGACAGGGCGAGAAAGCGCTGTTTTTGCTGTTATCAAAGAACCATCGCCTTTAACCACCATCAAAGGAGCTTTGATGGTTTTTTGCTCCAGCATGGTTTCTACGGCTAAAACCAATTGCTGTAACTGTGGAATGAGCTGAGCGTTGAGGAGGGCTGTTAGGGCTCTCCTTGGGGCATCGAGGCTAGAAGAAAGTTCGTGCGCACAGGAGACGGGAAGGTTTGTTTCTTTTAATACGAGATCCCGGACGGCTTCTTCGTGCGATGCGTTTCTTACAGAGAAATAACCTGCAACGGCAAAAGATGAAACCGATGGAGCATGTTTTTTTACGGTATCTTCGACGGCTTTAATATCGAGAGGCGCGAGCTCGTCACCCATAGGTGTGTGCCCACCTTGAATGAAAATGCAAGGGTTCTTGCCGACAGCATCGCCGAGATTAGAGCGCTGTAGCGCGCCTTCGTCATAACCTATAAGGATAAGACAAACAGGACTACCATGCGCCTCAACAATTGCATTGGTTGCCAGAGTAGTCGAAAGAGAGACCATTCGAATTTGGTCACCTTCGTTGTCTAATATCGTATTTACTGCGTCATAAATTCCAAGAGAAAGATTGTGCTTGGTTGTTAGGGATTTTGCAGTTCGAAGAACGCCGTCTTCTTCACTAAATAGTACGGCATCTGTATAGGTGCCTCCGGTATCAATCCCTAACAACATTACTCAGTATTCCCTGAAAATTCCCTGTAAAGCGAAAGACCTAGCAAATTACTCAAGATGTTGCTTCACTAAAAACGACCAAGTCATTTGGCGCAAATAGGAAAATGGGTCATGATCCTAGGTCTTCTTAAACTTGAGCAAGCCAAGAGCTGCGACCATACCAATTGTAACAACGCATACGCCAATGATTTCAACAATTGTTGGAACTTCTCCAAGTACAGGTAGCGCCAGAATGACGGCTATACCTGGGACAAGTGCAGCGAATACGGCGCCACGAGACGCACCAAGTATAGCGACGGCTTTGGTGTAAAATAACAAGGCGAGTATTGCAGAACCAAAACCTTGGAAAATTCCCTGAAACAGTGTTTCCTCTATGGGCGCGTCAAAGATCTGAGGATCCCCAAAAAGAAAGTAAAGGGGGAGGTAGAGAACCATCGATAAGACGGCAACCAGAGCCGTTGCGTGCAGAGGGTCCGCTTGGAAATATTTCGTTCCAACGGTATAGCAAGCCCAGCAACCACCCCCGGCAATAAACAGGAGGTGTCCCATCCACTGATTTTCACCAGAAGAAGTCAGCCCTTGCCAGCCCAGGATAGCCACCCCGAGAATAACAACAGCCAATCCAAATAAACGGTTTTTATTGGGCCGATCTCCTAAAATAAAGCAGCTTCCTATTGTTGAAATGGTCATCATGCAGCTCGGGGCCACAATCCCCATATGACTGGCCGGGGCGAAATTAAGTCCGGTTACAGTTAAAAGCATGTATGGTGCGCCGGCACCAAAAGCAAAAAGTAAAGCTCCAGGCCATCCAATTCCCTTTACGCCCTTTTTTAAAATAAGGGGAAGCAAAACGGTACCTGATACGGCAAATCGCAAAGCGGTTATATCATAAGGTGTAAGAGTGTTTTCCTTGAGCCCAAGGCTGGAAACAACAGGCCATGCTCCCCAAAGTAGAGCTGCCATAAGGCCGTAGACGATCCCCATGGTCAGTGTGTTTTGATCTGCTTTGAGAGTGTTTAACATTACTTGCTCCTGAACTACCAATCATACTAAAGGGAAATCCTTCAATAACAGGAAGCATCTTAAGGTGGATAAAAAAATGAACGGCTGCAAAATTAGTGGTTTAGGCGTATAAATACTGCATAAAAGAGTAATACATGCGCATTAACGACCCGCGCTTCTAAAGTACATTAAATTAATAGGTCAGAAAGCCCGTCATGACGATAGATAATTTCGATAAAGCAATTTTGCGATGTTTACAAGAAAACGCGCGCTTTAAGTCGGAATATATAGCTGAACAGGTGGGCCTATCAGCGACAGCCTGTCAACGTCGGATTAAACGTTTAAGAGATTCTGGAGTTATAACAAAAGAGGTCGCTGTTTTAAATTCTGAAATTGCGGGTAGACCTGTTACCTTAATTGTTCAGCTTGTGGTCGGGCGTTGCGGGGCTGAGGTCCTTGACCGCTTAAAGCGAGACTTAATCGCCCAGCCTGAAGTTCAGCAATGCTACAATGTGACGGGGGCTTTTGATTTTGTCCTGATTGTGACGGCCAAAGATATGGAAGCTTACGAACAATTCACCCGGAAAGTCTTTTTTGATAAACCAGCGATAAAAGAATTTGAGACAACTGTCGTTATGGACAAGGTTAAGATCGGATTAGAAATACCGATTTAAATCTGGATGTTTCAGAACCAATTTATTTTGAGAGAAGATCTTTCCACTGAGGTGAAGAGTATACCACTTGAGCCATTGCCTGATAACCTTTTCCAATGGAATGCAGACCATCATTAACTCTTAAACCCTCCATATAATCGGGGTCTTTGATAAGCTCTTGGTGGAGGTTCAAGAAGGGGATCCCTTGTTGTGAGCAGATATCCTTATATTCATCAGCGCCCTCAACCAAATCATTGTTCTTAAAGTCAAAGCTCATACCACTTTGGACCGAAAGAAAAGGCATTTTATTTTCATCTACAGGTGTTGGACCCAAAACCAATAGCGGAGCAACGTTCTCTAACTGAACAATAAGATCTCGAAATTGTTTCATGGCCCGGTGCCGTGGGGTTCGAGGGATACCTGTATCCGTTATGGCAAAGTCATTTGACCCCGTTGCAAAAACGATGAAGTCGCTTTTGCTGTTTAACAGACGAGATTTACATTCGTTGACCGCGCGTTCAGAAATTTCACGTAAGGTTTGACCACGGACGCCCAGATTATAGTGAATAAAAGGTGTCTCACTTTGAGCTTCAAGGAGCGCAAGGCGGCCCGGCATGCCCAATTTCGCTTCATCACCCATGCCCTCCATAATGGAGGCGCCAATAAAACATACCCGTTTCATATCAATTGTACCTGTTTGTGTTTCAAGAGAAAACGGATGGATAAGCCCCAATGGCTTGTGCGCCACCTGTGTGAAGGAAAATTACGCTTTCATCCTTAGAAAACTTGCCAGTACGAATGTGATCGATCAGACCAGCAAAGCCTTTGCCTGAATAGACTGGGTCTAACAGGATGCCTTCTATTCTGGCGACAAGTTCAAGGGCCTCTTTTCCTGATGATGTCGGGATGCCGTAGTTCTCACCACCATAGCCCGTAATGACGTTTAGATCTGGGTCAGGGTTCCAGACTTCAAAACGGCCGAGCTTTTCCAGTGTGTAAGGAACAATGCTCTCTATAGCTTCTGTCACGGGGCCAGTTTTACCGTCGACTTCTATACCAATAACCGGGAAGGGGCGTTTTGCGGTTATTAAACCCGCAATTAATCCGGCTTGGGTGCCGCCACTGGACGTTGCGTGGTACAGAGCTGAAGGAGATATTTTAAGATTGCGGCATTGTTCTAGGATTTCAATAGCGGCGGAAGCATAACCTAATGCTCCAACCGCGTTCGATCCCCCAACCGGAATAATATAGGGTGTCTTTCCTTTTCCGCTTAGCTCCGCTGACAGGTCTTCCATTATCTGGTCACGATCAGCACCGGCAGGATGGATTGAAATTTTAGCGCCGAGCAAGTGATCAAGGACAATGTTTCCCGAGGTTTGATACGCGGCGTCATCCCAGGCGACATTTCGGACAAGAACCAAGTGACATTTCAATCCGTATCGTGCGGCTGCCGCGGCAGTTTGCCGGACGTGATTAGATTGTAACCCACCGGCAGTAATGACGCAGTCGGCCACTTTTTCAAGCGCGTCAGCTATCAAGAATTCTAACTTCCTGGTTTTATTTCCGCCCCCTGCGAGACCGGTACAATCATCGCGCTTCATATAAATCAAAGGCCCACCGAGAGCCTTGGAAAGTCGGTTAAGAGGTTGGAGCGGTGTCGGAAGAAACGCAAGCGGGACAGAAGGATTGAATTCTGTAAGCATAGAGGAACCTGTTGGGTAAATGGGTTTGTTTCTAATCAATAGGTCTTGTTTTAGTACTCTAGCAAAAAAGGAGATCGAATGACGATCTCCTTTTCCAAAAATAATGAGAAAAAATATACCGTATCTTGTTTTATTCTTTTTCAGGCTGTTTATCAGGGCTATCGAGATTGAGTAGGTGGCCCGTTTTACAAAACAGGGTGCAACTTTCAAAAACAGTGAAATTAACTGTTTCTGCTTCGGGATAACGAAGCCAGGTTCTTTGGGGATAGAGGTCGCCGTTCTTTTGAAGTGATCCCGCAAGAATTAATATTTCAAGGCCACCTTTTGGCGCTACACGATTGATATCCGCGTCTTTATCCCACCTTTCAAGTTGAACGACTTCATCTTTGTATTGATGAAGGGGGAGGATGTCTTGCTCTGGATTATCACTTGAGATCCATTGCGCAGTGTTGGTATCTATGGAGAATTGTTTATTATCTTGTTGTTCAAATTGCCATAATTTTACAAAGATCGTACAGCCTTCAACCGTATGGGGTGAGTGACTTGTACCCACTGGGTTCCGTACATAGGTCCCTGCTGGGAAATCTCCGTACTGATCTGAAAACACGCCCTCTAATACGAAAAATTCCTCGCCACCGTCGTGCTGGTGCTCTGGGAAATATTTATCCTCTGCAAAGCGTACAATCGTTGTCGCTCTTGCAACTTCATCCCCAATACGATCAAGCATGACCCGTTCAACACCCTTTGCTGGAGAGGGGGTCCAGCTTGTGTCTTCCGGTTTGACGATAACTGTTTTCTTGAAATCGGCATTGATGCGCATATGTAAATCCAGTGCTCAATCTATCAATAGGTAGGTTTCTGTTTTTGTACTTAGGTCTTTAAATTTATTCTGCAAGAGGTTATCTATCAAGTAGTAGATAAGAGGTTTATATGAGTAGTACAGCAGACACGTCGACGAAAATTATGGATGCGGCAGAAGGCTATATTCGAACTAAAGGTTACAATGCTTTTAGCTTTCGTGATATTGCTGCAGATGTTGGTATTAAAACCGCCAGTATTCATTATCATTTTCCTTCCAAAGCTGATCTCGGTGCTGCCGTGGCCGAGCGTTACACAGAACGGTTTCTCGAAGCCCTAGGTCCTCCCGATAGGTACACCTTTGATGAGCAAATATCTCGATATATTGCTGCTTTCAGGTCTTCTTATTCTTCAGGTGACCAGATGTGTTTGTGTGGCATGCTCGGAGCTGAAATTTCATCCCTGCCTGAGAATATGATTGTCGTTTCAAAAGTGTTTTTCGTAAAAAACCTTTTGTGGTTGGATCAAGTTTATCTTTCAAAAAGTGATGATAACATTTCAATTGAACAAGCGAGACAAAAGTCTTTACGCCTTCTTGCTTTGCTTGAGGGCGGGCTCATAGTTGCACGTTCCCTGGATGGGATGGCAACTTTTGACCAATTAATATCTCAAGAATTAGCTTGAGCCTATGAAGCCGTCATCCAGTTACCTAATGTTACAATATGCGTCACGTTGCGTTTGTACTATGATATTGATTGAACCGGTGTGATTCTGAAATATTCGATTTAAAGCTTCTTAGTTGTTTTAATTGGTATAAAACCTCTAGACATATTTCCTATGGCTGTGTCATTGTTCGGGCAATGCTCGTAAAGGTTTTGGTGATGCGTTGCTGTACGCAGTAATTTTATTAACCACCAATAATGTGTTGTTGATTAAGGTGTGTTGGGGGTTATTTAATCCAGTGTTGTCATCTGGGAAAATAAATAAGCAGACAAAAGTCTTTCGATCCGTTCGAAAAGGCTTTTTCTTTTGCTTTATCTCTCTTGTGATCATCGGTCATTTGGCATCGCTGGACACATCCTATGCTGCTTCTTCTGAAATAGAGGAAGCAATGGATAGTTTGTATTCAGATGATCGCTATCAAAGCGAGCTCCCGCTCGAAATAAAAGAAACCAAGGTTGAAAAAAAAATTCCGCCTCCGAAAAAAGAAGAAAACTCTGAGAAACTAGACCTTTCTGCCTTAGGGTTTTTGGGGAAAATTTTGGTTTATGGCTTTTTGGCTTTAGTTGCGGTGTTAATCGCCAAAGCGATTTTTAATTATCTCAAGGATTTGAAGCGGCGACCTCAAAACAAAACTGTTCTTGAAGATAAACCAGCTTCTTATTCTCGTGTCACCAATATGCCAGAGACATTGAGCAAGGAGACCTTGGAATACGCAGATCAACTGGCCCAAAAAGGTCAGTTTGAAGCCGCGATCAGGGCTTTATTGTTTTGTTGCTTGAAACATGTTCGTGAAAGCTATCACTCAGCTTTGCCTGCAGCTTTGACAAATCGAGAGATATTAAAAGCTGACTGGTTACCATCTGATGTGCGTCAGAAAATGAGTGTTATTGTCGATGCTGAAGAGCTTACCGAGTTTGGGGGCCGATCAGCTGGTGAACATGAATTTAATGTATGCAGGGATGCGTTTCATGTCTTTGTAAAACCGGGACGCTCATCAACCTCGGTTGAGGGGGCGGTAATCTGATGGATGATCGGATATTTTCCAAACGGACTCTTTTCTGGTTGGTTTTAATCGGAACGCTGTCTTTTGCCGGTGCTTTCATTGCTTCGATATATCAAGATAAACTCATTCAAATTAGCTCGTATGGCGCAAACTCCTATTCTGAATCGGCGATTGGCCACAAGGCTTTCACCAAACTACTTAAAAAGTTAAATTACCGGGTAAGGATCAGTCAGCAAGCCCAGGGTGGTTTTAATTTTTCTGATGTGAAACTTGTTATTGAACCTGAAAGCCAAAAGGGTCTATCGGACACCTTGTCTGGTTTTAGCGGTGTCGGATCTTTAATCGTTTTACCTAAATGGAATGCTCAACAAGACCGTAAAAAACGTAAATGGGTAAAGCTCCTCGAACTTCGAAGTCCTACAGAGGTCGAAAACATAATTGATTATGTTTCGAATGATATTGCCCTTGTTCGTAGCGATCTTGATTTACGGGCCGAAAATTTTTCATGGGATCCTGATTTTTTCTCGTTAAGCCAGCAACCTTCACTGCCTGCGCCTCAACTGATATCGGGTGATTCCGACCTTATTCGACCTCTGGTTTATAATGATAGCGGCATTTTGTTGGCAGAAGTTATTAAGCCGGGCTTTCTATATGATATTGATCGAACATGGATTTTAAGCGATCCCGATGTGCTGTCTAATCATGGCCTGGATAACGGTGGCAACGCAGAGTTTATCGTTAGTGTTCTCAATGAGTTGACCTTGAATAATGTCGGCGGCGTGATCGTCGATGAAACCTCCCATGGCTATGCTTCAGAGCCGAGCTTATGGCGGAAGATGTTAGAATTTCCCTTTGCTGTGGTTACTCTATTGGCTGTCTGTTCTGTATTGTTGCTTGTGTGGAGTTCGATGTCTCGATTTGGCGCACCGGAAAAAACAGAGAAGTCCTATCAGGCAGGCAAAGAATTTTTAATCGGGAATACGGCTGAGTTACTTGCTTTTGGAGGGCATGGCGCCTTGATGCTGCGTCATTATGTTGAAAGATCTCTACATTCTGTCGCGACCAACCTCCACGCCCCTAAAGATCTTGAAGGGTATGAACTTCTCCAATGGCTTGATCGTGTCGGCCATGCTCGGGGATTACGGATCAATGGTAGTGAGGCCGTTCACAAAGCCGAACAACAATATACATCAAATTCATTTAATGTTCTGGCGGCCATAAAGGCGGCTCAGGATATTCATCGTTGGAAACAGGAGATGTTGCATGGAACTGGATGATATCCGGACCATTAGTAACGGTTTGAAAGCAGAAGTACGTCGTACAATCATTGGACAAGAAGGCGCCTTGGACCTGATGCTTGTCAGCTTATTGTGCAAAGGGCACTTACTTTTAGAAGGGGTGCCTGGAACAGGTAAAACTCTTTTAGTGAGATCCTTTTCCAAGGCCTTGAGCCTGAATTTTGGCCGTATCCAGTTTACACCCGATCTTATGCCTGGGGATGTACTGGGAACCAACCTGTTTAACTTTCAAACCAATGAATTCTCCTTAACAAAAGGACCGATATTTACGGATCTTTTGCTGGCTGATGAGATCAACCGAACGCCACCAAAAACACAATCTGCCCTGCTTGAAGCCATGAGCGAGCGTACGGTGACGATTGATGGCACCAGTCATGATCTGGGAGAGGGTTTCTTGGTCATCGCAACCCAGAACCCGATAGAACAACAAGGGACTTATCCTCTACCAGAAGCTCAGCTTGATCGTTTTATGTTCAAGTATGTTCTCGAGTATCCAAGTGAAGCGGAAGAAAGATCGATTGTTACCCGACATGGTCATCAAACCTCTATGCCTAAGCTGGATGATTTTGGGCTTAGAGGTGTTGCTGATTTAGCCAAACTGGAAGAAATGCGCACGGTTGTCAGTGGTATTAAACTGAGCCCGGAAATTACAAACTATATCGTCTCGGTTGTCCGCGCGACCCGGGAACACCCATCTCTTCAATTCGGTGGATCACCGCGTTCCGCAACCATGCTGGCTGCGGCATCACGGGCTTATGCTGCTCTACAAGGGCGGGATTATGTAATTCCTGATGATGTTAAGTTTATTGCTATTCCCGGTTTACACCACCGTGTTGTTCTATCCCCAAGTGCTGAGATAGAGGGCATTCGGGCCACCAGTGTTATTCGTGAAATTCTAGAACAGACAGCCGCGCCAAGATAATGAGACCCACTCAGCGTGCCGCCTTACTCATATCCCTAGGGATACCACTAAGTCTTGTCCTGATTGTCTGGGATGAGAGTTTGTGGCTGTTTGGCATCGTCTACTTGTTTCTGGTTCTTTTACTCATTGGTGTTGATTTTTTAAACTCCTTGGCACCCTCACGAGTTACGCTCGCTCAGAATATTACCCCGCTTCTTTATGCTGGCCACGATGATTATGCTTACTTTTCTTTGTCGGTTGGCAGCAGGCACAAGGCTTATGGTTTGGAGGCTTTGTTAGAAGTTGAGGATGAGTATCTTGTCAGGCCAGATGTCGCTAAAATACGTCACCTCGATAATTCACAAGAGGGCGAAATTGCTTTTCCGCTTATTGTGAAACGACGGGGATCTGCGCATATCTCGGGACTTTGGGTAAGATGGTATAGCCCTTGGGGGCTTATCCAGAGACAAACCATATGGCCATTGGATCATAAAGTATCTATTCTCCCAAATGTTCATGCTGTGAAAGCCGCTGCATTACAGATTAACAGCCGAGATGCATTCCACGGGACGAAAATACAAAAACACCGTGGAGACGGCACCGAGTTTGATGCGCTCAAAGAGTATGTTCCGGGCTTTGACTTGAGATCAATCGACTGGAAACACTCGGCCCGACATCGAAAACTAGTCTGTAAAGAGTTTCAGGTCGAGCGTAATCACAATGTGATTTTGGCTTTTGATACCGGGCATCTCATGACCCGCCCCCTGGATGGGCTTCCGCAGCTTGACCATATGATCAATGCGGGGCTGCTTTTGGGCTTCATGGCCTTGCGGGGGGGCGATAGGGTCGGCCTCTATGGATTTGATGCCAAAATCAGGATACATGCAGAACCCCTTGGCGGTAATCAGGCTTTTAATCACTTGCAGTCAAACTGTGCCAAACTCGACTACCAATATAATGAGACCAATTTTACTTTGGGTCTTTCTAATCTCATGGGTCGATTACAACGGCGTTCGCTTATCGTTCTCTATACGGATTTTGTAGATACGGTAACCGCAGAGTTGATGATTGAGAATGTTACGCGGTTAGCCAAACGGCATCTGATTATATTTGTAACTCTAGAAGACCGCGAACTGGCAGACGTCGCAGACCAAAAGCCAAGTTCCATTCATAATATTGCCAAGTCAGTGGTCGCAGATGATTTCTTAAGAGACCGGCAGGTTGTCTTTGAAAGGCTTCGTCGACTTGGGGTTCATTGCATTCAAGCTCCAGCAGCGTCTGTGAGTGCGGCATTAGTTGAGCGATATCTCGAAATTAAACATCAGGAGCTTATCTGATCATGAGGGGTGTTAATTAAATGTCAGATGGCGTCCTCAAGAGTTCCCAATTTCGAAAAGAGCGAGAAGGGTCATGGAAAGAGCTTCAGTCTCTGGTTGAGACCATTGAGAAAAAAGGTATTAAAGCCCTTAGTGCTCAAGAGCTTACACGTCTGCCCAATCTTTATCGTTTCACGCTCTCTTCGTTATCAGTGGCTAGGGGCGTGTCGCTTGATCGTAATTTACTGGAATATCTCGAGCTGCTTTCGACCAGAGCCTATTATTGTATTTACGGTGTACATGCGAGTTTTGGCGGAACTGTCCTCAAGTTTATCTTCGAAGATTTTCCGATCGCGGTTTGGAATGCCCGTTGGCGCGTTTTACTGACGACCCTTATTATGCTCGCTGGGGCTCTTATTGCTTACTATCTTACTATTGGAAATGAAGAGTGGTACTACACGATGGTGGGAGAGGGCATGGCAGGAGGAAGAAACCCTGCCAGCGCGACAGAAGATCTTCGCAAGGGGCTTTATGATGGCGGAGAACTTGATGCAGATGACCTGAATTATTTTGCGTCAGGGCTTTTTTCGCATAACTCTTCTGTTGGCATGCTCTCTTTTGCCCTTGGTTTTGCCTTGGGTGTGCCGACGTTTATTCTTATATTTTACAACGGGTTGATACTTGGATCTTTTGTGGCGCTCTATGCCAGCCGTGGGCTTGGTCTAGATATCGCAGCTTGGTTATCCATCCATGGAACGACGGAACTCTTGGCGATCATACTCTGTGGTGCTGCCGGTTTGGGGGTGGCAAAGGGAATAATATCACCCGGGCAGAAAACCCGCCTATCCAACCTTGCAAGTGAGGGCAAGCAGGCCGCAAAGGTGGTGATTGGGGCTGTTTTAATGCTTCTTATTGCAGCACTGCTAGAGAGCTTTGGTCGTCAATGGATAACAGACATAACTACCCGTTTTACAATCGGTGGCCTGATGCTAGTTTTCTGGCTTAGTTATTTGGGATATTGGGGGAGGAAAATATGTCAAAGGCATTAATTTCTCCTAAATACGATCCGGGCAAAAAAGCCAGTAAGAAAACAAAGACCAGTAAGAAGAAAGCTAAAGCTGAAGGAGCTTGGCGCAGGGTGATCACGCCTGAAGGTGTTCCTGTTCGGCTTGAATTGGCCTCTCGGGGAGACCGTTTCGCCGCCTTGTTACTCGATCTTATGATCGTTTATGGATTACCTGTTGTTCTGATCATTGCCTTTGTGTTTTCTGCCATTTGGACCTCTCTTGAAACCGATAAAGGGTCCATTCAGATCCTCTTTGCCGTGAGTAATGTTGTGCTCTTTCTTTGGTATAATTTTTACTTCACCTTCTTTGAAATTAAGTGGCAGGGGCGAACACCGGGCAAAAGAGCCTTGGGTATAAAGGTCGTGGATCGTCATGGCGGTCAGTTGAGATCAGACGCTGTCTTTGCCCGCAATCTTATGCGGGAGCTGGAATTATTTTTACCGATCTCCATCCTTTTTTCCCCCTTTGGCACAGGCAGTGAGGGGTTTACTGATTTACTGACGATTATCTGGGTGGGGCTGTTTGTTTGTATTCCCTTCTTTAACAAAGACCGCTTACGCGCAGGCGATATGATTGCTGGAACTTGGGTGGTGAAAATCCCAAAGACTGTGTTGATGGGTGACATTGCACAGGAAAGTGGCACGAAAATAACAGGAGAATCTCTCATAAAGGGCAAAGAGCAGAAACAACCGGAACGCTATGCCTTCACTGATGAGCAGGTTGATGCCTATGGGATTTATGAATTGCAAACCCTCGAAGAGCTTTTGCGAAAACCTGCCGTTGCCCCAAAGACCATTAAAGAAGTCACACAGCGCATTAAAACCAAGATTGGCTGGGTTGAACCAAATATTAGCTCATCAAATTATTACTGGAAAAATCATCAAGGAAAAATTCACAGGGATACAGAATTTCTCAAAGCGTATTACGCAGCTCTCCGAAGGCGCTTGGAAGCCAAGATGCTGTTTGGTAAGCGCCGGGAAAATAAACACGATACAAAATAGCCTTTTGTATCAGGGAAGGGGCTCTTGTAGATCAAATTGTCTATATTTTGATTAATTTCTGAGTGTGATCTTTCTTTTAGATATTGATCTGTTTGATATTTTTTTTATCTTCGGTTAGTGTTCTCTTCTCGTAAAACGTGTTTTATTTATTGTTATATTTCTCGAGGGGGGAAACATGACGACTATTGATGAGAGTGTCGGGAACGATTTTCGTATTGGCGATACATTAAGTAAGGTTTTTTCGGTATATTTCCGGAACTTTATACCTTTTAATTTATTGGTTTTGATCATTGCAGCACCAATATTGGTTTTGGTTTTGTTCACGGATATTCTGTCTTATGGTAATGGTGTTGAAGCAGTGGATACCCTTCTAGGTATCGTTGCTTTAATTGCTGTTATTTTGACCTTTGTATTCTATTTTGTTTCTGCAGCAGCAATAACGCATGGTGTTTTTCAAGATTTAACAGGGAAACCTGTGAATTTTACTGAGTCTTTTTCTCATGGTCTATCCGTTGCGGTTCCAACCATTTTAGCTGGAATCGTGGTGTCCGTGCTTAGTTTCTTAGGGATGATGGTCTTCTTTATACCTGGAATTATCATTTTTATGATTTTAATGGTGACGATACCAGTCATTGTTATAGAAAACCCTGGAGTATTTGCGAGTTTGGGACGTAGTGCTGAGCTTACAAAAGGCAACCGTTGGGCTCTTTTTGGTATTTTGCTAATCTTTATGGTTATTGTCATCGTTGTAAGTATTGTTGGCTCTCTTATCTCCGGAATTATAGCTGCAATGGGAATGGAGATTGTTGGACTTATTGTTTCTATAGCTTTCCAGATATTTTATACGGCAATAGGACCTGTACTCTATGCTGTTGTTTACAATAATTTGCGGGTGGCAAAAGAGGGTATCTCTACGGACCAAATAGTGTCTGTATTCGAATAGTTTAAATTGAAGTTATTCTAAGAGACCTCAGCAAAACGCCTTCATCTGAGTAATTGCAAATAATGTGTAATGCTTTTGCCTTCGAGCAAGGGCTTCTAAAGCTTATTCGATGTTTCTCAAAGAGATCTGTTTGGTTTGTTTAGTCGCTTTATCCATAGGCTTTTCGGAACCTTGCTGTAGTGCCCCCATTTTAGCAAGCCTGTTTTAAGATAGTCCTCTTCTGCTGTTTTTGGT
>OJFV01000059.1_pt1 | contig 83171 bp, 75 predicted proteins | sample 1594391 | NCBI WGS metagenome assembly OJFV01 (sample SAMN05416856, study PRJEB24817) | seawater metagenome | isolation source: Sea water | place: Canada:Atlantic | collected 2013-11 | reverse complement strand
TTCTACCAACACCCTGTATTCCGGTGCCTTCTGCAGAAGAGGGGCGCATTATATAGCGTTTAGGCCTGAGGTCAATAGCGCAACCCAACTAATTCCAACAATATTATACCCCATAAAAAAGGCCAGGCAATTAGCCTGACCTTACTGTAGACACACACTGAAGACCTTACGTATAAATTAGCACATCACTTAACTGTAACCCGAGCAATTTTCTTCTTACCAGACTGAATCACCTTACTGTCACCCGCTATCATTTTAAACCCAACCTCAACTTTATCGCCATCAGCAAAGACAACCCCTCTGCTTAGCGCATCCTTAGCCGCCTTCCCATTTACCACCAAGCCAGCACGCCTCAAAATTTCATTAACCCAAATCTCAGACTGACCTTCTAACTCCAACTCAACCTCAGGGACATCATCCGGAATCTCGCCCAAGTCCATTTTATTTCCTGCTGATTTATGTGCACTATCAGCGGCTGACTGATCATGAAAGCGCTCGATAATTTCCCGCGCCAACACCTGCTTTATTTCCTGAGGGTTACGCCCAGCTGAAACCTCGTCACGATAAACACCTACCTCATCTATAGACTTAAAACTTAACAACTCAAAATATCGCCAAATCAAGGCATCAGGCATAGACAAAATTTTGGTATACATTTCGCCAGGCGCATCTGATACACCAATATAGTTACCTAGCGACTTTGACATCTTCTGAACACCATCCAAGCCTTCCAATATTGGCATTGTAATAATGGTTTGCGGCTCTTGACCTGCATTTTTCTGCAGCGTACGCCCCATGAGAAGGTTGAACTTCTGATCCGTCCCTCCAAGCTCAACATCAGCCTCCATTGCTACGGAGTCATACCCTTGAACCAACGGATACAAAAATTCATGTATTGCTATTGACTGCTCACCCTTAAAACGCTTACTAAAGTCATCCCGCTCCAGCATCCTTGCAACGGTATACTGCCCTGCCAATCGAATCATATCAGATGCAGACATCTCACCCATCCACTGAGAGTTAAACATCACAGTTGTTTTCTCAGGATCAAGTATTTTGAACACCTGTTCCTTGTAAGACTCTGCATTTTTAGCCACCTGCTCTTCGGTTAAGGGCGGGCGGGTTGCACTTTTCCCGGTGGGATCACCGATCATCCCCGTAAAATCACCAATCAAAAACAGCACATCATGACCTAAATCCTGAAACTGCTTCAACTTGTTAATTAATACCGTATGACCTAAGTGTAAATCAGGCGCAGTCGGATCAAAGCCTGCCTTAATGCGCAACTTCTTGCCTGATTTCAATTTTTTAATTAAGTCTTCTTCGACGAGAATCTCATCTACACCGCGACGAATTACCGATAACGCTTGCTCTACTGAGGACATCAACCTTCACCATACGATACATGTAGCAACAATATTGCCATACATTTTAACCATTATTAGCCGCAATTTACGTTAAATCAGAGTAAACTCGGCACGTTATAGAAATTACTCTATAAAAAAGAAATAGCTGGCAATTATAACAGATTTTAGTGCTGATTCATGAAATCGTTGTTATTCTTCTTTGATCTATTAGCAATGTATCACCTATACTTAAAGTGAATTGCCAAGACATGTCGAATAAGCGCTAGAAATAAAAGGTATTAACGTGACACGAGAATTTCCAAAAACTCACCTATTTGCTGCAGGAAGCCTAAGCCTTGCCGTAGCCGTTATGCTGTTATTAAGCCCAAGCAGTGAAGTGGAAGCGAACCGTATTTCTATTCCTTTACAGATTACTGACGAGAGCCTTACTAAGAACAACTCTGTAAAAAAATTAGAAACTCATCAAGCGACAACTGAATCACACACTCAAACGCCTGCAACATCAACTACACCTGCGAACATAGAAGCTGCCAGCGCACAGTGGGATAACTTTGAAGTAAAGAAAGGCGACACACTTTCTACTCTCTTCAAAAAAGCCGGCCTCAACGACAGAGTAATGTATCAGGTTATAGCTGGACACAAGTCAAATAAACAGCTCGCAAACATTTATCCAGGCGAGAAACTGTCATTCCTTAGGAGGGATGACACTAATGAGGTCAGTCAGATAAAGCTACAGCGAAGCCAGCTCAAATCGTTAGTACTTTCCCGTGGAGATAACGGAAAATTCACCAGTGAAGAAGTGTTCATCAAGCCCGACGTACAGCTTGCATATTCAGAAGGCGAGATTGATAGCTCTCTTTTCCTTGCTGGCCAAAAGGCTGGCTTAAAACAATCGATGATCATGGAGCTTGCCAATATATTCGGCTGGGATATCGACTTCATTCTCGACATTCGGAGCGGCGACTCTTTCAACCTTGTATACGAAGAACTTTACATTAACGGAAACAAAATTGGTGAAGGAAAAATCATAGCGGCCACATTTAATAACCAAGGGCGCGAGCTAAAAGCTGTACTATATACCGACAAGAAGGGTGACCAGAATTACTTTACCCCCGAAGGGCATAGTATGAGAAAAGCCTTTTTAAGATCACCTATCGACTTTGCCCGCATATCGTCTCACTTTAATCTCCGTCGTAAACACCCGGTACTTCATACAATAAGGGCTCATAAAGGGACGGATTATGCCGCGGGTCGTGGCACCCCGATTAAAGCAACAGGCGACGGTAAAGTCGTTCACACCGGAAGGAAAGGCGGATATGGAAAAACGGTCATTATTCAGCATGGACAAAAAATATCTACACTTTATGCCCATATGAGTAAATATGCTCGTGGTGTTCGAAGCGGTACTCGAGTAAAGCAAGGTCAGATTATCGGTTATGTAGGCAGTACTGGACTAGCATCTGGCCCCCACCTTCACTATGAGTTCAAAGTGAATGGCGTGCAAAAAAACTCAGTTAAAATTAAATTGCCTCAAGCCAACCCCATTCATAAAAGTGAAATGGCTGAGTTCAAAAAGCAGACCGGCCTGTACCTGTCTCAGCTAGACACGCTATCTCAAAGTTACCATCTAGCCGCCAACTAAAGTGGCGCACTCAACACATAAAGCGCTCTATATAGGGCTCATGTCAGGCACCAGCATCGACGCAATCGATGCTGTGCTGATTCAGATATCTGACCAGATTAGCATCATAGACTCACACTCCATACAGATCCCCCAAACATTAAAAGATACCATATTGGGTTTGTGCTCCAGCGGAGAAAATGAAATTCAGCGTGCGTTTAAGCTTGACCGAGAACTCGGGCACCTCTTCGCTGACGCAGCATTAGCACTTTGCACCAAAACAAACACCCCTCCAAACACTATATCTGCAATAGGGAGCCACGGACAAACCATCCGCCACGCCCCCCATGGCAAAAACCCATTCTCACTACAAATTGCCGACCCTAATACGATTGCAGAACGAACCGGTATTACGACCGTTGCTGATTTTCGGCGCCGAGATATAGCTGCCGGTGGGCAAGGGGCTCCCCTGGTGCCTGCGTTTCACGAAGATGTATTTAAAGATGGCAACAATAATCGAGCAATCATCAATATCGGAGGAATGGCCAACATCACGCTGGTACCAAAGTCAGATATGCCAACGCTCGGTTTCGATACCGGCCCCGGCAATGTCCTACTTGACTACTGGGTTTATAAACAAAAGAACCAGAAATTTGACTATAACGGAGAATGGGCCGCCTCAGGGAAAATTGATACATCTCTTCTCAATACCTTACTATCCGAGCCCTACTTGACGCTTCAGCCCCCCAAAAGCACTGGGAGAGAACGTTTTAATTCAGACTGGCTAGAGCACCAACTGCTAAACTTCTCCCACCTATCAACCGTTGATGTGCAAGCAACCCTTACAGCGTTCACCTGCCAAACTATCACCGATGCTGTAGCGATGTGCAACTCCAAACTAGAGCCAAGCGACTTAGTAAAGGAGATTTACATCTGCGGGGGCGGAGCAAAAAATGGCGACATAATGAGCCGCCTCCAAACACGACTTCCAAACACGAAGGTAGCAAGCACAAACGAGATCGGCATTGCACCTGACCTCGTTGAATCAGTTGCATTTGCATGGTTAGCACACCGAACCATCAACAGGCTAAGCGGCAACTTAACATCAGTTACAGGCGCTCAGGCACAAAGAGTTCTCGGGGCAATTTACTGTGGTAATTAGGATAGAAAGACAGGAAACATAGCCCTCAGATTTATCAAGGGCATATCACACTAGATACTAAATGAAGAACCGCAACCGCAAGTGCTTGAAGCATTAGGGTTATTAACTACGAACTGAGAGCCCTGTAAACCTTCACTGTAATCAACGGTTGCACCTACAAGATATTGATAACTCATGGGATCAACCAGTAACAATACACCTTCTTTTTCAATAGCCGTATCGTCATCAGCCATAGCCTCATCAAACGTAAAGCCATACTGAAACCCTGAACAACCACCTCCAGTCACAAAGACCCGAAGCTTTAATTCTGGATTTCCTTCCTCCTCTATCAAGTTTTTTACTTTAGACGCAGCGGCATCGGTAAAAACCAATAGATCAGGCATGTGCGATTCGACAACACTCATAATTCCTCCAACGGAAAACAACCTAGACTGCCAATTATCCAATTAACCGACTAATTTAGTCAATTATTAGTCGGTAATATTTTATTAACTAGCGGATAAACTGTTTTCTTGTTCGAAACCGCCCTCTTCATCAGTGCCCATATCGCCCTCCTGGTGACGATCAGTACGCTGCGTCAGCCCACTAATAGAAACAGGCTCTTTATTGTGGACCAGGTTTCCGTTCACTTCCGCCCCCATAACCATTTCTATTAAGTGGTAGTAGACATTACCTTTAATCGAAGCGTTAGCCGCTAGCTCAATATGTTTTGACGAATAGACATCGCCGTGAACCGTCCCGTTTACAATAATATGAGGCGCTATTACATCTCCATCAACCTCACCCACATCACTGATTCGAATGATAGCTTCGCTGCTTTCATCAGCCCGAATAGTCCCTTTTATAGTACCATCAATATGAAGCCCTCCAGAAAAGTGCAAATCACCTTCTATTTGGGTTTTGTTCGATATCAGTGTATCAAAGTGCCCGGTCACAGGTTTACGCCCTTTCGTTTTCTTAATGCCCCACATCGCTGATAACCTCCTAGTTCTTCCAATCAAATGTCTGTTCGACTCGCGTATTTTTCTTGCCGCGTGCCTGCGCGACGATTTGAACTTTTTCTGGCGTAAAATCATCCGGAAGAATCAACTCGCCTGCAATATCCTGAAAATACCTGAATTTAAATTTAATACCCAACTCCTTAACATCAGATATATCACGCAACGGTAGGATTTCTTTTTGGCCGCCTTTAGAACCAATAAAGTTGACGGCAACAACCCCGTCTATATAGCGTTTATTGTTTGCAACCTGTGTTAAAACAACCTTATACGCGTAGCGGTTGCTATCTGAGGTACTCAGGATTTCAAGCTTTTGAACTTGCAACCCTTTAGTATTGTCAGCAGGGGCCAAAATATTCTTATAAAACGAAATATCTGCTTTAAGCTGACTCACTTCTTGCTCAAGCCCTTTTATCGTTGACTTAACCGACTGATTAGCCTGACTATCAATCGCTCTTCCTCTCTCAAGATTGGCTATTTCCTGGCGATAGCGAACATCACTTGCGCTTAGCTGCTGTAACTCCTGCACCAGTCCATCTCTTTCCTCGGCAACGTCTTCATATTGCATCGTTAGCCGTGACTCTCCTGCAATAAACCCCACTACTGCAATCGCAACCGACGATACGATAAAAAATAATGTTTGCCTTGCTCTTTGCCCCGGACGATGAGGCACAACAACTAGTTTTTCCTTAGACCTTAATGACATAACAACCCTATTATTCTTGTTGCTGTTCCACGAACCTTAAGGCATTAATGCGATTTGTTCGATGCCTGTCATTTCGCCTAAGCCAAACATGATATTCATGTTGTGGACGGCTTGCCCCGCGGCGCCTTTTACCAAGTTATCAATGACCGATAAAATAATAATCATATCGCTATCTTCCTGCTGGTGAAGCGCAATTCGACACATGTTTGAGCCTTTAACACTCCTGGTTTCAGGATGAGAACGCAGCGGCATCACATCAACGAATGGCTCATGCTTATATCTATCTTCAAACAGCAGCTGAATATCTTCTAGCGTCATATCTTGTTGTGCGATAGGCGTTAACCTTGCGTAAAGCGTTGCCTCTATTCCTCTAATCATAGGTAGCAAATGAGGAACAAACGTTAATCCTACATCACTACTCTGCATAGCATTTAAACCTTGCTTGATTTCCGGAAGGTGTCGGTGCCCTGATGCTCCATAGGCTTTAAAACTACCCGAGGTTTCGCTAAACAAAGAACCGACACTAGCACCTCTCCCTGCGCCACTGATCCCTGACTTCGCATCTGCAATAAGATGCGCAGGCTCCACTAGGTTATTCTCAAGCAGTGGAAGAAATCCTAACTGGACAGCAGTTGGGTAACAGCCTGGATTGGCCAACAACTGACATTCTTTTATCTCTGATCGATTAATTTCGGGCAAGCCATATACCGCGCTGCCTAATAATTCACTACATGCATGAGTTTGACCATACCATTTCTCCCAAACCGCCACATCTTTGATACGAAAGTCCGCAGCAAGATCGATAACTCTTACGCCTTTTGAAAGCAGCTCTGGCACTTGCTTCATCGCCACGCCGTTGGGTGTAGCAAAAAAGACCAAATCACATTCAGCTAACTGATTAACATCCGGTTCAGTAAACGGTAAATCCAAGCGACCACGCAGATTCGGATAGGTGTCGGACACAAGACTACCTGCCTCAGAGCGTGATGTAATCACCTGCAGATCTACTTCTGAATGCATAACCAACAAACGCAATAGCTCAACGCCTGTATACCCTGTACCACCTACGATTCCGACCTTAATCACAATACTCACGCCTCCTTAGCGTAACAATCTGCCCACTGATGAAATATGATGTTTTTAGCGTGGCACATTTATAGTTTACGTCACCATTCAAATTTTGACCGACATTTTATCATGTTACGATAAGGAGCGTCCCAGTTGCCATAAGGTTTAGCGGGAAATAACGCATTTATTTAAGATTCAAGCGGTGTTGTGTCAGAATAGAGTAATATTAACCGATAAAATCATGTTCCATCTAAGGCTGTTATGCTCTTAAAAAAATTAAAAGATGTTTATATTCTGCTGTTCCGTCGACAACTGGCTGGGGCGGACGCACTGCCACAATTAGCGTTTTTAGGTTTGATTTCCGGCTCTCTTACTGCAGCTGTGATTGTTCTATTCAGGTTTTCGATTGAGTGGCCACTTGCGTATTTTTTACCTGACCATAATCCAGAAAATTTTGAAGGGCTCCACTGGGCTATACGTAGCATATTGCCGCTTTCGGGAGCCGTTATTATTGGTCTATTTTGGTACAAACTCCAAATTAACCAACGAAAGACCGGAGTTGCCTATGTGATGGAACGCCTAGGATATCATCAGGGTTACATTACATTCAAAAGCGCACTAACCCAGTTTTTTGCAGGGTTTATTACCATAGGTTCTGGCCAGTCTGGCGGGCGCGAAGGGCCAGCGGTACACCTTGGTGCCGCCTGTGGAAGCCTGCTAGGGCAAAGAATGAAGGTGCCTAACAACAGTATTCGTACGCTAGTAGGTTGCGGAACCGCAGCTGCAATTTCTGCGTCATTTGATACCCCTATTGCAGGCGTTATATTTGCTATGGAAGTTGTCATGATGGAGTACACCATCGCAGGCTTCACCCCCGTGATTCTTGCATCGGTTTCTGCAGCAATTATATCTCAATCAGTTTATGGCAACAGCTACGCATTTATTGTGCCTCAATTAGAAATGTCATCACTCTTAGATGTGCCATATGTAGTCGCAATGGGGGTCGTCCTCGGCACGTTGTCTGCTGCATTTGTTGGTATACTTCGATACTTCATGCGCTTTCAATCAAGACCTATTTTTCTGCGTATTTTCGCTGGCGGCGCACTGACAGCACTCGCGGCTATATCATTCCCTCAAATTATGGGAATCGGCTACGACACTGTAAATCAAACCATACTAGGCGAGTTATCATTCACCTTACTCTGTGCAGTCACACTCGTTAAGCTATTCGTAACGGCAACGGCTGTTGGCCTCGGAATGCCTAGCGGAATAGTGGGCCCTACGTTATTTATCGGCGCTACCGCAGGAGGTGCCATGGGCGTTCTCGGCGCTTTCATTGCTCCCGAAAGTGCTTCATCCACAGGGTTTTATGCCATGTTAGGTATGGGCGCAATGATGGGCGCAGTATTACAAGCGCCTCTTGCGGCATTAATGGCATTACTAGAATTGACGAATAACCCTCACATCATTCTTCCTGGGATGTTAATTATCACGGTATCAAGCATGGTCGCTAGTGAAGTATTCAAACAACGCTCAGTGTTCTTAACCATTCTTAAAGAACAAGGTCTCGATTATCATAATGAGCCGGTTACTCAAGCATTGCGTCGGGTGAGTGTCGGCTCGATAATGGAGAGAAACATCTACCATTCAAAACGATTAGTTGACCTTGAGTGGGCAAAAGAGATTTTAGCGCTAGAGCCTAAGTGGATTATTGTAGATAAAGATAAAAAGCCTACCTCTGCCTTACCGGCAGTCGACCTTGCAAGGCATATAGAAGAGAATACTGAGAAGTTCAAGTCCGCTGAAGCTGAACCCAGCTCAGAAAAGGTCATGATTGACCTACTGGAAATTCCCGCTCAGCGGAAGGATATAACGCCACTGTACTATCAAGCCACGCTTCAAGAGGCTATGGATCGTTTTAATGAATCATCCGCTGAAGCATTATTAGTGGAGAAGACATCTGCACCAATGATTAAAACAGTATTAGGAATTATTACACGCGCAGATATTGAAAATTACTATCAATATAAGAGACGATGAGATTAAATTATCACGTCAAAGGCTATAAGATTTTTTATCTTGTTAAGGAGACATTACTTTGTTGTGGGTTAAAGCGTTTCATATTATTTCAATCATTTGCTGGTTTGCGGCACTCTTTTACCTGCCCCGTTTATTTGTTTATCACGCCTCAAGCGAAGATGAGATAAGTAACGAGCGCTTTAAAACAATGGAACGAAAGCTATACCGTGGAATTTCAACACCTTCAATGATCGCAACGCTGGTGTTTGGGTTTTGGATGCTTAGCTATAACATTCAAGGGTACTTATCGGGTGGCTGGCTGCACGCAAAGCTTCTACTTGTTGCCCTATTGGTGGCATATCATTTCTACTCAGGACACATACTCAAACAGTTTAGGGATGATAAAAACACTAAAAGCCACGTTTTTTACCGTTGGTTTAATGAGTTTCCTGTACTCATTCTGATTGCCGTCGTAATACTTGTAGTCGTCAAACCTTTCTAAATAACGAGCAATAAGATGACTCAAGAACTACCTGTTGTTCTAGTGATTGCCGGTTTAGACCCTAGCGGAGGGGCGGGCATTCAAGCGGATATTCAAACGCTATCAGCACTGAACTGTCATTGCACACCGGTCATATCAACCCATACGGTACAAGACTCTCAAAAGCTGCACAAAGCATACCCTGTAGCCTCGGAGGTTATCGATAATCAACTACGTACATTAGAAGCAGACTTTCATTTTTCTGCCATCAAGCTGGGGGCGCTCGGTAGTTCAGCCAACGCAACAGTAGTAGCACAATGCATTCAACGCATTGCGGCCGTCAACCCCTCTATACCGGTGATACTTGACCCTGTTTTAAAAGCCAGTAGTGGTGCAGCTCTAGCCAATGAGTCGCTGCAGCAATCTCTACTAAATGACATTATCCCACACTGTACGCTCATTACCCCTAATGAACCTGAACTCTATGAATTAACAGGTGAAATCTCTGTTCAGGCGGCGACAATGACGCTAGTTCAGCGAGGCGCTTCCATATTGATCACAGGCGGTCACAACCGAGATGTTGATAACAATACGTTAGACAACAGGTTAATCATCGGTATCAATCAGCCGGGTGAACCACAAAGCTGGACAATCCAAACAATAGAAGGCGAGTTTCGTGGTACCGGGTGCACTTTCACATCTGCTATTGCCGGATATTTGGCTAAAGGGTCATCCATTTCGCAAGCCATCGAAAAAGCTCAATACTTTGTCTCTTCTGCACTGGAAAGTGCCTACACTCTAAGGTCTTCTCAACGAGTACCATTACGAATAACCTAAAACAAATACCGTAACTGATCACGACACCAATCGTAATATTCAACCCATTTGCAGCAAACGAATTATGACTAACACACACATGCATCATCACCTAAAAGGACTTTACGCCATTACCGACCCAGAGTTGCTTACTGAAGACAAACTTATTTCGTCTGTAGAGCAGGCTTTAATAGGGGGCGCCTCAATAATCCAATATCGTGATAAAAAAGCGACCGAAGTTGAGCTCATCAGGCGCGCAAAATCATTAGTTAGTTGCTGTAAGGCACACCAACGCCCATTAATCATTAATGATCGCGTTGATATCTGTAAACGAGTAAATGCAAACGGCGTACATTTGGGGCAAGAGGATAACGCGATCAAGTCCGCTCGAGATCTACTAGGGGGCACCGCTATCATTGGCGCAACTTGCCATAACTCAGTATCGTTGGCCGAACACGCATTGGCGGATGGCGCTAGCTATATCGCATTTGGGCGTTTTTTCAACTCTCACAGTAAACAGCACGCGCCTCCTGCCGATCTTTCTATTTTTAAAGCAGCTGAACGCAAGGTACCGCTGCCAAAAGTTGCGATTGGCGGCATTAATCTTGACAACGGGCAATCTGTTTTAGACCACGGAGCTGATATGATAGCAGTTATTCACGCACTGTTTGCGTCCGGCGGTTTTTCATCAAACGACATCGCTAAAAAGGCGGCCGCCTTTCAAAAGCTTTTTAACCATTAAAGGGCTCCCACAACATGGAGCGTAATACGTATTATTATCGATAGGAATTAGACATGTCACAGTCAAACGACCTGTTTCAAGCAGCACAAAAAATCATCCCAGGAGGCGTGAACTCTCCAGTCCGTGCATTCAAAGGTGTGGGCGGCACCCCTATTTTCTTTAAGAAGGGTGAAGGGGCTTACATTACAGATGAAGATGACAAGCGTTATGTTGACTACGTGGGCTCTTGGGGGCCGATGATACTTGGTCATGCCCATCCGCGAGTTATTCAAAGTGTCGAAGAACAGCTAAAAGCGGGCCTAGGGTTTGGCGCACCCACCGCCATTGAGACCATTATGGCCCAAAAAGTTTGCGATACCATCCCGTCTATCGAAATGGTAAGAATGGTGAGCTCTGGTACTGAGGCGACCATGAGCGCGATACGTCTTGCCCGAGGATATACTAACAGAGATAAGATTGTAAAATTTGAAGGTTGTTATCATGGCCATGCAGATTCGTTGCTGGTTAAAGCAGGCTCTGGCGCATTAACACTTGGAGTGCCTAACTCTCCAGGCGTGCCGGCATCGGTAGCAGAACATACCATCACGTTAACTTACAACGATATTGAAAGTGTTAAGCAAGCGTTTGCTGAAATAGGGGATCAAGTTGCGGCGATTATCGTTGAGCCTGTGGCGGGTAACATGAACTGCATTCCTCCTACCCCTGGGTTTCTTGAAGGGTTACGATCAGTATGTGACCAATATGGTAGCGTGCTTATTTTTGATGAAGTCATGACAGGGTTCCGAACAGCACTTGCAGGCGCTCAGTCGGTGTATAATATTACACCTGATTTGACCACCCTAGGTAAAGTCATTGGCGGTGGTATGCCTGTTGGCGCATTCGGCGGAAAACGCGAAATTATGGAATATATAGCACCGACCGGCCCCGTGTATCAAGCAGGCACATTATCGGGTAACCCTCTGGCAATGCGCGCAGGCTTGACGATGCTAGAAGAGATATCTAAACCTGGTTTTTTTGAAGGCCTTTCTGAGCACACCCGTCAACTTACCGAAGGTTTACTCGAGCGTGCAAAAGCCGCCAATATTCCATTTGCTGTTAGCCGAGTGGGTGGAATGTTCGGACTGTTCTTCACGGAAGAAGATAATGTAACGACATTCCAGCAAGTCACACAATGCAATATAGAGCGATTTCAGGCATTTTATCATGGCATGTTAGAGCAAGGCATTTACTTAGCGCCTTCAGCCTATGAAGCGGGGTTTGTATCAGCGGCTCATGGACATAAAGAAATACAAGCGACTCTGGATGCTGCCGAAAAGGTATTTTCGACACTTTAGACGCGGCTTTGTTAGCAGGAATAGACACTGTTAGGTGTTTATTTCTGCTGACCTTACCCTCCATTCTTAACGCACTCACCAAACTCTTACCATTACGCTACACCTAGCAACACATAATAAAACAATGGTACCACTTACAGATATTCACCCTAATCTACTGTTATCATTTTTCTACAAAATCCTCACACCTATTCTAGTACTTTCGGGGACAGGCACCTCTGCATTTACCAATATGCTAGATCCCCTAGATTATTTCTTTACGTTGTCACCTCAGTTTTATAGCCAACAAGCCAATCGACTTAAGAACACAGGTCTATAGCCGCAAATAGTCTGGTTGGTTTAATCCGTTTTCGGAGGCCTTTAGGCTGGGCTTTATAGCCCGGCCATTTTTACCTTATGTCTCAACTACGACCCATTACTAAATTTTCAAAGCCCATCAATAAACTGTTCAGTCGCTAACCTCAAATCATCGTCATCACCGACTAACGACAACGCCTTGTTAGCCAACTGCCTAGCCTGACGGTTCTCACCTTGCTGCAACCTCACCTCCGCCATCGCCAAATAGACCTGAGGAGCTCGCGGCGATATACGCTGAGCTCGCTCAAGATAACGCAGAGCAGAGACACTATCACCAGAACCTGAATACTGTTTAGCCTTTACGACCAGTTCTTGTGCAGCGGGTGATAAGTACGTTGTATTAGTGCGCGCCGAAGGCTCGTATGCTTTTTGCGTCTTCTGCTGCGGAACCGACATCCTAGCCCCCTGTTTCGTGGGTGCCTCATGCTCTTGTGTAGCAGGCACAACCGCAGTCGGCTGGACACTACACCCCACTAACGAGACACTTAACAACACAATAGACACGACTAACACCCGAGTGTTTATTATCTTTGTTATAGCATTATCGTTGTGGAATAAATGGATACTTGAGCGTCTATTCAACATACTCTCCTCATCGTTGTTCGTTATTAAAATAGCGAATTAAACCAATGTCGCGCTCTTGAAAAACCGCTGGTGCAAGACTGCGCATCCTCAGGCTCACTACCATTTATGAAGGGCACAAACCTTGCCCCGGAACAGCCATCTTCGGTAAGGTTCCCTGTACCCTCATCAATCCAACGATAATTGATGCCTGAAGGCTTAATCGGGTCAAAAGGCCTTTGGGGGAATTGACTCATTAATTTGCCCCACACTTTTAGCGCACCAGAGCTTCCCGTCAACCCGGTAGAACGATTGTCATCATGGCCTAACCATACCACCCCTAGATAATCTCCTGAAAAACCAGCAAACCAACTGTCTCTTGAGTCGTTCGTTGTCCCGGTTTTGCCTGCAATAGTCAGGTCGGAATTTAAGTAGCGATACACTGATTTCGCCGTGCCTTCTTTTGCGACACCAATTAATCCGTATTGCAACAGGTGCATCACATTTGAATCTATCACCTGATCCACTTCATAAGCATAACGCGATAGCTCTTCACCACTCGAAGTCGTCACACTTCTTATCGCCCTAACCGACACATTAAACCCCGATGCTGCGATAGTTTGATACATTTGAGTCACCTCGAAAGGCGCTAGTGAGGTTGCCCCCAAAAACAGCGAAGGATAAATATTAACCGGCCTTCCGACACCGAGTAGGCGCAGAGTAGAAGAGACTTCATCCACACCCAGTTCAAGCCCCAACCGAGCAGTCGACAAGTTATATGATTTACTCAAAGACTGATATAAAGGGATAGTCCCATGACTTTTGTTATCAAAGTTACGAGGTGTCCAGCGTTCACCATTGTCAAACTCCAACACAAAAGGCTCGTCTTTTAGCGACGATACCAAGGTATATTTATCTGGCTGCTTCAATGCACTCAAGTAAACCGCCGGTTTGATAATAGAGCCTATCGGGCGAACGGCATCCAGCGCGCGGTTAAAGCCTGAAAACTTCGGCTCCGCTCCACCCACTAATGCTGCCACCTCTCCACTCTCACTACCGGTTACCACAACCGCGCCTTGCAGCATCAAATCTCTGTCTTTTGGAGACAACGAGGCTAGTGTAGACTTAAGGGTTTTCTCTGCTCTTTCTTGGACTTGAGGGTCTAGGGTGGTAAATATTCGTAGCCCTTCACTTTGTAGGTCCTCTTGCTGATAATCCCTGGCCAATTGCCGCTTTACCAGATCAATAAATGCAGGGTAACGGTTGGTACTATAAGAAGGTTTATCAATAACCCCTAATGGCCGCCCACGCGCGATGATAGCCTCACTCTGCGACAGCACTCCCTCTTCTTCTAGTACACTCAATACCAAGTTTCTCCGCTCTAACGCTCGCGATTCATGTCTGCGAGGGTCGTAATAGGCAGGGCCTTTAACCAACGCCACCAGCAACGCACTCTGGTCAATTCTCAAGTCAGATAGAGGCTTACCAAAATAGAACTGACTGGCCATTCCAAACCCATGAATAGCTCTTGCTCCTGCTTGACCCAGATAGACCTCATTAATATACGCTTCCAAAATATCGCGTTTGTCATAATGAAACTCTAATAGTAATGCCATAATGGCTTCGGTGGCCTTACGAACAATGGTTTTATCACGACTTAAATAAAAGTTTTTAACTAACTGCTGTGTAAGAGTACTTCCCCCTTGGACCACACGGCCAGCCTTCATGTTAGCTAACATCGCTCGCATAATAGATAACGGTGCAATACCGATATGATTTTCAAACGATCGGTCTTCTACTAACAATAATGATTCAATGAGCCCACCCGAGACTTGGTCTAGTGTAACCAGCAAACGATCCTCTTTTTGAGCCGGGTAAATCCCCCCTATCTGCAGCGGCTCTAGTCTCAATATTTCATTCTGCTCACCTTTAGCTACATAGAATCGACTAACCACATCATTGTCGATAGAAAACGCAACCCGCCTAGCACTCTCTCTGCCATCTGAAAACAAAAAGCCCCGAGAGTAAACCACCAAGCCGTCACCATGATGAGAAAACGTCCCTGGGGAGTCCGCTTTAATGGTCCTTTTATAGCCCAGAGCTCGTAATTCCAATTGCAGATTATCGGCATTTAGGGCCAGACCATCATAGATCTCAAGAGGTCGGGCATAAACACGGGCGGGTATTTCCCAACGCTTACCTTCAAATTTAGCTCTTACCACCGCATCGAGATAGATAACCCAGCTGAGTGTCACCACCAGAAACACAACAATCAGCTTAAAAATTAAGCCATTACTAGGTCGCAGTTTTTGCAAGAAATGGGTACTCTTATGCTCGGAGCCAGGTGAGCGATGCCCCTTAGGTTTAGACGATTTTCGCTTACTCATAATCTTTGATAATTACCTATCTCCATTAAACCAACGACCAAAGCAAGCCACGATGCCGACGACAAGGAGTGAACAGTGAGTGTTGAGCTGATTAAAGCACTGCAGGATCCTACGCTATACGATCACCCTACGAAAGGCTTTCAAGTACTAGAAACCCATATATCCTGGGTTATTCTAACAGGCTCATACGCGTATAAAATCAAAAAGCCTGTCAATTTTGGCTTTCTTGACTTTTCATCGCTCGATAAACGTAAATTTTATTGCCACGAAGAACTTCGGCTTAACCGCCGCCTTGCACCAGACCTTTATATTGACATCATTCCGGTTTACGGCACACCTACAGATCCCTGTTTATCTAAACCACCGTTCGACCGCGCTAATCGCGAAAGACAAAGTCAGTTTAGCAATTCCCCGATCGAATACGCCCTCAGAATGGTTCAATTTGATCAAGGAGGATTGCTGGGGTCATTAGAAGAAGCGAATAAGTTAACACCTGACCATATCACAAGGCTCGCCAAAAACTTGGCCAACTTCCACAAACAGGTTGATACCGCTATTCCGAATGATAACTTTGGCACGGCGCAAGGCGTTTTCGCACCCGTAAACGAAAATTTTGAACAAATCCAAGCCAAACTAACCTCACCATCATTACTTAAAGAGCTATTGCCTTTAAAGACATGGGCAACAACTACCTTTCGAGGTATACAGCCCCTGCTCGAGCAACGCAGAGCGCTTGGGTTTGTACGAGAGTGCCATGGTGACCTTCATCTGGGCAACATCACACTATTCGATCAGAAAATTATAATTTTTGACTGTATCGAGTTTAATGACTCGCTGAGCTGGATAGATACCATCAATGACGTGGCATTCCTAGTGATGGACCTTGAGACAAGAGGGCAGACAGCCTATGCCAACCAACTGACTAACCACTACTTAGAGCTAACAGGGGATTATCAAGGGGCAGCACTGCTTCGTTTTTACAAAGCCTATCGCTCGATGGTGAGAGCCAAAGTCGCCGTTTTATCACTACAATCAGACGTTGACGAATCATCAGCCAAAACCAGCTCACCGCTAATGGACCAATATCACCAGTATATTACCCAAGCGATTCATTACACCACCACGCCCCAACGCTATATCCTACTCATGCACGGTTTCTCTGGGTCAGGCAAGTCTCACATTAGCCGCCAATTGGTAGAGCAATTAGGGGCGATACGAATTCGAACAGACGTCGAGAGAAAAAGACTGTTTAATTATGAAGCCGGTGATAACACACAGTCACCTATAGATGGAGGCATTTATACTCACGAGGCTACCCAAAAAACCTATGACCATGTCGCTTTACAGGTAGCTAAATTACTAGCGGGTGGGCTTCCGGTGATTGTCGACGCTGCCAACTTGAAATATTGGCAACGAGGATTGTTTTTTGATGTGGCAGAATCCCGGTCTGTACCACTCATTATTATTTCGTGCTACGCCAATGGCGACACATTAACAGAGAGGGTCATTAAAAGAGCGGAGTGCGCGAAGAAGAACCAAGAACGAGATGCCTCCGAAGCTAAAGTCGATGTCCTTGACCAGCAACGGTTATCCGCAGATTCGTTGTCGCCCGACGAACTCAGTCACACCTTGCAGATACACTCGGACCAACCTAACCCAGTGGGATTAGCCATCCAAGCAATTAACAATTATTTAGCGAGTTAAGTAGCATTACGCTTGTTTAGCCCCCTATGGTGCATCGTGTGACGTCACAAACTCGATCACTTTATCTTCTGTAATAGGCTTTGCTATAAACAACAAATCTTGGTTTTCCGCCTTGGACTTCACTTCTTTCGTCACATTACCGGTTAATAATGCGATCACCGCATGTGTGCAGTTACCCTTTAATTGCGGCGCAATCGTAAGCCCGTCGGTACCTGGCATGTTCATATCCAGTGTGATCAAATCAATATTGTCATTCTCATAAAGCGATAATTTTAACGCTTCTGCCGCATTTTCAGCCTCTAATATCTGCCATTCAGGAAACTTGTTCTCAATAATCGCTTTCAGCATTAAGCGAGAAACTTTACTGTCATCCACCAACATAATTGTTTTCATCTTACCCATCGAGAGCACCTCCAATACGGTTAATCAGGGTTCACGCTGCGAATCAATTAAACTCAATAACAATCTGATACAGTAAGTAAAAAATATTATTCTATACTCTATTTAGTCAATTCAAATATGCACATAACTCCAAAGAACATGAGCCCCATTAACAAAGGGCCTCACTAGAAAGTATAAATGCCTATATAAGAACTACAATAATCAATATAGCTTATATAGACCAACATGAATGATATTCACCTGATAAGAGTTTGATTATGACAGAGCAAGTAAAAATTATAGATGACCCTCTTTATCAATCGCTGCGCAGTGAAAATATTTCTGCGTTTAACAATGCAAAAGCTAAAACCTCACCGCTCCCCAGTTTCGAATACTGTGACTTTCGGGGGCTGGATTTAAGAGGTATGAATGCCGACGGCCTTGATCTTAGAAGTGCTTATTTCAGAGGGGCTGACCTGCGAGGGATAGACTTCCGCAAGGCGCAACTTGAAGGCGCCAGCATTGCCGGAACCAAAATTTCTGGTTGCTACTTCCCTAAAAGTATCAAGTCAGACGAGCTGATTATGTCGCTCAATCACGGTACTCGACTACGCTGTGACATTTAGGAACTGACTATGTTTTTTCCAGCCGATCACCCTGCGGCAGTGGACAGTCTGCTTGAGCAATACCACCCGCTTGCAGAGTCTCTAGGTAGCCTTATTCAGTGGCCCGGAAATAAACTCAATCTGCTGCCTGGCGCTAATGTTTGCCATTCACTTGCGTCTGGTCAGCTGGCAAGAGTTGAGAGTGGGCTTATTCACGTAAACTGGGGGGAAAGAACTGCCTTTATCCTTCAAAAAGGCGACTTAATTGTTCATTTCAATACCAACAACGACCAAACTTTGTCGTATATGATCGAAGAACCCGCCTCGGTAACCCGTATTAATTCTGACTCACTGAACGATCAGCTAGCCCTCGACAAAACCGCACAGCAACACTGGCACAACCTATTGCTAATGCAGAGCGCCATATTGGGAAATGCCTACGGTGCGGGAGTCAAACAAGGCGTAAGACCTGCAGCAGGCTTTCAGCGCTACTCCGTGGGAGAAACGATTATTAAGGAGGGGGAACGCGCAGATCACGTCTTTACGCTACTAAAAGGCAAAGCGGTTGCGAGCGTCAAGGCAGTGCCTTTAGGAACTATTAACGAAGGTGAAATATTTGGTGCATTGGCAGCAATCACCGGTGAAATAAGGAATGCCACAGTGCTGGCACACTCTAGCTGCACAGTAATGGCCGTACCAAAAGAACAATTCCTTGACCTGATAAAATCCCAACCTGAAACCTGTTTGCAGATGATTCAAACCATGGCCTACCAGATTACCGAACTCAACAATCTGGTCAGCTCTAGAGTCGAATCTACTTTATGATATACTATTCGCCGCTTTAGCAGCGATCAATGTCAATCATCAGGAGACTCAATATGCAGATATTATGCGATCTGGATTCCCTCCAAGAAGACCAAAGCAAAGGTTTTGAAGTCAAAGGCATGTCATTATTTGCAGTTCGTAAAGATGGACAAATTCATGTCTATCAAAACCAATGCCCTCACCTGAATATTCCGCTTGAGTATATGCCTGATCAATTCCTGTGTAGTGAAAACTACTTTATTCAATGCTCAACTCATGGGGCATTATTCGAAGTTGATTCAGGAAATTGCGTGAGCGGCCCTTGTGTAGGCGATAAACTCACGCTTATTGAGAGTGTCGTTGAAAATAATCAAGTACTAGTTCGAATACCAGAAGAGCAGCTAGCATAAACAAGCATGTGCTTATCTCGCCGTCAGCCAGAATGACCTAATTCAACAGGAATTTTCCGCACAAGTACAATTTCTGAACTTGAAATATCCGCCCTATAGGCCAACACTTCAACGCCTTTCTCGGAGGCCTGTCGCAACAATTGCCCGTACTCCGGGTCAATATGGTCGGCAGGGCGAACACACTCAATACCGGTATGGTTTACACAAAAAAACAACATCGCCCGATGACCAGCCTCCACCATAGACATGAGCTCCCGCAAATGCTTTTGCCCTCTAGTACTCACCGCATCAGGGAACATTCCCACACCATTACCCATCAATAATGTCACGCTCTTCACTTCTATATAGCAAGCTCTTGAGTCCTTAGGATGGTCAGACAAGAGAATATCAATCCGGCTCTTTTCTTCACCGTAGCGAACCTCTCTCGCTAGCGTCCCGTAGTCTTTTAGCGTATCAATCACCTCGCTAGCAATCGCCTCTTCAACTAACTTGTTTGCCATCGAGGTATTAATGCACGCCCAATCGTCTTCGGGAGTCTCCAGCAACTCCCACGTATTAGGATACTTACGTTTTGCATTATCAGAGGTACTAAACCACACTCGGCTACCGGGTACATTACACCCGGTCATAGCCCCCGTATTAGGGCAATGAATCGTAAGCTCTTCAGCTGTCGCCTCAGCACCTACAAGTTCAATGTCTGCCAAAAACCGCTTATAACGCTTAACTAATAGACCTGACTGGAGCTTTTGATCGAACTTCAAACGTTATACCCTCTCTATGAATAGTGGAATAAATCAGAATAAAAGTGGCAAATTTGCCATTTTTAAGCCATAAAGAAAATAAAAAGTTGGCCAAGACCGCATTATTCTGATATTTTCCGCTGGCTAAATTGTACTGTTCTTATATCAGAGTTAAGGTTATACAGTACGGCGTGTAAGATTTCTCCGAATCACTTTGCAATGAGTGTTCGGTCTGAAGTAATAATAAGATGAGGCTGAAAATATGCCAGATACAGCGATGAATAAAGACGGATTTTCAGGTTTTACTCCTTACCCGATTAAAGACGGTGAAGAGTACATGAACGAAGCGCAAAGAGATCACTTCCGCGAAATTTTACTCGCCTGGAAACAGGAGTTAATGGAAGAGGTTGATCGCACGGTCCATCATATGCAAGAAGATGCGGCTAACTACGCAGACCCTAGTGATCGAGCTACTCAAGAAGAAGAGTTTAGCCTAGAGCTGCGGACCCGTGATCGTGAGCGTAAGTTAATCAAGAAAATTGGTAGCACCGTTGATCGTATTGAAAAAGACGATTACGGCTTCTGTGATTCTTGTGGAGTAGAGATTGGTGTTCGTAGACTCGAAGCACGACCCACTGCATCCCTCTGCATCGATTGCAAAACTCTTGCAGAGATCAAAGAGCGCCACTCAGGTCTGTAGGCCGACGCAACGCTACAAAAAGCAGACAAGCCAATGATAGAATACGAGCGTGGTTTTAAACCCGCTCGTAAAGACCTCTTATATGAGCCACCTCAACATAACCTACCGTGGCAGGTTTGCCCCTTCCCCCACAGGCCCTTTGCACTTTGGCTCTCTCGTTGCTGCACTAGCAAGCTTTCTGGACGCTCGTAAGAACAAAGGTGAATGGCTCGTCCGAATTGAAGATATTGACCCTCTTCGTGAAGTGCCTGGTGCAAGTAGTAACATTTTACGTACGCTAGAACACCACCAGCTATTTTGGGATGAGCCAATACGCTACCAATCTAGCCGTAGCAGTGCCTATGAATCACTTATTGAAAAATTAAGAGTCGGTGGGTTTACTTATTACTGCCCATGCAGCCGCAAAACACTTATTGCCAACAACGGCTCTCATAGTCCTGAGTGCAATCCAGACACTCCCTCCCCCTCAACATCATTCGCCATTCGGTTTCATACACAAGATCATCTTTATTCCTGGAGTGACCTGCTTCTAGGCCAGCAATCCTTTTTAACCACAAAACAAGCCGATGAGTTTGTAATAAAACGAAAAGAAGGGTTTTATGCCTATCAACTCGCAGTCGTCTGCGATGATATAGATCAACGCATCACTCATATTGTACGTGGCAGTGACCTACTTGACTCTACGCCTTCTCAACTTGCTCTTTACGACGCACTGGACATTCCGCCTCCTCAGTTTGCACATATACCGGTTATATCAAATAGCGAAGGGCAAAAGCTCAGCAAGCAAAATAGGGCGCCTTCAATTAGCAACGCTTTAGCAAGCCAAAATTTACAACAAGCATTAGCAGCGCTTAAGCAGCCACTTCCAGAAACACTGATCAATGCACCTGCAAATGAGATTATGGCCTGGGCAATAGAAAACTGGTCACTGGATCAAGTACCCAAAAGGCATTCAATACAAGGTAGATAGCATAGTGCGCCTTAGTTGTGGTGTAATACGATTACTTAGCGATAAAGCAACGCTTAAAGACTCAACATCAACCGCTTGCAGACCTTATTCGGAATCACTAATAAAAAATGTATATTTACCGACTTGTTTTTCTGCTCGTTCTCACACTCTATATGTTCTCGCCCGTCGTTACTGAATGGTGGGCAGAACCCGGCAGCACCTGGTATCGCCCCTATATTATCTGGCTTGCATTAATTGGTATCTCTATTTGGCTTGAGTCCAGGCGGGGCCCAAATGAGTTTTAACCTGATTCAGCTCTTTCTAATCGGTATCACATACCTTTTGATGCTATTTGGTATTGCATGGGCAACCGATAAAGGCTTTGTGCCCAAACGGATAGTCAGGCACCCCGTAACATACGTTCTGTCTCTTGGTGTATACGCCAGCGCCTGGGCATTTTATGGCTCCGTCGCGTTAGCCTATGAGTTTGGGTATGGTTTTCTAGCCTACTATTTTGGGGTTTGTGGCGCGTTTCTATTGGCTCCAGTGTTAATGGTCCCTATTCTGCGCATTACCCGAGCGTATCAACTCTCATCATTAGCCGACTTATTTGCCTTCAGATATCGTAGCCAAACAGCAGGTACACTGGTCACGCTATTCACCTTGATGGGGACCCTCGCACTGCTAAGCTTACAAATACAAGCTGTCGCCAACTCAATACAGGTTCTCGCTCCCGGCGCACCACCCAACATTTTAGGCTTTGTATTCTGCTTGGTGATGATCGCCTTTGCCTTTTTATTTGGCACAAGAGGCACCGCTTCCGGTGAGAACAATGACGGTTTAGTGGTCTCGATCGCCTTTGAGTCAATCATCAAGTTGTTGGCTCTAATGGCCGTAGGTTATTACTCTGTGAGTGAAGTGTTTGGCGGGTTTGGTGCACTAAACGAATGGCTACTAACCCAAGGCCCTCGTGTGACTGCGTTTGAGCAAACCATCGAAGACGCACCTTGGCGAGCCCTTCTGCTAATATTCTTTGCCTCGGCCATCGTGATGCCTTATATGTTTCATATGACATTCACCGAAAACCAAAACCCTCAAAACTTGTTCAAGGCTTCTTGGGGGCTTCCGCTCTACCTTTTGTTGATTAGCCTGCCGATCCCACCCATTTTATGGGCCGGTATTAATCTTAACGCCCCCACCGTGCCAGAGTATTATACGCTTGGAATAACGCTAACAGCACAAACACCAACCCTCAGCATTATAGCCTTTATCGGGGGGCTCTCTGCTGCAAGCGGTATGATTATCGTCACTACCCTAGCCTTGGCCGGGATGGTTCTAAATCATTTTGTACTGCCTGTTTATCCACCTAAAGGAGTCGACAATATTTATAGCTGGTTGAAATGGGTAAAACGGGGGTTAATTGCCTTAATAATTTTTCTCTCTTACCTGTTTTACCTCATCACCAGCGACTCTGTTTCGCTTTCCTTGTTAGGCATTCTTGCGTTCTCTGCAATGCTGCAACTCCTACCCGGAGTGCTCGCGGTACTCTATTGGCCAATAGGCAATAGAAATGGTGTTATTAGCGGCATGATTACCGGCATCATTATCTGGGGGCTCACCATGTTGAGCCCTTTACTATTCGGCTATGATGCAATAGACCTGTTCGGCGTACTCATCGATTACCGCCTGCAGCGAGACCAGTGGCATATCTATACGTTCTTTGCGCTCGCTGCAAACGTCGTTGTTTTTACCTTTGTATCAATTCTCACCGAAACCTCTCTTACCGAAGAGGCCGCGGCACAGGCCTGTTCAGTAGATACACTTTCACGACCCCAGCGAAGAGAATTAGTGGCGAGTTCGTCAGGCGAATTTAAAGAGTGCCTCAGTAAACCCCTGGGCGCGCACGTTGCGAATAGAGAGGTTGAACGCGCATTAAACGAGCTCAAGTTACCGGCTACTGAGTATCGCCCTTATGCACTGCGACGTCTACGAGACCAAATTGAAGCTAACTTATCAGGCTTAATGGGGCCTGCAATCGCACAGGATATCGTTAAGCGTAACCTCAGCTATAAACAAATGACACCTAGCGGCGCAGGCCAAGATATTCATTTTGTAGAACGTTCGCTAGAAGACTATCAATCCAGACTAACCGGGCTGGCGGCAGAACTCGACAGCCTAAGACGCTACCACCGACAAACACTGCAAAGTCTTCCGATTGCTGCATGCTCGCTTGGGCACGACCTTGAGATACTAATGTGGAACCAAGCAATGACATCACTGACAGAAATCTCATCTGATCAGGTTATAGGTTCTAATCTCAGCGCCATTCCTTCACCTTGGGCAGGGCTTCTCAATGATTTCGCTCAAGGTGATCTCGCTCATCACCATAAAAAGCGAGTTGATTTACAAGGGCAGCCTCACTGGTTTAACCTCCATAAATCATTGATAGCAGGTCCTCAAAACAGTGAAGGTGGCTTGGTTATTCTGCTAGAAGATCAAACCGAAAACCAGCTATTAGAAGAGAAGCTAGTACACAGCAGCAGGCTTGCCTCTGTCGGTCGATTTGCTGCCGGAGTCGCACACGAAATAGGAAACCCGGTAACGGGTATTGCCTGCCTTGCCCAGAATATGAAGTTAGAAACCGAAGACAAAGAGATGCTAACCACGGCACAGCAGATCATTGACCAAACCAAACGCATCTCAAATATTCTGCAGTCGCTGATGAATTTTTCACGTTCCGGGAACCATTCTCAAACTAACGCTCATGAACCTGCTAACATTCATCGCTGCATTCAGGAAGCGACCAACCTACTTTCGCTTAGCGACCTTTCCAGCAGTGTAGGGTACCAAAACGACTGTGAAGCAAATCTAACCGTCATTGGTGACGAACAACGCTTAGTACAGGTATTTATCAACCTGCTTTCAAATGCGCGAGATGCATCACCCGCAGGAAGCGTGATCAAGGTCACTGGAAAGATAGACGGTTACTCCGTTATCATTAACGTTTCCGATCAGGGTAACGGCATACCCAAAGATCAACTGGATCATATATTTGAGCCTTTCTACACCACTAAAGATCCAAACAAGGGTACTGGCTTAGGCCTATCGCTAGTCTATAGCATCATAGAAGAACATTATGGACAGATCCAAGTGATCAGCCCCGCAGATGAGCTAACAGGTAAAGGCACTACGGTAAAATTAAGCCTGCCCGCTCATCAATCCACTCACGATGAAACTGACAAATCGGCTTTATAACGTATGAAACACATTCTCGTAGTTGAAGATGAAGAGATTATTCGTACCGCGCTCCACAAGTTACTCGTTCACAATGGTTACGGGGTAGAGCAAGCTGAATCGGTACAAGATGCCATCAACAATTATCAGTTCGATGAGTTCGACCTCATAATATCAGACCTTCGCCTTCCTGGCCGACCAGGAACCGACCTCATAGACCTGGCCGCCAACAGGCCCGTTCTAATCATGACTAGCTATGCAAGCTTACGGTCTGCAGTTGACTCGATGAAGATGGGGGCTATCGACTATATTGCCAAACCGTTTGACCATGATGAAATGCTAATTGCCGTCGAACAAATTTTAGAAAAGCAAACACTCAACGAGGCTACCAGCACGCATTCAACACCAGACGAATCTGAGCTCACGGATATTTCGCAAATCAGCGATCTTATCTACGGTCAATGCCAGCCAATGGAAAAGGTTTTTAATCTCATTGCTAAAGTATCCCCTACTGACACAACCGTATTGATTCAGGGTGAATCCGGCACTGGTAAAGAGCTAGCCGCAAGAGCGTTACATACGTTTAGTAAACGAGACAGCAAACCCCTTATTTGCGTTAACTGCGCAGCCATTCCTGAAACCCTAATCGAATCAGAGCTGTTCGGCCATGAAAAAGGCGCCTTTACCGGTGCGGTCAGTGCGCGTAATGGGTTAATTGAAGCTGCAGACGGCGGAACCTTGTTTCTTGACGAGATCGGAGAGCTTCCACTTGAAGCACAAGCCCGATTACTTCGCGTACTACAGGAAGGGGAAATTCGAAGAGTAGGCTCCACCCATTCACTTAAGGTCAATGTTCGCTTAATTGCGGCAACTCACCGAAATTTAAGAGCCTTGGCAAAAACCGGCGAATTCCGTGAAGATCTCTATTATCGTTTGAATGTCATGCAACTCAAGTTGCCGCCCTTAAGAGATAGAGAAGGTGATATTCTCGGGCTCGCAAAACTGCTTCTGCAGAACGTATCTGAGAAATTAGGCAAAACCGGAATGACACTCTCTCCGGACGCAATGAAAGCCATTCAGGAACATGATTGGCCGGGCAACGTGCGAGAGATGGAAAATGCCATCGAGCGCGCCATTATTCTCTGTGATGACAGCATGATTACTGCAGATCTGCTCGACATTGAAACCGACCTTGACGAGTTCAATATCCCCAAAGGGTTATTCACGCCAAGCGCAACCAAATCCAAGCCCGTTCGCGACAAACCAAAAGACCTATCCCTTGAAGATTATTTTCAACACTTTGTGCTTGAGCATCAGGAACAAATGAGTGAAACAGAGCTTGCACAAAAGCTGGGCATCAGCAGAAAAAGTCTCTGGGAACGGCGTCAACGGCTAGGTATTCCCCGAAAGAAAGGTTGCTAATAGCATCATATTGGCCCACCTCCGTTAATCATTTGTATTCTGCAAAAAGGGATTCTTGCGCTTTGGTTATTAACGGTCTATATATTGTTAACAGGCCAATTATTAGGAGCCAGCGACTCAGTAGTCGCTTTGGGGTAATTGAGCGCGGTATGGCTCCTTTATTTTTGAGCACACTCTCACAAAAATACAATATGCTACCCAGTTGTTACCGAGTGTTACCTAGCGGAACAACCCATCATCACCAATCCACCTTTTCAGTAACAAACACTCACATTTCATTCCCCACCTCTGGCCAACCACAAACCTAACCATCTGTTTTAAAAGATATTTATAATTCTGGCACTCATCGTGCTATTACCTACACTGTAAAACAAAAATAAAAAACAAGATAAGACTGCACAAATAAAAATAACAAAGCGGATAGCCTAGCAACCAAATAAAAATAAAAATTGAAGCTGGGTAGCGAACTGATTGTTTTGGATGCTTAGTTTTTTAGCGGCCATAGAGTGAATTGAGTGGTTTTATTCGGTTAACAGAACTGCAACAGCAGCAAAAACCTTATAATTAAGCCCTTTCTTTACGACTACCGCTCTACGTCTTCAAAGCGTTCCGTTTGCACAGTTACTCATTATTTTTTAATGAATAGCGAAAATCTATGAAAAAAGGACGCAATAATAAAAATAAATGTATGTATGTCTACTCTTCTCAGCATGGGAAAGCGCAAGCTTTCCCTGCTAGCTCATTTATAGTTACCCTCCCGAAAACACCCCCATTCGCCTTATTGAATTCAAACAGGTAAAATCACCACTCCTTATTTACGTAACGGCACTAATAAGTCAGCTTTGACTTTCAGCAGCCCATCAACCGAACAAGATTCAGGAACGTCTCAAGTGGTTTTAAAAAAGGCAAAACGTCTGTGGGATCGCGTTAAAAATGGCGCAAACCAACTCAACAATGAAGAAGCTCCTCAATCAATATTAAATATAATCCCAAGAGACAATCATCCTATTTCCCGTAAAGACATTAGCTCTCCAGCGCTAAAAGTGCTTTATCGGTTAAATAACGCAAACTATCAAGCTTACTTAGTCGGTGGCGGCGTCCGAGACCTTTTACTTGGACTTCACCCAAAAGACTTTGATATTGCAACCGACGCACACCCAGAAGAAGTACACGGCCTTTTTAAAAATTCACGCTTAATCGGACGCCGGTTTAAGTTGGTACATGTTTTATTTGGCCGTGAAGTTATCGAAGTAGCCACATTTAGAGGGCATCACGAAGCCCCTGCACTCAGCGCCAATCAGAGCACCAGCTCAGAACATGGCATGCTGCTTAGAGACAATGTCTATGGCACTATGGAAGAAGATGCTCTAAGGCGCGACTTTACGGTTAACGCGCTATACTACTGTGTCAAAGACTTCACTATATATGACTATGCTAACGGCCTTGAAGATATTGAAAAACGAGAGCTTCGGTTGATTGGCGATCCGGCAACACGCTACCGGGAAGACCCCGTACGGATGCTTCGAGCTGTTCGATTTGCTGCAAAACTCGATTTCACCATTGCCTCAGAGACCGAGAAGCCCATTTTTGAACTAGCCTCTCTATTGGGCAACATCCCGGCCGCCCGTCTATTTGATGAAGTGTTAAAGCTAATGTTGTCGGGCAAAGCGCTTACAACTTTTAGAATGCTGCAACACTATAATTTATTTGGTCAGCTCTTCCCTGGTGCAGAAAGAAGCCTTAAACAAGGCCCTGATCGCTATTTGAAACTGGTTGAGCAGGCCCTAGTCAATACAGATGAACGTATCAAACAGAGAAAGCCCGTCACACCCGCTTTCCTTTATGCCTCACTTTTATGGCCTGCACTGGAAGATCAATGGGAAAAAAATAAAGGCAATGGTACACCCCCTTTCCCTGCGCTACAGCAAGCAGCCCAAAAGGTAATAACTATTCAATGTAAATCAACCTCTATTCCCAAGCGCTTCAGCCTTAACATGAAAGAAATATGGGAGCTGCAACTCAGGCTTCCGAGAAGAAACGGCAATAAAGCAGCACAAATGATAAGCCACCCTCGTTTTCGAGCGGCTTATGACTTCCTATTACTAAGGGAACAGAGCGGCGAGAATCTTGATGGTCTTGGTCAATGGTGGACAGATTACCAAGCCTCGGACGAAAACGCTCAACGCAAGATGTCGAACGGCGCAAAAGAGCACGGACCTCGTCCTAGACGCCGAAAAAAGCGCTATAATGGGAATACCCCTAGCTCAAGCCATTAAACCGCTGTTAAGCATGTATTGTATTAGGGTTGTTTAGTTGTGAAGAAATCAATTAGCCGCGTTTATATCGGTTTAGGCAGTAATCTTAACAACCCTGCCAAACAGCTAGAAACCGCAATAGCTACACTCGCAAAGCTACCCGATTGCGAACTGATCAGCCACTCGTCATTTTATAGCAGTAGGCCCGTTGGCCCTCAAGACCAACCAGACTTTGTTAATGCGGCGGCGCAACTAAACACCCGCCTTTATCCAGAGAAACTTCTCGAAGCGCTTCAATTGATCGAGAGCGAGCAAGGTAGAATTAAAAAACGACACTGGGGAGAGCGCTCAATAGATTTAGACATATTGCTTTTCGATAGCTTAGTAATCGACACCCCAAACCTTACCGTGCCTCACAAAGAGATCAGCAATAGAGATTTCGTGCTAAAGCCTCTTCTTGAACTTAACCCAACGCTAACGCTACCCAACGGAACCAATCTTCAAGCGCTATTACAATCTTGCCCTGACAATCAACTTCATTTGTACTCCGGCCACTCATAACCATCTATATGCACGAAAATTTCCGCTTTATCAATATTGTATCCAGCCTGCGAACCCGATACCCTTAGCCTAATGCAGTCTGAGCAACTGACCCCTTTATTGACGCCTAACGGCGATAAAGACAAGTAGGATTAAAAATGCCCACCACAATTCAATCATTGAGAGCCTGCAAAGAAGCAGGCGAGAAATTCACCTGCCTAACCAGCTACGACTCAACGTTTTCTCATATTGTTGCTTCGGCAGGTGTTGAAGTTATCCTTGTGGGTGACTCGCTAGGAATGGTTTTGCAAGGGCACGACAGTACGTTGCCAGTCACAATGGAACAGATGATCTACCATACAGAAGCTGTGAAACGAGGTAATCAAGGAGCATTGATTATGGCGGACATGCCGTTTATGTCCTATGCCACGCCCGAGCAAGCACTGAAAAACGCCGCCTTGCTGATGCAGGCAGGCGCTCATCTGGTCAAAATTGAAGGTGGCGACTGGCTCTGCGAAACGATTAGCATGCTCAGCGAACGTGGAATTCCTGTGTGCGCCCATTTGGGACTTACCCCTCAATCGGTAAACAAACTGGGCGGTTATAAGGTTCAAGGCCGTGAAGCGGCGCAAGCAGAAGAGATGATCGCACACGCCATTGCACAAGAACGTGCTGGCGCAGACCTAATTCTCTTGGAGTGTGTACCCAGTCAGCTTGCCAGCAAACTAACCCAGAGCATTTCAGCCCCTGTAATAGGTATTGGTGCAGGACCTGGAACCGACGGGCAAGTATTAGTTATTCATGATTTACTGGGCGCAACCCCTGGCCGACGGCCTAAATTTGTTAAGAACTTTATGGCTGAAAGCGGTTCGATTGAGGGCGCTATAAAAGCCTATGTTGACGCCGTAAAAAATAGTGAGTTCCCAGCAGATGAGCATTCATTCAGTTAAATGAGCATTCATATAATCGTTAACATCATGCTAAATGACTTAACCTACTTTAATAAAGAATACTTGGCGCCAACAGAACTATGAATACGGTACACACCATCAAAGAGCTGCGCAACATAGTCGCGCAGCAACGAAAATCAGGTCAACGCATCGTTTTTGTCCCCACTATGGGGAACCTCCATGAAGGCCACATAGCGCTTGTGACGGAAGGCTTAACTCATGGTGACTTTGTCATCACTAGTATTTTTGTAAACCCTATGCAGTTTGGTGCCAATGAAGATTTAGACGCTTACCCAAGAACATTAGAACAAGATCAGCAAAAACTGGCTGAAGCAGGCAATCATCTTGTATTTGCCCCTTCTGCAAACGAGATATACCCAGAAGGCATGACCCATCAGAGCAAGGTCATAGTACCTGATATAACAGAGCTTCATTGCGGCACAAGTCGACCCGGTCACTTTACCGGCGTTTCCACTGTTGTGACAATGCTATTTAATATGGTTCAACCTGATGTGGCAGTATTTGGAAAAAAAGACTATCAACAACTCGCCGTTATTCGAAAAATGGTCAAAGACCTTTTTATGCCCATTGAAATTATAGGTCTAGCGACTGCCAGAGATAGCAATGGCCTGGCAAAAAGTTCCCGTAACGGCTATTTAACAGCAGAAGAACGGGCAATAGCACCAAAACTGAGCGAAATTATTAACCTTACGGCTAAGAAGATTAGACAAGGCGAGCGAGATTTCACTCAATTGACCCATGAAGCAGAGTCACGCTTACGCGAACTCCACTTTAAGCCTGATTACTTTAATATTATCGATAGCGAAACACTAAAATTAGCAGATAAAACAACGCAATCAATAACGATTTTGGCAGCGGCTTATCTTGGCGAAACCCGCCTGATAGACAACCTAACCCTATAATCAGATGTTTTGCTCACTACAATAAATCTTGTACCTGGCACCATTATTGATTGTTGAATTTGCTAAAGATTAAAACGCCAACTCCACAGTAAGGAAAGTGACATTGAAGTCTACACTAACAGACCTACCTAGTTGGTCAGCGCTAGAATCTCATGCTGAGCATATTAAACCATTACATATGCGCGACATGTTTGCGAATGATCCTGAACGCTTCAATCGTTTTTTCGCCGGAGCCGCTGGAATTAAGCTCGACTACTCCAAAAACCGCATTACGCCCGAAACAAAATCCCTACTGATTGATCTAGCACGTGAAGCACAACTCCCTGATAAAATTGAAGCAATGTTTCAGGGCAAGGCCATTAATACTACCGAGCAAAGGCCCGCACTGCATATCGCGCTCAGAAACCTAACTAACGGCCCCATTGAAGTTGATGGCGACGATATCATGCCGGAGGTACGAGATACTCTCCAGCAAATGGATAAGTTCGTTTGGCGAATCCATAGTGCTCAATGGCGAGGGTTCTCAAACAAACCCTTCACTGACATCATTAGTATCGGTATCGGCGGCTCATTTCTCGGACCTAAACTGGTATCAGCTGCATTAAAGCCCTACTGGAATAATGCGCTAGACTGTCACTATGTTGCGAATATTGACGGCAGTCATATCACTGAAGTACTCAAACACGTCAACCCTGAAACAACACTCTTTATTATTCAGTCTAAATCGTTTGGCACTCAGGAGACCCTAGAAAATACAAAGGTCGCCCGAAGCTGGTTCTTGAGAAATGGCGGCAACCTAGAAACAATTGCAAAGCACTTTGTCGCCGTTACCGCAAACACCCAATCAGCGATAGATTTTGGCATCCATGAAGACAATATTTTCCCCATGTGGGATTGGGTCGGTGGCCGCTATTCCTTATGGTCGGCGATCGGGCTACCTATCGCATTAGCCATTGGCATGGACGGTTTTAAGGCCTTGCTATCAGGCGCCCATTCAATGGATAAGCATTTCAGAACCGCACCTCTAGAAGAGAATCTCCCCGTTATTCAAGGGCTACTTGGTATATGGTATGGAAACTTTCTAGGAGCGGACTCGCATGCAATTCTTCCTTATGATCACTATTTAAGAGGCTTACCTGCTCACATCCAACAACTTGATATGGAAAGTAACGGTAAATCGGTTGATTTAAATGGTGACCCGACAGATTACACTACGGGCCCGATCATTTGGGGTGGGGCCGGCGCTAACGGACAACACGCCTATCACCAGCTTTTACATCAAGGAACTCGACTGTCACCCGCTGACTTTATCATTCCACTACAAAGTCATAACCCTGTCGCCACACACCATGCCATTTTGTTTGCCAACTGCCTAAGTCAAACTCAAGCACTGATGCAAGGGAAAACCGAACAGGAAGCAAAACAAGAACTACTGGATAGTGGGTTAAGTGCGGACGAAGCCGATAAGCTAGCACCTCATAAGGTGATTTCAGGTAATAAACCTTCGAATACACTGCTATTTGATAAGGCCACCCCTAGAACAATAGGTGCACTTATCGCACTCTATGAACACAAGGTTTATGTACAAGGCGCGATCTGGAACATAAACTCATTTGATCAGTGGGGCGTAGAGCTAGGCAAGCAACTCGGCAACGAAATATTGAATAAATTACTTGAAACCCCACCCAACAAGCAGCTCGATGCGTCTACCGAAGGCCTAATAGATCTATATAACACCTACGGGGCATCAATTTAGATCAACCTGTAGATAAGTATCTAAACAGCAGAGGCTATCGGTGAGACCTTCTCTCCACGCCAGATAAAATTGACAGGTTTCAGCTTCTGAGACCTGTCAAACGCCTGCCATAGTTGAGAATATGTTTTTAAAACCTCTGGATGAACTTGACTTCCCGCCACCTCAGCTAACGGCCACAACACAAACGCATTTTCCAAAATTTCTGATCTCGGCAAGCAAACCCCCTCAACGTCACCCACTCGATCATCATAAGTCAGAATATCAATATCGAGTGTACGGGAACAAAACTTAGGCGCATTCTTAACTCGGCCATTCTCAGATTCAATCTGCTTTAACAGCGATGACAACTCACCTACTTCCAAACCAGTACTAAACCCTACGACAAGATTCAGAAAACAGTCGCCCTCAAACCCCACTGATTCACTCTCAAACACCGACGAAACCTGCAACTCCCCAAAACAATCCTGCAGGGCGTCCAACGCCGCGGTCACATGCAACTCAGGTTCTATATTGCTTCCTATACTTACATAGACTTCAGCCACGAGCGGTACCTCCTTTCAAGTAATCACCACGAGTAATCACCAGCCCGACACCTGAAGCCTCAGGCACTGCGCCAGGCTTGTTAATTCTAAGCCTTAAGCCCGAAACCGAAAATTCATCCATCACAATATATGCAATCTGCTCCGCTAATGCTTCTAACAATTGGTAAGCACTACCCTCAACAAATGATATTATGCGCTGCGAGACCGCACTGTAATCCAAAGCATGAGTGAGATCATCCGTCGCCGCAGCAGAAGCGATATCAAAGCACATATCCAAATCCAGCACCAATCGCTGCTTTATGGTTCTCTCCCAATCGTAAACACCAATAGTGGCATCAATTGCCAGACCGGTTATAAAAACACTATCGCTAACCATTACATTCCTAATGAATACAACCTCAAATCGAGGATATAATTTTACCTAAAGAAACCCCTACAGAGGCATGAGCTTCACCTGTAGACACTTTTACACAACACAGAAATTGCCTATCGTCCTATAGCCGTGTATGTTAATCACTTATCTTAACCTGATCCTGCAGTACTACTTAATGAGTACTGCCTAATTAGTGTAATCTATGAATACCGGCAGCTTCACTATCACGTGCCTACTTATCATATTCGCGTATGGCCTCGGATCTATTTCTGGCGCTATTTCTGTGTGCCGCTGTTTCTCACTTACTGACCCTAGAAAAACAGGCTCTAAAAATCCGGGAGCCACCAATGTATACCGTATCGGTGGAACAACGCCAGCCGTATTAACACTCGCCATAGATAGTGCAAAAGGCGCTATTCCTGTCTATCTAGCGATAACATTAACACTTCCAGAGCTCACTCAAGGCTTAATTGCGCTTGCCGCGATAGTCGGCCACATGTACCCTGCCTACTATCATTTTAAAGGTGGAAAAGGCGTTGCTACCACACTAGGAGCTGGTCTTGTTCTTTCTCCTACCACCACAATAGTCATTACCATCTGCTGGATACTGGTTGCCCGAAAAGTTAAAATTTCATCCGTTGCATCCATCACCGCAGCGGTGCTTGCGCCTATAACTGCTTATCTATTAGATACATCTTACACGCTGGTTTATAGCATTCTGAGTGTCATGATTATATTTCGACACAAAGACAATATTTCTGGGTTACTCAAACACCATGAAAAGCGACTCGATAAGCCAGACCTTTAATCGATTGCGGGTAGACTCTCTAAAGGCCACCGAGGTGTCGCCTTTAATGAAACATCGTCTTGCTGCCCTGCCACCAAGCGCTGACACCCCGCAAAGGCAATCATCGCACCATTGTCAGTGCAAAACTCAGGCCTAGCATAAAAAACTTCAGCCTTCTCTTTCAAAACCATCGCTTCTAACGCCTCTCGAAGTGACGTATTGGCACTCACACCTCCTGCGATAACCAGCCTTTTCATCTCAGTCTGACGCAATGCCCTTCGACATTTAATCATTAATGTATCCACGACCGCCGACTGAAAAGCCGCAGCAATATCAGCTTTGGTTTGAGAATCTACGACGCCATCTACCGCATGTTTTTGAGTCGTATTAAGCGTAAAGGTTTTCAATCCGCTAAAACTAAAATCCAGGCCAGGGCGGTCAGTCATGGGGCGCGGAAAACGAAACCGACCTACATCCCCCGATTCAGCCAGCCTGGCAATACGAGGCCCACCAGGATAGTCCAGCCCCAGCATCTTTGCAGCTTTATCAAATGCTTCACCAGCGGCATCATCAACTGACTCGCCCAGCAGCTCATAACGACCAATCCCTTCTACTTTAACGAGCTGCGTATGTCCCCCAGAAACCAGCAAAGCAACAAACGGAAACGCGGGAGGCGAGTCTTCTAGCATCGGCGCCAATAAATGCCCTTCCATATGGTGCACACCAATAGCAGGAACCCCCAGCACCAGCGCCAGTGACTGAGCAACCGCAGCGCCTACCATTAAAGCACCTACCAATCCTGGCCCGGCAGTATAGGCAATCGAGTTAATAGCCGTCTTATTGAGCTTTGCCTCCGCTAACACCTCGTCAATCAAAGGCAAAATTTTACGAATATGATCCCTAGACGCCAGCTCCGGAACCACACCGCCATAATCTGCGTGGATATCAACTTGACTATAAAGTGCATGAGATAGCAGCCCGTGCTCACTATCAAACAGCGCAATGCCTGTTTCATCACATGAGGTTTCAATTCCCAGTACTATCACTCGCTACACTCCACCGTTATTACTCCCTTTTAATGATGCGCAGGTTACCAGAAAATCAGATCATGTGCTTTAAATTCAACGCAACTCTTTACAAGTAAACCTTATAAGGTTTAGAATTCGCCCCCCTATAGTTTTTACCTGATTAATTATCAGTCTATTTATAGGATCAAACAGTAAGAACGGATAGATCAAGCACGGTTTATGAGTGCTGATCAGAACCAGATTAACCTAAAGATTACAGGTACCTTGAATGCCTTCTGTAAAAGTTAAAGAAAACGAGCCTTTTGATATCGCTCTACGTCGTTTTAAGCGTTCTTGCGAAAAAGCAGGCATCCTTTCAGAAGTTCGTCGTCGCGAATTTTATGAAAAGCCGACTTCAGTACGCAAGCGTAAGGCTGCTGCCGCTGTTAAGCGTCACGCCAAAAAAGTTCAGCGCGAAACAAAACGTTTCGAACGCCTCTATTAATCGATTATTGATTAATAGGATAGGTCTATGGCCAGCATAGAATTAAAATCAAGCGTTAAAGACGCCATGAAAGATGCAATGCGTGCAAAAGACAAACCTCGTCTTGGCACCATCAGATTGATCATGGCTGAAATTAAGCGTATAGAAGTCGATGAACGCATTGAAATCGATGACGAGCGCCTACTAACCATTTTAGACAAGATGGTTAAACAACGCCGAGATTCTGCCAAGCAGTATACTGATGCTGGTCGGACCGAACTTGCACAAGTTGAATCAGACGAAATTGAAATAATTCAGGCATTTCTCCCTGAAGCATTAACGGATGAAGAACTTGATTCACTGGTAACACAAGCCGTCAGTGAAAGTGGTGCAAGCTCAATGCAAGATATGGGTAAAGTGATGGCAATACTCAAACCTAAAGTTCAAGGTAGAGCTGATATGGGTAGCATTAGTGGAAAAGTTAAAAAAGCCTTACTATAAGGCCAGCCTACAATACAGCTAGATCTCTATTCTCAATAATAATCCCCTATACTGACTTCTACTGACACCACTACAGACATTTGATTCCATATCAAAGCGAGTAGTATATTCTTCATTATAAGCTAGACCATTCGTTTCTTTAGTCGCCGGAGAACGCCAAACCTAATGGTAGGAATGATACCACAGCCCTTTATCGACGACCTGCTAGGCAGAGTCAACATTGTCGAGCTGATATCTTCTCGCATACGACTCAAGAAAAGTGGTAGCAGCTACAAAGCATGCTGCCCATTCCACGAAGAAAAGACTCCATCCTTCAATGTTATTCCCGATAAACAGTTTTATCACTGCTTTGGCTGCGGCGCTTCAGGTGATGCAATTAATTTCATTCGAGAGTTTGAGAGCCTATCGTTTAACGAAGCCGTTGAGGAGCTTGCCAAAACAGCAGGAATGGAAGTGCCTAGAGACGAGGTCGCTCAAAAGCAATACGATGCCAGTCAACCACTTATTAATGCCCTAGGCTTCACTGCTGACTATTACGAACAGCAACTACAGCAGCACCCCCTCAAAGAGCATGCACTGCAATACCTCAATAAACGAGGTTTAAGTAGTGATATCATCAAAACCTATAAGCTAGGCTTCGCCCCGACAGAAAACAGCAACCTCGCGCCACTGTGCTCGGCCGAGAGACTTAAAGCACTTATAGATACCAAAATCGTCTTCAGTCAAGATGGCAAAGCCCCCTTTGACTTGTTTCGAAACCGAATTATGTTTCCCATTCGAAATACCCGAGGTAAAACCATTGCTTTTGGTGGGCGCACTCTAGGAAACGATAAAGCTAAATATATTAACTCCCCCGAATCACCCGTATTTCACAAAAGCCATGAAATCTATGGCATATATGAAGCCTACAAAGCTAATCGCCACATAGAAAAACTATTGGTGTGCGAAGGCTATATGGACGTTGTATCCCTCGCCCAATATGGCATTACTTACGGCGTAGCAACACTGGGGACGGCCACCAATCAAGACAACCTAAACGCACTACTCAGGCACGCACATCATCTGGTATTCTGCTTTGACGGTGATGCGGCAGGTCTTAAGGCCGCCCATAAAGCGATGCACAACTGCCTCCCTCTGATTCAAGATGGGGTACAAATTCAGTTTTTGCTATTACCCGAAGGCGAAGACCCTGACACCATGATCAGAAAGGAAGGCAAACAAAGCTTCGAAAAAAGGATCACCGAAGCCAGGCCTCTTTCAAGCTTCTTTTTTGACGTACATAGCGAGGGTCTAGATCTTGAAATCCCTGAACATAAAGGCTTGTTAAAAAATCGTGCAGAACCGGAAATAAATCTTATTGCATCAGCAACGATTAAAGCGGCCGTTAAAGATCAGTTATACGCCCTGACACGTCGCAGCTATAAAAATTCAAAATACTCAAACGACTCGAAGTTTCAGAAAAACGGTAATTTTCAGCAACACAACCGAGCACAAGCATCAGAAAGTAGCGGATTTTATAAGAAAATTGTCACTCAGGTCTCAGTTAAACGGAAGCCTGATGTTTCAGTTTGCCTTGCCCTCTATTTTTTCCCAAATAAAGCACCTGCATTCTGCAAGCACATTGAGCACAACAAATTAGAAGACCTGTTCCCTATCGCTCTTAATTTTTCGCGTTTTATGGTTACCCAATCATTAACGACAAATAAAGAATTATTAATTTCTATTGCCACCGATAGCGATAATCAAAATTACTTCTATACTCTTTTTGACGAAATTGAGTTTATTCCTTTAGCAGAAGACGCATTACAAGAAGCTCACGATACGCTTCACAAGGCGGCACAAAATAAAAGGCGTGACGCGCTTGTTGAAAAGTCACATACCCAGCCTCTTAGCAACGAAGAGAAAGAAGAACTCAGAGCCCTCTCTACATGGGGAGAGGCAACAACACAGTAATTAACTGCTGACATTCACTTGAATTTTAAAATAACGCCACCATTATTGCGTTCAGTGGCATGGCTTTGTGATTCAAGCTATAATGTCAGTTTGATTTTTGATCAATCACCAAACTGAAAGGGTGTATATGTCAGGCGATTCTCAACAGTCCCGTTTGAAAGAACTAATTGCTCGAGGTAAAGAACAGGGGTACCTGACTTACGCAGAAGTAAACGACCATCTTCCTCAAGATATCGCAGATCCAGATCAGGTCGAAGACATCATTCGAATGATCAATGATATGGGCATTAAAGTATGCGAAAGCGCGCCTGATGCCGATTCATTGTTAATGGCTGATGGCGACTCTACCGATGAAGTAGCCGCCGCTGAAGCAGCCGCAGCACTTGCAGCCGTAGAATCTGAAGCAGGACGAACGACAGACCCTGTTCGCATGTATATGCGTGAAATGGGTACTGTAGAACTTCTGACGCGCGAAGGCGAAATTGTCATCGCTAAGCGTATCGAAGAGGGCTTAAGAGATGTAATGTCTGCATTGGCACTCTTTCCAGGCTCAGTATCAAACACTATTGGCACTTACGACACTATTGTCGAAGAAGAAGGCCGTTTAAGTGATATTATCACTGGCTTCCTTGACCCTGACGCAGAAGTAAAAAAAGCTGTCGCACCAAAAGCAGTTGAAGAAGTTAAAGAAGAAAATGACGATGACAGCGAAGATGATGACGAAGATGATGAAGAAGTAGAAAGCGGGCCTGATCCAGAAGAGACCAGAGCACGCTTTAGCGATCTTCGCGCGCAATATCAAGTGGCTGAAGACGCCATTAGCAAGCACGGCCGTTTAAGCAAAGAAGCCCTTAAAGCACTTGAGAAGTTAGGCTCTATCTTCGCACCACTAAAGCTTGCACCAAAACGTTTTGACGCACTGGTTAGAAAAGTACGCAATGTTAATGACGGCATTAGACGTCATGAACGAAAAATCATGGATATCTGTGCACGCGAATGCAAAATGCCTAGAAAGGACTTTATTAAGAAGTTTCCAGGCAACGAAAGCAACCTAGAGTGGGCACAAGATATAGCCGCTGCAGACTTAGGGTACTCTGACGCGATCAATGCACGCGTAGATGATATTAGCAGACTGCAACGCAGAATAAAGCTGCTATCAAATGATGCAGGCATCGATGTACCGGTTATTAAAGATATCAACCGAAGAATCTCGATTGCTGAAGCTAAAGCGCGTCGAGCAAAGAAAGAGATGGTTGAAGCAAACTTACGTCTGGTTATCTCGATTGCAAAGAAATACACCAACCGTGGACTTCAGTTCCTCGACCTGATTCAGGAAGGCAACATCGGCCTGATGAAAGCGGTTGATAAATTTGAATACCGCCGTGGTTACAAGTTTTCAACCTACGCAACCTGGTGGATCAGACAGGCGATCACTCGCTCTATTGCTGACCAAGCCAGAACGATCCGTATTCCGGTTCATATGATTGAAACCATCAACAAACTGAACCGAATATCTCGTCAAATGCTTCAGGAAATGGGTCGAGAGCCCACTCCAGAAGAGTTAGGTGAGCGAATGGAGCTTTCAGAAGACAAGGTACGCAAAGTATTAAAAATTGCGAAAGAGCCTATCTCCATGGAAACCCCAATCGGTGATGATGAAGATTCGCACTTAGGCGACTTTATTGAAGATACGCTAGCAGAATCTCCAGTAAACTCTGCCACCGGTGCAGGCCTAAAAGAAGCCACCACATCGGTACTTTCAGGGTTAACCGCCCGTGAAGCAAAAGTACTACGTATGCGCTTCGGCATCGAGATGAATACAGACCACACGCTAGAAGAAGTCGGCAAGCAATTCGACGTAACTAGAGAGCGTATTCGTCAAATCGAAGCAAAAGCACTGCGTAAACTTCGTCACCCAAGCCGCTCCGATCATCTTCGTAGCTTCCTCGACGAATAACTGTTGAAATACAAGGCGTCATCAGTATAATGACGCCTTCTTTTCTTCAGTAACACCGTAGAAAACTGCTTAAAGTGCCCCCTTAGCTCAGTTGGTTAGAGCGCCCGACTCATAATCGGTAGGTCCCCTGTTCGAGTCAGGGAGGGGGCACCATTTCTTTTAAATCAATTAGTTAATTTCATACAATATTAAAGCCTCTGTGCCGCTTTAGTCCACCTTCCTGAATCAAAAGAAAAAGAGCCAGACTCGATCAAAAGTTCTACACTGGATCTACACTTTTGATATAAAAAGAAACCCAAGAGCGCGGACCTTCCGAGACAGGTGTGGAATTAAGTAATTGAACATACCATTCAGTGATGGCTTAGCATAAAGCCCACCATACCCAAGGTAAAACCTAATACAGCGCCCAAAGCGGGAGACCAATGTCGCTCTAGTTTGGCTTGGGGAGCAATATCCTGGAACACGCTATAGAGAATTCCGCCTGCTGCAAAAAGCATAATGCCGTTGACCACCGATGGGAGCTCAACAAGCCATAAATATCCCACTGCGGCTGCCAACGGCCCTAGAAAGGCCATAAGGGTAAACAGCGCGATAATTTTTAGGCCGCTATAGTGAGTGCTTTGCTTTAACTCTCGGTAAGCATTAAAGCCCTCTGGCAAGTTTTGTAATGCGATCAGCACCACCAACAACATTGCACCATTACCCCCAATAGCAAACGCTGCGCCTAACGCAATGGACTCTGGCAAAAAATCAGACAGCATGGCGGTTAACTGACTAGCGGATGTTTGACTCTTGGCCAGTAAAACATCGATTGCCATAAAGCTAACACCACCAACAATAAAGCACCCGCTTGCAACCACGATACTTAGCCCTTCAGTTCCTTCGGGCACCAACACAAGCGCCACAGCAGAAAGAAGGGCGCCTCCACCAAAGGCAATAATACTATGCCTTAGTTCATTCTCTAGCCACAGCGGCCGTATCCGCTCCACGCCAGCAAAAGCGGCGCCAACAGGCATAGCCAAGCCCGCCAATAAAGTGAGCAAGAGTATGTTCGATAATTCACTCATAAACCAAATGCTAACCTTTTAAGTTAAATTTAATCAAAAAAATGCAGCCGCTAGGCATGTAGTTAGACTGCCATTACCCTGCACCTGTTTATTGGAAGCAGAGGGACTGCCCCCCTATAGCAGAGCAAGGCGGCTAGACCTGCCAGATGTAGCCTATGATAGGCTAAACACGATCACAGTGTTGTATTTAGTTCTAAATTACCACCCTAGTGCTGGCTCTACCGCGTTAGCTCGTTTACTATTCTGTATCAACTACATAAGAAGCAATACGGAACACTGTAGCAATATGGACAAAGGCCTCTCATCTCGAATATCCAATCTATTATTGATTGTATTTCTTGCCGCTATTATATTGCTGTCTACCATCAAGCTGCTGTTTCCTGCTGGAGACTACCGTCAGCAAATAACCCAACATCTGGCTGAACATTTAGGCCAGCCTGTCGAGATCATCGGAACACTTGAGTGGTACTTATCGCCCTTTCCCAGTCTATTTGCTAGCAGCATAGTCGTACCAACGACTGGTGTTACGTTGCAAGGCGCTAGCGTCTCCTTTAGCTTGCCAGACCTGTTGCTGCTAAAAGTCGTACCCAGCAGCGTTAAAGTAGACAGCGTCACATCGATATCTAATTTAAAGTCAGTACCCCTTATAGAGCAAGTTGTGGTTAGCTTTGACTCATCAGGTATGCAGCCTAACAGGTTTGAGTTTGCGATAAATAGTTCGGCACTACTGCCCAGTGACAGCTATCAAAAAGTAGCGTTAAATCGCCCAAACGTGAACATTCAGGGTGATATTCAGCACTTAGACGTTGGCCGTTATCATATAAAAGGTAGACTCACAAATGCGACCACTACAAAACAAACCCCAGAACCTATTCTTAAAGATACACATATTCAGCTCGATGTGGCGAAAGGTGATAACCCAAACACTCAACTATTCAACCTTAGTTTATCTGCTAGCGAGTTTAACCTTTCTTCCAACGGAATAGTAAAGGCCACGAAGCAGGAGGTTTTAGTTACGTTTGACGAGTTTAAAACCCCCAATATGGCATTATCTGGCCAGACTGTTTGGCAGAGAGCAAACCCATCCATCGAAAACACCTTACAAGGCAAGCATATTTCCATACCTGCAATATGCTTTGAGAAGCCTCACCTTACTAACAGCGCCCATTGCTATGACCTTGCGATGCTGATGATGCTTCCTGGCAAGAACACCTTGCAAGCACAAACATTAGACACCCATCAACAAATCCTACAAGACATCAACCTCGATTGGGTATCTGCAGGAGATGAAATTATTATTCACTCAGGCACAGCCCATGCATTAGGCGGTACACTAAACATAGAAGGGGGCTTCACCTTAGCAGCCAACTCGTGGCATTTTGACTTGAAGGGCAAGAACATACAGATAGAGTCACTATTACAAACTTTGGGACACAAGCCCCAACTATACGGCGCCGCGAATATCAATCTTCATGGCAGCGGCCAGTTTAAAAACCACCAGCTATTGAACCATAAAATAAATGGTAATGTGACGATTAACAACGGTAAAACAACGTTATTTAACCTAGAGAAGGAGCTTTGTAGCCAGGTCACAAGCGTAGTCGCAACTAACTCCAACACAACGCCTTTTGAGCATTTGGCGATTACAATTGATGAAGTGGATCACCACTTAAACATCCCCTATTTTATTAGCGAGCTTGATGGCGCCCATATTAGTGGACAAGGAGAAATAGCCACCAATCAAACCATTAGTCTTGTCATGAATGTTAAGCTCGAAAAAGAAGAGTGGGCACTGTGCAAACTGCCTCGTGTATTAACCGGCGTCGAATGGCCATTATCATGCAACAAACCAATGGGTAGCCGGGGAGACTGCAGTATTAATTTAAAGCAGATGGGGTTAAGTGCTCTTCTGCTGGCAGATGAGCCTGATCGAAAAGATAAAGCAAAGCAACAAGTACAAACGTTAAAAAAAAGCGATAAGGTAAAAAAAGTACTTAGCCGACTAGAGAAGTGGCTAGACGAATAGCCCTCGCAGCCTTGATAAATACTGAGGGCGCTTTGAGAAGCAGGAGTCAAAAGTTCAATCGATGGGTCAAGCATTAATAAAAAGCCTCACCCATCAAGGTGAGATCGACCTACTCACCAGTTAAGTCTCATCTCGATACCCATCGGCGGGAATACGGGTATCTTGCAATAGCTATTCATAGCGCCAGAAGATCAATCCTAAGGGTTTACCCTCTTTATCACCAAAAACCTTCATAAACATTCTGGCATCGGGCTCTACATTACCGTCTTCGTCCAAATACCTGCTTTTGAACACTTTTTTACCGGTGGCATCAGTCACGTTTATTTGCAGCCAGAACTCTCTAAAGTCGGCAACACCGGTGGGAAATGCATGGCCCGCCCAATATTGTTAACTCTTACCGTCAGGTTATTGACTGTTCAAGACTGGCTGATGTTTTTAATAATTCGATACTCATTTTTTCCAGTTCAGGGTTTCTAAGCCCGACTAAAAAATGATTGGCTCCTGTAACCTGATGCGTCACGACATTTTTCTTTACTCGACCCCCATCGGTTGAGATCCCTGGCACATCTTCACCAATTTTTGAAATATCGCCGTGCATATGGCACGCAATGCAACCACGACGTTTTTTAGGATTCTCTGGGTTATTAAACGAAGATTTTTCCCACTCACCCCAGGTATCTACTACCATCGCACCAAACCCGGGGGAAAACTCATTGTGACAAGATTTACAGTATTGCTCATCTTTATAAAATGGCTGGGAATAAGACTGCTTGTGCACCTCAGGCTTCGCATTAATCTGACTATCGCCTAACCACCTAAGTACCGGATTATTACTATTTTCAAAAATAGGTCCATGTCAGATTCAGCTTCGACGTATCCATCACCGTCGATGGTATGCATACCGCCTAACAATGAGGCCACACAGCCTCTTTTAATACAATTCCGAGGACTGCGGCGAGCTCAATAATGAGCTCTCTTTCACTTTTGACCCAATCTAAGCTTTTATAATCGCGGTAGTTATAGCGGTCAAATGGTTATCCCATGAAACTGAGGACGAAATATCTAGCATTTTCTTGGTAAGAGAGCGAGTGACCAAGTCATAGTGGTAAAACCGACCAGTACCTGTGGATATCATAAAGCCTCCGGTGCCAGCAGTTGCAATACCGCAGCCATCAGAGCACCCGAAATGGTTGACGTATTTTCCAGCGTCAATATCCCAAATAGTCACAATATTCCCTCTCGGGGATGACACAGCGGCAAAAGAGCCGGTCGTATCAATGCTGACACTGCCACAGTATTGCTTCATTGAACGGTTCACTGTTTCAGGTGCCGCGAGCAAGCGAATGTCTTCTCCTCGCCGATGAGTCGCTACCAAAGGAGGGTTGTCCATCTTGCCTCCTTGATATTGCATCACCGCCACCACCTGATCAGTGTTATTAACCGCTAAATGACGAATACTTAGCTGGTGAAGTTCTTTTGCTAGTGTTTGTTTCTCTAATAAAGCGCCCGATTTGAAGTCGATATAGTCAAGTGAAGGCTCCATTGTATCTAGGTTCAGCTTTTCACGCCCTCGATCAGGGTGAGTGAGTATTCCGCCGTTGGCGACCACCAGTGTTTGCTGGTCAGACAAAAAAGATAACTGATGAGGGCCAATACCATATGAAGGATAATCTGCTACTTCAACAAAACCCTTCTCAGCATCACGCATGACCAAACGGCCATGCCCTTTTGCTATATGGTGTTCTGTCGTCACTAAAAACCGTCCATCAGGTGAAAATACTGCATGACCATAAAAATGGTATCCCGCTTTTGATTCAATTTCAAAACGCGTAACGCCTTCTTGATAGTCAAACACCTTAATGTAATACCCTGGGCGCCTTGCCACGACTAACAGCCAGGGATAATAAGGGTGCGCGATCACTTGATGAGCCCGAGCCGGTAGAGCAAGGTGCTTTACTTGCCGGCCAAGGTTGTCGATCACTTGCAGGTAATACTGGTTATCCTTCCCTTTTGCGGCACTGGCATAAAAGTCAGGTGCAGGGTTTACTTTAGACTGCCCACCTACTATTGCTGACGATATTGCAATGTCTGGTGTGGCTAAAAGCCCTAGCAACAACTGACTAAACCTTCGCCGACTGATCTTCATTATTTAATCGCCATCTCGACTATTAAACCCAAGATGAATGCCATTTTTAACCATTGCGGCTTCAAGACTCTCATGAAGGCTCGTGATCATAGAAGACGCTTTTAAGAGTTCGCTTCTTCCTTCTGGAGTATTAATAGTTTCTTCTAGCGGAGATGGGATACTTTTTAATTGCGATTCAAGCGCTGAAAATTGACGCAATATTGCTTTAGCATCAGTTTCATCCAACAAGTGCTGCACGCTTGCGGAGGAATCCTGCTTGCCATCGCCCTTAAAAAGCGCCTTTAGTTCTGATACGTTAATTTGTATATTTCGTAACGAGCGAGCACTCCGCCAAGACTCCAATCGCTTATATTTTGCTTTACCAGCACGCTTACCGAGCGGGCGATCAATTTTTAGGTCACGAATCACTTCTAATGGCTCAACCAGTGCTTTGAGTATAAAAATTGAGGCTTCAAGGTCTTCTTCAAAGTAATCATCACCGCTATTTACATTTGCAAAGTGAGGGCGCATCACGCTGTCCCATTCCAATACTATATCTCGGCCCATTTCGGCAACATAAGCACTGATCCTAACCGCCACCATACAACGATAAGGGTTAGCTTTTAACGCGGCTAATGCATCATCGGCATATAATAAACGCTCAATCGCAGGAAGCCCTTTAACGCTAACACCTAACCGATAAAAGCGGTCGCTAGTTAATAGTTCCTCGTCATTGTCTGCAATTAAACGTTCCAGGTGTTTGCCAATATGATTCTTTTTATCCGGCCAGTACTGCATACTAAAGTGGCGTAAGAGTATTTCTACCGGGCCAAACCGAACATGTTGAATTCCCTGCCACGCATCCATGGTGTGATTAAATGCAGCCTTTGATGCCTGTAAAGATGATTCATCCAGTACTTCGCAAAGAGCCGTATTGGCTGATAGCAATTTATCGCCCTGACGTTCCAATTGTTGATACCGAGGGACAATATGCTGATCAATAACCGCCAGATTAAACTCATGCCATTGCTTATTAGTCGGCTCTGCAAGTGCAGATTGAAACCATAAGCTCCCTAATAGCATCACCAATACTCGAATATTCAAGTGACACGGTATATGGTGACTCAAATTATGGTTTATCATTAAAGTGTCTCCAGAAAATAGATCAAATCGTTTCGCTCTTTTGCACTCATCTTAACCACTCGCGCTTTAGCCGCTTCTGCTTCGCCTCCATGCCAAAGTATCGCCTCTAACAGCGAACGGGCCCTACCATCATGCAAAAAACTTCTATGGCCACTCACTATTTCGGTTAAGCCAATACCCCATAAAGGGGGTGTTCGCCATTCACGACCATTAGCACTGAACTCTGGGCGGTTATCGGCAAGCCCCTCACCCATATCGTGCAATAGAAAATCGGTATAGGGCCAGATTAATTGGTTTGCAAGCTCAGGTACAGCAGCATCTGATTTAGTTGTATATTTAGGGGTGTGGCATCCTATACAGCCCGTTTTATAAAACAACTGTTTGCCTGTTAATGCTCGCCTAGCTCCTGCGGATCGTCGCATAGGTACTGCTAAGTGACGAGTATAATAAAGCAAGAGATCTGTCATTGTTCTGGAAGCTTCCAAACCACCCTGCAATGAAGTATTGCCGTGCGGCTGATTAATGCACTCTACTTGTTGCGTAGTGCAATCTCCATAGGGGTTTGGGTACATCCAAGAGCCAATGCCAAGATCCCCATTGAGTGCTGCATTGTTTTGCTGCTCCAGTGTTGGTGTACCCGCCTTCCAACCAAACCGACCAATAGTGACCGATTGAGTCTTGATATCCCATACTTTATTAACGCGTCCTGAAATCCCATCACTATCACGATCTTCCGGGTCCGCCAATTGTAATAGGTCTTGAGCATCAATCGCTTCAAGTAAACCAAGCCCAATCATCGGTGGCGCAATACGAGGAGAGTACTGCGTTTCTGCATGCAGGTCACCGTACCCCAGATTCGAAACCGTGTAATGGGGCTGTCGAAGAGAGATAATCTGCCCTTCAGATAACGGCTGAGGAATCTCTGTATAGCTCACATTCAGTAAGCCTTCTGCGTTAACCCCTTGAGTCGAAAACCCCTGCAACTGACTGCCATAAGTGGGCTCTGGAATAAAACCCAGTCGATGCTGTGATAGTAAGATTTTCTCAGCTTGGGTTTGTGGGGGAATACTAATCCTTAAAAATAGCGGAACAGCTCGGGTTTGCTGAAACCCTTCGGTAGGCGGCTGGCCGCGCCCATTATTCGTATGGCATCTCAAGCAAGAGCGGGCATTATAAAGAGGCCCTAAGCCATCACTCGCGGTGGTACTCGAGGGAGACGAAACCCATATTTTTTTAAACACCCCGTTACCCACCTTAAAGTCCAACCCCTGTTCAAAGCCCAGATTGCTAGAAGGATGAGAAAAAGAATGACGATTGCTACGGTGCCTAGACGTTGTATCCCCTCCGGGCATTGACTCACCCGCTTCAACAACTGAAAAGTCTGTTGTAACGACAGGGATATCCGCACAAACATCAACCGTTATAAGTCGCGACAATATTATAAAAATTAAAAAGTTACGACTAACTATAATCATAGGATATTAAAAATTGAAAGGGTCAAAATAATAAGATAGCCTGACATACACATGTGAGGCTATCTTATTAACTTACGAGGTGCTTAATATAGTAACTGAGTACTTTAGCCTACTACTGCACTATTGAGGAAGGGTTATCAAGGCTATCAGACCCTTCTAACTCAATGCTACCTAACTTCAAAGCTACGATAATTTTCTCTGTGGTCTTAGCTTGAGCAACAAGCGCATCTACAACATTTTGAATAACTTGATTACCAGCGGCTTCATCTGCGCCAATAAGTACATCAAATGTACGGCCTTTTTCTGCCTCATCAACCATAGCCTGCATTGCATTTTCGGTTACTGTTAGTTTTTCCTTCATGTCAGCGTCTAACGCCGCGTCAGTAGACTTCACAAGATCAGATAAACTCTGGCCCGCAACCACTGAACCGTCAACTCGCGTGTACTCACCTAGGTACACATTCTTAATACCCTTCGCATCATAAAAGTGAGACCAATGCGTATTATCTGAGAAGCAGTCATGCTCTTCTTCTGGGTCGTGTAACATTAACCCTAACTTAATACGCTCACCCGCTAACTCGCCGTAAGCCAAGCTACCCATGCCTGTTAGGATCGTAGCTAAACCACCTTTTGCTCCTTTTGCAGCAAGTTCTTGCTGAGACGCACCACCTTCTTTCCAGTTGTCGGCCATTTCCTGAAGGTCATCAATCATTAACTGAGTAGCTGCTTGCAAATAAGCTCTACGACGATCACAGTTGCCGCCAGTACAGTTTTCTAATGAATAATCAGTTGCAGGTCGTGCTCCAGCACCAGGTTTCGTGCCATTCAAGTCTTGACCCCACAGTAAAAACTCAATTACGTGGTAACCCGTCGCTACGTTTGACTCAATTTCATCAATTTCATGCAGGGTTTCAGACAACAATGCTTTATCAATTGTAGTTGCATCAACGGTTACACCGCCTACTTTTAATGTAGGGTTAGCAATAATATTTGCAGTATAAAACCCATTCTCGTCAGACTCTGTCCCATAAGCAGAGGCGACGTAATCAATCAGGCCTTCATCTAATGGCCAAGCGTTTACTTTACCTTCCCAATCATCAACAGATACATTACCAAAGCGGTACACTTCAGTTTGCTGATAAGGTACACGAGCCGCAACCCAAGCCGCTTTAGCAACATCTAGGCTAGCTTCAGTTGGTGCCGCTAAAAACTCTGTAATAGAAGTATTAAGCGCCTGGGCGGTGGTCAACGAGTCTTCATATTTAGCTTGTGCGATGTCAACATACGTCGCCAGTACAGATGCGTCATCTACAACGACATCCTTTTGAGTTTCTGTTGTATTACAACCTGCAACGATGGTACCCGCAACGAGCACCGCCAGCATATTCTTTATAGGCGCCATATCTACTCCGTAGTATTTTTAAGCATGATTTAATTGCATATGATAATGTTAGTAATAATGATTATCAATTAGAATCGGAAAGTAAATGCTCATATCGCTTATCGGTTAGCAGGCGCATAAAGGCTACCAACGCATTAATCCGCTTATCATCTAGCGCCGGGCCGGTTTTTAACTCTTCCATTGAAATATTTTCAGCGATTTCCGGCACTTCCCAACGCTCACCTGTTTCCGGGTTAATCTGTCTTTTTTCACTTCGACTGTTATATTTATTGTAAAACAGCATCACGGTACGCAGATCCTGAAATACACCGTTATGCATATAAGGAGCGGTGACAGCTACGTTGCGTAACGTAGGAACCTTAAACTTACCTCGTTGTTTAACATCACTGACTAATGGATTATTAAACAACCCCTCATCAACATAGTTTTCTGCAACGCCGTTTACAGCGCGAACAGCACTATTTTCAGGAACACCAATGTTATGATATTGGTAGTTGCTAAATGTCTCACCCTCAGAAACGGCCTGATTTTTTAGCTGATGACATAGGTTACAGTTTGTGAATTGCTGAGAGAAAAAGAGTGTCATACCCAAATCCTCTTCAGGACTTAGTTCATACTCCCCTTTTAAGTAACGATCATATTTAGAATCAAAAGGGGAAAATTCATCGGTTTTCTCAAATGCTGCAATGCTCTCAGCTAATGCAGCGTAAGCGCTATCAATATTAAGAAATATATTCTCTCCATAGAATTGCTTAAAAGCACTCACATAGCCAGGGCTTTCCAGTAAACGTTCGACGACTTCTGCCTTGCCCGGCATTCCCATCTCAATGGGGTTTAACGGTGGGCCTCCTGCTTGCCCCTTCAAGTCAGGTTCTCTTCCATCTAAAAACTGCCCGCCAACATACAAACCGTCACTATTTTTATGAAATAAGGGCGTAATGTTGGCATATGAAGCTGTCGGAGCGTTGCGGTCACCCAGTGATTTTCCATCATCACCCAACGATACAGCTCCATTCACACTATTGCCCCTCATGTCAGAGAAGCCTACACTTGGCATATGGCAAGTAGCGCACGACTGGGTTCTATTGAGAGACAGAATGTGGTCAAAAAACAACTTTTCACCCAACACTTCTACGGTTGAGATGTTCGAGTTTTTATTGGAAGAGTCTGCAATGAGAGTATTACTGTTCAACAGCAGCACTGAATAAGCGACAAAAATACTAAAGCGTATAACGGACAATATTTTCTCCAGTAGAAATAGATCAAAACCAAGTAATGGGTCGAGAAAGGTATTAGTACTATTAATAACCTTATCTTTTGTATAGTTTTACTATCATAAAGCTAAATGGTTATGATTACCATTTAGCTCCTGCTATCATTACTCGATATAAGAGGGTCAATGTTCTGAGGCCTATCTTCCCTCTTGAAAATAACCCACTTTTTATCAACGGAACATAGAATGAACAACGGCATCATTTTGAGCAGCATTGCCATAGGCGTATTGGTATCGGTTGTACTTGCTTTATGGATTCTAAAGAAATGGCGCTATATAAAAGCGGCAGAAACAGCTCAGCGGAATCAAGATCAAATAAAAAAACAAAAACGAAAAGAAGTAATTGAAAGCATTAAGATTATCGCGCTTTGTATAATAGAGGAACAAGTTGACCTATCTGAAGGCAGCATTCGAATTAAAGTCCTACTTGATCATATTGCCCCTATTCTTCATGATCAGGCTCCATTCAATGTTTTCTCCATCATGTACGATGCAACCGAACATATGCCGACTCACGGCGCTCGAAAGCGAGCAGATAAAGCGTTAATTCGAAAACTGGACGCAGAGCGTTTTGAATTAGAAAAGAACCATAAAGACGCGATTATTGAAGCTTCTAAAGCACTTCGGGATTACTCGTTTCAATAATCTAGCCCATAAAAAAACCAGCCTAGTAAGGCTGGTTTCAACAAGCTACAGTGATCCCATTTTAATTCCGACGTTACTCTTCTAGCATACCCGCCATTTTCAGAATTTCGTCTTTCGACGCAATCAACTCATCTATCGCCGCTTGAGCCTTTTCAGGATCTAACTGCAAACGCTCGTACAATTCTGCTGGTATTGGCTGCGTAGGCCCTACCCATAAACCACTTTCGCTTAATAAGTTACGAGCGATAAATAAAATATTCGCAAAATCTGAGTTCACCCCATCAAATGCTCCATTTTTCTGGTGTCTTAAGGCTACGATAACTTCTTCAGGCATATTCCATACAGCCATTAATTTGCTGCCCACCTGCTCTCTGGTCACACCTAGTAAGAAGTGCTCTACATATGAAGAGTCTACATGTGGGTTAGCTTCAATGTAACGGCACATCAGCGAAAAGTGAGGGGGAAATACATGCGCAAGCACCAAATAGCCAAAGTTATGCAGCAATCCTGAAAGGTATGCCAAGCCAAACCCAGGTCGATGCTCTCTTGGGATCATATTAATCAGTGCACCGGTTGCAGTAGCCATCCACATAGACTGCTGCCAATAGGGTTCATAACCTTCAGGCTGCTCTTTAGGCAGTTGAAGTGTTCGCCCTAATGCCAACCCCATCGATAAGTTCATGACTAAATCAAAACCGAGAACCCGCATGATCGCATCATGCACAGACTTTATTTTGCCAGGAGCGGAATAAAATGAAGATGATGCCCAGCTAACGACTTGGGCGGATAAACTAGGATCAGACTCTACAATATCTGCCAGATCATTGATGCCCGCTTCTGGGTCAACCCGTAAATGAATTATTTTCTGAGCCGTTTGAGGCAACGGTGGAACTTCTAAGGTATCTTCCAGCCGCTGTTGAATTCGCAAGTAGGTGAATTTTTTAATAGCATCATGAATCTGATCTAGATCTTGCGATGTATCGCCCCGGTTAAGATCAATACTCGCAATAGGTACTGCAAAAGCCTCTTCTCTGGCATCCGCTAACAAGTCAGCAAAAACCTTCTGATCAAATTGAATCATCTTACCTGGCTCACCGGACTCTAAAAAAACGACATCCATGGACAATACAGATTCGTCAACCACGGCGGGTAAGCCTGTTATGCCTGGCAGGGCAGGAATTGAACTTAGACTATACTTAGCCCTTAAGCTATCAAGATCATCGGGAGCCAGCGCAACCAAATCACGACCAAGGCGAGCATTTAACGTATCTACATCCAATAGACAATTTGCAGGAATAATGACCTGCATTCGCCCCAACACATCGTGCATCAGCACCATTTTAACGATTTTCTCTTGCTGAGCTTGTTGAGGCTCTATCAAGTTTAGCTGCGTGACATCTACCGCGGTAGTTGACGCACCACTATGGCTTTCAATTGTTTTACTCACTGCACTAGGAATCATGTTGTATTTTGCTCTCGCACTTTCTGGAATTGGTGGCTATTTAAAACTTAGTTTAGATCAACTATAGCTAAACCGCTCCATATTGCACACTATTGCCTAACCATCGCTCAATTAAAGCGTCAACAAGTAAACGGTTATCCATTAACGCTGGCGCAAGCCGTTTCACTTCTGGCAGCCACTCTTTATCTCGCTCCAACTCGGCTAATCGAAACTGCATTAAACCAGTCTGCCGAGTCCCTAGCACTTCACCCGGTCCGCGCAACTCAAGATCTTTTTCAGCGATGACAAATCCATTATTACTCTCACGCATCACTTTTAGTCTTTCCTTGCCGTTTTGAGATAACGGAGGATGGTACATCAACACACAATAGCTTGCCGTATCACCACGCCCTACACGCCCTCTTAACTGATGAAGCTGCGCTAACCCGAGCCGCTCAGGGTTTTCAATAATAATCAGCGACGCATTAGGTACATCCACACCCACCTCGATCACCGTGGTCGCTACTAACAAATCTAGTTGCCCCTGCTTAAAAGCCTCCATAACCGCTGACTTTTCATTGGTTTTCATACGCCCGTGAACTAGCCCAACTTTTAAATCAGGTAACTGCTCCGTTAACATTGCAGCAGTCACTTCTGCTGCCTGGCACTGTAACGCTTCAGATTCTTCTACCAAAGTACAGACCCAATAAGCCTGCCGCCCTTCAAGGCAAGCTTCTCTGACCCGACTAACCACTTGGTCTCTGCGCGCATCAGATATCACGACGGTTTCAATAGGCTGCCGCCCAGGTGGCAACTCATCAATAACAGAGGTATCCAAGTCAGCATAAGCACTCATAGCCAAGGTTCTCGGTATCGGAGTAGCTGTCATAATCAACTGATGCGGCACAAACCCTCCCAGCGCCCCTTTATCTTTTAACGCCAAACGCTGATGAACGCCAAAGCGGTGCTGCTCATCAATCACCACCATCGCCAACTTATGAAATTTCACTTCGGGCTGAAACAGCGCATGTGTACCAATGACAATACTCGCCCCCCCAGACGCAATTCTCTCCAGCGCTTCTGTACGCGCCTTGCCTTTGGTCTTTCCGGATAACCATGCCATCGTGATGCCGAGCGGCCTAAACCACTGCTGAAAGTTTATCCAATGCTGCTCGGCCAAGATCTCTGTGGGTGCCATCAGTGCAATCTGACAATGGTTACCCACCGCCTGCGCAGCAGCAATAGCCGCTACGATGGTTTTACCTGACCCCACATCCCCCTGAACCAAGCGCAACATAGGAATTGACTGTCGAATATCAGCCTTTATTTCATCTGCCACATACTGCTGCGCGCCTGTTAACGTGAAAGGTAACGGCTCCAAGAGGCCTATCTCGATATCTTCAGCAGGAGAAAGCGGGATGGCTTTATGAGACTGCATTTCCTGCCTCAACCGTAATAAGCTAAAGTGATGGGCTAACAACTCTTCAAATATAAGGCGTTGCTGGCAGGCATGTGCGCCTTCTAATAACTGATGCTGATTTGCATCAACAGGAGGGTGATGCAAAAAGCGTATTGCGTCATTAATATTCAGAAATTGATAGTTCTGACGAATAGATTCCGGTATCCAGTCCCTAATTTCGTAGCGGTCAAGCCAACCCAGTGCTTGCTGGCAAAGACTGCGAATACGGTTCTGTTGGATACCCTCGGTGAGCGGATAAACCGGCGTTAGCATATCCTCAACGGGTGTTAAGGCTTCATCTGATACTAGCTTATATTCAGGATGATAGATCTCAAGACCTGCGCGCCCTCGTCTGGTCTCCCCAAAACAGCGTAATCGAATACCCTCTGACATCTGCTGCTTTTGAGCGGCATTAAAGTGGAAAAAGCGCAGTACAATAAGCCCACTGCCATCCCTCAAGGTAATTTGTAAGCTACGCCTGCGCCCCATCACTACTTTACTGTCAGTCACCTCTCCTTCAATCACGCCCTGATCACCAACCCTTAAACTGACGATAGGAAGTATCCGTGTGCGATCCTGATAGCGATGAGGTAAATGAAACAGCAAATCTTGAACGGATATAATACCCAGCTTGGCTAAGGTTCCCGCCAGACTGGCACCAACGCCCTTTAATGCAGTAACTGAAACATCATCAAGTGTAGCCATTTATTTAGCTCTGACTAACGGCACGGCACTGGCCCGCAGCCGTCGCGACAATATCTATAGCTTTAGGGCGAGGGAAAGTGACTCTCCAGGCAAGGCCAACGGTACGATAAGGTACCGGTGCAACAAACGGTCTTGTCTCTAGCATATCGCTACCATAATGATCAGTCGCCGCCGCAGAAAGCGGCAGAACCGTAATACCCAAGCCAGACGCGACCATATGGCGAATCGTTTCAATTGAACTGCCTTCGGTTATCAATTTTGCCCCCCCCTCATTCGACTGGTTCGATGCGTTAACCGCACTCATGAGTTCGGGGCAGCTTTCAAGCACTTGATCTCTGAAACAATTACCTGGCCCTAATAGTAGTAAGTTATCACTTAGTAGCTGCTTACTATTTATCTGATCAAACTCTGTCAACGGATGCCCTTTCGGCAAAAGAACCACAAAAGGCTCTTCATATAAGGGCAGCGTAACCACTTCAGACTCTTCAAACGGCAGCGCAACGACAATAACATCCAAGCTGGAGTGCCTTAGTTTTTCACTCAGTACCTTGGTATAGTTTTCTTCAATATACAACGGCATCGAAGGTGCCGCTTTACGTAACTGAGGCATTAGATAGGGAAATAGATAAGGCCCTATGGTATAAATAGCCCCAACACGCAAAGGTGCTGCCAACTGGTTCTTACCTTCCTGGGCAATATCTTTAATCACCCTTGCCTGATCGAGCACCTTCTGTGACTGCAGTATCAACTTCTGACCTAGCTCGGTCACGGTGATATGCCCTTTGCTCCGCTCAAATAGCGCAACACCGAGCTCTTCTTCCAGCTTTTTTACCGCTACACTGAGCGTTGGCTGACTCACGAAGCACTTTTCAGCGGCTTTTCCAAAGTGCTTTTCTGACGCCAATGTGACAATATATTTGAGTTCTGTGAGTGTCATAATCCTATTCATTAGCGGCTACTTGTGGCCTTCAAGGATAATTCCAGAACCTAACAAGTGCAATGGAGAATAAACGAATGGCCCATAATATTGTTATTGCCGGCTGCGGTAACATAGGACTCAAACTGGCATTGACGCTTACACCGCCACACAATGTGTTTGGGTTAAAGAGAAATGCAGCTCAGTTACCCGCTAATATAACAGGGCTTTCAGTCGATGTAACAAACCCTTTAAGCTTGCAAGATCAACTGCCTTCGTCCGTTGACTATATGGTTTATTGCTTAACAGCAGGCAGCTTTAATGATGAGACCTACCAACAAATCTACGTTGAGGGCTTACGCAATATAATCAAAGAACTGAAACGTTCATTCCTCACACCTAAACGCATTTTTTTTGTTTCTAGCAGTAGCGTTTATCAACAAGATAATGATCAATGGGTTGACGAACATACTGAGGTTAAGCCCTCTCGCTTTTCTGGCATACGGTTATTAGAAGCTGAGCAGGTTGCCCTTGAGAGCTCTTTCCCTGCCACCAACGTTCGCTTCTCTGGCATCTATGGAGGCCATCGCACACGACTGTTGGAGCAAGTAAAAGCGGGTAATGCAAACAGCCATTCAGAAGCCTACACCAACCGCATTCACGAAGACGATTGCGTACAGATATTAAAACATCTCATTAAACAGGATATAAAAGGCGAAGATATTGAAGACTGCTATCTCGCAAGTGATTCAGAACCTGTACGGATGAAGGATTTAGTCAGGTGGATGAACGAGGAACTCAACACCCAAACAAAAGATCAATCTATTGCACATCCAAGCAATCCGGGCAAAGCACAACGAAGAGCCGGCAGTAAAAGGTGTTGCAACAAACGCCTGTTAGAAAGCGGTTATGAATTTAAGTATCCGACTTTTAGAGAGGGCTATAAAGAGATGATTAAGCGCCTTGATTAACACTCTAATCATCTCATCACAATCATATAGGGTGTGCCATGCGCACCGTATTTTACGGTCTATTGAGCGTACACCAAAAATTAGCTAACCACCATTACCGCGTCCATTTCAACTTCAGACCCTTTAGGTAACCCAGCAACTTCGACAGCTGCTCGTGCAGGATAAGGCTCTTGAAAGTAAGTCGCCATCACGCCATTGACCGTTGCAAAGTTACCCAGGTCCGTTAAGAAAATATTGAGTTTCACAATATCTTTCAACTCACCGCCGGCAGCTCTACACACCGCTTGAAGGTTATCAAATACACGACGAATCTGAACGGCAATATCACCTTGCACTAACTCCATTGATTCTGGGTCAAGTGGTATTTGACCTGATAAATAAACCGTCTGACCTACTTTTACCGCTTGAGAGTAAGTACCAATTGCCTTTGGCGCATCATCTGTGTGAATAATAGATCTGTTGCTCATAATGCTTCCTAATTCATATTTCGTTATGACTATGTGTGCGATTAGTTTTTAACCCGGGAAATACTGATCACCGCTTTTATATTCCTCATACGACGCATTAGCCGCGCAAGATGCCGCCTTCCCTGAACATGGACCACTAAACTAATGACGCTGAACTGAGCGTTCTGCTCTTCAACGTTAATTTTCTCAATATTGCCATCTGCTATGGTCACCGCGGAAGCTATTTCGGCAATAATACCCCTATGGCGCTCTAACCCTATTTTTAGCTCAACTGAAAATTCATCCGTTATATCTTTTGCCCAGTCAAGTGCAATCCAACCACCCTGTTGTTTGTCGTCTTGCTTTTCACGGTCTTTTAAGCTCAACTTACTACAGCTCTCGGTATGGATCATCATACCGCTACCACTACCCATCACGCCCACAATGGGGTCGCCTGGAATAGGCTTACAACAATGCGCAAAACTCACCAGAAGGCCTTCTGCACCTTTAATCGTCAGGCGTGTACCTTCATTCTGATCAGGCTGCATAGCGTCCAGTTCGGCCTGGCTTTCTTCTAATGGTACCAGCTGTCGGGCAACAATATATGACATCCGACTACCTAGCCCGATCTCTTCCAATATGTCGTCAAAACTGCTGACTTTATTATGCTTAACAACGCGCTTAATCTGCTCTTCAGGTATATCTGATAATATTTTACCAAAACTGTTAAGCGATTTTTTCAATAACAACCGCCCTAGCTCTGACGACTCACTCTGCTTCTGCTCTTTCAAAAAGTGTCGTATGCCACTTTTCGCTTTACCGGTTACCACAAAGCTTAGCCAAGACATACTTGGCTTTGCACCCGGCGCGGTAACAACCTCGATGGTTTGCCCGCTTTGCAATGGTACACTTAAAGGCGACAGCACTTTGTTCACACGGCACGCCACACAGGCGTTACCCACATCAGTGTGAATACTATAAGCAAAATCGACCGGCGTAGCTCCCGCAGGTAGTTCCAGTATCTTACCTTTTGGCGTAAAGACATAAATCTCATCGGGGAACAGGTCAATTTTAACATCTTCAATGAACTCCATTGAATCGTTGGACCGCTCCCTCATTTCCATCAAACCTTTGACCCAACGATCAACCCTAATCTGGCTCGCAGCCGCCACATCAGGCGAACTTGACTTGTATAACCAGTGAGCCGCAATACCATTATTGGCTAGCGCTTCCATTTCTGTAGTGCGAATTTGAATCTCGATATTCACATGCAGACCAAACAATGTAGTATGCAGTGACTGGTAACCATTCGCCTTAGGCATGGAGATATAATCTTTAAAGCGGCCCGGTAATGGTTTATATAAGCTATGGACTGCACCGAGAATTCGGTAGCAGCTATCTTCGCTATCAGTCACGATTCTAAAAGCATAAACATCCATAATTTCATGAAACGATTTATGCTTATACTTCATTTTCTGGTAGATGCTGTTCAGGTGTTTTTCACGCCCGATAATCACACCGTCCAGATCTCGTTGCGATAACTTCTCTTCTAGTCGTCGCTTAATTTCACCAATAATTTCTTGGTGGTTGCCTCTAAGATTCTGAACCGCCTTACGAATGTACTTTGCCCGCATAGGATACAGCGCAGCAAAGCCAAGATCTTCCAGCTCAATACGAATACTGTTTATACCGAGCCGGTTAGCAATAGGCGCATAAATATCCAGGGTTTCCGTCGCGATTCGACGACGCTTTTCAGGATGTAGTGGTCCTAGCGTCCTCATATTATGAAGTCGGTCAGCTAACTTAACCAAAATAACGCGTATATCCTTGGCCATGGCCAGCGTCATCTTACGAAAGTTTTCTGCTTGAGCCTCTGCTTTGGACTTAAATTCGATCTGGGTAAGCTTACTAACACCATCAACTAGCTCGGCAACGACATCCCCAAACTGAGCGGCGAGCTCCTCTTTAGCTACATCGGTGTCTTCAATTACATCATGAAGTAGCGCTGCCATAAGCGTTTGAGGGTCCATCTGTAGCCCAGCAAGAATTTTTGCAACGGCTAAGGGGTGGATAATGTAAGGTTCACCGCTTCGTCTAAACTGCCCTTCATGGGCTTTTTCGGCGCAGATGTAAGCCTGTCTAACCAAATTGACTGCCTGATCATCCAGATATTCTTTCAATCCTTCTGTAAAAGCATCAATCTCTGGCACTCAGACTCCTGCCCTTGGGGCTTAATAAAATACGATTAACAGCTCCCGAAGACTGTTTAGGATAAGACACCCATTACGAATAATCTTCGAGGCATTTAATTGAGGATTTACCTATAATCTATATCTACTTAAAAACTAGACTTATTTAAGAACTATATCTACTTGGGAACAATACATCCAGACAAAAAAAACCGAATGAAGAACATTCGGGTTTTTTATAAACGATCCGAGTAGTGGATACTATAATCACACCACTTGGATTTTCAAATAGAAATTAATCGACTTCGCGATCTTCCAGAATCGACTTATCTACAAACCCTTCTGCAATCTCTCTTAAAGCAACCACGGTTGGTTTATCGTTCTCCCATTCAACCTTAGGGTCTTTTCCACCCGTTGCGAGCTGACGAGCTCTTTTTGTAGAGACCATAATCAATTCAAAGCGATTTTCTACGTTTTCTAGACAATCTTCTACAGTTACTCTTGCCATCAGGGAACCCCGGTTAAAATACTTAATTACCAAAAATTAACGGCGTAGTTTACCTAACTATGACTACTTATGACAATAGGTCCTGCAAAATTGAGGTGATTTTTTCTTTCTGTGCCTCAATTCGCACTCTTCTTGCCCGCAACACACTCTTTAACTCTTCAAGCGCAGCATCAAACTGGTCGTTCACAATTAGGTAGTCAAATTCAGCATAATGGCTCGTCTCACTAGCCGCCTCTTTCATTCTACCGTCAATAACATCAGCAGAATCTTGCCCTCTGCCATCAAGCCGCTCTTGCAAGGCTTGCTTGCTTGGAGGCACGATAAAAATGCTCAACGCTTCAGGCATCAAGCGCCGAACTTGCTGAGCGCCCTGCCAGTCAATTTCCAAAATAACATCTCGTCCAGAGTCAAGCGTACTCTCAACCCATGATTGTGACGTACCATAATAGTTACCGAATACTTCCGCATGCTCAAGAAAGTCACTCCTACTCACCATCTCCAGAAAGGCATCTTTAGCCACAAAGTTATAGTTAACACCGTCTTCCTCGCCAGGCCTCATATCACGAGTAGTGTGTGAAACAGACACCAACACACCAGAATCCGCATCCGTTAGCGCCTTTACCAAACTGGTCTTACCTGCACCAGAAGGAGCAGAAACTATATATAGTGTGCCTAGCGCTTCGATATTAGTATCAGTCATATTTACTCCCATTCAACACTTTAATGCTACCCTGTCACTTCGTGTTGCTAAGTCCTTCATCAAGCCAATTATAAATCAATTGGCTTTTATATCCTGTCTCGCTTCGCATTACCACCAGCATTGGCGCTTTACGAAAGGCTTGTTCGGATCTTTGCGGTTTCGAATGTCCATAATGCGCCAGTTTTTACTCACAAGCTGAGCGATCTGATAAATGGTTTCGCGCGCTAGCAAAGCCCTTGTTGAGCCGTTCCAGCTTTTTTGATTGGTAAACTTAATCGCAGCGGTTGCATCGGGTGATCGTGCTTTTAGTTTTTCAGCCATGGCCATTGCTTCGGCCATGGGGTCTTCAACCACGCGAGTCACCAAACCATATTCAAGGGCTTTGTCTGCTTTAATCGGGTCGCCGGTCATGATGAGTTCGTTCGCTATATCTTGAGAGATAGTGCTTCGAATGGTTTGTAGCCCAGCCATATCCGGGACCATACCCCACTTCGCCTCCATGATCGCAAGCTCCGTATCTGGGCGCGCATAACGCATATCTGCGCCTAGCGCTAACGTCATCGCCATACCGTAGCTAATACCATGCATCACACAGATAACAGGCACTGGAAGGCGGTGCCAACCAATACAAAAGCGTTGCGCCATATTGGTACCGAAGGGGTTTAATTTCCAGCCAATTTTTGCAAACTGGATTGGCCGGCCCATAATGCTTTTAATGTCTATACCGGAACTAAAGTGATCGCCCTTGCCAGAGATAATGACAACGCGGATATCACGGTCTTTTTTGATAACCGTTTGCACGTTCACGATGTCGCACATCAAATCGAAATTAAACGCGTTGAACTTCTCTGGTCGATTGAGGATAACCTGTGCGATACCGTCTTCGACCTTGTAGATAATGTGATTAAATTTCATTACGCTTAACCTTTGGTTAGTTCTAGTTATCTCTCGTTTTTATGATTCTGATGAGAATACTTTAAGCGTGAGAGCCGAAGCCTTCACGCTTTTTAGGTACTAGGTGTCAATTATTAGAGCTCAGCTGCAAGTTCGGCACCTTGCTTGATGGCGCGCTTCGCGTCGAGTTCACCAGCAAATTCAGCCCCACCAATCAGATGGAAGTTTATCGTTGGAGAGTCCTCAATATAAAGCTCCTTGCGCGACTCTTGACCCGCACAGATCACTACATTATCGACATCCAGCAAGCGCTTTTCGCCATCCACTGTCATATGCAGGCCTTCATCATCGATTTTATCGTAGCTAACACCACCGATCATTTCGACGTCTTTCATTTTTAATACGGCACGGTGCACCCAGCCCGAGGTTTTGTTCAAACCTGCACCCAGTGGACTTTTCTTACGCTGAAGTAAATAAACTTCGCGCGCTGGCGCATGGGGTTTTTTCTCTACAAGCTGGCCTGGGTTGTCACTATCAATGTCCACGCCCCATTCTTCGCTCCATTCTGCTACCGTTTGTGGACGAGGCGTGCTGTCTGCTTTTGCGCCTGGATGAACAAGAAACTCTGCCACATCAAAACCAATACCGCCAGCACCGATTACAGCTACTTTTTTACCCACTTTCGCGCCTGTTAGCACATCTAGGTACGACAGAACTTTTTTATGCTCGACGCCGTCGATTGGAGGCAAACGAGGGTTAATACCAGTCGCGATGATGACTTCGTCATAGCCTGATTGTTCAAGATATTTTGCATCCACTTTGGTATTGAGTTTCAAGTTAACACCTGAAACTTCTACACGACGAGCGTAATATTTGATCATCTCGTAGAATTCTTCTTTGCCGGGAATCTGCTTGGCATAGTTGAACTGACCACCAATTTCACTTGCCATGTCATACAGCGTAACGTCATGGCCACGCTCAGCCGCAACAGTAGACGCTGATAGCCCAGCTGGCCCCGCACCAATGACCGCAACTTTCTTCTTGTTGGTCACAGGAATATAAACCAGTTCAGTCTCATGGCAGGCTTGAGGGTTTACCAAGCAGGACGCACGCTTCATCTGAAAGGTATGGTCGAGACAGGCTTGGTTACAGGCGATACAAATGTTGATCTCGTCTGCACGACCTTCCGCCGCCTTGTTGACGAAGTGCGGGTCAGCCAAAAACGGTCGCGCCATTGAAATTAAATCCGCGTCTCCCGAGGCAATAATATCCTCCGCTACATCTGGCGTGTTAATTCGATTTGACGCACAGACAGGAATAGAAAGTTCTTTCTTTACACGTGCAGTTGCTTCACGGAAGGCAGCGCGCGGAACAGATGTCACGATGGTAGGAACGCGCGCTTCGTGCCAACCGACGCCTGTATTCATGATTGTCACTCCCGCATCCTCAAGAGCCTTGGCCGTTTGGACGATTTCTTTTGCCGTCATTCCGCCTTCTACCAGCTCCATCATCGATAAACGGAATAAGATAATAAACTCATCGCCCACGGCTTTGCGGATTTCTTTGACGATCTCCACAGGAAAACGCATACGGTTTTCAATGCTGCCGCCCCACTTGTCTTTTCGCTGGTTTACATGGGGTGCCATAAACTGGTTAATTAAGTAGCCTTCACTACCCATTACCTCAACACCATCGTATTTCGCAAGTTTTGCTAGGCGCGCTGTTTTTGCAAAGTCTTTGATGGTAGAACGAATCTGTTTATCCGACATCGCTTTTGGCTTAAACGGGTTGATAGCTGCTTTTTTAGCCGATGCCGAATGTGAGAATGGATGATAGCTGTAACGACCCGCGTGCAAAATCTGCAGGGCGATTTTACCGCCCTCTTTATGAACCGCGCTGGTGATTTTACGATGGTTAGGAATGTCTAAATAGCTGTTAAACAGGCCCGCTGAGGGATAAAACCAACCACGCTTGTTTGGATTATAGCCCCCTGTAATAACCAGGCTTGCTCCGCCTTTTGCTCGTTCTGCAAAGTAAGCTGCTAATTTGTCCATTTGCCAAAAACGGTCTTCGAGGCCTGTATGCATAGAGCCCATAATGACACGGTTTTTTAACGTGGTGAAACCCAAGTCTAAAGGTTCCATCATGTGGGGATATAGTTGATCGCTCATATAGCCTCGCCTCTTAAGAATTAAGTAACTTTCAAACTAACTTGACAGTGTCAAGATAACAGTTATTTTGACACTGTCAAGATTAGTTTGTTATCGTCTAAAACATGAGAAAGAACAAAAGTAAAAGTAATAATACATACCATCATCAGAATTTACGCCATACACTGCTGGAAAATACTGAAAAGCTCCTGAGTGAGCGCGGCATCGCTGGACTGACATTGCGCGAACTTGCTGAGCGTTCGGATGTATCTCGACAAGCACCTTATCACCACTTTTCATCAAAACACGCCTTGCTGTGTGCGGTTGCAGAACGTTCTTTTGATGACTTAAACAACCTACTTGATCAAGCAGGTATCAATGACGTGACATCCATCCAAGAGCGTCTAAAGGACTATGTCATTGCCTATGTGCGTTACGCGGCTGAAAACCCAGAGAAGTATGAGTTGATGTTTGGTGCGGTCACATGGCGCAACGAACCATCGGCTGAACTGACAAAGAAGGGACATGCTACGTTTCGTCGCTATACCAACATTATACGTCAGTTCAAAGAACACGGTGACATGCCAGACTACTTTGATGAAACCCGCATGTCACAAATAACCTGGGCAACCCTACATGGCTTATGTCGCCTAAAAACAGACGGCGTATTCGTCAGTCTTGAAGCGGTGGAAGAAATGTCACTTTATGCCGCAGATATGATTCTTTCGGTATTGAAAGGCCAGAAATAGAACGTGCGTAACGGGCAAATAGCGAGCCGCTAATAATGCTATGTTCAACTTTTTCTATCGTACAATCTTCTACAGCGCCTCTTTACACATCTGAATAAGCGCTTCAATACTCGACATACGAGTGTAATTAGGTCGAATAATAAATGCGATACGGCGATGCGGGCTAGATTCATTTAGATGGACCGCTGACAATGCTTTGTTTTGAAGCGTTAGTTGCTCTAACGCCATGCTCGGAATAAGAGTTGTCCCCATTTTACCCAAAACCATTTGCACCAATGTGTTTAGGCTCGTAGCACCGAAGCCATGGTTAGCGGTTTGCTCCGGCAGCTTACAAGCAGCAAGAATGTGATCTTTCAAACAGTGCCCCTCTTTTAGCAACATGAGTTTGCTATGAGTTAACTCGTTACTGGTGATCTCCTTTTGATTGGTATGCCTCTCACCCTTTAGTGCGATCCAATAGAAATCTTCTTGCCAGAATTCAAGTGTGATGAGTCCCTCACAAGGAAAGGGCATTGCCAAAATAGCGGTATCAATTTCCCCACGCCTAACCATATCAACCAAAATATGTGATTGCTCTTCAACAATATTAAGCTGGGCTTTAGGGTAGAGAGAATCAAGAACTGGGAACAAATTTGGCAGTAAATAGGGTGCTATCGTAGGAATAACACCCACAGATATAGGGAAGCTCAAAGGCGACTGTTGTTCGTCAGCAAGGTGTTGTAGCTCCCCAACTTGTAATATGATACTGCGTGCTTTATCGAGAATCTCTTGCCCCACCGGTGTCACTAGAACTTTTTTATTATCGCGTTCGAATATTTGTAAACCCAACTGCTTTTCCAGTTCACCCAACGCTGTACTAAGCGCTGATTGACTGATATTGCAGCTCTCAGCTGCTTTTTTAAAATGTAATGTCTTTTCTACTGCAAGTGCATAATAAAGCTGCTTAGTCGATATCATAATCCCCCCGCTTGATTTCTCGGCCCCTTAGATCAATCTATTAAACTGAACATAACAATAGAATTAATCCACTTTATAGATTCATAGAAAGTATCTATATTAGATCTCGAAAACAACATATTCATTCGAACCCCAATAAGGAGTCCATCATGGCACTTATCAATACTCAAATTAAACCCTTCAATGCTACTGCGTTTAAAAGCGGTGAATTCATTGAAGTATCCGATCAAGACCTTAATGGTAAGTGGTCGATATTTTTCTTTTATCCTGCTGATTTTACCTTTGTATGCCCAACGGAACTAGGTGACTTAGCGGATAATTACGAGGAGTTTAAAAATCGTGGTGTAGAGATCTACTCAGTATCTACCGACACACATTTTAGCCACAAAGCTTGGCACGAGTCTTCAGATACGATTGGAAAAATTCAATACACCATGATCGGTGACCCCACAGGCCAAATCACGCGTAACTTTGAAGTAATGCGTGAAGGTCAAGGCTTGGCAGATCGCGGTACATTTATTGTCGATCCAGAAGGCGTTATCCAGGCAATGGAAATTACAGCTGAAGGCATTGGCCGTGATGCAGAAGACTTATTGCGTAAAATCAAAGCCGCGCAATATGTGGCAGCACATCCAGGTGAAGTATGTCCTGCGGCATGGAAAGAAGGTGAAGAAACACTAGCACCATCTTTGGATTTAGTCGGAAAAATCTAAGAGTATTCGTACTACTAGTGGTCATTTAAATCAGACTCTGAGGTCTTTATCTTAGAGTCTGATTTAACACAAAAGTTATCACATGGCAGGAGCATAGATATGTTAACAAATGATATATTACAAGCAGTAAAAAGCTACACCCAGTCCATGCAAAACAAGGTGACTTTTGTCTTGCAAACGGGTGTACACAGTAAACGACCAGAACTAATAAATTTCTTATCAGGCATCGCTGAAGTAAGTGACAATATTCAATTTGAAGAACGGGATATGGCCGGAGTATTACGCAGCCCTGTCAGCTTTCTTATTGAAGCAGACAATATCGATACTGGAATTCGGTTTTCAGGTATACCCAGTGGCCATGAATTTAACTCATTAATTTTAGCTATTCTGCACGTGTCGGGTACAGCCTTAAAGCTTGATGACAGTGTCAAAAATATCATTACAGGTGTGCAGGAAGAGCTAAAATTTGAAGTATTCATTAGCTTAAGCTGCCATAACTGTCCGGATGTCGTGCAATCTCTCAATCAATTTGCGGTATTAAACACCAATATTAGCACTGAAATGATTGACGGGGGCTTTTACCCTGACCTAATTAAAGAGCGAGATATACAGGGCGTACCCAGTGTTTACCTCAATGGAGAGTTATTCGCCAATGGTAAGGTAGACACAGCACAATTGATTGACAAGTTAATGCAGCGCGCTCCCAATTTATCCCAAACCAATAAGAGTGAGATGCTTCCACTACAAGATGTCACCATTATAGGGGGAGGACCTGCGGGTGTTAGTGCAGCAATTTACAGCGCAAGAAAAGGGCTAAAAGTAACCTTGATTACTGATCGCGTAGGCGGCCAGGTCAAAGACACCATGGATATTGAAAACTTGATTTCAGTAACCAAAACAACAGGGCCTGAATTATCAGGCGCTCTACAGTCTCACATGAATGAGTACGATATTACTATTAAAGAGTACTTAAAAGTGACTGATGTTAAGCAAGGTGACATTAAGGTCATTACGCTCTCTTCAGGTGAACAGGTTTATTCCAAAACGTTAATTATTGCTACTGGCGCAAAGTGGAGAGAGCTTGGCGTACCGGGTGAAAAAGAAAATATAGGTAATGGTGTGGCTTACTGCCCTCACTGTGACGGCCCGTTTTTTAAAGGTAAAGATGTAGCGGTGATTGGAGGTGGTAACTCGGGTATCGAGGCCGCCCTAGATTTAGCTGGAATTGTGAAATCTGTTGCTGTCTTTGAATTTATGCCAGAACTGAAAGCTGACCAGGTATTAGTGAATAAAGCGTATTCAAAAGACAATATCAGTATCTACAAAAATGTAATCACCAAAGAAATAAAAGCAAAAAATGGCAAAGTAAATGCCATTGAATATGTAGACCGCGCTACCGAAGAGGTCCAGAGTCTCAATCTAGAAGGTGTATTTGTTCAGATTGGTTTGGTTCCTAATAGTAGCTTCTTAGGTGACCTTGTTGAACGCACCCGGTTTGGAGAGATAGTCATTAATGAAAAGTGCCAAACCTCCGAAAATGGGGTTTTCGCGTGCGGGGATGTCACTACCGTACCCTATAAACAAATTGTTATTTCTATGGGTGAAGGCGCAAAAGCATCACTATCTTCTTTTGAGTACTTACTCACTGAAAGTGACAGACTTGAAGCATTATTTAACGAGGAAAATTCAGAAAGTACCGCAATAGCATCGTAACGATGTTTGAGTTATAAGAATGCTTTTTGAAGAATAGCCAAACGCTAATAGGAAAAGATAGGGTGCTTACTATGATGACGCTACAAAACGCTCTGGCAACCGCTGGCTCAAATAGCTGTTTGCCCACTCTACCGCTATCAAATACTGCGCTTGTTGCCGAGGGAGGAGGACAGCGCGGAATTTTTACAGCAGGAGTACTCGATAGCTGGCTATATAAAGGGTTTAACCCCTTTGACCTGCTTATTGGAACGTCTGCCGGAGCACAAAACTTATCTAGCTATATGGCCTGTCAAAAAGGGTTTGGCCAGCGCTCTATCATGCAACTTTCAAAACACTCGAACTTTTTTAAGTTTCACCGAGCATTAGTAGGTAGGAGCGCGGTCGATTTAGATTGGTACTTTAGCCAAGTTGAGCAGCACGAACATAATCTAAATGTTGATTGCGCACTCACTAGACTTAAAGCCCGCCGGCTTCTATTTTCAGCAACAAAGGTCTCTGACCGTCGAGCTGAATTCTTTGAACCAAAAGCAGACAACTGGTTGACCATGTTAAAGGCATCAAGTGCGCTGCCTATTTTATACAAGAAAGGCGTCAAAATTGGACAGGAGTATTATGTTGATGGAGGATTATCAGCACCTTTGCCGGTAGAAGAAGCCTACCGACGAGGCGCTAAGAAGATAATTGCCATTCGAACTGTGCCGAAAGACTTCAGCGCTCAGTCTCCTTGGGCGCATAAGTTAAAGTCTTGGGTTTGTAACTCAAACCGTTGTCCAAAAGTGATAGATTTAATTACTCATCACGAGAATGCCTACCAAAAAACACTTAGCTTTATAGATAATCCGCCTGAAGGTGTTCAGGTTATACAGGTATTTCCAGAAAAAAGCCTTTCCAGCAGCTTGGTGGGGAGTAGCTATGAGTCGTTAAACAAGGATTATACGATGGGTGTTAACATGGGGCTCGCATTTCTAAAACAGCATTCCAGTTCAATGGTAGCCCCATCTGCCCAACACCATAGATAATAGCTATTAAGCAGACTACCAAGAATAACGGCCCACCAATTTAACCCTAGCGGTTCACTCCTCCGATACGGGACTACTAGGCGATTAACGACCCTAACTTAAATTCATTTTCTGACGCAACGTATCAGTTTTTAGCATACTTATCTCGATATGTGTTTGTTGATCATGTATTTATGGACATCATTGTATCCATATATCGCTAAATACATCTATAATAGATACTATTATGTCCATAGAGTCCGCATATGAACTTTTCACTTTTAGATGATAACGATGTAAGTCAAGCCTTTGCTACTCACCTGCGTGGCTTACGTAAACAAGCGAGGCTATCGCGAGAGGCGCTTGCCCAGCGTAGCTGTGTGCCTGCTTCGACTATAAAAAAGTTTGAACTCACCGGGCAAATTTCATTTCGCCAGCTGCTGCTTTTGTGGCAGTCGCTGGATTCACTAGACCGGCTTTATCAACTAACACAAACACCCCCTGACCGTTCCGCTTTACCGACCAGTATAGAAGAGGTGCTTGACGATGAGCTTTAAACCGATTCAAAAACTGAATGTTCAACGTACTCTCACAACGGGCGAAATCGTATCGGTGGGCGTATTAGCTCAAAACCGCCAAGGTGCCTTCTTTCAATATAATGAAAGTTATATAAGCAGGTTTGGCAATTTATCCCCTTTTACTCTTCAAGGTGATGTGCGATTACAGCAAGCACCGAAAGTGCCACACCAAGGTGTTCACGGTGTTTTTAGTGATAGTCTTCCCGATGGCTGGGGATTATTGTTGCAAGATCGAGTGTTCCGTCAACAAGGTATTTCACCTGCGCAAGTGACAGCGATGGATCGGCTGGCTTTTGTTGGGCAACAAGGGATGGGGGCATTGTCTTTTACACCTGTATCGGAGTTCTCATTAGATCGACGATCAGATATTGATTTGGCAACACTCGGCTTGGAAGCACAAGCGTTATTTGATCAATCCCTACCTGACGACTTAGATGATAATACTCAACAGATACTCGCCACCTTAGCCGCCGTAGGAAGCTCAGGTGGCGCTCGCCCTAAAGCACAAATCTATATGCCTGCTGGAGACAACGCGACCCAGTGCCGCACCTATGCACAGCCTGGCGATGAGGCGTGGTTGGTTAAGTTTACCTCGGAGAACTTAGCACTAGGCCATGAAGAAGGCTTGTGTGAAGCCGTCTACCTACAAATGGCTGAGCAGGCAAAATGTCAGCCACCGAGCTGGCAGTTAATTCCAGCGCCAACAAGCAGTGGTGCTAAAGCTTGGCTAGCGATAAAGCGTTTCGATTATTTACCAGCGCTTGATAAAGCTGGGCGACTACATATGCACAGTGCCTGCGGCCTATTGGATGCCGACTTTCGCAGTCCTAGCTTAGACTATAGTGATCTCATTAAAGCCAGTCGCCAACTGTGTAAGTCACCTGCTGTCGGGCAACTTCAATTTCGTCGCGCAATCTTTAACTTATTTGCAGCGAACCAAGACGATCACAGTAAAAACTGGGGCTTTTTACAAGGGAATGACGGCAGCTGGCAGCTTGCGCCTTTCTATGATGTTACCTTTAGCCCTCACCCTTTTAATGAGCATGCTACTGCCTTTGCTGGATACGGAAAAGCACCGCCACTCAAAGTGATGCAAAAGCTGGCGGCCAGTGCAGGCTTTGCTGCTTGGAAGGATGCGCAGCAATGCATTCAAGAAGTGGTTGATGTCATTAGTCAGTTTGCGAGTCTTGCCGAGCAACAAGTACTCAGCAAGACAACCGTGTTAGCGATAGAAAAAACACTCGCAGAGCGCAAGCGAGAAAACGCAGTACTCTTGGTTTGAGAAAGAGGTGGAGAGTCGTGTCGTGCAGAAGTTTATTTGCTTGATAGCTCTCTTAGATTTAGCTTTGTATAAATAAAGCGTTAGCCAATCTAGAAGCAAAACCAATACAGATATATTTCATCTTCCTGGATAAACCGATAACTAGGAGAGTATGATGGAAATAAATCAAAGCCGTAGCAAGCGCGTTCTTCGTCTATGCGATGTAATGGAAACTACGATACTCTGCCGTAGCAGTATTTACAACCTGATTAAAGCTGGCGATCTCCCTAGCAACTATGCCATTTTGGGCAAGCGCAAAGCCTAGTTTTAAAGTGGAGTGCAGGCATAGTTGCTAGCAAAAGTCCGTGCTTCTTATTAGGTGTATACCTCAACACCCAATTAGACTTACCTGCCTTTGGAACATAGACCAAACACAGCGATCATCACTTTATAATCAATACGATAAATACGCCAACAGAGCTCAAGAAACCTTATTCTACATTCTGTACCTGCTCACGCATCTGTTCGATTAACACTTTAAGCTCAACCGCTGCCTTAGTCGTATCAGTCACAATCGATTTGGAAGAGAGTGTATTAGCTTCGCGGTTAAGCTCTTGCATTAAGAAATCCAAACGGCGGCCGATCGCCCCTTTCTTATTCAACACTGAACGAACTTCTTTTACATGAGCGTCCAGACGATCAAGCTCTTCTGCCACATCTGTTTTTTGTGCTAGCATCACCATTTCCTGCTCTACTCTTCCGGAGTCGAGCTCTAATTTAGCATCTTCAAAACGGCTAAGAATATTTTCTCGCTGAGCCGCGAGGATTTCAGGTAGTTTCTCACGCACCTCAGTGACGATCGCGCTAGTAGCGTCGAGCCGTTGGTCAAACAGAGGTTTAAGCTGTTCTCCTTCACGGGTACGAGTCTCAACTAAGTTCTTTAGCGCAAGATCAAAAGCATCGAGCGCCGCTTTTTTGAGTGGTCCTGCATCAACCTGAGCCGTTTTCATAACACCCGGCCATTGCAGGAGTTCAAGCGCATTAAGATGAGCCGGGTTATCAAGGATGCGATTCACCTGGTTAGCAGCCTGATTAATATCTTTAACCATATCAATATTCAAATCAAAGCCTTGCCCACTTTGCTCTACCGGTTGCCAGCGCAATGCACATTCAACTTTTCCGCGATTAAGATGCTTTCGCAAGCCTTCTCTTAAATTTGGCTCAATCTCTCTTAGGTTTTCCGGCAACTTAAAATGTGGTTCAAGATAGCGATGATTGACCGACCGGATCTCCCAAGTTAATGTACCCCAATCACCCTGCGATGCCTCACGGGCAAATGCTGTCATACTTTGAATCATTCATTACTCCTCAAACCACTCACATTAACGTGCTGGTATTCACCGGCCATTTGGAATTTATTCTACCCAGTTCATCAACAGAAACCCACCTCTATCGCTTACCGGAGAGGATGAATATTCCTTCATGTCATCTAATTATTTCATCTTTTAACGCCGTTAAATGCTAAAATGCGCTTCAATTTCAACGTTACCTTAATTGAGCCTTATTAAATCAACGGGTAACAATACCAACCTTCTACTTTAGGAAACTTTCAATGAGACCTAGCGGACGCGCACCAGAACAAGCCCGGGACATTAAAATTACTCGCAACTATACCAAGCATGCTGAAGGCTCAGTATTAATTGAGTTTGGTGACACCAAAGTAATCTGTACCGCGAGTATCGACGAATCAGTGCCTCGCTTTCTTAGAGGCCAAGGTAAAGGCTGGGTAACCGCAGAGTACGGCATGCTACCAAGATCAACTGGCTCACGTATGTCGAGAGAAGCGGCACGAGGCAAGCAATCAGGAAGAACCGTAGAGATCCAGCGACTCATTGGCCGTTCTTTGCGAGCTGCGGTTGATTTAGAAGCGTTGGGTGAGAGACAAATATCCATTGATTGCGACGTAATTCAAGCCGATGGCGGCACACGAACCGCTTCAATTACTGGGGCTTGTGTTGCACTTGCCGATGCACTTCAAGGCTTAGTTGAAAAAGGAAAGCTCAATAAGTCTCCATTAAAGCAGATGATCGGCGCAATTTCTGTTGGTATCTATGAAGGACACCCGGTTCTCGATCTTGATTACCCAGAAGATTCTGCTGCTGAAACCGACATGAACGTCGTCATGACCGACAAAGGCGGGTTCATTGAAGTACAGGGCACGGCAGAAGGTGAGTCATTCAATCAGGATGAATTTGATGCTATGTTGAAACTAGCTAAGAAGGGTATTGAGGAGTTGTTTGAACTTCAGCAAGCGGCGCTTGCTGAGTAAAGCGCTCTAAATATTAACGCCCCAACAAAAAAGAGGCCCTCAGGTCTCTTTTTTATATCTATGTGGTGAAACCAGCCGACTACATTTCGATATCATAATCCATGATAACGGGCGCATGGTCCGAAAAGCGCGTGCCTGATTCAATATAACCATCTAGAATAACGTTGCGTAAGCCAGGGGTCACGATCTGGTAATCAGTACGCCAGCCCGCCTGCTTTCGCCAACCTTTCGCCCACTCAGGCCACCACGTGTATTGCTTCTTCTCTTTGTTCACTTCGCGGAATGCATCGACATAATCTAGAGAATCAAAGACCTCATCAAACCAAGCTCGCTCATGAGGCAAAAAGCCGGATACTTCTAGCTTGTGATATTTGCTGCTGGCATCTGTCACCAAATGAGCCGTCTGCATATTGGCACAAAAGATAAACTGCCTGCGCTTTCGAAGCGTTTTTTGCAAGTGCTCCATAAAGGCATTCATAAAACCATCTTTTTCGGCCTGTTTATCATCATTGCCTAACGCACATGGTGCCAACATAGCGGCAACACTCACGTTATCAAAGTCCGCCTGAATAAAGCGTCCTTGACGGTCAGCAGACTCGTATGCAAAACCATACATAATGGCTTTAGGGAAGTGACGAGAGTAGATTCCTACCCCACCATCTTCTGGATTTTCGCCATCTATGAAATACGCTTCATAACCTTCGGGATGAAAAATCTCATCATCAAACTCATAAGTACGCGCCAAAAGGTCCTGGACGCATACAACATCAGCACCCAACTCTTTCATCCATTCGAAAAAGCCATTTTCAGCGGCCTGTTTTAGGCCGTTAACACTAATCGATACTACGCGCATAGATGCCCCTTAATCCGTTTGCGTGTATGATACCTAATTCACATTTTCGGAAAAAGAACTGATTGAACTATTTGGGTAGTCATAACCCACATTACTACAATATTTAACAAATAAACGTCTCAGAATGCCTAAGAGAATCACTATGCAAGAATATCAGCGCGAATTTATCGAGTTTGCCATCAAACAAAATGTTTTGAAATTTGGGGAGTTCACCCTTAAATCTGGCCGAACCAGCCCTTATTTCTTCAATGCAGGGTTATTCAACTCGGGGCAGGCGTTGGCCCAGCTAGGTAAGTTTTACGCATCAGCACTTAAAGATAGCGGCATTTCTTACGATGTTTTGTTTGGCCCAGCCTATAAAGGTATACCACTGGCATCTGCCACGGCGATTTCACTTGCCGACCAACATAATATCGACACCCCTTACGCATTTAACCGAAAAGAAGCAAAGGCCCACGGTGAAGGCGGTACAATTGTTGGCGCAGAGCTTAAGGGCAAGATCATGATCATTGACGACGTTATTACTGCTGGTACCGCTATTAGAGAAGTCATCGACATTATTAGACAAGCTGGCGCAGAGCCTGCTGGTGTTCTAATAGCACTCAACCGACAGGAAAGAGGCAATGGCGAACTATCGGCTATCCAGGAAGTTGAAAGGGATTACGAGATACCCGTTGCAAGCATCGTCGATTTAAACCAAGTACTGGAATACCTTAAGCAAGACCCTACTATGGCGCAATACGCTGAAAGCGTTGCGACCTACCGTAAAGAATACGGAGTAGCCTAGAAAAAAGGGTGAGCAGCACATTCCGCTGTGCCGTTCACCCTACCCCTCTTACACAAGCCCATCAACAATAAGCGATATACCTACCGCAACGGTCACACACTCAAAACAACGTTTAACCAAACCACTGCCCTTAGCAATCGACAAATGAGCGCCAAAATACCCGCCTAGTAACGCGCCTATAATCAGGGCAGGAATCCACTCCCATTTCACATCCGTCTGCATCGCTAATGTCACTGCACCAAAGCCGTTCCAGAACAGCCCTACCAGTATCAACGTATACGTCACGGCACGCTGGTAATCAAAGCCAAACCACACTACCAACCAGATAGTGACAAATAAGCCAGTACCGGATGTTATCGAGCCGTTTAGAAAACCAATAAAAAACAGCCCTATCCCTCCCACTACCCAGCCAACAAAATCCCTGTGTTTTACCGTTGACACTAACCCTAACTGCGGCGAACACCAGGAGTAAGCACCTAAACCTGCGGTAAAAACGCCCAACACTAAACGCGCAATCGCATCCGGCACCGCTAAAATAACCAAAGCACCCAGCACAACCCCAGGCAAGCCTGTCAATAATATAAAACCCGCAAAGCGAGCATTAATGCCCTTCTCTTTAATATGCCTAACTGTCGCCCCCACCCCCAATGCAACACTGGCAATTTTGTGTGTCGCTAATGCAGTGCCAAAGGCAAGCCCCAGAAATAACAGCGCGGGCAGCTGCAACAAGCCCGCGCCACCTCCAGCCAGAGCACTTAACCCATTTGCCAACAATGAAATAACAAACAGCATACCCTGCTCTAAAACGACGTCCATATTTCTTCTTCAATAAAATAGAGATAAAAAGGCGTGATCACGGCTTAGGTTTATACGCGACTCCACGATACATTATGTTATTCTAACCTCTGAGGCAGGTTGGCAGCCATATTGAAATACACATCATCAGCAAACCTTTGGCCAACCCATTGATTTTGTGCGGGTGTTGCGGCTACCGATAAAGCGCTATACTTTATGATATATAGTCACGGCGTCTTTGCTGCCTGCTTAAAACAATAATTCTGTTACATAGATGTTTTATAGATTTGAGATTATTTTCAGAAATGAGTTATTTTAAACAATCAATTTCACTTCTTGTTCTTACCATAGGGCTGACTCACGCGTTCAGTACTTCTGCAGCAAACCTCTATCGCTATAAAGATGAGCATGGCGTAACCGCGCTTGGCTTAAATATTCCACCACACCTCGTTCGAAACGGTTATGAAATTCTCGGTAGTAATGGGCGCGTTATTAAAGTTGTGCCCCCCGCATTAACGGCAGAACAGATAGCGACCAGAGATGCAAAAGAAGCTGAGAAAATTCGTCTTGCTCAAGAAGCACAAAAACAGAAAGAAGACGATGCAGCGTTACTCAAATTATACAGCCACCCAGATGACGCGGTGAGAGTATTAAAACGAAAACTTCAGGATATTGAAGACTTCATTTCACTGAAGAATGGCAATATCTCAGTTGTAAAAGGCCAGTTAGAGCAGGAAGAAGCTAAAGCCGCTAATATGGAACGCACAGGTAAAAAAATACCTGAGAATATTTTAACTAAAATAGAGCAACAGAAGCAGAAGATCACCGATATACAAGGTGACATCGAAGTAAAACAGAATGAGATTCCAGTGATCAAATTGGTATTTGATAAGATCATTAAACGCCTGGAGCTTATCACCAATAAAAAATCTGCGAATTACCTTTTAGAGCTACCCACTTCGGAAAATACCGAAGTCCCAGCACCTAACACCTAACACCTAACACCTAACACCTAACAGTTTAGAGCACAAAAAAAGAGAAGCGACTGCTTCTCTTTTTTTTAACCCGTACTCTACTTAAATTAAGCGGTAGCAGGTGATTTTTTAGCTGCAGGCTTTTTAGCAGGCGCTTTCTTTGTCACTACATCTTCAATAGTTTCAGCTGCGTCTTCTACTGCGTCTTCTACTTTTTCAACTTTGCTTAAAAGGTCAGTTGCATATTCATTCAAGCGTTTGTTGAATGTACGAATTGACTCATACATAGTGCCAACCGCTTCATTGTGCATATCTTGAACAGCCTTGATGCTATAGCTCTTAGCTTCGTTCTCAACTTTCTCTACATAACCAAAAGACTTTTCAGCTAATACCTTATGCTGTTCTTCAACTGCAGCGATACCTTTCTCTACAGATTCTTGAATTTGCTCTTGAAACGATTTTAACTTGCCCATAATGACTCTCCGGTAAATAAAGCTCTCATCCTAAGGGCTCAAAGTCCCTCTCCTTCCATTCGTGATATACATTACTGCTAAAAATTAGAACATTCATACTAAAAAACAAGAATTTACCCCCTAAAACTCAATTTAATTTTCATCTCAATCAAAGCACCATAAGCACTGTTTTTCTTCCGTTATTTGAATTGTGATATGATTCGCGTTTTAAGGCTTTTTCACGATAGGTACACCCACTATGCCCTCCACACGAAAACCTGAATTATTAGCTCCAGCAGGCACGCTTAAAAACATGCAATACGCCTTCGCATATGGAGCTGATGCAGTCTATGCGGGCCAACCTCGATATAGTTTACGCGTGAGGGAGAATGACTTTAACCTTGAAAAGCTTGAGCAAGGTATACAGCTAGCGCACCAATTAGGTAAAAAATTCTACGTAGTCAGCAACATTGCCCCTCATAACAGCAAAATAGATACCTACATTAAGGATATTGAGCCCGTTATAGCGATGAAACCTGACGCGATCATCATGTCTGACCCTGGTCTCATTATGATGGTACGAGATAAATGGCCTGAGCAAACCATTCATCTGTCAGTTCAAGCCAATGCGGTAAATTATGCTTCAGTCAACTTTTGGCAGCGACAAGGCATTGAAAGAGTTATACTTTCACGCGAGTTATCACTTGATGAAATTGCCGAAATCAGAGAAAAATGCCCAGACATGGAGTTAGAAGTATTTGTTCATGGTGCATTATGCATGGCCTACTCTGGTCGCTGCCTGTTATCAGGCTATATAAACAAACGTGACCCTAACCAAGGCACCTGTACTAATGCATGCCGCTGGAAATATCAGGCGCATGAAGCAAAAGAGGACGATGCAGGTAACGTAATTCCACTCGAAGACACAATGCCCAAAACTGAAGAGTGGACACCCGAGCAAACGGCCCCCACTCTTGGCGAAGGCGAAACAACCGATCAAGTATTTCTACTTCAAGAGCCCGGCCGCCCAGACCAGCTAATGCCGGCTTATGAAGATGAACATGGTACCTACATTATGAACTCGAAAGACCTTCGAGCAGTACAGCATGTTCAGCGCTTTACCGACATGGGCATTCACTCCCTAAAAATTGAAGGTCGAACCAAGTCTTACTACTATGTTGCTCGCACCTCTCAAGTCTACCGTCAAGCAATTGATGATGCGGCAGAAGGTAAAGCGTTCAACATGAAATTGATGGACGACTTGGAAAAACTAGCTCAACGGGGCTATACAGAAGGGTTTTATCGCCGCCATGTACATGACGAGTACCAAAACTATGAGCAAGGCAATTCACTTTCAAGCAAACAACTTTTTGCCGGCGAGATCCTCGATGTTGATCACGAGAATAAACTAATGACTGTTGAGGTTAAAAACCGCTTTTCAGTGGGCGATTCGATTGAGTTAATGGCACCGGGAGGCAATATCACATTTAAACTGGAGTCGATCATTAATCGCAAAAATCAATCAGTCGGTGTCGCGCCTGGCTCAGGACACCAAATGAAACTGCCACTACCAGAAGGGGCACCTGAAGATCTTACTTATGCACTATTGATGAGAAATTTATAGTGTCAGACAGAAGCGTCGCGTTGGTGCGGTGACTATTCAAATTAACAAATAAGATCCAACGACATAATAATTCGTTTTAACTCGTCTGGGTCTTTTGTTTTATCCCCTTCAGTCGACTGCTGTTGATAGCCCGGCAAGTACCGACTCTCTAATCTTGACAACCAAAATCGCAATGCAGCCAAATGCAAAAAATCAGGCCAGAGTGAGTACTCACTATCGGTTAATGGCCTAACTGAACAATACCCTTTAAGCAGTTTTCTCAACTTAGCGGGATCATGAGTTCCACTCTCATCGGCAGTCCAATCATTCGCCACCACCGCTAAATCAAACAACAACGAGTCATGACACGCATGGAAGAAATCAATCACGCCACTGATTTTATCACCATCGAACAGTACATTATCTCTGAACAAATCTGCATGTACGATGCCTGATGGGCATCGCTCCAGTTCAGGTTTCATTTTCTGATAGTGGCCTATTGATCGTGATACCCATTTCATTTCTGAAGCAGGCAGGACCTTAGACAGTTTGGCTTCCTGAGCTCTCATCCATTCAATATTTCTAGGGGGTTGCCGCGTCTGAGGACAGTGTTCAAGAGCTTGATGCATTTCAGCCACAAAGCGCCCTATACGCTCACAATGAGCAACTTTAGGTAGGTCAACAGAGCGGCCATTGAAGCAAGGGACCAGTATCGCAGGCTTACCCTTTAACACCCCGTTAATAGCGCCATCATTACGTGGGCAAGGGGCCGGCACGGGAAAACCTTTATCAGCCAGCCAATTCATAAGATGCAGGAAAAATGGAAGCTGATGCTCTTTCAGGTTCTCGAACAACGTTAGCACCCATTTTTGGTGCTGAGCAGCCCGCCCTGTTTGACCGTTTAACGTGACAAAATAGTTACTGTTTTCAATGCCATCTCCGATTTCAGAATACGCAATTAGCGCCCCCAACGAATATTGAGCAAGAAAATCGTTCAGTTCATCCTGATTGACGGGGGTATAAACAGCCATTACTACACCTGTTAGGTTTACGTTATTATCTAGTAACGCACCAGACAATGAGACTTACCAACGGAAGATAACCCAACTAGGTACCAGCAACTGAGATTTGTCTTCTCTAATCCAGCCGCCACCATCATCTGCAACAAGATAATATTCAGGCCCTACCGTTGGAACCACTTTGATTTCTTTCAGAATTCCATTTACCCGATATTCATAAAATGTTTTATTTTCACCACTTCGAATGGTGATTTTGGGTTCGTTAGGGTCTGACGCTTCGGGTGGTGCGGCAAACACACCCACCGGCATCATAGCGCCAAGCATTAATTGAAAAGCAAAAAACAGGGTGAATAACACTTTCTTCATTGGTAACCTACACTACAGCGGATAATTCCTTAATTCATTATTAAACACCTGATTACACTCATGAGTAAAGCCCAAATCAACAAACCGGTTCTCTTAGTCGACGGCTCTTCCTATTTGTTTCGTGCATTTCACGCGTTACCTCCTTTAATCACTTCAAAAGGACAGCCAACTGGCGCTATTAAAGGTGTCATTAATATGACGAGGCGACTCCAGTCGGATTACCCTGATTCGAAGATAGTTATGATCTTTGATGCCAAAGGGAAAAATTTCCGCCATGACCTATACGATCAATACAAAGCAAACAGACCCCCAATGCCCGAAGATTTGAGAGGGCAGATTGAACCTATTCACGAGATCATCAAAGCAATGGGGCTACCACTACTTATTATCCCTGATGTTGAGGCAGATGATGTAATAGGCACCCTAGCGACTCAAGCAACCGAAAAGGGCATCGATACCATCATCTCAACCGGTGATAAGGATATGGCCCAGCTCGTCACTCAACATGTAACACTCATGAATACCATGACCGATACATTTATGGATCAAGAAGGTGTTAAAAAGAAATTTGGCGTAACGCCCGAGCAAATCATTGATTATCTCGCACTAGTCGGCGACACCGTCGATAATATCCCTGGGGTACCTAAATGCGGCCCTAAAACGGCCGTAAAATGGTTAGACCAGCACGGTACACTTAAAGCTGTGATGGAAAATGCCGGCGATGTTAAGGGTAAAATTGGCGAGAATCTTCGAAATAGCCTCGAACTTCTACCACTTTCTTATCAGTTAGCGACCATTCATACTGATGTAATACTTGATCAAAGCCTTGACCAAATAGAACACGAAGCCATCAACAACGAACGGTTGCTCGAACTGTTTAAAGAGTACGAATTCAAAGGCTGGGTTAACCAACTTGAAAAAGGCGATACAGTAACTTCCACGCCTAATAATCAGCCCACAGCTGAGAATACAGTTGAAGCAGATGAACCTACCATCAATACAGATTATGAAACAATACTCACACAATCCGCGTTCGACCACTGGTTAGAAAAACTATCGAACGCTAGCCTCTTTGCATTTGATACTGAAACCACCAGCTTAAACTATATGCAAGCCCAAATCGTCGGTGTGTCATTTTGCGTCACCGCAGGCGAGGCCGCCTATGTGCCCTTAGCACATGACTATATTGGGGCGCCGGAGCAGCTAGACAGAAATACAGTATTGGACGCGTTAAAGCCCTTACTAGAAGACGAAAACAAACACAAAGTTGGCCAAAACTTAAAGTACGACATGAATGTACTCGCGAATCATGGCATTCGACTCAGAGGGATCGCAGAAGATACAATGCTCGAGTCCTATGTGGTGAATTCAGTATCAACTCGTCATGATATGGACAGCTTGGCGAAGAAATATCTCAATCACGACACCATTCACTTTGAGGATATTGCTGGCAAGGGCGCCAAACAGCTGACTTTCAACGCCATCGAAGTTGAAAAGGCGGCGCCTTACGCTGCAGAAGATGCTGATATAACCATGCGGCTGTATCAAAAATTATCACATGAGCTAAATGAATTACCTTCTTTACAGCCAGTATACCGTGAGATAGAACTTCCACTTGTGCCTATTATTGCAGACATTGAACGTGACGGTGCATTAGTCGATGCGCACTTGCTAGGCTGTCAAAGCAAAGAGCTTGAGGAACGGTTACTGCAACTAGAACGGCAGGCCTTCGACCTAGCCGGTGAAGAGTTCAATTTGAGCTCACCCAAACAGCTACAAACGATATTCTTTGAAAAGCTTGAACTACCGATTATTAAAAAGACGCCAAAGGGTCAACCTTCTACAGCAGAGCCAGTTTTGCAAGAGCTTGCTTTAGACTACCCACTACCCAAGGTTATTCTAGAGTATCGCGGCCTCAGTAAGCTGAAATCAACTTATACAGATAAACTGCCATTACAGATAAACCCAGCAACCGGGCGTATCCATACATCCTACCATCAAGCGGTTACAGCAACCGGCCGGCTGTCCTCATCAGATCCAAATCTGCAGAATATACCGGTCAGAACTCAAGAGGGGCGGAGGGTTCGCCAGGCGTTTATCGCCCCTAAAGGCTATAAGTTAGTCGCGGCCGATTACTCACAGATTGAGCTACGAATCATGGCTCACCTCTCTCAAGACGCAGGTTTACTAAACGCCTTTTCGCAAGGGTTAGACGTACATAAAGCAACTGCAGCAGAGGTCTTTGGGGTTGAGACAGAAAAGGTCACAATCGACCAACGGCGAAGTGCAAAAGCGATCAATTTCGGGCTTATCTATGGCATGTCTGCATTTGGACTGGCACGTCAGATTAAAGTCGACCGAAAAACCGCACAAGGCTATATTGACCGTTATTTCGAACGCTACCCCGGTGTGCTGGAGTATATGGACAGCGTTCGCAAGCAAGCCCATGACGATGAATACGTCGAAACAATATTTGGACGACGGCTTTATCTACCCGAGATCAATGCTAGTAACAAAATGCGTCAACAAGCCGCTGAACGTACCGCCATCAATGCCCCCATGCAAGGTACTGCCGCTGATATCATCAAAAAAGCGATGATTAACGTCTCTCAGTGGCTAGCAGAAAGCACCTTGGATGCCCGTATGATTATGCAAGTTCATGATGAACTGGTGTTAGAAGTACGAGAAGATCTAGTCGATGAAGTTACAGCCGGGCTGCTAGAAAAGATGGAATCTGCCGCGAGTTTAGATGTTCCGTTACTGGTAGAAGCTGGCGTTGGCAATAATTGGGACGAGGCGCACTAGACAACCAGTAAAAACGTAGCCGTGATGCAGCGCAGAGGCTGTGAAAGTATTCTAGTATTACCTGTATTACAATAAAGGCACCATTAGT